>ENA-UZWU01000186-UZWU01000186.1-metagenome-genome-assembly--contig:-Day-4--1m-contig-186_pt1 | contig 184512 bp, 159 predicted proteins | sample MGYA00260345_ERZ794905 | MGnify/ENA metagenome assembly ERZ794905
TTATATTATTTTTTTAAAAGTTGATTCTCATCGCAAAAGCATGCAAAAGAACTAAGCTATATAATCTCTTTTTCTTTGGCATAATTGATTAGCTCTGTACTATTGTGTGTATTGGTTTTAGCAAGTAGTCTTCTTCTATAAGTGTCTACTGTATGTGTGCTAATATTCATTTTGTCAGCTATTAATTTACTTGTCAAACCTGTAATTAAATATTCTAAAACTTCAATCTCTCGCTTAGTAAAATTATTTTGCTCTTTACCATTTATTTTTACGCCAATTACACAAACATCATCTATCTGTTCTTCGTCTCCTCTCCAATTTTCAAAACTATCATTTATAATAACTTTTTGCGATTCCATAGCCTTATGGTAGTTCTCTAGTAATAGCTTTCTAAAACTGCTGTATTTAAACTTTTTACCACGTTGTCCGCCAAACTGATCTGCATAACCATCGGAAAATAGATAAATAGTATCTCCAGGGTTTAATTGAATTTCATGTGACGAAAACTTAGTTGTTTGCTCACTTAAGCCAATGTGTTTCTTAAGACTTTTAAATTCATGAAGAAATAAGCCATTTGCGGTTTCTTCTTTAAATGATTTGTATTCTACCGAAGTTTTTAGTTTTTCATTTTGAGAAATAATCCAAATTGGATTATTTGCACCTGAAGCATAAAGCACTTTCTGACTTATGTCTAAACCACAAAGCGCAATATCCATTCCATCCTGCACATCATTTTCATTTTTATTTAATGCTTCAACCACAAGTTCTGTTACTTTATTTAAAATTTCTCCAACGTCTGAAAGTTTAAACTCATTAATAGCCCTATTTAAGGCTCCTGCGCAAACTACGCTTACCATCGCTCCGTGGACTCCATGCCCGGTGCAATCTGCAACTGCAAATAAAACAAGAGATCGAGTTTTCCCTTCCGTCTTATATTGAGCGGTTTCCATCCAATAAAAATCATCTGATACAATATCTTTAGGTTTAAATAGGATAAAACTGTTAGTTAACCATTCTTTAACAAGTTTTTGTGGAGGTAAAACAGCCTCTTGTAACCTTTTAGCATAGGTTATTGAGTCGAGGATTTCTCTATTCCGCTCTTCAACTTCAATCTTTTTCTCTTCGGCAAGTTTTTGATTCTTTTGGGCAAGATCACGTTGTAGACTAACTTCTTTCTTTTGAGATAATATTATCTTGTTGTCTTTGTTCTTTTGACGATTCTATTTAATTAACACAAAAATTAATACAAGGAATAATGCAAGCCCAATTAAACTGGCTAAAGCTATTGCTTTTTGCCTCTGTTTCTCTTGCTTTTCTACAGCTAATAATTTTTCGTTTTTTAGGTCATCAATAGCCTTTTGTTTTTCATATTCATACTTAGTTTGTTCAATTATTTTAGCCTTTAATGATTTTTCATTATAACGATATCTCTGTTTAAAATATAAAGCTTAAACATTTCGAGAGCTTTATTATGTTATCCTATTTCCGAATATATTTCACTAAGAGTTTCTGCTGAATTTTGAATGTAAGTTGGGTATTTGATTTCTTGAGCAATTTTTAAACTAGTTAATTCATTTTGCTCTGCTTGACTGAAATCCTTAAGCAATAACTCTGTTTTTGCTAGCTGTTCTAAAGCCATTGACTCAGAAAGCTTATTGTTGATTGATTTAAATTGGTCTCTACTTTCTTTAAATAAGCATTTTGCTTTTTCGTATTCCTTTTTTACAAAAGCCACCGTACCTATTTTATAAGTTGCAGCGGCAACGCCATAACGGTTGTTCATTTCCTTAAATAAAGAAAGACTTTTCTGGTAATTACTCAATGCATTTTTCAAAAGAGTCGAATCATTTCTTAAAATGCTATCTTCTTCGAATTGGATGAGGTATACGTTTGCAATGTTATTTAATGATGTCGCTAAATAATAAGGGTGAGCTAAAGTTTCTGCAATTGTTTTAGTTTTTGAATAGAACGTTAATGCGTTCTTAAGTTCATTCTCTTTTTTAGCTACAGATCCTAGTATATTATAACTGTTTGCTAATCCTAAACTGTCATTTGTTAACTCATCAATTTTTAGGCATTTGTAATAGTATTCTAATGCCTTAGGAATATTCCCTTGTTTTTCGAAATATGAACCAATATTGTTCGATACTCCTCTTTGACCTTCTAAGTTCTTAAGTTTCTCAAACAGTCTTAATGATTTAAAAAGATAATTCAAGGAGCTATCGCTATTATAGTATGGTGCGCTTTCATACCCAAAATAGAAATACCCTAAATTGTAATAATTAAAAGCCAGTTTTAGATTTAAATGTCTCTCTATTATAGAGTCGGATTAGTTCTTTAGTAATTTATTTAGACCATTCTTTTCTGAAAATAGGAAAAATACCATTTTTCATATTGAATAGAATTGGTTATATGAGCTAGGGCATTCGCCTTGTTAGTATCAATTGGATCTGCATAATACACAGTAAAACAACTGTCAATGATATTAAGATCAATTGAATCTATTTCTGAAATATTTATTGAATCAAATAAATAGTAATTGTCTTGCTGAGATTGGCCAAGAATGGAAATTAAGAAAGAGAGGTAAAGAAGTAGTTTTTTCATAGAATTTAAAATTCCAAATTTAGCTTAAATCCTTGTATTCTATAATTTATGATCGTTTTATAAAATATACTTAATATTGAGGTTATTATAAAATCAAACCAACTTTAGAACTTAAAATTTTTAACATTTAGAATTATGAAAAGAAATTTCAAAACGGCAATATGCTTGTCGGCACTAGCTTTATTCACTTTTGCTTGTAGCGATGATGATGACTCTGCAGCAAAACCTTCAACAAATAATAATGGAGGTGGTTCTGCTGCTGCAAATAAATATAGTGGGTCTGCATCTTATGGAGATCTTCTTGAGTTAGAGGTAGATCAAACCGATAAGGTTTTAACAGTTAATAATTTAACCACTGGAATAACTGAAAATAATGGATATTCTGAATTAGATGCTGCATTAGATATAGATGGTACTTTATACGATGTGTATGAAGGAATTTATGAAATTGATGAAGGCGCAAATGGAAAGAGTTATGCAATTGAAATTGCGGATAGAATATTAGCCGGTAACTTTCCTACAGGTAGAGCAGCTAATGATATTTTCTTGGCAGTAACAGATGAAGTTGATTATTCCGGAAGAGAATCAGAAATGGTAGGAACATACTTTTATGTATCATTAGAACCTGGCGCCCAAGCGAATGGGGATAATGAATGGGGTATGTTAACAATTGATGAGTATGGCGACGTCTATGGTTTTTGGTGCGATCAAAAATCTCCTAGTGATACTGTTGTGAATGTCCCAATAGATTCTGCAACTGCTGCTAGTATTTACCAAGGATTTCACTTGAAATTAGGCAATATTGATGGAAGTGAGTTTGCATTAATGGATGAAACAGGTAGTGTACTTAGTGATGTAAAAGGCTATGTATATATTGGCGGCGAGTCTTCTGCAATAATGATAGACCAAGGAACAGGAAAAGGAGCAGTCTTTGCTTTTAAAAGTGATCTGTCACAAGCTAATGGCAATGAAAATTTCTCAAAATACGTTGATGAATATAAATATGTTGATTTTTATGAAAATTTCACTTTTGATAAAGGAGCAGGAAATTTTTCAATTAATTCAAACAAAACGTTTGATATCAGTTTGATAGGCTGGGATGCCGATCCTAATGTGAATGATTACTACGTTGATGTTACGGCAGGTGTAAGTATGACTTGGACGGGTTATCCAGGTGTTTACGAGTCTGACGATTGGGATGGTTATGGATCAACATTGTATCATGTATTTGCGGGTGACTTCGTAATGTACTTCGACTATGACTCAAACGACCAATTCAAAGGATACGGAATTGGAGGTAGTTTAGATTAATAAATACTCAATTATAAGTATTTCGTATTCGTTATAAATGACCCAAATTTGTAGAGTATTATATTAGATATTAGCCTGGTATATGTATCGTTCTTTTAAGAACTTCAGTTATCATGCTTGGCTAAAAGGAAACTCTCATCATTTTTTGATGGGAGTTTTTATTTAAATGAAAAATCTTGATTCGTTTCTGCTATTATTTTTAATATTTCGTCTCTTCCTTGTTTCGTGCTCGAAGAAGTTAAAACAATAGGAGGAAGGGCTTCCCAAGTTTTTAACATCTCTTTTTTATAAGCTGTTAAGTTTTTATTCGCCGCAGAGCTAGAAAGCTTATCTAGCTTGGTAAAAACCATAACAAATGGAATGCCTTTTATACCGAGCATTTCCATAAATTCTAAGTCTATTTTTTGAGCCTTTATTCTACTATCTAATAAAACGAAAGTGTAAATTAAACTAGTTCGATTGTTGAGATATTGTCGGATAAAGCCGTCCCATTTGGCTCGCTCTTTTTTTGATGATTTCGCATAACCATAACCAGGAAGATCTACCAAATACCACTCATCGTTAATAATAAAGTGATTTATTAATTGCGTTTTACCAGGTGTAGTTGAGGTTTTAGCTAGGCTTTTTCGCTCTGTAAGTGTGTTTATTAGTGAGGACTTTCCAACATTCGAACGACCAATAAATGCGTATTCTGGTTTGTCGGGTGTAGGGCATAATTCGGGGTTTGTATTACTGATTACAAACTCAGCAGTTTTAATTTTCATAATAGAAAGGCTGTAAGAATATTGCTAATTGGTATGGCGGCTTAACCAATCGTCTAATAATTTGTTAAACTCCATTGGATGTTCCATCATAGCTGCATGTCCGCATTTATAAATCCAATGTAATTCAGAGTCAGGTAATTTTGCATGAAATTCCTCGGCTACTTCAGGTGGTGTTACTACATCGTTTTTTCCCCAAATTAAACAAGCAGGCATTTTAAAATTCTCTAAATCCTTTGCCATATTATGGCGAATTGCAGATTTAGCTAAAGCCAGAATTCGAATCAATTTGGTTCGGTCGTTTATGATATCAAATACAGCATCTACCACTTCGTCGGTTGCAACGGCTGGGTCATAAAAAGTAACAGCAATCTTTTCTCTCAAATATTCTTTGTCTTCTCTCCTAGGAAAAGATCCACCCAAAGCGTTTTCGTATAAACCGGAGCTTCCTGTTAAAACCATCGAATGAACTCTTTCTGGCATCTCTAATGCACAAACTAACGCGATGTGCCCGCCTAAAGAATTTCCCAATAAGGTTACATTACTTAGGTTCTTATGTTTCAAAAACTTCTGAATAAACTTAGCCATACTGCCTACACTTGTCTTTAAAAGTGGCATTTCGTATAATGGCATTAAAGGAACAATTACTCGATACTTTTCTGAAAATGTGTCAATAACATCTGCAAAGTTGCTCAATGCTCCAAATAAACCGTGAAGAATAACAATTGTATGCCCTTCTCCTTTTTCTAGGTACTCAAATTCCCCGTCTTTTTTAATGTATTGTTCGTGACTCATAGTTCAAAGGTATATGATAATAAAGTTATTTAAAAATTGGATTATAAAAGCTATTAACAATCACCAGCTGAAAACAGCTTTTTAAAATTTACAATGAAAACGCTAAGCTCTTTTTTGTGATTCTAGATTGCTTGCTTTATTTCATTTTCTTCAAAGAGGCTCCACTTTTCAATAATTTGTAACTCGCTATTAATGAGTTTTATGTAATAATTTGTTCAATCTGAAGTTTGAAAGTTATCAACAAAGTGGTAAAAAGTGGTAAATTGTGGTAAAATTTCCTTTATTTTTACACTCAAATTGCTGAAACCCACGCTGTAAAAGAATTATGACAAACTTTATTGGAGAATTCGATTGTAAACTAGATGCTAAGGGCCGCCTAATGGTCCCTTCAGGTTTGCGTAAGCAATTGAATCCGTCTGCAAATGAAAGTTTTGTTGTGAATCGTGGGTTCGAAAAATGCTTAGTGCTGTATCCTAAAAATGATTGGGATAGAATTAGTGCAGAGGTTAATCAGTTAAATCAATACGTAAAGAAGAATAGAGATTTTATTCGTTACTTCTACAGAGGGGCGACAGAGTTGGGTTTGGATGGAACAGGAAGGTTGTTGCTTCCTAAACGACTTCAGGAATATGGTGCTCTCCAAAAAGAGGTAGTGCTGTTTGCGTATTCTGATCGTATTGAAATCTGGGATAAGAATTCTTACGAAGGATTGTTGACTGATGAGCCAGAGGATTTTGCCAACTTGGCGGAAGAGGTGATGGGTAATGGGTTACTTCAAAATCCTGGAGCCGATGTATCATAAGCCTGCGCTTTTAAAAGAAACAATTGACGGTTTGGCGATTAAGGCAACAGGCACTTATGTGGATGTCACGTTTGGAGGAGGCGGTCACTCTAAAGCAATAATTGAAGATCTTAAAGAAGATGGAAGGTTGTATGCTTTTGATCAAGATCCAGATGCTGAACATAATTCAATTGATGATGGACGCTTCACTTTAATCAATCAAAATTTTTCCTTTTTAAAGAATTATTTGAGAATGTATCATGCAATACCAGTTGATGGTGTGCTTGCCGATTTGGGGGTTTCGTTTCATCAGTTTGATGTTGCAGAAAGAGGATTTTCATTTCGGTTTTCTGGTCCTCTAGATATGCGAATGGATAAGTCGAGAAAACTGACCGCAGCCAAGATAGTGAATAATTATACCGCAGCACAGCTCTTTCAAATCTTTAGAGAGTTTGGTGAATTGAAAAATGCTAATAAAGTTGTTCAAAGAATTGAAGCGGCTCGATCGGAATCTAAAATAGAAACAATAGATCAACTGAAAGTTATTCTGGATGGAATGGTTCCGGGTAAAGTGGAGCATAAATTTTTTGCTCAAGTTTTTCAAGCATTAAGAATTGAAGTGAATGAAGAATTAAAAGTAATTGAGGCTATGATTGAGCAATCTACAGAAGTTCTTAAAGTGGGTGGGAGGTTAGCTGTAATAACTTATCACTCCTTAGAAGATAGATTAATTAAAAACTTCTTCAAGACTGGCAATTTTAAAGGGGAGTTGAAAAAAGATTTTTTTGGAAATATTGAACGGCCACTTGAACCAGTAAATCGAAAGCCAATTATTCCAACAGAGGAAGAAATAAAAGATAATAACCGAGCAAGAAGTGCAAAGCTCAGAATAGCAGAAAAAGTAAATTGAGTAATAAATATAAAGACATAAAAGAGGAGACTAAAGAGTCGGTTGGTGAGAAAAAAGCATCAGGGTTCAAAAGTGTCTTGTCCGGCAGTTTCTTATCGAAAGAGAAAGTAACCGAGTCTTTACCATTTATCTTTTTTATCACATTTCTTGGTATTTGCTATATCGCAAATGGATATCAAACTGAAAAGGTGATTCGTCAGCTATATAATACTAATAACGAGTTGAAAGAATTGAGATCAGAATATATTACTACCAAATCTGACCTAATGTATATTTCTAAACAATCTCAAGTGGCGAAAGCTACGTCGGGCTTAGAGCTTAAAGAATTGACTAGTCCTCCAAAGAAAATAGTTCTTACAAAAAGTGAAAAGGAGGAGATTCTAGATGACTGATGTTAAGAAAGATATAGCTTGGAGAATCTATACAGTTTATGTAGTGGTTTGCTTGTTTGCTCTAGTTATTGTAGGTAAAGCACTAACGATTCAATTGGTTGAGGGAGATGAATTGAAAAAGAAGATTCTCTCGCTTACAACAGTTGATAAAACAATAGAGGCAGTTCGTGGAAATATTTATGCTACCGATGGCAGTCTATTGGCTACTTCTATTCCAATTTATGAAGTTCGTTTTGACCCTAATGCAGATGCAATAACAAACGACTTGTTTGACGAAAAGATAGATTCCCTTGCATGGCATTTAAGTGATTTGTTTAAAGATAAATCAGTAGCAGTTTATAAGAAAAGTCTTCAGGATGCTAGAGAAAATGGAGCTAGGTATCATCTTGTAAGAAGAAATGTAAAGTTCACTCAACTTAAAAAGATGAAGAAGTTTCCGCTTTTTAGAAGAGGAAAGTATAAGGGTGGTTTTATTACTATTCAACGAAATAAAAGAGAAAGACCTTTTAAAATTTTGGCTGCGAGAACTATCGGTTATGAACGGGATGAAGTTACTCCGGTTGGATTGGAAGGCGCGTACAGTAATGTGTTGAGTGGAATTGATGGTCAGCGATTAATGCAAAAAATTGCAGGAGGGGTTTGGATGCCACTAAGTGATGCTGATGAAATTGAGCCTGAGGACGGAATGGATATCTATTCTACTATAGATGTTAACCTTCAGGATGTTGCTGAAAGTGCATTAATGGAACAATTGCAGAAGCATCAAGCAGATCATGGAACTGTTGTTTTGATGGAGGTTAAAACAGGAGCGATAAAAGCAATTGCAAATTTAAAGCAAACAGAAAGTGGTCGATACTATGAAGGTTATAATTATGCGATAGGTGAGAGTACTGAGCCAGGTTCAACATTTAAACTACCTGCTCTAATTGCTGCAATAGAAGATGGATATGTTGATATGGATGACTTGATTGACTGTGGAAATGGCTCAAAAAAGTATTATGATAGAACTATGGAAGATTCCAACTTTGATGATGGAGGTTGGGGAAAAATAACAGTGAAGCGAGTATTAGAAGTTTCTTCAAATATTGGAATGGCAGAGATAATTACAAAGTCGTATGCACAACAACCTCAAAAGTTTATTGACAGATTAGCAGAGATGAATCTCAGAATGCCATTAGGGATTGAGATCGCAGGAGAAGGTGAGCCGTATATTAAGAATACAGACGATCCAACATGGTCAGGTATCTCATTGGCTTGGATGGCACATGGATATGAGTTGCAACAAACTCCACTTCAGATATTAACATATTATAATGCTGTAGCGAACGGCGGCGTAATGGTAAAGCCAAAGTTTGTAGAAAAGATTACAAAGGGAAGGAAAGTTGTCCAAGAAATAGAATCAGAGATTATTAATTCTAAAATCTGTTCAAAGGCAACAATAAAAAAGGTTCAAAAGGCTTTAGAGGGTGTTGTAACAGATGGAACAGCAAGGAATTTGAGAAATGCGGACTACAAAATTGCGGGTAAGACAGGTACTGCCCAAATTGCAAACAATGTGGGAAGTGTAAATGCCTACAAAGGTAAAAAAGTAAGCCACCAAGCTTCTTTTGCAGGCTACTTTCCGGCTGATAACCCACAGTACAGTTGTATTGTTGTTATTAATGCGCCAAGTAGAAATGTGTACTATGGAAACTTAGTTGCAGGTCCAATTTTTAAAGAAGTAGCAGATAAGGTTTATGCAAATAGTTTAGAAATGCATGAGCAACTTCAAGAACAAAATTATACTGCAAATTCAGCTATTCCTTATTCCAAGCATGGTAAAAAACAAGATATAGAAACCATATTTAGTCAATTGAATATTCCTGTAGAATCTAAAGCAGATGATGCTGATTGGATAGTAACCAGGACCATGCAGGAATCTGTAGAAATAGCACCAAGGTCTGTTAAAGAAAACCTTGTTCCTAATGTAGTAGGAATGGGTCTCAGAGATGCGGTTTATCTGTTAGAAAATCAAGGTTTAAGAGTTAAAATTACAGGAAGTGGAATGGTTAAAACACAATCAATAACCGCTGGCTCAAGAGTTTTTGATGGTCAAGAAATTAATATAGAGTTGTCTTAATGAGGAATCTAAATGACATATTAAATAACGTAACTGTAATTCAGGTTTTAGGGAATTCTAGTATAGGGATTTCTGAATTGATTTTTGATTCAAGGAAAGTGTCTGCAAATTCTTGCTTTTTTACCCAAAAAGGCACTAAAGTAGATGCTCATGAATTTATTCCCCAAGTAATTGAAGCGGGAGCTAAAGCTATTGTTTGTGAAGTGCTTCCTTCCGTATTGAATGACTCTATTTGTTATGTATTGGTTGATGATTCATCAGAAGCTATGGGTGTTATGGCTTCCAATTACTATCAGAATCCTTCAAGCAAACTAAAGCTTATTGGGGTTACAGGAACAAATGGTAAAACGACTACAGTAACACTACTTCATCAATTGTACACCAAGCTTGGTTTTAAGGCAGGTTTAATATCAACCGTTGTTAATAAAATTGGTGAAGAAGAAATCAAATCCACGCATACAACCCCTGATTCTATCTCTATTAATTCATTAATCGCAAAAATGGTCGATGCCGGCTGCTCGCACTGTTATATGGAGGTTAGTTCTCATGCTGTTGTTCAGCACAGAGTAACTGGTCTTGATTTTTTAGGGGGTGTTTTTACAAATATTACTCATGAGCATTTAGATTATCATAAAACTTTTTCAGAGTATATAAAAGCTAAACGTGGGTTTTTTAATCTCCTTGGGTCAGACTCATTTGCTTTATCAAATAGAGATGATAAGAATGGTGAAGTAATGTTGCAAGAGACATCCGCTAAGAAGCACTTTTATGCACTTAAGATTGATGCTGATTTTAAGACTAAAATAATCGAAAGCAATTTTGCAGGGCTTAGCCTAAAACTTGACAATCAAGAATTTTGGAGTCCACTAATTGGACACTTTAATGCATACAATTTAACGGCAGTTTATGCTGTAGGAGTTTTACTTGGTGATGATAAATTAGAACTATTGACAGCTTTAAGTACCCTGAAAACTGTTGCAGGAAGATTTCAATATATCAACCTGTTTGAGGTTTCAGGAATTGTAGATTATGCGCACAGTCCTGATGCTTTAGAAAACGTATTAAAAACCATAAAAGATATTCGTACAGGGAATGAGCAAGTGATAACAGTAGTTGGCTGTGGAGGAGATAGAGATTGTACAAAAAGACCTATGATGGCAGCAATTGCTTGCAAGTTTAGCGACCGAGTCATTCTTACATCGGATAATCCAAGAACGGAAGATCCTGCAGCAATCATTGAAGAAATGAAGACAGGAGTTGATGCTACATCAAAACGAAAGGTTTTGGCAATAACTGACCGAAGAGAGGCGATAAGGACCGCGGCCTCTTTTGCTCAAAGAAATGATATACTGCTAGTAGCTGGAAAAGGACACGAAACCTATCAGGAAATAAACGGAGTTAGAAATCACTTTGATGATGTTGAGGTGCTAACTGAATCAATAACAGAAATAAATAAATCGGAGGCTTAGACAATGTTATATTATTTGTTCGAATACTTAAATGAATTAGATTTTCCGGGGGCTGGAGTTTTCCAGTATATAACCTTTAGAACTGCTATGTCTGTTTTTGTTTCTCTTTTAATTCCAATGGTTTTTGGTAAGAGAATTATCAATTTACTACACCGTCAACAAGTTGGTGAAACAGTAAGAGATTTAGGTTTAGCAGGTCAAAAAGAGAAACAAGGTACACCAACTATGGGTGGGCTCATTATTTTAGCATCTATCCTAATACCAACATTACTTTTTGCAAAGCTGGATAATATCTATATTATACTAATGCTTGTTTCAACTGTACTGCTTGGTATGATTGGTTTTGTCGACGATTACATTAAAGTATTTAAGAAAAATAAGGAAGGTTTAGCGGGTAAGTTTAAGGTAGCAGGTCAGGTTCTAATCGGCATTCTAGTTGGGTCTATTTTATACTTTAATGATGATGTAGTTGTTAAGGAAAAAGTTTATGATTCTGCACCAACTGAAATAACGACAGTAGATGGAAGAACGATTCTAGATGGAGGAGACTTTCACTGGGAAGAGTCAAAATCAGTTGTTACTACAATCCCATTTGTAAAAGATAATGAATTCGATTATGGAAAATTAATCGATTGGTGCTGCGATAACGCTATGGATTGGGCATGGCTCATCTTTATTCCGATTGTAGTATTTGTAATTACCGCAGTATCAAACGGTGCAAATATGACCGATGGTTTGGATGGTTTAGCAACAGGAACTTCAGCAATCATTGGAGTAGCATTAGCAATCTTCGCTTACGTATCTGGTAATACCATATTTTCTGACTATCTCAATATTATGTATATCCCAAATTCAGGGGAGTTGGTTGTATTTATTGGTGCGTTTGTAGGAGCCTGTGTTGGTTTCTTATGGTATAATTCTTATCCGGCACAAGTTTTTATGGGTGACACAGGTAGTCTTGCCTTAGGCGGGATAATCGCAGTTTTTGCATTAGCAATTCGTAAGGAGTTACTAATTCCCGTGATCTGTGGAGTATTTCTAGTTGAGAATTTATCGGTAATGATTCAGGTCGGGTATTTCAAATACACGAAAAAGAAGTTTGGAGAAGGTAAAAGGGTGTTTTTGATGGCGCCTTTGCATCATCATTTTCAAAAGAAGGGTTTTCACGAATCAAAAATTGTATCAAGATTCTGGATTGTTGGGGTAATGCTAGCCATTGTTTCTATAGTTACCCTGAAGTTGAGGTAAAGAAGAACTGAGACCCAGTGGTTTTGCTGAAAGCAAAATTGTATCGAAATAGCAGTGAAGATATGAAAACAAATGAATGAAAATTAAAAATTGAAGATTCAAAAAGAAATAGCAATCCTAGGCGGCGGCGAAAGTGGAGTTGGAGCGGCTATTCTAGCAAAAAAAGAAGGTCTTGTACCCTTCGTTTCAGACAGAGGTCAATTGAAGCAAAAGTACAAGGATGTTCTTTTAAAAAATGAAATTGAATGGGAAGATGGTGCTCATACTGAGCAAAGAATTCTAAATGCAGTTGAGGTAATAAAAAGCCCTGGCATTCCAGATACAACCCCTTTAATCCAAAAGTTATTGCAACAAGGTACTTCTGTTATTTCTGAAATAGAATTTGCAGGAAGGTACTGTAAAGCCAAAACAATTGGAATTACGGGAAGTAACGGAAAAACTTCTACTACGCTTTTAACCTATCACGTGCTTAAAAATGCGGGTTTAAGGGTTGGCTTAGCAGGTAATGTTGGAGCCAGTTTTGCGCAGCAAGTAGCAGAAAAGGAATTCGATTGGTATGTGCTAGAGTTAAGCAGTTTTCAGTTAGATGGGGTTTTTGATTTTAGACCAGATATATCCATGGTTCTAAATATTACTCCAGATCACTTAGATCGATACGACAATGAATTTGAAAAGTATGCCGACGCTAAATTGAGAATTGCAAAGAACGCAACAGTAGATCAGGATTTGATTTACTGTATCGACGATGAAGCTGTTTTAGCGGCAATTGAGAGAAATAAGCCAAAAGCAAACCTAATTCCATTCAGTATAAAAAAGACGCTCGAAATGGGCGCATATGTAAGTAACGAACAACTAATTATAAATTTAAATAACAACCGTTTTAATATGTCAATACACGACTTAGCCTTACAAGGCAAACACAATCTTTACAATTCTATGGCTTCAGGTATAGCCGGCAGAGTATTAGATTTAAGAAAAGAATTAATTCGCGAGAGCTTATCGGATTTTCAAAATATTGAACATCGATTAGAGACTGTTGCTACAATTCACGGAATAGAGTTTATTAATGACTCAAAAGCTACAAATGTTAATTCTACATGGTACGCTTTAGAAAGTCTTAGTAAGCCTGCAATTTGGATTGTTGGCGGAGTAGACAAAGGGAACGATTACTCAGAATTATTACCTCTTGTAAAAGATAAAGTAAGCGCAATTATTTGCTTAGGACTTGATAATTCTAAAATAATCAACGCTTTTAAAAACGATATTCAGATTATTGAAGAAGCAAGTTCAGCTGAAGAAGCTGTAAGAAAAGCTTATGAGATTGGAAGAAAAGGAGATGCAGTTTTATTATCTCCGGCATGTGCAAGTTTTGATTTATTTGAAAATTATGAGGATCGAGGACACCAATTTAGAAAGGCAGTAAGGTTACTATAAAATGCAAGCTATTTACAAATATATAAAAGGAGACCGAGTCATTTGGGCTGTGGTTTTATTGCTTGCAATTTGTTCTATATTGGTTGTTTATAGCTCAATTGTTACATTGGCTTATAAGTATCAGGGTGGGAATACAGAATTCTTCTTATTCAAACATTCTATCATACTTGGAGTCGGTTTTATGTTGATGTATTTTGCACACAAAGTCAATTACAGATACTATTCGCGGATTTCTCAAATAGCTCTCATTTTAGCTATTCCCTTGCTTGGATTTACTCTTTTAACTGGGCAAAGTATTAATGAGGCAAGTCGTTGGTTAGTTATTCCTGTAATAAATCAAACTTTTCAAACCTCTGATTTAGCAAAGCTTGCTCTCATTATGTTTTTGGCAAGAATGCTATCTAAAAGGCAAGATAATATTAAGGACTTTAATCAGGCATTTGTGCCTATCATGATTCCTGTATTATTGGTTTGTGGTTTGATTTTGCCAGCTAACTTCTCTACAGCCGCTATGTTATTCGTTACCAGTTTGGTTGTTATGTTTATTGGACGAATAAACTTGGCTTATATTATATCTTTAATCAGTATTGGGGTTGTTTGTTTTGTTATTTTCATTGCAGTAGTAATGAATTCTGAAAATACTGGTAGGGTAGGAACTTGGAAAAGTAGGATTGAACATTTTGTTGAAGGTGACTCGGAAGGGAACTACCAAGTAGAGCAGTCTAAAGTAGCTATTGCAACAGGTGGAATTATTGGTAAAGGACCAGGAGGAAGTACACAGCGTAACTTTTTACCTCACCCATATTCAGATTTTATTTTTGCTATCGTAATCGAAGAATATGGAATAGTTGGTGGTTTTATAATTCTGTTACTATATCTCATTTTACTGTACAGAGGAATAATAATTGCCAGAGGCGCACCTCAAACTTTTGGGTCGCTGCTTGCAATTGGGCTTAGCTTTAGTCTTGTTTTTCAGGCTATGATCAATATGGCTGTAGCCGTTAACCTTTTTCCTGTAACTGGCCAACCATTGCCAATGGTTTCAATGGGTGGGACTTCCATTTGGTTTACTTGTTTAGCTATTGGAATTATTTTAAGTGTTAGTCGTCAAACCGAACTAGAATCTAAAGAACTAGCAAATGGGTAAGTTAAAGGTCATCATAAGTGGAGGTGGAACAGGAGGGCACATATTTCCTGCAATTGCGGTAGCAAATGCAATAAAAAAGAAGCGACCTGATACAGATTTTTTATTCGTAGGTGCTAAAGGTAGAATGGAAATGACCAAGGTTCCTGAAGCTGGGTACGAAATTGTTGGTTTACCAATAATGGGACTTCAAAGAAAACTTACAATTAAGAATATAAAATTCCCATTTATGCTCATGAAGAGTGCAAAAATGGCCAGAAAGATTGTAAAGAATTTTCAACCGAACATTGCTATTGGAGTAGGTGGATATGCTAGTGGCCCTTTGTTAAGAGCAGCTAATAAAGCAAAAGTTCCGACATTGTTGCAAGAGCAGAATTCTTACGCTGGGTTAACCAATAAGATACTTGGTAAGAAAGCAAATCGAATCTGTGTAGCATATGATGGTATGGAACAATTTTTTCCTGCTGATAAAATTATACTTACAGGGAACCCGGTAAGAACGGAGGTTGTAAAACTAGAAGGCAAGCTAGATCGAGCTAAAGAATACTTTAAGCTTGATTCAGATAAGAAAACCCTTTTAGTTGTGGGTGGAAGTTTGGGTGCTTGGTCAATTAATGAAGGAATAGAAAAAAATATTGAGGCTTTTCAGAAGGCAGGAATTCAAGTAGTTTGGCAAACTGGTAAGCTGTTTCATAAAAGAGCAGTAAAAGCCGCTGAGGGAAATGAAAGCTGGCTAAAAGTACACGAGTTTATTACTCGAATGGATTTAGCATATTCCATTGCCGATTTAGTAGTATCTAGAGCAGGTGCAATTGCTGTATCAGAATTGTGCTTGGTTAAAAAGCCTTGTATTCTTGTTCCATTGCCATCCGCAGCAGAAGATCACCAAACTAAAAATGCAATGGCTTTGGTTACACATAGTGCTGCAAAAATTTGCAAGGATAGTGAGGTAAGAACCGAAATCGGAAATATGGTTTTGAGATTAATCGGAAAACCAAAAGAATTAGAAAAGTTAAGTGAAAATATGGAACCCTTAGGTTTTCATGATGCTGCAGATTTAATTGCAGCGGAGGTGTTGAAGTTGGTGTAATTGGAGAGAAAATTGTCTAGACTTCGACTATCGCTCAGTCTGACAATTTTTTATAATAAATGAATAATTTTTTAGATTGTCACATTAAGCGATAGTCGAAATGGGCAATCGAAATAATAAAAGAAGTAGTTTGAATTTAGAAAAAGAACATATTTATTTTGTAGGAATCGGCGGAATTGGCATGAGCGCTATTGCTAGATACTATAACCAGTTGGGCAAAAAAGTAGCTGGTTATGACAGAACTATAACGGATCTTACAAAGAGACTTCAAGCTGAAGGAATAGCAGTGACAAACTTCGACGAGTCAGACTCCATTCCATTTCCTTATCGCGATCAGGAAAAAACACTTGTTGTATACACTCCTGCAATTTCTAAAAACAATTCAATTTTAAATTATTTTAAAGAAGAAGGCTTTACTTGCCTAAAAAGAGCAGAAGTTCTTGGCTTGATTAGTAAGAGTCTCAAAACAATAGCTGTTGCAGGAACACATGGTAAAACCACAGTTTCTACCATGATTACTTTTTTACTAAAAGATGCGGGAATAAAAGTAAATGGTTTTCTTGGTGGTATTTCTAGAGATTTTGGAACCAACTTATTGCTGGATTCAGAAGCAGAATACATGGTTACTGAAGCAGATGAATATGATCGTTCTTTTTTGCAATTACAACCCTTCTATTCAGTTATTACATCTATAGATGCTGATCATTTAGATATTTATGCTGATGAAGATGATATTGTCTCAACGTACAAGGCATTTGGAAATAAAACAGATAAAGAAGGAACGCTATACGCTAAACCAGAAACATTTGATGCGTTTGGATTACTAAATGAATTCAATAAAAAAACCTACGGGATAAATAATCAAGCTTGGATTTGCTCTAGTAATTTGTCTGTTCAGGACGGTAATCTAATTTTTGATTTAACGGTAAATGGAGAAAAATACGAAGGGTTCAAATGTGGATTACCAGGAATTCATAATGTAGAAAACGCCATCGCTGCAATAGCAATTGCCCTTGAGCTAGGAGTTGAAATTGAGCAAATCAAAAAGTCTTTGGCAAAGTTTAATGGGGTCAAGCGTAGGTTTGACGTTCATTTAAAAAATGAAAACATAGTTTATATCGACGACTATGCGCATCATCCTAATGAAATTAAATCATTAGTTGCGTCTGTAAGAGAACTTTATCCAACAAAAAAAATAACTGCAATATTTCAACCGCATTTGTATTCAAGAACAAAAGACTTTGGGGTCGAATTTGGCAAAGAATTATCCAAAGTTGACGATTTGATACTCTTGGATTTATACCCAGCTCGGGAAGAGCCAATTGAAGGGATAGATTCACGTTGGTTGGGCAAACAAGTAGATAAAGAAAATGTACATGTATGCAATAAAGGATTGCTAATGAATGTATTAAAAAGTAAAGAAGTTGAATTGTTATTAACTATTGGAGCAGGAGATATTGATACTATGGTAGAACCAATAATTGCTCACTACGAATGATAAAAAAGGTATTAAATATTAGTTTATGGGTTTTATGCTCACTTGGCTTTTTGCTAATACTTGGTTTTGTTAACTATTCTCAAGATCAGGTAGTTTGTGAAGATATTGAAATTAATATTGATCACAGTAATGGTAATTATTTTGTCGAAAAAGAAGACATTAATGCTATGGTGTATCATGAGATTGATACCGTGGTAGGAAGGCCGATTTCGGCCATAAATTCAGATCGATTGGAATATAAAATCAGCAACCACCCTTCTGTTGCTAAGGCAGAGATTTATAAAATAATTAACGGTAAACTGATTATTGATGTGAAGCAAAGGACTCCAATTGTTCGAATATTCAACCAACAAGGGGAGAGCTTTTATATTGATAGTACAGGAAGGATAATGCCTCCTTCACCAAACTATACTTCTAGAGTTTTGATTGCTAATGGGTTTATCCAAGATTCGTTTATCGGTGTTCATCAAGAAAATGCAAGAAACGTTTCTGATACATTAGAAACCAGATCATATATAGATGAGGTTTTTACATTTGCAGAATTTATTCGAAAAGACAAATTCTGGAATGCGCAAATTGAACAGTTGTATGTTAATAAAGATTTCGAGATCGAATTGATTCCCAGAGTAGGAAATCATAGAATTGTATTCGGAGATGCTCTATCTATTAAAGAAAAGTTTGACAAATTAAAAGTCTTCTATTTCAAGGGTTTAAATAAGACAGGCTGGAACGAATATAGCATCATAAATTTAAAATACGCAAACCAAGTTGTTTGCACTAAACGATAATAAATGGAGGCTTCATCTGACATAGTAGTAGGTTTAGATATTGGGACAACCAAAATCGTTGTTATGGTAGGTAGAAAAAACGAACATGACAAGCTTGAAATACTAGGCATGGGTAAAACCGAATCGCTTGGTGTTACTAGGGGAGTTGTTGCCAACATTGAAAAAACAGTTCAGTCTATAAAGGATGCTGTCGGAGAGGCGGAAAGTAAATCTGGCGTTGATGTTCGAATTGTAAACGTTGGTATCGCAGGACAGCATATTAAAAGTCTTCAGCACAGAGGGATTAGAGTTAGAAATAACTTAGATGATGAAATTTCTCAAAACGACATTGATTTATTAATCAACGATATGTTTAAGTTGGTTACGCTCCCTGGAGAGGAAATAATTGACGTTTTACCTCAAGAGTTTATTGTAGACAACGAACAAGGAATAAAAGACCCTGTTGGAATGTCAGGAATTCGATTAGAGGCCAATTTCCATATAATTACCGGTCAGGTAGCTGCTGCCAAAAACATACATAAGTGTGTTCATAAAGCAGATTTAGATGTTCAAGATGTTATTTTAGAACCAATTGCATCTTCTGCTGCTGTTTTAAGCGAAGAAGAAAAAGAAGCTGGTGTAGTTCTTGTCGATATAGGAGGGGGTACTACAGATGTAGCAATTTTCCAAGATGGAATTATTAGACATACCGCAGTTATTCCTTTCGGAGGAAATGTAATTACTGAAGATATCAAAGAAGGGTGTTCAATAATTAAGAATCAGGCAGAATTATTAAAAGTGAAGTTTGGCTCTGCATTAGCAAACGAGAGTCAAGAAAATGAAATCGTATCTATTCCTGGACTACGAGGCAGAGAACCGAAAGAAATTTCAATAAAGAATCTTTCGCATATCATTCAGGCTAGGTTAGAAGAAATTATAGAGCATATTTATTATGAAATAAAGAATTCAGGTTACGAGAATAAATTGATCGCAGGTATGGTTATTACCGGAGGAGGTTCTCAAATGAAACACATCGGTCAGTTGTTCGAATATGTAACTGGAATGGATACCAGAATAGGATATCCGAATGAGTATTTGGCTAAAGGAAATGCTGAAGAGATGACCAGCCCAATGTATGCTACAGGCGTTGGTTTAATCTTAAAAGGTTTCGAAAAGTTAGCAAAACAAAAAGGCAGAATAGTAAAGGAACCGGAATCTGATACAATTAAAGTGCGACAAGGAGAGAAAACCAAGGAAGGTTTGTTGCAAAGTATAATTAAGAAAGGAAAACAGTTCTTTGAAGAAGACGAAATGAATTAATGAATAATGATGAATTGTGAAAGTTGAAATCAACCTCACAATAGTTATTAAACATTAAAAAAGAATTGATTGAGTAGAAAATAAAGTAAATATGAATGTTTAATCGGGCGAATTTTATTCGGCATTCTTGATTCCACATTCAACATTAAAATTAGGAATTATGAAATTTGACTTACCTAAGGAACAATCATCAATTATTAAAGTAATTGGCGTGGGCGGTGGCGGAAGCAACGCAGTTAATCACATGTATAATCAAGGAATTACTGGTGTTGATTTTATCATTTGTAATACTGATGCCCAAGCGCTAGAGCAAAGCCCAATTCCAAATAAAGTTCAGCTAGGAACAACTTTAACTGAAGGTCTTGGGGCTGGTGCTAATCCGGAAGTTGGGAAGAATGCTGCTATTGAAAATGTAGAAGAGCTTAAAGAAATGCTTGAGAAAAACACTCAAATGGTGTTTATTACTGCAGGTATGGGTGGTGGAACCGGAACTGGTGCTGCTCCAATTATAGCTCAAACTGCCCGTGAAATGGGAATTTTAACCGTTGGTATTGTAACCGTTCCATTTTCATTCGAAGGTAGAAGAAGAAAGCAACAAGCTGATCAAGGTTTAGAAGAGTTAAGAGCAAATGTTGACACCTTACTTGTTATTTGTAACGACAAGTTGAGAGAGATGCACGGAAACTTAAAAATTTCTGAAGCCTTCTCAAAAGCAGATGATATTTTAACTATTGCAGCTAAAGGAATTGCGGAAATCATAACCGTTGTAGGATACATTAACGTGGATTTCGAAGATGTTAAAACGGTAATGAAAGATGGAGGAACTGCAATCATGGGTTCCGCTTCCGCAGAAGGAGAGAGTAGAGCTACCAAAGCAGTAAGTCAGGCATTGGCATCGCCATTGTTAAACGATAATGATATTACCGGAGCCAATTATATTTTATTAAATATTACTTCTGGCGAAGAGGAAGTAGCAATGGATGAAGTTGAAGAAATAACGGATTACATTCAAGCAGAATCTGGAAATACAGCTGATATTATTTGGGGAACTGGAAACGACGAGAAGCTTGGTAATAAAGTAAGCGTTACCATTATTGCAACAGGTTTTGGATCTAATAAACCAACTGGTTTTCAAACTGAACAGGCACCAAAGAAAAATGTAAGAAGCTTAAATGATGATGTAAAAACAACCATCACACAGCCTCTAATGGATGAGCCTGAAGCAAAGGCTGAACCAGAGCCTGAGCAAAAAGCAGATGAGCCATTCTTAAAAACATCTGATTCTCAAAAAAGCTTTGAATTTAAGATAAGAGAAGAGCCTAAAGCAGAGGAAAAGACAGATAGGGTGGTTCATAATTTAGATGATGAAATTACTACTGATGAATTGCCTTCAAATGAATCTGAAATTGAAGAAGATGAAATCAAATTAGTAAGCCGACCTGCTGAAACGTCTTCTCCTTCAAGTCACGATAAGGAGGAAGAACAAATAAGAAAAAGTCAAGATAGGTTGCTTAAATTAAAGGCTTTAAGTCTTAAAATGAAAAGCCCGGGTGGGATTAATGATTTAGAAAAAGAACCTGCTTACAAAAGAAGAAATATTACCTTAGACGATACACCGCATTCTTCGGAGTCGAATGTGTCGAGGTATACTTTAAGTGAGGACGATGACAACAAAACCTCTTTAAAGCAAAACAATTCTTTTTTACATGACAATGTAGATTAGTTATTTACTTGGTTAGTAAAGTAAAAGCCTCTAGTCATTCCGAATTTATTTCAGAATCTAGAGGCTTTTTATATGTCCGATAAAGATTACTTTTAAATCCTAAAAATACATTATGAGCTTAACAGACGAAATAAACAATGATATAAAAACAGCCATGAAGGCTAAGGATAAACCAAGCTTAGAGGCATTAAGAGCTATTAAAGCTGCTTTATTGCTTGCTGCTACTGATAAAGGAGCAGGGGAGTCTTCTGAAGCTGCTGAATTTAAAATGCTTCAGAAAATGGTAAAGCAACGCAAGGATGCTGCTCAAATATTTAAAGACCAAGGCAGGGATGATTTAGCAGAACCAGAATTAGCTCAAGTAGCTATAATTGAAAAGTATTTACCTGCGCAACTAACAGAGGAAGAAGTACAAGCTATAGTAAATGAGGTTGTTGCCCAAACAGGAGCAAGCTCTATGGCAGATATGGGAAAAGTAATGGGCATGGTTAACCAAAAAGTTTCCGGACAAGCCGAAGGTAAACTTGTGGCAAGTTTGGTGAAGAAGGCTTTGGGGTAACACACATAAATTCACAAAAACCAAAAAGCCCCATGAGATAATTCTCATGGGGCTTTTTATTTGTCTTAGGGTCGAACTACATCATTCCACCCATTCCACCTGGCATTCCGCCCGGCATACCACCTGGCATTCCGCCACCGCCATTCTCTTCTTCTTCATCAGAGATAACGCATTCTGTGGTTAATAACATCCCTGCAATAGATGCAGCATTCTCAAGGGCAACTCTAGCTACTTTAGTTGGGTCAATAACACCAGCTTTTAGTAAATCTTCGAACTCTTCAGTTCTAGCATTATAACCAAAGTTTCCTTTTCCTTCTTTAATCTTCTGTACAACAACAGATCCTTCGCCACCACTGTTAGCTACAATTTGTCTGATTGGCTCTTCTAGAGCTCTTCTAACAATCGAAATTCCTGTAGTTTCATCGAAGTTTTCTCCTTCTAATCCATCAATCACAGAAAGTGAACGAATAAACGCAACACCACCACCTGGGATAATGCCTTCTTCAACAGCAGCTCTTGTTGCATGTAATGCATCATCAACTCTGTCCTTTTTCTCCTTCATTTCTACCTCAGAAGCAGCACCAACGTAAAGTACAGCTACACCGCCTGCTAATTTTGCAAGTCTTTCTTGTAGTTTTTCTTTATCGTAATCAGATGTTGTATTCTCAATTTGAGCTTTAATCTGATTCACTCTTCCTTTGATATCGTCCTTATTACCTGCGCCATTAACAATAGTTGTATTGTCTTTGTCGATTGTAATTTTTTCACACTCACCAAGGTCAGCTAAATCAGCATTTTCTAATTTATATCCTCTTTCTTCAGAAATTAAAGTACCACCTGTAAGGATTGCAATATCCTCTAGCATTGCTTTTCTTCTGTCACCAAAACCTGGAGCTTTAACAGCAGCAATTTTAAGTGAACCTCTAATTTTGTTTACTACCAATGTTGCTAAAGCTTCACCTTCAACATCTTCAGCAATAATTAAAAGTGGTCTTCCCGATTGAGCAGTCTTTTCTAAAACAGGAAGTAAATCTTTCATCGTACTAACTTTCTTATCGAAAATTAAGATATAAGGATTCTCTAATTCTGCTTCCATTTTCTCTGTGTCAGTAACAAAGTATGGAGATAAGTAACCTCTGTCAAATTGCATACCTTCAACAACCTCTACAGTAGTTTCAGTTCCTTTTGCTTCTTCAACAGTAATTACACCTTCTTTCTTAACCTTAGCCATTGCCTCTGCAATTAGCTTTCCGATTGAGCTATCGTTGTTTGCAGAAATTGTAGCTACTTGCTCTATCTTTTCAGAATCTTCCCCAACAGTTTCAGAAATTTTATGCAACTGCTCAACAATCTGGATAACTGCCTTGTCAATTCCTCTTTTTAAATCCATTGGGTTTGCTCCTGCTGCAACGTTCTTTAGTCCTTGCGTTACAATTGCTTGAGCCAAAATAGTTGCTGTTGTTGTTCCGTCACCTGCATCGTCTGCCGTTTTAGAAGCAACTTCTTTAAGCATTTGAGCTCCCATATTTTCAATAGGATCTTTTAACTCAATTTCTTTTGCAACAGAAACACCATCTTTAGTTACGGTGGGTGCTCCAAATTTTTTGTCAATTACAACATTTCTACCCTTAGGGCCTAATGTTACTTTTACTGCATTTGCAAGTTTATCTACGCCTGCTTTAAGCGCATTTCTTGCTTCAATATCAAAAGTTATTTCTCTTGCCATTTTCTTTTTGTTTTAAATTTTTAACTATTCAAGGGTAATCCCTTCTTTTAATTGTCAGACTCTCCGTTCTTAGAGTTTATCGAAATGAGTCGATGTCTAAACAATTGCGAATAAATCAGACTCTCTCATGATTAGATAGTCTTTTCCTTCAATATTTAATTCTGTACCAGCGTATTTTCCATAAAGGACACTATCACCAACTTTTACAGTCATTGGTTCATCAACTTTACCTTTTCCTACCGCTACGACAGTACCTTTTTGAGGTTTTTCTTTCGCTGTGTCAGGAATGAAAATTCCTCCAGCAGTTTTTTCTTCAGCAGCAGCCGGCTCAACAAGAACTCGATCTGCTAATGGTTTTACGTTTACTGACATATTTATAATTTTTAATGATTTAAATTTTATATTTTGATTCTAGTCATATTCTATGCCAAGTAGAATTTAATAGACAAAAACTGCAAATTTTTCAGCCAAATAAAATATTGCTGGTTTTAAAATGACAGGTTGACATATTTGGACATAAAAAAAGCCTTATCGGTATCGATAAGGCTTCTTATTTATATGAATGCTTTATCTATTCTGTTTCTTCAGAACTTGCTTCTTGTCCTTCAATTTGTCCTTCAGAACCACCTTCGGTAACTGCAGGAGGTAATTGACTTTGTGGAACAACAATTTGATTTGCTTGATCCGTTAATTCCGATTCTTCTGAAACAACTTCAGCAGGTCCACCTATAAGAGATGAAGACACAACACTGAATACTAATAATAGGATTCCCAAAGTCCAAGTAGCTTTTTCAAGGAAATCTGTCGTTTTTCTAACACCCATGACTTGGTTGCTAGATGAAAAGTTAGATGCTAAACCACCTTTAGGGTTTTGTACTAAAATTACCAAGATTAGCAATATTGCTATGATGAAGATTAATACGGATACAAAAATGAACATGATTTATTGTGAATTTAATTGATTCTCTATTTTTTTAATTCGGCCTGCAAAATAAATCTTTTTTTCTGGATATTTCAACTGTAACTTTTCAAAGGATTTTATCGCTTTTTCAAAGTTGCCCTGATCGGCATAAATATTAGCTAAAGTCTCAGTTACAAGGTCATCGTTTTCTTGAACACTTAGTTTAGCCATTTTGCTAGGCGAGTAAAACTCGTGCTTCTGTGGTAAATTACTTTGATTTTCTACTAAAATTTTAATTCGTTGTGTTTCCTCCTCTGAATCCCAAAGCGGTTTTTCAGGCTCCTCATCTTTAAAATGAGATAGCCACCCAGAAAAACTATGTGATTCAGATTCATCAAATTGTTGATCTTTAGAAGGTTCAACAACTTCAACTTCTTGTTCGGTAGCCTTAGCTGTTGAAACTGGAAAATCATTTAAATCTATCTCATTAGAAACTTCTAAAAGGATGGAACTATTTATAGCAGAAGTTAAAATCTGTTGCTCTAATTCATCAGACCCTGTTTCTTTCTTTTTCTCAGTAATATCAGATTCTACAGTTTCTTCATTCTCTTTAATTTCTTCAGGTTCTTCTGATTTTATTTCTTTGTTTTCAGGAACACTCTCCTCAATCGTATTAGAATTAAGTTCCTCCTCAGTTTCACTTGCTTCTGGAACAATATCTTCTGTTGTCTCGGTTGGATTAGGCTCTTCTATTATATTTTGATCTGGTTCTTCTTGAATAGATTCTGAGAATAAAAGCTCATGAAGTACTTTGCGATTTGCAGCATAGGCCGCTGTCTTTCTTAACTGATTCTCAAAATTGAAATTTTCAGATTGGTGAAAAGCTTTGGTTAGTAATAAATGAGCGGACTGGAAGTAAGGATAGTCTTGTACCAAAGACTGGATATCCTCAATCTGGGATGCTCCAAGCTTGTTTGGCTCTTCTAGGTGATTTATAAATTCACTCTTATTCATTACCAATTGGTTACAGACTTATTAAAAATATCTTGCACTAATTGGTCATTAATGCTATTTAGCAATTCTTCTTCTACAGAGGATAAATCAGTTGTTGTTTCAAAATCTTCAAACCTTGTAAACGTTGTTTCAAAATCCTGACCTTCTTCTTTTTGATTGGTAAACTTGACTTTTACTGTCATTGAAACCCTTGTTAAAGCAGCTGTTTCATTACCTTGTATTGCTACGGGTGCAGTAGTATAATTTGTAATTGCACCTTCAAATTGTAAATCTCCATCAGTTTGAACCAAAACTAAATTGGTTTGAGATAGAAAAATATTTTTTAAATCTTCTGTAAATAGTTGGCCTGCAATTGGCGGAGCCAAAGGCGCATAAGCAGGAAAAAAATCAATAGAAACGGTTTTTACTTCAGGCGAAATAGAAGCGCCTGTAAAGGAATATACTCCGCAGCCTGCAAGGCTTAGAATAATAGAAATTATAAAAGAAACTCTAATTAATTGTTTCATTGTTCAATATCGTATTCCTTAATTTTTCGGTAAAGTGTTCTTTCAGAAATTCCTAAATCTTCAGAGGCGTATTTTCTTTTACCATTGTGCTTTTCTAGAGCTTTCTTAATTAATCTTTTTTCTGTTTCAGAAATTGATAGCGACTCTTCTTCTTGCTCTACTTCCTGATATTCTTCGACTTCATCCTCATGGTTTTCAGCTGAATAAAGAGATTCACTAGCTTGTTGAGAAGATTCGGGTAATCTTAAGCTATCAAAATTTGCCTGTGCGTTAGGTTCGCTTTTAAATAACTTTTCAACGGCTTTATTATCTACATCTTCCTTATCGAAGTCACCCCCAGAATTTACTACTTGAAAAACAATTTTCTTTAGCTCTGTGACATCATTTTTCATATCAAAAAGAACTTTATATAAAATTTCTCTTTCGGATAATCCTTCTTGATCTCCTGTGTATAATATAGGTAAGGATTTGTCGCTATTTTCAGGAAGATATTTTAGAAGTGTTTCGCCACTGATTTCCTTTTGTTGTTCGATAACGGATATTTGCTCTGTTACATTTTTTAGCTGCCTTACATTACCAGGCCACCTATACTTCTCAAGTAATTGAACTGCATTTGGACTCAAGTGAATGGATGGCATTTTGTATTTTTCTGCGAAGTCCGAGGCGAACTTCCTGAAAATAAGGTGGATATCTCCTTTTCTATTCCTTAATGACGGGACCTCAATCGGAACTGTATTAAGTCTGTAGTATAAATCTTCCCTAAACTTACTTTTCTGAATTGCTTCTGGAATGTTAACATTTGTAGCTGCAACAATTCGAACATCCGTTTTCAAAACCTTAGACGAACCTACTTTTAAAAATTCACCTGATTCTAAAACCCTTAAAAGTCTGGCTTGAGTTTGCATTGGGAGTTCAGCAACTTCATCTAAGAAAATTGTTCCTCCATCAGCAACTTCAAAATATCCTTTTCTAGAGTCATGAGCGCCTGTAAATGAGCCTTTTTCATGTCCAAACAATTCAGAATCAATAGTTCCTTCCGGAATTGCTCCACAGTTTACTGCAATGTATTGGTTGTGTTTTCTAGAACTTAATTGATGAACGATTTGCGGCATCACTTCTTTTCCAGAGCCACTTTCACCGGTAATTAATACAGAAAGGACGGTAGGCGCAACTTGCGATGCAATATCGATTGCTCTGTTTAAACCTTCAGAGTTTCCAATGATTCCAAACCTTTGTTTTAGTTGTTGAATTGTCATTTATACAGCTTCGCCTTTTAATGTTGCAGAGGTGCATTCTTTTATGTGCACATTTACATAATCACCCGGTTTATAATTTCCTCTTGGAAAAACAACAACTGAGTTATGTGTATTTCTCCCGTACAATTCTTGTTCCGATTTTTTAGATACACCCTCAACTAGCACTTCATATTTTTTGCCTATATCTTTCTTCAGTTGATTGTGAGAGTGAACCTGCTGGAGAGCAATGATCTCTGCAAGTCTTCTTTGCTTTGTCTCTTCTGGGATATCGTCTTCGTACTTCCTTTGAGCCAAGGTGTTAGGTCTTTCGGAGTACTTAAACATATAGGAAAAGTGGTATTGAACATACTCCATTAAACTTAAAGTATCTTTATGTTCTTCTTCAGTTTCTGAGCAGAAGCCTGCAATTATGTCGGCCGATATCGAACATTCAGGCATAATTCTTTTAATTGCATCTATTCTATTGATATACCATTCTCTAGTATATCCTCTGTTCATCATTTCCAATACTCGGCTATTGCCAGACTGAAAAGGAAGGTGAATATATTTACAAATGTTATCGTGCTTAGCCATAACATGTAGTACTTCGTCCGTCATGTCTTTAGGATGAGAAGTAGAAAATCGAATTCGAATATTAGAATCTACAAGAGCAACCTTTTCCATTAATTGTGCAAAGTTTGTACTTGACTTTTGTTCATCTTCAGTAAGATTGTCAAACTCTTTCTTTAAACCACCACCATACCAAAGGTAGGAGTCAACATTTTGACCTAATAACGTGATTTCTTTATAACCACTTTTAGCAAGTCCCTTAACTTCATTTACAATCGATTCAGGGTCTCTACTTCTTTCTCTTCCTCTTGTAAATGGCACAACACAAAATGTACACATGTTGTCACATCCTCTTGTAATCGATACAAAAGCAGTAACACCATTTCCTCCCAATCTTACAGGGCTTAAATCTCCATAAGTTTCTTCTTTAGATAAGATTACATTGACGGCTTTCCTTCCGCCATCAACTTCTCCAACTAGCTTAGGTAAATCTCTGTAAGCATCAGGTCCTACAACCATGTCTACAATCTTTTCTTCCTCTAAAAGCTTGGATTTCATACGTTCAGCCATGCATCCTAGCACGCCTACTATCATATCGGGTTTTGCCTTTTTTGCTTTATTTATTACAGTAAGTCTTTTTCTAACAGTCTGTTCCGCTTTTTCGCGTATTGAGCAGGTATTAACGAAAACCATGTCTGCCTCGTGAAATAATTTGGTTGTTTCATAACCTTCAGATTCTAATATTGAAGCAACAATTTCGCTATCTGAAAAATTCATTTGACAGCCGTAACTCTCTATATAAAACTTTCGACCTCCTTTTTTCACGTTCTTGTTTTCTCGACTAAGAGCCTCGCCTTGTCTTTCTTCTAAAATTACTTTCTCTGTAGATTCTATTTTCATTGAAAATTAATTTGGAAGACAAAATTAGATAAAAATTAAACGGAATGACAAAATGACATAAATACTGAGTTTTGATTTTTGAAAAATTTATATTATATAAATATAATATAGAGGATTTTCGAAACTAAAATTATTAGAAACTGTTATGATTCAGCGCGAAATATGGCTTTATTTGCCCCGCTAATTTCGAAATTCTTTTTTCGAATTTAATCATTAGGGATATGTCAAAAAATTTAGTAATCGTTGAGTCACCTGCAAAAGCAAAGACAATTGAAGGGTTTTTAGGTAAAGATTTTACAGTTAAATCTAGTTTCGGCCATATTAGAGACTTACCTGGTAAAAACATCTCAATTGATGTTGAAAATAATTTTGAACCAAACTATGTTATCTCTGATGACAAGAAAAAAGTGGTTGCTGAATTAAAGAAATTGGCAAAGTCGGCCGAAAAGATTTGGTTAGCGACGGATGAGGATCGTGAGGGAGAAGCAATTTCTTGGCACCTTATAGAGGCTTTAGGTTTAAATGAAAAGGATACAGAGCGTATCGTTTTTCATGAGATTACCAAAACCGCTATTACCGGAGCGATAGAAAATCCAAGAAAATTAAATAAGAACCTTGTTGATGCCCAACAAGCAAGAAGAATACTAGATCGTTTAGTAGGTTATGAATTGTCTCCTGTACTATGGAAAAAAGTAAAACCATCTTTATCTGCAGGAAGGGTTCAATCAGTAACTGTTAGATTGCTTGTAGAAAGAGAAAGGGAAATCAAAGCATTTGAATCAAAAGCATTTTACAAAGTTGTTGGTGTTTTTAAATTAAACGATGGTATCGCTTTTAAAGCAGAGGTATCTAATCGATTTGAATCTTACGAAGAAGCTAAGACATTTATTCAAGAATGTGAGAAATCGACCTTTTCAATTGCTGATGTAGTTAAAAAACCGGCAACAAAGTCTCCTGCAGCTCCATTTACTACTTCTACGCTTCAACAAGAAGCGAGCAGAAAACTTGGCTTTTCAGTAGCCCAAACTATGATGGTAGCTCAAAAGCTTTATGAGGCAGGAAAGATTACTTACATGAGAACTGACTCAGTTAACCTTTCTGATCTTGCAAAGAATGCAGCAAAAGATTATATTGTTAAGTCCTTCGGAGCCGAATATTCAGAGCCTAAAAATTACGCTACAAAAAGTAAAGGTGCTCAGGAGGCTCACGAAGCTATTCGACCAACTGATATGAGTGTTTCAAATGTTGGAAGCGGACAAGAAGGTAGATTGTATGATTTAATTTGGAAAAGATCTTTGGCGTCTCAGATGAGCAAGGCTAAAATTGAAAGAACTACAGCTACAATTGATGTATCTGAATCGAAATATAATTTTGTTGCAAAGGGAGAGGTAATAACTTTTGAAGGATTTTTAAAGGTTTACTTAGAGTCTACCGATGATGAAAACGAAGAAGAGCAAGAAGGAATGCTACCTGCTATGAAACAAGGTGATGTTTTGGACAGACAAATCATAACATCAACTCAAAGATTTACAAAAGCTCCTGCTAGGTATCAAGAAGCCGCTCTTGTTAAAAAATTGGAAGAGCTAGGTATTGGACGGCCGTCTACTTATGCGCCAACTATTTCAACTATTCAGAAAAGAGGGTACGTTGTTAAAGAGGCTAGAGAAGGAGTTGAAAGGAAATACAAAGTTATTAGCTTAGACTCTGACGGAATAGCTGAGGAAGAAAAAGTTGAAACCACAGGTGCAGAAAAGAATAAGTTATTTCCAACTGATATTGGAATGGTTGTAACAGACTTCTTATCCGAACACTTCGAAAATATTATGGACTACAGCTTTACAGCGGATGTTGAAAAGCAATTTGATGATATTGCTGATGGATTGAAGAAATGGACAGAGATGATTAAGTCCTTTTATAATCCATTTCATAGTTCTGTAGAGCAAACACTTGAGTCTGCAGATAGAGCAAGCGGAGAAAGAAAATTAGGTGTTGATCCTGCTTCTGGAAAACCATTAATAGTTAGAATAGGAAGATTTGGTCCTATGGCTCAAATTGGTGAGGCCGATGACGAAGAAAAGCCAAAGTTTGCTTCATTATTAAATGGGCAGAGTATAGAAACAATAACTTTAGAAGAAGCACTAGAATTATTCAAATTACCAAGAACAGTTGGAGAGTATGAAGGTAAAACTGTAGTTGCAGCAATTGGCAGGTTTGGTCCATACATTAGGTGGAATAGTTTATTCATGTCATTGAAGAAGGCAGATGGTGATGATCCAATGACAGTTGACATAGAAAGGGCAGAGGAGCTGATAAAATTGAAGATTGAACAAGAGAAGAATAAATACATAAAAGTTTTTGAGGAAGATGATACAATTCAAGTTTTAAATGGAAGGTACGGTCCATATATTAAGTTTGGAAAGAAAAACATTAAGATTCCAAAAGATAAGGTTCCTGAAGAATTAACCCTTGAGGAGTGCAAAGAAATTGCTGCTGCAGCTCCTGAGAAGAAAGGAAGGGCAAAAGCAACTAAGGCTAAGCCAAAAGCTAAGGCTAAAAAGAAAACTACTACAAAAGCAAAAGCTAAAAAATAAGCAATGGAATTTTCGGATTATTTTTCGCCTGTTGACTTTGAAAAGATTTCCATAGGTACGGAATATCAAGACAATCAAATAGGGGATTGTATAAGAATAAACCCAAGTTCAATAGATGGAATTGATCTTGCGTTTTTTAGCGTAAGCGAGGATCGAGGCTCAAAATTTAATCAGGGCAGTGCCAAAGGTGCAGATATAGTAAGAGAGTACTTATACAAATTATACCAAGGTCCTTATTCGGTTAAAATTGCTGACTTAGGTAATATAGATTCAGGTAATAATTTATCTGACACCTATTTCGCAATAAAAGAATCGGTTGATTTTTTGCTTAAAAAAAATGTGGTTCCTATTATCATAGGAGGTAGTAAAGACTTATCATATGGTAACTACCTTGCGTACACAAAGCAAGAACAAACTATCAATATCGTTGATATTGACTCACAGTTTTCTTTAGGAAATTCTGACGACATAATAAACTCCGAGAATTATTTAGGAAAAATATTATTTCATCAACCTAATATATTATTCAATTATAGTAATCTTGGTTATCAGACCTATTTTGTGAATCAAGAAGAGTTAAATTTAATCGAAGATTTATTTTTTGATATACACAGATTAGGTTTAATGAAATCAGAAATTCAAGATGCAGAACCGATAATTCGGAATGCTGACATGATTTCATTTAGTTTAGGTGCAATTTCTCAAATCTCCGCACCTGCAAATAAATACAGTTCTCCAAATGGACTTAATGGAGAGCAAGCTTGCCAGCTTGCTAGATATGCAGGAATGAGCGATAAATTAACTTCAATTGGCTTTTACGAGTTCAATCCACTTGTCAACGACAATGACCAAACAGCTCATTTGTTGTCTCAAATGATCTGGTATTTCATTGATGGCTTTTATAATCGTAAGCAGGATTTTCCTGCTTGCAATAAAAATGAATATTTAAAGTATACTGTTGCTATTGATGAAGGTGAACAAGAATTAAGTTTTTATAAAAGCCCCAAAAGTGATAGATGGTGGATGGATGTTCCTTATCACCATAACTTTAGAAAAAAATATGAACGTCATTTGATGCTTCCATGCTCTTACAAAGATTATAAGGTTGCAACTGAAAATGAAATTCCTGAACGTTGGTTCCAGACATTTCAAAAGCTAAAATGATTTTTTTAGGGCTGAATTATGTTAAAAAATGCCAACAGAATTTAAAAATTGAGTATTTTAGGCGACTAAATTACTTACAACAAATAGAAAAAAGTCTCTGAACTCCTCAATATGAAAAGAATTCTACTGATTTTAGTGTTAATCGTATTTGCGTATGAATCAAATGCGCAACAAGATCCACAATTTACACAAAATATGTTTAATCGTTTGGCAGTAAACCCTGGTTTTGCTGGATCAAATGGTTCGTCTATTTGCGGAACTTTACTTGCTAGAGAACAATGGTTAGGTTTTGAGGGGAATCCTAGAACTAACGTGTTTAGCGCTGACGGAGGCTTTAAGATTTTAAGACAAAAACACCAATTAGGAGCTGGTTTGACGGTTATTCAAGATGAGATTGGCCCAATTCAGTCTTTAAACTTAAAAGTTGCACTTTCTTACCATAAAAGATTAGGTCAGGGAGTAGTATCGGTTGGTCTTGAAGGAGGAATATTTAATCAGTCGATTCAAGCAAATTGGAGAACATCTACTGGAAACTTTGATGGTACAGAAGATGCTGCAATTCCTAATTCGGAGGCAGGTGCTACAACTTTTGATTTAGGAGGAGGAATTTATTATTACACTAAGCAATTATATGTTGGTCTTTCTTCAACGCATTTGAATCAACCATTAATTAGCGAAGATGCAGATCAAACATCCTCTTATACTTTTCAACAAGTAAGACATTATTACATAATGGCTGGATATGATTATGAATTGAATTCTCAATTCACTTTACAGCCTTCTATTTTTGCAAAAACTGATGCTGTTTCAACTCAATTAGACATAAATACTAACGTTCTATACAATAATTTAGTTTGGGGAGGGTTATCATATAGAGTTGGAGATGCGGTTTCTTTTTTAGCAGGAGTTTATGCAACTCCTGACTTGAGGATTGGTTTAGCATATGATTATAATATTTCTGAACTAAGTGATTACAATGATGGGAGTTTAGAATTTATGATAAACTATTGTTATCCAATATCAAGACCACCAAAAATTCAACGATACAAGAGTGTTCGATTCTTGTAATTTGCAATTATTCCGAACAATTTGAAAAAAATAAAGTATACTTGCAAGTTCGAATCTAATCGCACTTAATTAATTTGTGATTTAAAAATTCAGGGCCATGAGAAAATTGACCTTTTTATTGATAGTAATTATTACAGCTCTTTCATCCTGCGATCAGGGTAACGGAGAGCTTATTGGAGTTCAGGGTAGACCAGAATGGTATCAACCAGTTCCTTATGGAATGTTATTGATTCCTCAAGGAAGTTACACCATGGGTAATACAGACCAGGATCTACCTACTGCCAGGTTGTCCAAAACAAAAGTTGTTTCTGTTGCAGCATTTTATATGGATCAAACAGAAATAACAAATAATGAATACAGACAATTCGTTTATTGGGTTAGAGATTCTATTGCAAGAAAGCTTTTAGCCGAAGAGGATGAGGAAACTTATTCTAATACAGTTAATTATTTTGGTGAGGATATAGACCCACCAACGATTAATTGGTATGCTAAATTTGATTGGAATGGCGAAATTGAGCGTGAGGTTCTAGAGCCAATGTTCTTACCTGATTACGAGCGTTTTTACAGTGCTAAGCAGATTGATACAAGAAAATTAATGTATGAGTATTTCTGGATTGATTACAGAAAAGCTTCATCTAGGTTTAATCGAGAACAAGGTCAGATTGATAGATCGGTGTTTATTGAAAATGACATTATTCCTGTTTATCCCGATACCTTAGCTTGGGTACATGATTACACATACTCATTTAATGAGCCTTTAACCAATGCTTATTTTTGGCATCCATCTTACGACGATTATCCTGTTGTAGGTGTTACTTGGAAACAAGCTAGAGCCTTTTCAATCTGGAGAACTCAATTGTTAAATAATTTTTTAAGAGCTAGAGCATTGACAGATGTTCAATATTTTAGACTTCCAACCGAATCTGAGTGGGAATGGGCTTCAAGAGGAGGCTTAGATAATAACCAATACCCATGGGGTGGTCCATATATTAGGAATACAGCAGGTTGCTTCTTAGGTAATTTTAAGCCTTTGAGAGGTAATTATGTAGATGATGGTGGATTAACTACTGTTAAAGTTTACGCTTACAATCCAAATGATTACGGTTTGTTTTGTATGGCAGGAAATGTAGCAGAATGGACTAGCAATGCATTTGACGAAGCTGCATATGATTTTCAACATGATTTAAATGCTGATTATTCATACGAGGCAAAAGAATCAGATCCTCCTTCTTTGAAAAGAAAAGTGATTAGAGGCGGTTCATGGAAAGATGTAGCCTACTACCTGCATAATGGAACAAGAACATTTGAATACCAAGACACAGCTAAGTGTTATATCGGTTTCAGAAATGTTATGTCGTATTTAGGAAGACCTGAAAATAACGAGGAACTTTAATAAAAAATTTAACTTCAATAACTAACTAATTAATTAAATTAAAACTAATGGGAATAGTAGAATTTTTATTTGAAACGAAAAAAGGAAAGAAAATTATGGGCCTTCTTTATGGTCTAGGAGCTGCAGTAGTAATTGTAGGAGCACTTTTCAAAATTGAGCACTGGCCTGGTGCATCAGAAATGTTAATTACAGGTTTATCTGTAGAAGCATTGATTTTTGCCGTTTCAGCTTTTGAACCTCCCCATACAGATGTAGATTGGACTTTAGCTTATCCTGAATTAGCAGGTTTAGAAGAGGATCAATTGTCTGCTGCTTCTAGAAGAGTAGGAGGATCGTCTGATTCTGCATCACAAGAATTAGATAAAATGTTAGAGGAAGCTAAGATTGGACCCGAGTTAATTGAAAGTCTTGGTTCTGGTTTTAGAAATTTATCTGAACATACTTCTAAGTTGAATAATATTTCTGATGCATCTGTTGCAACAGAAGAGTTTGTAAGTAATGTTAAAACTGCATCAGGTAAAATGAGTACACTTTCTAATTCTTATGAAAAAGCATCTGAAACTTTAACAGGTCTTGCCGTTTCAAGTGAAGATAGCAACTCTTATGCATCAAGTTTAAAAAGTATTAGCTCTAAATTGAGCGAATTAAATAATGTTTATGAATTGCAGTTAAAATCTGCTAGTGAGCACATGGAATCTAGTAACCAAGCATTTGCTGGTATGGATAACCTTATGTCTAATTTACAAAGTTCTGTTGCAAGTACTGAGCAATACAAAGAGAATATTTCTGAATTAGCTAAGAATTTAAGTTCACTTAATACTATTTATGGAAACATGCTTAATGCGATGAACGCAGGTATGGGAAATAATAGTAATTCATAATAAACCCAATTATTTAATTCATAAATATTTATAGAGAATGGCAGGAGGCAAATTACCACCACGGCAGAAAATGATTGGTATGATGTACTTGGTACTTACCGCTTTATTAGCGATGAATGTATCAAAGGATATCCTTAACGCTTTCGTTACAGTAAACGATGGCCTTGAGAATACTAAACATAACTTTAGAGAGAAAAACCAAGATCAATACACAGCATTTGCTGCTTCAAATCAGGAAAATCCAAAAAAAGTAGGACCATTCTGGACAAAAGCACAAGAGGTTCAAAAGTTGGCGGACGAAACTGTTAATTATATTGACGACATTAAAGTTGAAATAATAGCAGGAATAGAACCTTCAGTTCCTAAAGATAAAATTAGAGGGGAAGATGAAGATGGAGTTGATACAATTTTAAACCTTATGAATGTTAAGGTTAAAGACAACTATATTTTTTCTACGAATTTGTTAGTTGGTTCTGAGCCATCGACTCCTACAGATGGACCTTATTCTGCTATGGAAATGATTGGAAAGTTAGAAACATTTAGAGATAAATTAAAGAAATTTGTTGATCCTACAGGAGCCATAAACAAATCTTTAGAGGAAACATTTGTTTTTGACGACAAAGAGAATTCAGCAACCCACAAAACTGAGAATTGGCCGGCATATAATTTTTACGAAGTTCCTGCAGCAGCTACCTTAACTCTTCTAACTAAGATTCAAACGGATGTTCGAAATGCTGAATCTGATGTTGTAAAGTATTTATACTCTCAAGTTGATGCAGCTTCATTTAAGTTTAACGTAATTGAATCTGCTGTAATTTCTCCTTCAAACTATGTATTAGTTGGAGATACATTTTATGCTAGTGTTTTCTTGGCAGCTTATGATGATACTAAAGCTCCTGAAATCTTTTTGGGAGACTCTTATGATTCGCTATCACATGAAGTTTCAGGCGATCCTATAGAAGTCGCAATTGAAGGAGGGAAAGGAGTTGTTAAGATTCCTACAAGGTCTGAAGGAGATTTTAATTATGAAGGTGTAATTAAATTGAAAGGACCAACAGGCGAATATCAATATTATGATTTCCCGATTAGCTATAAGGTAGCAAAACCTAGTGTTACTATTTCGCCTACCGCAATGAATGTATTTTATTTGGGTCTAGATAATCCAGTAAGTATTTCAGCGGCTGGTGTCGCAAAAGATAAGATTAGACCATCTATTAACAATGGATCAATTAGCAAAAAAGATGGAGAATGGGTAGTAAAGGTTTCTAAATCTGGAACTGCTAAGATTTCTGTTAGCGCTGAAAAAGAGGATGGTTCTTCTGAGAACATGGGAAGTATGGAGTTTAGAGTAAAAAAGATTCCTACACCAATTGCAAAAATTAGTGGAAAGAATGGCGGAGCGATAAGAAAAGTTGCTTTAGGAGCAGCCTCGAGAATTCAAGCTGATTTAGAGAACTTTGATTTTGAAGTTACTGCAACTGTTGTTTCTTATGACTTTGTTTACATGAATAGAGGAAACTTAGTAACAAATTCTTATTCAGGATTTAGATTAGACCCTGCAGTAAAAAGAGTTATTCAAGGCTCTAGACCTGGAGATAAAATTTTCTTTGAGAATGTCAAGGCAAAATTACCAGATGGTTCAACTCGTGTGCTGCCAACACTTAGTTTTAAATTAATTTAATTTAAAAATTATGAAAAAGTTTTTTGTAAAATCGATATCTGCTTTGTTTTTGATGACCTTAGGATTTAACCTTAGCGCTCAAAATAACAATAATGTACTTGATGGTATGTTTATAAAAGAAACAGCTCCTACAAAGCGAGTTGTGCCTTACACCCATATACGTGAAGCTGATGTAATGTATTACAAAAGGCTTGTTCGAGTGATTGATCTTAAGCAGAAAATGAATTTCCCACTTTATTATCCGGTACAACCAATTAATGAAATTGGGTATGTAAGGAAAAGTTTAATTGATATTTTAAGGGATGGTATCACAGAAGGTACATTAACAGCTTATGAGAATGATGATTTTCAGGTTGCCTTAACAAAATCTGAGGCTGAAGGTAAATTATCTGCAGAAGTACAGGTTCCTGTGGAGGATCCTGTTACTTTTGAAATAACTATGGAGACTAAAATTGATCCTGTTACTGCTGATAAAATTATTAGATATGAAGTAAAAGAAGATTGGGTCTTTGATCGAGAGCGTTCTGTAATGGAAGTTAGAATTATTGGTATTCAACCTATATATATGAAAATTGATGAAAACGGTATTGAATTAGGTCCTAGTGCTACTTTCTGGATATATTTTCCAGAAGCTCGTTATGTTTTAGCAAATCATGAGGTTTACAATCCAAATAACGATGCAACTAGAATAACTTTTGAAGATTATCTCAGGAAGAGGATTTTTTCCTCTTACATAAAATCTGAAACTAACGTTTATGATAACAGGTTATTGAATGATTATACTTCAGGTGTTGATATGCTATTAGAATCTCGAAGAATAGAAGAAGAGATTATGTATACAGAGCATGACATGTGGCAGTATTAAAACTATAATTTAAAACTTCCCGATTCATTCGAATCGGGATTTTTTTTGTTCAATATTTAATGAATAGAGAATTACTAAAACTCGCAATCCTCAATATTCTATCTAACCTCACTATTCCATTGGTTAGTTTAGTTGATGTTGGTTTAATGGGGCATCTGGCTAATTCGTCACACATTGTTGCTATAGGGTTTGGTGTAATGATTTTCAACTTTGTCTATTGGTCTTTTGGTTTTCTAAGAATGGGAACCACAGGTGTTATTTCTCAAGCATTTGGTTCTGAAGATACCAAAGGGATTGTTACTACGCTTCAACAGTCCTTATTTATTGCTCTAATTGGTGCAAGCTTACTTTTATTTAGTCAACATTATTTATATGCTTTTGCTGAGTATTTAATCTCGGCTGAAAGTAGTGTAAATAGATCGATGAGTTTATACTTTGAGATTCGAATATGGGCTGCACCTGCAACCATCGTTACTTATGTGTTTACTGGTTGGTTTTTAGGGATGCAAAATTCAAAAGCAGTATTATACCTAACCTTAGTTGTTAATTTAGCTAATGCATTTTTTAGCTATCTATTTGTTGTTGTTTTTAATTATGGCAACCAAGGCGTGGCTACGGGGACCTTAATAGCTCAATATTTAGGCCTTGTGTTTTGTATCGTTTACCTCAGGCTAAATTATAGGAAGATAGCACTTTTGCTCTTTAAGTTTAGTTCAGACTTATTTGGAGGTTTCAAATCCCTAATGCTTCTTAATGGAAATATTTTCATACGAACTTTTGTATTGATTACAGTTTTAAGTTTTTTTAAAACACAAGCTGGAAATATCTCTATTGAAATTGGTGCTGCTAATATTTTACTGTTAGAGTTTGTCACGATCTCCGCTTATGGAATTGATGGTTTTGCTTTTGCTGCTGAATCTATCAGTGGAAAATATTTTGGGAAGGGAAATAGAGCCTTGTTTTTAAAATCGATAAGAGTATCCTTTTTATGGGGGCTAATGAGTGCTCTGGTCTTTTCAATAGCTTTTATTCTATTTGGAAAAAATATACTTGGTATTTTAACTGATAAGCAAATGATTATTGATTTAGCAATCGATTACCTTCCTTGGCTGATCATAGCACCCTTAGTTAATTCAATAGCATTTGTTTGGGATGGGATATACATAGGAGCTACTGCTTCAAAATTGATGCGGAATTCTATGATTTTCTCAGGACTAATCTTTTTTGTACTGTTCTATTTTCTAGATGGTTCTTTTGGAAATCACGGAATATGGCTATCGCTTACCTTGTTTATGCTGTGTCGTGGTATTATTCAAACGATTTTGTTTAAAACAAGTTTGTTAAAAAGCTTAGCGCTTCAGTAAATCATGCGTTTTATCACTAATCTCATGTCTACCTTTAAAGAGAATAATTTCTTTTTTTATATCAAGTTCATTTAAGTGTTTAATTGCTTTTTCAGCATGTTCAGGCTTCATTAATCTATCGTTTTCACCGTAGTAAAAATACACTTGCTCTAAATTCTTGTTTAGGTTTTTATTGGTTATTTCTGGTGGTATACTGCCCGAACAAATGTGCAGCTGAATATTACTTTCGTTCAAGCTCTTAATCCAACGAAATGCAGTAGAAGACCCTTGTGAAAATCCTAATATTTTTATTTTCTGAAATTGGTATCTACTTTTTAATTCTATATGTAATTGATTTAAATAGTTCACATGATCCTTTATTTCATCATCCCTTTCGTGACTTGTCATCCAAGAGCTTACAGGTGTGCGATCTCTGCCATAAAATATCGAAAGTCCTTCAGGGGCAACTACCAAGGTGTTAGAGTCTATTAAATATTCGAATTGTTTTATAAAATCACCTGCTAGTTGGGCATAACCATGAATCGCATAAAGAATTGTTTCAATAGGGTTATTTGGTTCAATTGTATAATAGTGAGCTGTTCTAGTAACTTTTATTTCATTCCTCATAGGCATTAAAATTAATGTTTTGCGGGAATTAGATTTGGTATTTTTGCGCCAATGGTAGGAGTAAATAATGTAAGTCTATTTTTTGCTGATCGAGCTATATTTAATGAGATAAATTTTATCATAAATAAACAAGATAGAATTGGCTTAGTTGGAAAAAATGGTGCTGGTAAGTCAACTATGTTAAAGGCGCTTGCTGGTCTGCAGAAGTTAGATTCTGGTTCAATCTCATTACCAAATGATTTAACAGTTGGCTACCTTCCTCAAGACATGGATTTTATTTCAGGAAGAACAGTATGGGCTGAAACTGAGACTACATTTAGTGAAACCTTGTCAATTCAAAAGAAGATAGAAGAAATCAATAATCAACTTGCGATTAGAGAAGATTATGAATCTGATTCCTATTTGAAAATGTTGGACGACCTAACAGACTTAAATGAAAAGCTTTCCTTACTTGGTTTTGACACAATGGAAGCCGAAATTGAAAAAATTCTTTTAGGATTAGGCTTTCTTAAGTCAGACTTTCAACGTCAAACAGATGAGTTTAGTGGTGGTTGGCGAATGCGAATAGAGCTTGCGAAAATTCTACTTAAGCAATCTGATTTATTACTTTTAGATGAGCCTACCAACCACCTAGATATTGAATCGATACAATGGTTGGAGCAATTCTTGCAAAATTGTCCTGGTGCAGTTGTTTTAATTTCTCATGACCGTGCATTTTTAGATAACCTTACAAATCGAACGGTTGAGATTTCAATCGGTCGTATTTATGATTATCCTGCGCCATATACACAGTATCTTGAATTAAGAAAAGAACGAAGGGAGCAAGAATTGGCAGCTTATACGAATCAACAGAAGCAAATCAAACAAACTGAAGAGTTTATTGATCGATTTAGAGCTAAAGCAACCAAGGCAGTTCAAGTTCAATCAAGAATAAAAGCATTAAATCGTTTAGAACGAATTGAGATTGATGTGGAAGATACCTCTGCTATGAGGTTTTCTTTTCCTCCTGCTCCACATAGTGGAAAAGTGAGTTTAAAAGCATCTGAGGTAACTAAATTTTATGGAGAGAAAGAGATTTTTTCTGATGTAAATCTTACGATTGAGAGAGGAGAGAAAGTAGCATTTGTTGGTAAAAATGGAGAAGGAAAATCTACTTTCTCGCGATTAATTACAGGCGAAGAATTGACCGATGGTAACGTTGAGCTTGGTTTTCAAATACAAATTGGGTACTATGCACAGAATCAAGCAGAGATATTAGATAAAGAAAAAACGGTTTTTGAAGTTATAGATGAAGTGGCAAAGGGAGATGTTCGGACTAAAATTAGATCTTTACTTGGCTCATTCCTATTCGGAGGAGAAGATGTAGACAAAAAAGTAAAGGTGCTATCAGGTGGTGAAAGGGCGCGCTTAGCGCTATGTAAACTTATGTTAGAGCCTATCAATCTTCTAATTTTGGATGAGCCTACAAATCACTTAGATATTAAATCTAAAGACATTCTTAAAGACGCTTTATTAAGGTATGATGGCTCTTTAATTATAATTTCTCATGATAGGGATTTTTTAAAGGGAGTAACTGATAAGTTATATGAGTTTACTAATAAGAATGTTAAAGAACATCTTGGAGGAATAGAGGTTTTTCTAAGGAACAAATCAGTTGACGACTTTAAGGAGTGGGAGCAAGAAAAGGTAAAAAAATCAGATTCAAGTAACAAGAAGAAACCTGAAAATAATAATGTAAATACTTATCAATTAAAGAAAGATCTCAAAAAAGAAATAAGAACCATTCAAAACAAGGTTAATTCTGCAGAGAAAAAAATTGCTGAGTTTGAGAATAAAATAGAATCTTTTAATGAAAAACTAAAAGAACCTGATGCATATACTAAACCGGAAAATAAGGATTTGATAAGCGAATGGCAAAAAACCAATGAATTGCTTCAGCTTAAAATGCAGGAGTGGGAATCCGCTGCTTTTGATTTAGAAGTTAAAAAAGAAGAATTAGAGAATTTAACTTAGTTCCCCATAATTGATAAGAACTTAATTCTCATTAATCGAAGTTCTTCTTCAGAATATGCTTCATCGAATTCTTCAACTGCGTCTTCTATTGAGTCTTCTTCTGTTTCTCTGAAATAGTCAAAAATCTCCTCTTGATAGTCTTCATCAAGCATATCATTTATTATGTAATCTAAATCTACTTTGGTCCCACTTTGAACAATATGTTCAATTTCTTCCAGAACAAAGTCAACATCCTTGCCTTTTGAACGTCCGATGTCTTCTAATGAAAGCTTTCTATCTATACTTTGTATGATAAATACTTTGAAGCCTGATTTATTAACTACAGACTTTACAATTAAGTCATTTGGTCTCTCAATATCATTTTCTTCAACATATTCTTTTATCGTCTCAATAAAAGGAGCTCCGAACTTTTCTGCTTTACCTTGACCAACCCCCGTTATATTGGTTAGTTCTTCCATTGTTATTGGATACTGGGTTGCCATATCTTGTAAAGAAGGCTCAGAGAAAATAACGTAAGGTGGTAAGTCTTCTTCTTTTGCAACTTCACGACACAAATCCTTTAAAATTTGATACAAGTCTTCATCTGCTGCTACTCCTCCTTTATTGGAAATAACTACACCAGCTGCCTTTTCATCATACTTTTTGGGTTCTATCATTTTAATATCAACAGGATTCTCAATAAATGATTTTCCTTTTTCACTCACTTTTAAAACACCATAATTTTCTATCTCCTTAATAAGAAGGTTATTAATTATACATTGTCTTATTATTGAATTCCACTTTATCTCTTCTATATCTTTCCCCGCTCCAAAAAGCTTGTGTTCGTCATTTCTAAGTGACTTAATATCACTTGTTACGTGACCTGCTAAAAAGTTTGATACATAATTTGCCTTAAAATTCTCTTTTAATTCTAAAATAGTTTCTAGCAGTAATACGACTTGATCTTTTGCATTAAACTCTTTTCTAGGGTTTAAACAATTGTCACAGTTTCCGCAATTGTCTTCTTCGTATGTTTCTCCAAAATAATGAAGTAATTGTTTTCTTCGGCAAACTGCTGTTTCTGCATATGAAACAGTTTCAAAAATTAATTGCCTCCCAATCTCCTGTTCAGCAACAGGTTTTCCTTGTAAGAATTTTTCAAGCTTTTCGATATCCTTATAACTGTAAAAAGCGATACATCTGCCCTCACCGCCGTCTCTGCCGGCTCTTCCTGTTTCTTGATAATAACCTTCTAGACTTTTTGGAATGTCGTGGTGAATAACAAAACGAACATCAGGTTTATCGATACCCATACCAAATGCTATAGTTGCAACAATAACATCAGCGTCCTCCATCAAAAACATGTCTTGATGTTTTGCCCTCGTTGTTGCGTCCAGTCCTGCATGATAGGGTAGAGCTTTTATTCCATTTACTTGTAAAGTCTCAGCTAGTTCTTCAACCTTTTTACGACTTAAGCAATAAACAATTCCAGATTTGCCCTGAAGTTGGTTTATATATTTTACAATTTGAGAGTTTGCTTCCTTCTTTGGGTTAACTTCATAGTATAAGTTTGAGCGATTAAATGATGCTTTAAAAACATTCGAATCAGACATACCAAGATTTTTCTGAATGTCTTGTTGCACTTTAGGCGTTGCTGTAGCAGTTAATGCTATAATCGGCACTCTATCTATCGCCTCAATAATTTCTCTTAATCTTCTGTATTCAGGTCTAAAATCATGTCCCCATTCAGAAATACAATGAGCTTCATCAATTGCGAAAAACGATATGTTTATCGTTTTAAAGAAATCAATATTAACTTGCTTAGTTAATGTTTCTGGAGCTACATATAATAGTTTAGTTCTTCTATTTTCTAAATCATCTTTAACAATTGCCAAGTCTGTTTTATTTAAAGAAGAATTCATAAAGTGAGCAATATGATTTCCAGAGGAGAAACCACGAATCGCATCAACCTGATTTTTCATCAAAGCAATTAGAGGAGAAACAACAATTGCTGTTCCTTCCATTATAAGAGCAGGTAATTGGTAGCACATAGACTTTCCGCCTCCTGTTGGCATTATAACAAAGGTGTCTGTTCCCTTTAAAATACTTTTTATAACTGCTTCTTGTTCGCCTTTAAAACTGTTAAAGCCAAAAAACTTTTTAAGATGGTCGGTTAATGGCATTGATGCTACTTCCATTAATTGTTTTTACTTTATTTCGATTACTTTTGCGAATGTTATTTCCCTGATAAATTCGAATACAAGTTAGGAAAATTTAACAGTTTAAAAAATAAATGTGAACTATTTGAAAGATTCAAACGAAATAAAAGATTTAGCAAAAAGGACCTTGCAAATTGAGCGAGACTCGATTGATAAGCTAATTGCCTCAATAGATGATGATTTTGTAAAAACAGTAGAGGAAATTTACAACTCTAAAGGAAGAGTTGTAGTAAGTGGAATCGGAAAAAGTGCAATAATTGCCCAAAAAATTGTTGCCACATTTAATTCAACAGGAACTCCAGCCTTATTTCTTCATGCCGCTGATGCAATTCATGGAGATTTAGGCATGGTGCAGGAACATGATGTTGTTATTTTAATTTCAAAGAGCGGAGATACGCCGGAGGTAAAGGTTTTAGTTCCTTTGATTAAAAATCTAGGAAACAAATTAATTGCATTAACAGGGAATTATAATTCACATTTAGGAGAAAATGCTGACTTAAGGCTAAGTTGTCATGTTGAGAAAGAGGCTTGTCCAAATAATTTGGCACCAACAAACAGCACTACCGCCCAATTGGTTATGGGCGATGCCTTGGCTGTTTGTCTTATAGAATATCGACAATTCGGTAGCAAAGATTTTGCAAAATATCATCCAGGAGGATCCTTAGGAAAAAAGTTATACCTCCGTGTTGCCGATATTTATATTCAGAATGAATCACCTAGTGTGGATATTGATTCAAGTCTAAAAGAAGTTATACTGGAAATTTCAAGTAAACGACTTGGAGTTACTGCTGTAGAATCGAATGGAAGATTAGTAGGAATTATTACCGATGGAGATTTAAGAAGGATGCTTTCAAAAGATTCTGAAATTTCTACCATAAAAGCAGAACAGATAATGAGTAAGTCTCCTAAAACAATATTGCCTGAAACAATGGCAATTGAGGCAGTTCAAAAAATGAGATCAAATAATATCTCGCAGTTAATTGTTGCTGAAGACAACAAATACCTTGGTATAGTTCATTTTCATGATTTACTAAAAGAAGGATTAATTTAAAGTGAGTTTAGATCAGCAATTCGAAGAGGATGAGCACAAAATGTCATTTCTCGATCATCTCGAAATTTTAAGATGGCACTTAGTAAGAATTGTAATTGCAATTTTTATTTGTGCAGCTGCAGCATTTATTTTCAAAAATATTGTTTTTGATATAGTTGTTTTGGCCCCGGTGTTCGACTCCTTTATAACCTATCAATATTTCTGTAAACTTTCTTACTTTTTATCTTTAGGAGATAAACTCTGCTTTGATAGTATGACCTTTAACCTAATCAATATTAATATGGCAGGGCAGTTTACTATGCACATAATTGTTTCAATTTTTGCAGGTATAATTGCGGCATTCCCGTATATATTATTTGAAGTCTGGAGGTTTATAAAACCTGCCTTAAAAAAATCGGAACATAACTTTGCTCGAGGTTTAGTTTTTTGGGGTTCATTGTTATTCTTAACAGGGGTCGGTTTTGGTTATTATTTAATAACTCCTTTATCAGTTCAGTTTCTTGGAGGTTACACCGTAAGTGATTTGGTTCAGAATCAAATTAGTTTAAGCTCATACATATCAACAGTTACGACTATTACCCTTTCATGTGGAATTATATTTCAGTTACCGATAGTTGTTTATTTCTTATCAAAACTAGGAATTGTAACACCTCAATTGCTAAAAGCATATCGTAAGCATTCGATTATAGTGGTCCTTATTTTAGCTGCTGTAATTACTCCACCAGATATTTCTAGTCAGGTACTAGTTGCAATGCCTCTTTTTGTGCTTTACGAGATTAGTATATTAATTTCTAAAATGGTGCATAAGAAAAACAAATCTTAATTCGTTTAAAGAGAATTCCTTTAAGAGATATAAGTATTTTAGCCTGAAGTAAAAGAAAATTCCCCAAATTGAAACCTTTTATAAAATCCGTATTTACGATTGTTGTTATACTGCTTTTCGCACAAGTATCAATAGCTCAAAAAACAATAGTTTCAGGAAAAGTTACTGATGCAAAAACTGGAGAAACCTTACCCTTCGTTAATATTGTTTTTCAAGACTCTAAGGTTGGTACATCTACTGATATTGATGGTAACTATAAAATAGAAACGTATTACGCTACAGATTCCTTAATAGCAAGTTTTATTGGTTTTAAACCCTCTGTAAAGAAAGTTAAAGAAGATGAGGATCAAACTATCAACTTTGCTTTAGAGTCTGGTGATGTCCAAATTCAAGAAGTGGTAGTAAAGTATGAAGGTAATCCTGCTCATGATATTTTAAAGCGAGTAAAACGAAACAAGGCAGCAAATAACAGAGAGAAGTACGACTCTTATAACTATGAGGTTTACAACAAGGTAGAATTTGATATAAATAATCTTACTGAAGAGTTTAAAAATAAAAAGGTCTTCAAAAATTTCCAGTTTATTTTCGATTATACTGATACTTCAGGAGGAAAGGAATACCTTCCAATGTTCATGACCGAATCCTTATCTGACTTTTATTACCGAAGAGAACCTAAATCAGAGAAAGAATACATTAAAGCGTCACAAATCTCTGGTACTTCAAATGAAAGTATTACACAGTTTATGGGAGATATGTATCAGAAGGTTAATATATATGAAAACTATATTGATGTATTTGGTAAATCATTCGTTAGTCCAATAGCTGATTTTGGCTTGATTTATTATAGGTACTACCTAATGGACAGTGTTGTGATTGACGGTAATTATTGTTATGAAATTAAATTTGTTCCGAAACTTGCTCAAGAACCTGTATTTAATGGAACAATGTGGATTAATGATACTACTTATGCTGTTAAGAAAATTGAAGGTGGAATAGCAAAAGAAGCTAACATAAACTTTGTAAATGGCTTTGAGGTTAAGCAGGAATATGAAAATATTGAAGGTAAATATTGGATGCTAAAAAAGGATGAACTAGTTGTAGATTTTCAATTAGGTGAAAAAGTTATGGGTCTTTTTGGTAGAAAATCTACCTCGTACAAAAATATTGAGGTAAATATTCCAAAGTCTGATACCCTTTATGATGGATTAAGCAATGTAGTAGTTTTAGATGCAGCCAATAGCCGAGAACCTGATTATTGGCAATCAGCAAGGCATGATACACTTAGTGAGAACCAAAAAGGTATTTATGAAATGGTAGATTCGGTTAAAAATGTACCTGCATTTAGAACTTTTGTTGATTTAGTTAAGCTTGTATTTACGGGGTATAAAGAAGTTGGCAACTTCGAAATCGGACCTTATTTTAAACTATATAGTTTTAACCCGGTAGAAGGAAATCGTTTTAGATTAGGAGGAAGAACTAGTAATCAGTTTAGTACTCGTTTAATGTTATTTGGATACGCTGCTTATGGTACAAGAGATGAACGTTTTAAATACAATGGTGGATTTCGATATAGGATAAAAAAGAACCCTAGACAATATGCAGGCTTTCAGTATACACGAGATGTTGAGCAATTAGGAATTAGTCAAAATGCATTTTCTCAGGATAATATATTGTCTTCTTTTCTAAGAAGGAATCCAAATGACAAACTTACAGATGTAGAAGAATTCGAATTTACTTATGAAAGAGAATGGATTCCAGGATTCTCTAACACTCTATTTGTAACAAAACGAGGAATGAGTCCCTTAGGATCTTTAGATTATATTAGGGAAATTCCTGCAGGATCAGGCCAGTTTACAAATGATAATTTGCTGAACACGAGCGAGATTAGCTTATTCACTAGATTTGCATATAAGGAAAAGTTTGTTGAAGGAGAGTTCGAGAGAATAAGCCTAGGGAGTAAATACCCAATAGTTGAATTACAAGCAGGTTTTGGATTTAAAGATGTTTTAGATGGGGATTATGATTACCAGAAGTTTGAATTAGCAATTTCGGATAATGTAAAGCTTGGAATATATGGACAAACCGAATTTAGACTTACAGCTGGAAAATACTTCGGGACTCTGCCTTATACACTACTAGAGATTCATAATGGAAACGAATCTTATTTTTATGATAAACAGGCATTTAACTTGATGAACTTTTTTGAGTTTATAAGTGATGAATACGCATCAGTAATGCTGACGCATCATTTTGATGGCTTTTTCTTAAATAAAATGCCACTGCTGAGAAAACTAAAATGGCGTGAGGTGGCTACTTTTAGTGCTGTTGTTGGAAATTTATCAGATGCGAATAAAACAGAATTAATTCTCCCTTCGAATAGTTTTGAATTAACCGATCCTTATGGTGAATTTGGGGTAGGTATTGAAAATATTTTTAAATTGATACGAATTGATGCTATGTGGCGTTTAAATTATTTGGACAATCCAAACATTGCTAAATTTGGACTCAGAGCATCATTCGAATTATCCTTCTAATTATGAAATTAAGAGCTGAAAATATCATTAAAAAATATAAAAAGAGAACTGTTGTAAAAGGTGTTTCGGTAGAGGTTAGTCAGGGAGAAATAGTTGGTTTGCTTGGGCCAAACGGGGCAGGTAAAACAACTTCATTTTATATGATAGTTGGCTTAGTTACCCCCAATGAGGGAAGAATATTTCTTGATGAAAAAGAAATAACTGATTTGCCAATGTACAAGAGGGCTCAATTAGGTGTTGGGTATCTTGCCCAAGAAGCCTCAGTTTTTAGAAAACTATCCGTTGAGGATAATATTATGGCAATATTAGAATTGACAAAACTTTCTAAAACTGAGCAAAAAGAAAAGCTTGAAAGTTTACTTGACGAGTTTAGTCTTCACCATGTCAGAAAAAATAGAGGTGATTTACTGTCGGGTGGAGAGAGAAGAAGGACAGAAATTGCTCGTGCTTTGGCTACGGATCCAAAATTCATTTTATTAGATGAACCATTTGCAGGGGTGGATCCAATTGCGGTTGAAGATATTCAAGGTATTGTTGCTAAACTTAAAAAGAAGAATATTGGAATTCTTATAACGGATCACAATGTAAATGAAACGCTTGCCATAACAGACAGAGCCTATCTATTATTTGAGGGAAATATTCTTAAAGCAGGTACCGCTGAGGAATTAGCTAATGATGAGCAAGTTAGAAAGGTTTACCTAGGGAAAAACTTTGAATTGAAGAGGACGAAAGTCGAGTCTTAATTAAACTTCTTCTAATGTGAATTCATAGCTTTCCATAAGGTGGTTAGCTAATAGATTTTTACAAGCCTCGTCAACTTTGTTTTTGGCAGTTTCTTCTAAGTCAGCTTCTATTTCAAGAGTTACATGCTTTCCAATTCTAACATTATCAATTTCACTTAAGTTTAAGTTTTTAAGGCTAGAAGTAACAGCTTTTCCTTGTGGGTCTAATAATGCTTTAAGTGGCATTATGTCTATTTCGGCTCTAAATTTCATCTTGTTTGTTAGTCTTGTTTTCTATAACTGATAATACGAGGTACAAAATTAAGATAATTGGAATAGCTGCAAAGAATAAAAAGAATAATAATGTAATAGAAATTGCAATTAAAATCCATCTAGTTTTATTCGATTGAAAATTCAATGATTTAAATTTTAATGCTAGCAATGGTAATTCTGCCACAAGCAGATATGACATAAGTACTGAAAGGCCAATAATAACCCATTGACTATAAAAAAAATCAAGCATAAAATCAGTTTCAATAAATCCGTAACCTAAATTATTTTGCCATGTAATTAATGGCAAAGAAATCCATAACAAAGCATTCGCTGGAGTTGGCAGGCCAATAAACGAAGTCGTTTGTCTATCATCGATATTAAATTTTGCTAATCTTATTGCTGAGAAAATGGCGATTAAAAAAGGAATATATTTTAATATTGGATGGATTTCTGCATCCTGCAGAAGTGAAAATGCGATGTAAGAAGGAACAAAACCAAAAGAAACCATATCTGCTAAAGAATCTAATTGCGCTCCTAAAGGAGAGCCAACTTTTAATAGCCTAGCACTCATTCCATCAAAAAAATCTAAAAAGGCGGCTAATAGCACTAATAAGGACGCATGTAATAATTCGCCATTAGATATTTTTACAACTGCTATGCAACCGCACAATAGGTTTCCAGAGGTAATTGCATTTGGAATGTGTTTCTTCAACAAAATTAGATTTTGGCTAAAATTATAAATATTAATCTTCCAAACTTGTTAGATTGTGGAAAAGTCAGGTAATTTTAACTTTTTTAGATAAAAACAACGAAATTTATTCAGAATATAACTTTCGACAAAAATAATACGTCTATTATTGAGTTAATAAGGTCTATTATTATTTAAATCAACATGAGATTATTAAAAGTATCTGTAGGAGTTTTATCATTATTACTAGCAATTAGCTCATTTGCACAAACTGCAAAGTACAGCAATGAGTTTTTAAGAATTGGGGTTGGTGCTAGGGCATTAGGTATGTCCAACGCGTTTATTGCTTCGGCCGATGATGTAACCGCTGGATATTGGAACCCTGCTGGCTTAACTCGATTAAATTCTGATCGACAAGTTTCATTAATGCATAGTGAATACTTTGCAGGAATTGCTGCTTATGATTATGCTTCTTTGGCAACAAAATTAGATGATAAAAGTGCAATGGCTTTTTCTTTCGTTCGCTTTGGTGTTGACGATATACCAAATACAACTCAATTAATTGATGCTGAAGGGAATATTGATTTTGCTAGAATTTCATCCTTTTCTGCCGCAGATTATGCTGGTTTAATCAGTTATGCTAGACAAGGTCCTGTTGAAGGATTAAGCTTTGGAGCTAATGTTAAAATAATTCATAGAACTGTAGGTGATTTTGCCACTTCATGGGGTTTTGGTTTAGATGCAGGTGTTCAATATCAAAAAAATGATTGGATTTTTGCAGCAATGGGAAGAGATATAACATCAACCTTTAACGCTTGGAGTTCAAATTTGGATAGCGAAACAGAAGAGATATTTGTACTTACAGGAAATGAATTACCTGAAAATTCAATTGAAATTACATTGCCAGAATTGGTTTTAGGTGTGAGTAGAGATTTTGATTTTACAGATAAGATTGGAATGCGTACCGAGTTGAACTTAAAAAACACATTCGATGGAAAAAGAAACGTTTTAATTAATTCTAACCCAATTTCAATTGATCCAGTATTTGGTATTGAAGCAACATATGATGATGTGATTTTTCTGAGAGGTGGTGTAGGAAACTTTCAGGTAACCACAGATATCGATGGGAACAGAGAAACAACCTTTCAACCAAACTTTGGTTTAGGGGTACAATTTAAAAAATTTAGTATTGACTATGCTCTAACAGATATTGGTGATAGATCAGTCGCATTATACTCGAATGTTTTTTCAGTCAGGACTGATATAAACCATAAATAGTGAAAAGATTACTACAGTTTTGTTTATTTTTTTCATTTTTGCCCGCTATTGGTCAAGATTACGGAAACGAATGGATAGCGTTTAATCAAGATTTTCATTTTACTCTGGTTTAGAAATTGGCTTGGGGTTTTCTATTAGTAATCAAACTGAGCTTAGTTATTCGTAGTATAACTCTTATGATGGCTTCTAAGGATCAAACTACAAAGACATAGATAAAAATCGTCCATTTTGGAGAAAATGCCACTTTATACTTGAATATAAGCCAGGACTATCCATTAGCTCCATTCCTGAAATAGGAACCTTTAGTAATACTTCTGCTATCGGTTCAGGAGGGTTCCGGTATGAGTTTTAGAATCTACTTAACTAGCTTTCTAACACTTGTTTCTTTTCCGTTAGAAATCTCTAAAAAGTAAACACCTTTTGGTAAATCATAAGTTTCAATAATTGACTGATTGTTAATTAAGTCAATTCTTAATTCTTGTCCTACAGAATTTATCAGTCTATAGGTCAAATTTTCATTCCCATCATATTGGATTATTATCTGATTATCAAATGGATTTGGAAATGTTTGAACTTGATTTGCTAAACTTAATTCATCGATGGAAACAATTACCGCCTGTGCATTAATTGGAATTGCAAAACTTGATTGACCTCCTGGTATGTTAGTACTAAAATTTAAGGTTCCGGCTTTGGTTCCTGAACTAGAAGTATTGGCAATTACAGAAATTTGTATAGCCTCTCCCGGAACTAGACTTGCATTGCTTCCTGAAGTTGAAGAAAAAGAAAAGTCAGTTGTGTTACTTAAACTAAAGTTTGAAAATTGAATAACTCTGCTTCCTCTATTAACTAAAACATAATCAAAGGTGTCAGGCGTATTCACTACAACTCCACCAAAATTAACAGAGCTTTGTAAAACATCTAATCCAAACGTTTGAGTTGCAACAGAATTACTAACAAAGTTGGTAATTCGCTCAACAAATTGCGGGTAATCTACAAAAGGGTTTCTATTATTTTGAACCGCTTCAATATCATTATTTCTAGTTCTCTCAGCAGCATCTACCGGAAACAAGTTATGCCATTGTTTTAAGATAGTTTCTTGAGAGGAAAAATGATTCGAATAATCTTGATATCTAATAACAAAATACATCATTGCTCTTGCAGTTCTGCCTTTTTGTGCATCTCTAGGCTCAAATGTTGAGCTCGATGCTTTTGAACCTCCAACACTCCAAGTTGAACTATTAACAATACCAAATGGGTTATTTCCTCTTCTAGAGTTGGCAGTCACATCAGTAGAAAATAAATGATGAATGTCACTTCTCATTGGCAAACTTTGATTAAAAAACCCTTGTGGGAAAGTATGTTCGCAGTTAAAACTGTTGTTGTTTGCGCCTGATCTACTATTGAAGGTTGCAGTTCGCCCTGTATAAGCGCACTCTACAGTTCCTCCATTATTATCAATAGTTGCATACATGTTATCACGTGCAACATTATAACTTTTAGACTGATAGCCTTGTCCCGTTCTTGTTTTTAGAGCGTTTTTTAATGCTTGCTCACTTAAATTTTCTGTTGTATTGTAATAAGTATTTGAGAATTTCCCTTGACCAACTAAATCAACTGGCTCAAATCCACTTGTTGCATTATGCTGAATAATCATTTCACTATTGTGCAAAATGTTTTGCTCTGGAGAAAAGTAAATCCAAACATTCTGTAATCCTTGTGCTGGAATTGTAAAGTTGTTTTGCTTTACCGAAAATGGTGTAGCATTGTAAATTGTATAAAATTTAAAACCTGTTACAGTAACTGACATGTTACTTGTATTCTGAATTGCTATTTGAACACTATCTGTTGTTCCTTCAAATACATTTCCAAAATTTATTTGGTTTAGGTTAGTTTTTAGAACTTGGGCATTTAAAACAAAAGGACTTAACAATATTGCAATTAATAGCTTTTTCATGGGATATATTCTTATGAAGTGCAAACTTAATTATTAATATTTTTGTTCTCCTAAAAAAAGCCCTGTGGATAAAGTTAAATTATTGTTATGGTCAATTTGTTCAGGAGCTATTTTTGCGCTCTCATGGCCTGCAATTGGAGATCTAAGTACTCTAATTTTCTGGGCGTTTATACCAGTACTTTGGGTCGAACATCAGTTGTCTGAAAAGTCACGAAGCGCCCTAGCAGTTTTTCTGCATGGCTATTTAGCTTTTTTCGTATTTAACCTTAGTACAACTTGGTGGATAAAAAATGCAGATTTAATGGGCTCTGTAATGGCCATAGTTTGCAATAGCTTTTTTATGGCTACAGTTTTTTGGCTATTTCATTTAACCAAAAAGAATGTAGGCAAAAAAGAAGGTTATTTAGGACTCATAATTTATTGGGTTGCCTTTGAGTATCTGCACATAAATTGGGAACTTTCTTGGACCTGGTTAACATTTGGTAATGTATTCGCGAGCTCAATAAAAAATATTCAGTGGTACGAGTATACCGGTGTGCTAGGTGGTTCATTCTGGGTTTTGGCTGTTAATCTAATTCTGTTTCAAGCTACTTTATCATACCTACAGAACAAAAAGTACAACTTAAAGGCTTTAATTTTTGGTTTAACCTTAATTGTAATTCCTGTTCTGGTCGGAAAATACATGCACAGCACTTATGAGGAAATTGGAGATGAGGTACAATTTGTTGTTGTTCAGCCTAATATAGATCCGTACAACCAGAAGTTCAATGGGATGTCTAATTCTGAGCAGGTTGATAGAATGTATGAGCTTGCCAAACAAAAAATTACGAAAGAAACTGATTACTTAATTCTTCCTGAAACTTCAATTCCTGAATGGGAGTGGGAGCATACTGTACCATATTCTTATGGATATCAAAAACTACATAGCTTAACAAAAGACTTTCCGAATTTAAAAGCGGTAGTTGGAATGAATTCAACGGTATTATTTACACCCGGAATGAAGCCGCCTAATAATGCAGAGTTTCATGAAACGGTAGGCTATTTTCAAAATTATAATACTGCTCTGCATTTTGATTCTAGCTCTGCTTTACAATTTCACCATAAGTCTAAATTAGTTTTAGGAGTAGAGAAGTTACCCTTTGTTGATGTTTTACCAATCATGAAAAAGCTATCAATTAAACTTGGCGGTTCTTCTGGTAAGTTAGGAACTCAGCCAATACCTAGTGTATTTAATTCGATCGAAAATGATGTTTATTTAGCTCCAATTATTTGTTACGAATCTATTTACGGAGAATATGTTACTCAATATACAAGAGAAGGTGCAAATATTTTCTCAATTATTACCAATGATGGCTGGTGGGATGATACTCCGGGTTACAAACAGCATTTAGCCTATGCTAGCTTAAGAGCTATAGAGAATAGAAGAAGTATTGCACGTTCTGCTAACACTGGAACCTCCGCTTTTATAAATCAAAAGGGCGAAATTTTTGAAGCAACAGATTGGTGGGAAGAAGCTGTAATTAGTGCAACTTTAAAAACCAATGATAAGTTAACTTTTTATGCGAAATATGGTGATTACATAGGCAGAACAGCTGGCTTTATTGCCCCGCTATTATTGCTGTTAACTATTGTAAAAAAAATGAATAAAACTGGTCAGCGTTTAAGCCTTCGAAAGACTTAAAGATTGACTAAATTTGCGGCCAAATTCGCATTAATCAAAAAAGAGAAAATGGAAAAGTACGATGTAGTAATAATAGGTTCAGGTCCTGGAGGATATGTATGTGCTATAAGATGCGCACAATTAGGCATGAAAACAGCCTTAATTGAAAAGTACAATTCCTTAGGAGGAACTTGTTTAAATGTTGGATGTATTCCATCTAAAGCATTGTTAGATTCTTCGGAGCATTATCACCAAGCTAAGCACGATTTTACAACTCATGGAATTGATTTGAAAGACTTAAAAGTGAATTTCAAACAAATGATTGAAAGAAAAAGAGGAGTTGTTGAGCAAACTGTGGGTGGTATCGATTTCTTAATGAAAAAGAATAAAATTGATGTTTTGCATGGTATGGGTTCTTTTGAATCGGCAAATGTGATTAAAATCACTGCTGATGATTTGAAGGAAACTAAGATTGAAGCCGCTAAAGTTGTTATTGCTACGGGTTCAAAACCTGGCTCTTTACCATTTATTGAAATAGATAAGAAAAGAGTAATTACTTCTACTGAAGCTTTAGAGTTAAGTGAATTACCAAAGAAAATGGTAGTTATTGGTGGAGGAGTAATCGGATTAGAATTAGGTTCTGTTTACGCCAGACTAGGAACCGAAGTAACAATTGTTGAATATATGGATGGAATAATTCCAACCATGGATAAAACCATGGGAAAGGAATTAATGAAATCGATGAAAAAGCTAGGAGTAAAATTTGCACTTAGCCATAAAGTAAAAGAGGTTACCAATAAAGGTAAAACTGTTTTAGTTAAAGCGGATAACAAAAAGGGTGATGAGGTTTCTTTTGAAGCAGACTACTGCTTAGTTTCGGTTGGCAGAACTCCTTATACTGCAGGTTTAGGTTTAGAGAACGCAGGAGTTAAAACTGACGATAGAGGAAGAGTTGAAGTAGATGGGCATTTACAAACGAATGTTCCAAATATTTTTGCAATCGGCGATGTAGTAAAAGGAGCAATGCTTGCACATAAAGCCGAAGAAGAAGGAACTTTTGTAGCAGAGTTTATGAATGGCGAGAAACCACATATTGATTACAATCTAATTCCTGGAGTAGTTTATACTTGGCCTGAAGTTGCATCTGTTGGAAGAACAGAAGAGCAACTGAAAGAACAGAAAGTAAATTACAAAGTAGGTTCATTCCCATTTAAAGCAAGTGGAAGAGCAAGAGCAAGTATGGATACCGATGGACTAGTAAAAGTACTTACCGATGCTGAAACAGATGAAATCTTGGGCGTGCACATGTGTGGGCCAAGAGCTGCGGATATGATTGCAGAAGCGGTTGTTGCTATGGAGTTTAGAGCTACGGCAGAGGATATCTCGAGAATGAGTCATGCTCACCCAACGTTTACGGAATCGTTTAGAGAAGCAACACTAGACGCAACCGGCAAAAGAGCCATCCATATTTGATAGTCACTGCGAACATTGATATTCATTCGCTAATTAGCTTGAACAAACCTGAATATTGATAGTTTATAATCTATAATCGAATTTAAAAACAGAGTATGCTGAGTTTGTCGAAGTATGCTGTTTTAATTATTACAATACAATGCCAAAAACAGGAGTACTATTAATCAATTTAGGAACCCCAGACGATGCTAAATGGGGCGCGGTTAGAAGATATTTGTCTGAGTTTTTAAACGACCCAAGAGTTATTGATATCCCTTGGTTATTAAGGAAGATATTAGTTAACGGGATAATCGTTCCATTCAGATCATTTAGTTCAACTAAGATTTATAAAGAGCTTTGGACAGAAAAAGGATCTCCTTTAATGTACCATGGGGAGAGTGTTACAGAAAAGTTACAAGCTCAACTAGGTGACGGATTTGGTGTTCATTTGGCTATGCGATATCAAAATCCAAGTTTAAAAAAGGTCCTTGGTGAAATGCGTTTATTGAACTACCAGAAAATCATTATTGTACCAATGTTTCCTCACTATGCTTCAGCTAGTTCAGGCTCGGCAATGGAAAAGGCAATGAAAATAATTAGCAAATGGTGGGTTATTCCTGAATTATCGATAGTAAGCCAATATTGGGATCACGAAGGTTTTATTAACGCATTTGTTGCAAGAGCAAATCAATATAAAATTGATGATTATGACCATGTATTGTTTAGCTACCATGGTTTGCCAGAAAGGCATGTAGATAAAGTTTACGATGACGGTGTGCCTTGTGCAGACCATAATTGTGAAACTGAAATTACAGAGGATAATAAATATTGTTATAAAGCTACCTGTTTCGCAACAACTCGTTTGTTAGCAGAGAAGCTAAATATTCCTGAAGAAAAGTATACCGTTGCTTTTCAATCGCGATTAGATAAAAAATGGTTAGAGCCATTTTCAGACAAAACTGTTGAAGAAAGAGCTAAAAAAGGAGATAAAAAACTATTGGCATTTAGTCCTGCATTTGTTGCTGATTGTCTAGAAACAACTGTTGAGATTGGAATAGAGTATCAAGAAATTTTTGAGGAACATGGTGGAGAAAAGGTTCAGCTTGTAGAAAGCTTGAACGATCATCCTTTGTGGATTGATACCTTAGAAGATATTGTTAGAGCTAGAGTTTAGTTCATTCAGTAGATTTACACCATGAAAAACCTACACCTTAGGATAATTTTGATTGGTGGAATTCTAATCTTTTTATCTTCTTGTTCTTTACTTGGAATTCATTTTCAAGTGCATAACCCAAATAGGCTGGGTAAACCAGAAAAGTTTGACAGAGAGGCAGTTTTATTAGGAGAGCTCAATAAATATAGAACTGCTTACGATGTTCATTATTATGACTTATCTCTCGAAGTGTTTCCTGAAGATAAAGAGCTAAGTGGAGTTGTCGAAATCCATGCAAATGCTGTAAGGGATTTTGATACGATTCAAATTGATCTTCATCAGAATTTCTTAATCGAGTTAATATCCGAAATTTCTACGGGCAAAACAATCAGCTATTCAAAAGAGGAAAGAGTAATTTGGCTTGCTTTAACTAAAAAGAAAGGAGAACAATTTGTAATTCAAGTAAAATATTCTGGTAAACCGCCCAAAGCAAAAAAGCCACCATGGGAAGGTGGCTTCGTGTGGAAAAAGGATATGAATAAAGATCCTTGGATTGGTGTGGCTTGTGAATCTGAGGGAGCAAGTGTTTGGTGGCCTTTAAAGGATCATAAATCCGACGAACCCGATAGTATGCGCATACATTATACAGTCCCTAAGGATTTAGTAGCAATCGGAAACGGCCAATTTGAAGGAGAAGAATTAAAAGAGGATAAGAAGGTTTATAATTGGTTCGTATCATATCCTATCAATACCTATAATGTTTCTATTTATGTTGGAAAGTTTAAGCTGTTAGAAGACAACTATCACGGCAATTCAGGCAAAGAATTAGCCATAACTCATTATGTTTTGGAAGAAAACTATGATAAGGTCAAAAAGCACTTTAAGCAGTTAATTCCTCAATTAAAATCATTTGAGAAATATTTTGGTGAATACCCATGGTATCGAGATGGGTTTAAGCTTGTGGAATCGCCTTATGCAGGAATGGAGCACCAAACGGCTATTGCTTATGGTAATGGTTATAAGAATGATCACAACAACACTGACTATATTATTTTACACGAAACGGCCCATGAGTGGTGGGGTAATAGCATAACAGCCAAAGATTTAGCTCATGTTTGGCTTCAAGAAGGTTTTGCAACATATGCAGGGTCCTTGTATTTTGAAGATGTTTTTAGCAAAGAGACAGGCTTAAACCACCTTTACTTTTAAAAATGGTTTATCAAAAATAAGTACCCATTAGTCATTAGTTGGAGTGGAGGACAGAAGATGGTTTCATTTTCGGAAAGGAGCAGATGCTTATATGAAAGGAGCCTGGGTTCTTCAATCACTTAGAAATCAGCTAAACAACGACACTTTGTTTTTCGACATTATAAAATCTTTTCATGTTGAAAATGCAAGAGAAATAGTTGTATCTCAAGATTTTGTAAATCATGTAAATGAAAAAACCAAATCAGATTATTCCTGGTTTTTTAATCATTATTTGTACAATAATGAGGCTCCTTCATTAAGCTATTATATTGACGATAATGGAATGTTTTATTATCAGTGGAATAATGTTAAAGATGACTTTACAAAACTTAAAATTACAATAGGAGTAGGCCGAAAATTGGTGCAAATAATTCCAACTAAATCAGTTCAGAAATTACAACTTCCATTAATCAACGAATCATATGAAGTTCGGTTTTCTAGAGATGTATTATTCGAAAAGAAAAAAATGAAGAAACTAGCCAAGTAAATTATTCAACGGCTGATCTTTAGGCCTTTTATGTTTCCATCTTTTATGGCTCCATAACCAATACTCTGGTTGTTTTATAATAACCTGTTCAAGTAGTTTGGTGTGAGATTCAGTAATAAAGCCATCCTCTGTTTCCTTGGGCGTATCCGTAATTAATTGATAATCCACTTCGTAATATCCACGTTTCATCTTATAGATATTCGCAAAAATTACTACTGCATCAAATTCCTTTGCAAATTTTTCAGTCCCAAATTGCACTCCAGTTTCTTGGTTTAAAAATTTCATCCAATAAGCTCTTTGGCTTTTTCTTGGTGACTGATCGGCACCAAAAATTACAGCGAATGGCTCCTTATTGTCTAATTCGTTTAATTGGTCTTTTATTGACTTAATTGGCATCATTCCTAAACCATATTTAGAACGACTTTGTGTGATTTTATCATTCATAAATTTATTTTTCAGGGGCGTGTAAAGTGCAAGCGGTTTGTAAGGAATAGTTATTCCTGCTGTAATTGCAATTAATTCCCAGCTTCCATAATGGCCACCTACCATTACAGCATGTCTTCCTTGCTTGGCGTACTTATTCATTGTAGAAAGGTCTCTATCTTTCATTCTTTTTGTCGCTTCTTCGGCCGAAATTGTGAAGGCCTTTATACTCTCAACAATTAAGTCGCATAGGTGGCTATAGAACTTTGATTCTATCTCTAAAACTTCCTTTTTGCTTTTTTCGGGAAATGAATTTTGAATGTTATTGAATACAACCTTTCTCCTGTAGCCAATAAGCTTGTATAGTGCTAAATATAGAAAATCAGAAATAAGATACAAAACCCAAAAAGGTAGGCTTGATGTTGGAATAATGATAAGGTAATATAAAATTTTTGAGCCCATTCTTAAATCCTAATTTACAAAGCTATAAAAAAGAATTTGGACTATTCTACATTTAAAATGTGATAAGCTGTATTCCTAAAGTTAATTGCCTCATCTATTGATTTGCCATTAAAAATTTGTCCTATTGGAGAATTCATGGAAAGATTATAAATCGTTTTATTTTCAAAAATCATTTTTTCTAATGCAACACCAAAGAAGAAGATTCCTTTATCTGTCTCAACAATACTACCATGTGCTATAATTCCTGTATTTGAATTAGGGATGATCTCTTTCAGTGTTCTAATTTGATTGCCAATTTTCGACACCTGTTCTTCAACTCTTGCTCTAGCCTGACTCATCATTTCTCGGCTAGTTTCAAACTTATCTCCAGCACTGCTTTTAGTTTCTTTCGCTATTTCATCATCAATTGAATCTAGTTCAACTTCCAAATCGCTAATGCGAGATTTTAAAGTTTCGCAGAGAAATTGAATGTAGCCTTTCTTATTTATCATTCGAATAAATTGAGATAACAATATTAAGATTTGATTGTCTTCAATAATTGTCATCGATTAAATTCTAATACATTTGTTTAGTGAAGAAATTAGCAGAATATAAGCTTAGTGAATTGCCTAATTTAACGGGCTCATTATTACATTTCTCAAAGCAGTTTAAGTATTCTTCTATTTTATCAAGCAATCAATACAAGGATAAATATGGAAAGTATGAATTACTTGCCGCATTTGGAGCAGTTCGTCTAATTGAAAGCAGCACCGCTAGTTTTGATCAATTACAAAAAGTAATTGAAGACAGTCCGTCTTGGCTTTTTGGTCACTTATCTTATGACTTAAAAAATGAGCTTGAGGAGTTAGAGTCAAATTATCAAGATAATTTTGAATTTGAAAACTTGAGTTTTTTCGAGCCGGAGTTTCTCTTTGTTCAAAAACAAGGTGATCTAGTAATTTCAATTTATGTTCATGAAACTGCTAATCAAACTTTGCTTAATCAGGTATTTGAAAGTCAAGTTAAACCGCTCAATGAGTTTCCATTCTTAGAGCCTAAAATGACAAAGGACGAATATCTAGAAGCCATCCAAAAATTAAAAGGTGAAATTAAATATGGCAATATCTATGAAATAAATTATTGTCAGGAATTCTATACACATGCTTCTAAATTTGATCCACAGAGAGCATATTTGAAATTGTTGAATCAATCAAAAACCCCCTTTTCAGCATTTTATCAATGCAATACAAACTTTTTACTTTGTGCTTCTCCTGAAAGATATATTGCCAAACATGGGCAAGAAATTATTTCACAACCAATAAAAGGAACAGCAAAAAGAGGTTTAACAGAATTAGAAGACGATGAAATAAAAGAATCACTACGAAAGGACTTGAAGGAGCAAACCGAAAACGTAATGATTGTTGATTTGGTTCGAAATGACTTGTCAATTACTGCAGAAAGAGGAAGTGTTGAGGTTGAAGAGTTATTTGGGGTTTATACCTTTCCGCAAGTTCATCAATTAATATCAACAGTAAAGAGTAAAATAGCAGCCGAAAGACATTTGGTTGAGGTATTAAAGCATTCTTTCCCCATGGGGTCAATGACTGGAGCACCTAAAATTTCTGCAATGAAAATCGCAGAACAACACGAGAAAAGCAGAAGGGGTCTATATTCAGGCTCGGTTGGTTATATAAGTCCAAATGGAGATTTCGATTTTAATGTAGTAATCAGAAGCTTAATTTATAACGAAAGTTCAAATTACCTTTCGCTAAGTGTTGGTGGTGCAATCACTAACTTAGCAAATGCTGAAGCTGAGTATAATGAGTGTTTACTAAAAGCAAAAGCCATTTTTGATAATAAATGAAAACCGAAGTTTTAAAATATCTAAATGCAAACGGATACAAATCTGGCGATCGACTATTGTTAGCCGTAAGTGGTGGGGTAGATTCCATGCTGCTTTGGGAGATTATTCACCAATTAGAAATTGATTACGCTGTTGCACATGTAAACTTTATGCTGCGAGGAAAAGAAAGTGATTCAGATCAATTAATGATTGAAAAGGTAGCAAAGGTTAGAAGTACTATGTTATTTACAACAAAGGAATCGGCTGAGACTAAAAGTCAGGAAACAGGAGATTCCATTCAAATGGCAGCCAGAGAAATACGATATAGTTGGTTTAATGAATTACTAGAAAAACATCAAATCAAATTCCTTTGTACGGCTCACCATTTAAATGATAGTATTGAAACGCTACTTTTAAATTTAAATAGAGGTACTAGTATAAAAGGCTTAACCGGAATTAAGTCGCATAACAACTTAATGAGGCCACTTTCTAATTTCACGAAACAAGAAATACGAGATTACGCTGAAGAAACTGATTTGTTTTACCGAGAAGATGCTTCAAATCGAAATAATAAATACAAAAGGAATTGGATTAGAAATATTTTGATTGAAGAGTGGAAAAAACAGAATCCATCTTTTGAGTATACAATGGCCAAAAACATAGATCGTTTTAGAAGAGTTGAGCAGGTTTATACAAAAGCAATAGAGCTAGACCTTGTTGAATTGAAAAAAGAACTAGAAAAAGGCTATTTGAGTATAAAATCTATTTATTCTTTAAATTATTTAGAAGAGAGTCTTTTTCATCTATTAAGTCCTTCAGGTTTTTCTGAAAGCCAGGTTCAAAACTTGATAACAGGAATTGAAAACAACGGAACGGGCTTAATTCTAAAAGCTGAAAATTATTTTTTAAACCTAGATAGGGCGAAGGTTTATATTTCACAATCAAATGAAAAAAATAACGATGAAGAGGGAGTTATTTTGAGGTATCAAAATGAGCTTTCTACTCCTTTAAAAATGCAGTTTGATATTATTTCAACTGATGAAGTTAGTTTTTCGAATAATTTAAAAGAGCAGTATTTTGATTTAGCTAAACTTAGTTTTCCACTAAAACTAAGAAAGTGGAGTAGTGGAGATAAAATGAAACCACTGGGCATGAAAGGCCAAAAAAAGATTAGTGACATTCTTGTTGATATGAAGGTGCCACTAATAGAAAAAGAAAACTGTTTTGTTCTTGAATCAAACCAAAAAATAGTGTGGCTTGTTGGGTATAAAGTGAGTGAGGAATTTAAAATAGATTCTAACACCAAACAAGTAATTAAAATGAAATTGCATGGCCAAGCTAAATAAAAAATCAGAGCGTTTATACATGGTTCTTGCAGCCTTATTTATTTCCTCATTGGTTGCGGGTAACCTTATTTTTCAAAAGTTTTTTTTATGGGATTTTTTCGGAATCTATACCTTCGAGATTTCAGTAGGGATTTTACCTTATCCAATTACTTTTTTGATAACTGATTTAATTTCAGAAATATATGGGCAAAAACGAGCGAATCAGGTTGTGGTTTCAGGATTGTTTGCTACCGTTTTTGTTTTGGGAATTGTTATGGTCTCAAATGAGGTTGTTGCAACGAATTGGTCTCCTGTAAACGATGCCACATTTAATCAGGTTTTTGGTTTAACCGGTGCTGCAGTTACAGCCTCAATGATTGCTTATTTACTTGCGCAGTTAATAGATATTAGAGTTTATCATTTTTGGAAAATGTTAACCAATGGAAAACATCTTTGGTTAAGAAATAATGCTTCAACAATGACTTCTCAATTTGTTGATACAGCGTCGGTATTGTCTTTGTTATGTCTTTTCGGAGCTATCGAGTGGGATAAGTTTGGCGCCCTTTTACTCAGTGGTTTTTTATTTAAAGTACTTGTTGCAGCAATTGATACTCCATTTTTATACCTATTTGTAGGCTTATCTAAAAAGTACTTAGGTCTAACTGGAGCCGAAGAAATAACTGATTAACTCAAATTAACGATTTGAACTTTTATCGTATTGCTACATTAGAAGCATAATCTTATTTTTGGTTTCCTCAAATCGATGACATATGAAGTTTAAATCACTTTTTACAGTTGTACTTTTAACTGTATTCTCGCTTTCTACATTTGCTCAAATTTTTAATCCAGTTACTTGGTCAACAAACGTTGTTTCAAACAACGATGGAACCTATACTTTAGAAGCTAAGGCTGAAATAGAAAGTGGATGGCATTTGTATTCTCAATCATTACCTAGTGATGATGGCCCTATTGCAACTGATTTTACTTTTCCTGAATCTAAAGATTATCAATTGATTGGAAAAGTTAATGAGCCCAAAGCGAAAACGGAATTTGATCCAAACTTCGATATGGATTTAAATTACTTTGAAAAGAAAGTAACATTTACTCAAAAGCTAAAGTCATTAAATCCAGGTGACCTAAAAATAGTTGCTGAGGTATACTTTATGGTTTGTGATGCTGAAAAATGTCTTCCGCCGGAGTATGTTGATTTAGAATTTGCAATAACCGGCAATGGAACCAAATCCGAAGAGCAACCAATGGAATCGGGAAGTATTGCTGAACCATCAGAAAATGATACCGAAGGCGATTTTGGAAATGCAGAACAAGAATATATAAATGGTTCTGAAGTTTCTGATGAATATTTGGATGCAACAAAGTGGACCTATTCTTCTAAAATAATAAATGAAGGAACACGTACTTATGAGTTTAGCTTTAAAGCTCAAATAGGCGAAGGATGGCACTTGTATTCTCAAAAGCAAAAATCGGAAGAGGAGCAGGTAATGGCAACCAAGTTCTATTTGAAAAAAGCTTTAGAAGCAAGCGATGGATTTATAGAAAATGGAGATTTAATTTCTGCCTACGATAAAACAGCCATGTTAGACCTTAACTATTATGAAGATGAGGTTGAGTTTGCTACTACGCTAACAGAGATTGACGGAAAGACTTATAATATTGAATACGAGTTTATTGTTTGTAACGATAAAATGTGCTTGCCACCTGAATTGATTGAGGTAGAGTTTAATCTAGAGAGTGGCAAAGGAATTAATGTGCTCGAAAAAGCAGATCAAGTAGCCGATTTAGATGTAGAAAGCATAATTCCTTATTTACCATTGGTAGATTTAGAAAACCCTGTAGCAAGTTGTGGTGAAGAAAAGGAAGCCGTTAATAATGTTTGGGTTGTATTTTTGATGGGATTTATTGGTGGTTTAATTGCATTATTGACACCATGTGTTTTTCCAATGATTCCGCTTACCGTTAGCTTTTTTACCAAAGGAGATGGCGGTGGGAAAGGACTTGGAAAGGCTATACTTTATGGCTTCTTCATATTCTTTATTTACGCTATTTTAAGTGTGCCCTTTCACTTTAACGCCGACCCGGCAGTTCTTAGTGAGATTGCTACAAGTGTAGCATTAAACATTATTTTCTTTTTAGTTTTTGTTGTTTTTGCGCTGTCTTTTTTTGGCTATTTCGAAATTACATTGCCGAGTTCATTTACTAATAAGGCTGACAGTGCCTCTCAGGTAGGAGGGACGATTGGAATCTTCTTTATGGCATTAACATTGGCTTTGGTTTCATTCTCTTGCACTGGGCCAATTTTAGGAACTGTATTAGGTTCGGCCTTAAAGAATGGTCCTTGGCCAATTACAGCTGCAATGAGTGGCTTTGGAATTGCATTAGGTTTGCCTTTTGCAGTTTTTGCTGCTTTCCCAAGTATGATGAACAAGCTGCCAAAATCAGGTGGGTGGTTAAATGTAGTAAAAGTTGTTTTAGGCTTTATTGAACTAGCCCTTGCATTAAAATTCTTATCAAATGCTGATTTAGTTGAACAATGGGGATTAATCAAAAGAGAAACGTTCTTTTTAATATGGACAATCATTTTTGCTGGATTAACCTTGTACTTATTTGGTTTAATCAAGTTTCCTCATGATTCACCAATTAAGAAGCTCTCTCCATTTAGAAAGGCTTTTGCAATTGTGGTTTTAGTTTTTACAGTTTATATTGCTCCAGGAGTTTTAAAACACTCACCTTGGAATCATAATTTGCTGAGTGGTTTCCCTCCACCAGAGTTTTACACGTGGTATGAAAAAGAAACTTTTCATGCCCCCTTCGATGATTTTGATTTAGCAATGGCTGAAGCCCAAAAGATAAATAAGCCCTTATTAATTGATTTTACTGGTTGGGCCTGTGTAAACTGCAGAAAAATGGAAGAATCTGTTTGGACTGTTGATTCCATTAAATCTAGTTTGAAGGAAGATTTCGTATTAGTTTCACTTTATGTTGATGACAAGGTTTTATTACCTGAAGATCAACAAGGAGTTATTGAATATGAAATACCTGGTGGTAAAATGAAAAAGAAAAAAATTAAGAGTATTGGAGACAAATGGGCCACATTGCAAACGCAAGTTTTTAATAACAACTCTCAGCCTTATTATGTGATTTTAAGTCCTGATGGTAAATTGCTAAATAACCCAGTTGGCTACACTCCAAGTGTTGATGAATACGCTGAATTTTTAGATTGTGGTTTAGATGCTTTTAAGGAGTAGTAATTTAAGGTGATTTGAAAAATTATTTTATACTTCTTTCAATTTTTTTTCTGAGTTTCTTACCGAAACAAGAAGCCATAAATTGGCAAAATGGTTCTGAATTAAATTGGAAAAGTTTTAAAGCGAAAGCCCCGAGGAGTTCTTCTTACAGAGCGCTTTCTGCTGTTGGGATAAGCGCCGGAATGAGTCTGGAAAATAATATTCTTGAGCTAACTGTCCAAAGCTTTTTTGAACCAAAGGAATCTTGGACCAAAGAAAAGGAGAGTGAGTATTTGTTAAATCACGAACAAATGCACTTTAATATTTCAGAAATTCATGCGCGTAGATTAAGAAAAGAATATCTGAATGCAGATTGGACTTTAAAAAACTTTAATTCTAACTTTTCTAAAATGCTGAAAAAGCAACTTGCCGAAGAAAATAAAATGCAAAAGGCTTATGATTCAGAAACAAATCATTCGATAGTTAAAGAGGAACAAACTCGGTGGGATCGTTTTATAAAGAAGGAGTTAAAAGAACTTAATCGGTACGGAAGTAATAGAGTCGTTTTGAAGCTTAAATAAAAAAGGGAGCAATTAGCTCCCTTTTTAATTCTTATAAATCGAAATTCGGCTCCGGAGCTTTTTTGTAAGCTTTTTTCTTAGGCTTAATTGCATCAACAAACATAATGTTTATTAATTCGTCATCTTCAGTAATCATAGTTTTAGACATGCCATTAATAATACTCACAGCTTCTGTTGATTTGTAAGTCCTTCTAAAGGGTTCATAAGAGTCATCAACATAACTAAGCTGTAGACTATTTATTTGAATTACTCCGTTCTCTACTTTTACCTTGCCTATAAAGCAATCAGCAAAAGAACCTTTTCTAATGGTAACAATAATATTTTCATGAGTTCCATCTTTTACTTCATTAGCACCTCTAAGTTCAAATACTTGAGCGTACTTTTGGTAACAGGTTTGAGTTTGGCAGTATGTAGCAGAGCCAATTAAAAGAAGGAAGATAGTAAGTATGTTTTTCATCGTTTATTTTTTTGCTAAAATAAAAATACTTTAAATGCCGAACTATTCTCAAGCTTATTTTATTTTTGTTCAAATTAAAAGCATGACTAAGTCTATAATTTCAAATAACCTTAAGCAAGCAGCTGAGGTACTCAATCAATTTTTAAATGACCAATCTAATATTGATAAGATTGATGCAGCAGGTAATGTTTTAGTTGAGTCGTTTAAAGGAAATGGAAAGGTTTTGTCTTGCGGCAATGGTGGTTCTATGTGTGATGCAATGCATTTTGCAGAAGAACTAACAGGTAGGTTTAGAAATAATAGACCTGCTTTGCCTGCAATTTCTATAGCAGACGCTTCTCATATAAGTTGTGTTGGAAATGATTACGGTTACGATGAAATTTTTTCTAGGTATATTTCTGCTGTTGGACAAAAGGGCGATGTGTTATTGGCCATTTCAACATCTGGAAACTCAAAAAATATTATAAAAGGAATAAGCGCTGCGAAAGCAAAAGGAATGATGGTTATTGGTTTAACGGGAAAGAGTGGAGGAAAAATGGCAAGTTTGTGTGATATCGAGATACGTGCACCATTTTCGGACTACGCTGACCGCGCACAAGAAATTCATATAAAAGTAATTCATTCTCTAATCCATATTGTAGAGCACAAAATGTTTTCTACCGAATTGTAGAACCAGGATTTACAAAATTTAGTTGATACTCAGATTCGCACCTTACCTTTTTTCCGTCCTTTTTAGCAGGTTTCCAACGCATTAATTTTACAAGGCGGATGGTTTCATCATTACAACCACCTCCAACTGGCTCAACCACCAGAATATTACTTGCCATGCCATAAGGTTCAATAATAAATCGAACAGTAACTCTGCCTGATAAATTCTGTTGTAAAGCAATAGCCGGATATTTAAAGTTCTCCTTAAGAAATGAGTTAAGGTTATTAATGTTTGAATACTCTGGTTTCTCGTCAACGTGATTGATATCAAAGACTTCCGGGTTAATTTTATCTGGATTATCTATTCCGGGTAATTGCTCATAACCTCTTTTTTTAATAAGTTTTTTGTATTTGTTTGGTTTAAATATTATCCCAAGTTTTTCTAAACCTAATTCATCATTATCTCTTTTATCATCAGGAACCCAAACGATTAAATTAAATAAGCGATCTGCCTCCTTAATAAATGAACTATCTGTTGATCCGGAGATCTTTTTTAAAGTAACTACACCTTCATTAATGATAAAACTTACAAATATTTCAGCAGATACATTTTCAGCTAATGCTTTTTCAGGGTAAATCATAGCCTGCTTGATTAAGTCTTTAACTCCATCTTCCCCGCCATATGGTTCAGCAGGTCCATAGATGGTTCTGTACATGGTTGCATTTTGGGCGATTGAAAGAAGACCAAAAAGGAAGGGAATTAAAAACAGTCCTATTTTCATAAAAGATATAATTATTAAATTGGCACTAAGTTAATAAATCAAACACTTATTTAATGCTCGTAAAAACATTTGGAAGCGCCGTCCAAGGTTTAGATGCAATCACAATTACCGTTGAGGTTAATATTGGTCAGGGAGTTAACTTTTTATTAGTTGGTTTGCCCGACAGTGCCGTAAAAGAAAGTCATCAAAGAATTGAGGCTGCGCTAAAAAACAATGGACACAAAATTCCTGGAATAAAGGTGGTCATTAATATGGCTCCTGCCGATATTCGAAAGGAGGGTTCGGCCTATGATTTAACAATTGCGACAGGTATTTTGGCAGCATCGGATCAAATAAAGCCGGATTCAGTAGGCGATTATGTGATTATGGGAGAGCTAAGTTTAGATGGAGGACTTCAATCTATGAAGGGCGCCTTACCTAAAAGATTATGTAAAGATTCACACTACCTCGGGCTTAATTATGACTAAGCTAAACCTAAAGAATTTCCACTTAAAATTACCTCAAAACCAATTCGTTAGAATTCATCGATCCTTTATTGTTAATAGTTCAAAAATCACTTCAATTCAAAAAACACGACTAAATATTGAAGATCGAGAAATTCCCGTTAGTGAACCTTATTGGAATGAATTAGAGAAAAAGTTAAATCTTTAGAATTTAGCTCATACGCTATACCATGCACACTACCGCTCGTGAATCTTGGCTACACTACGATTTCGAACCTAGCAAGTATAATTAAACTCTGATGTTTAGCATCTTAGGCTTGTTGTTAGACTTGAGTCTATCATTAGGAAAAGCCTTTAAACCTAGATTAAGTCTAGGTTTAAAGGCTTTTTGTCGGGATGAGTGGATTCGAACCACCGATCTCGCGCCCCCCAGACGCGCACTTTAACCGGACTAAGCTACATCCCGAATGAGAATCAAATTTAGTTTTCTATTTCTGTTAAAAAACGATTAGCACCTCTTTTTTTAATTTTAGTTTCAAGTCTCATTGCATCTGACCTTGTAATTAGTTCCTCTGAAAAAACTAGTTGCCAAGGGGAACCATTTCTTGTGCTTTTAACCAAACCATTATTGTGTTGTTCAAGTCTTGAAATGAGATTATTCGTTTGACCTGTATAATATTTATTGTTTTTTGTACTAAAAAGTATGTAGGTATAAAACGGCATTGGAAGTTAAAATTTAGTGATGATGATGCTCAAGCGTGAGGATCTTGCGCCTCTTTTAGATGCTGCTTTAGCAAAGCCAGACGCGCATCACGCCTCGGGCTTGACTACATCCCGATACGGCAAAGTTAATTTTCTTAATGAAGCTATTTTAGTTTTCTTCTTTTTTTATTTATAGCAACACTATGTAAGTTGATTTGTATTATATCTGGTACAAATACTTATCAATACATGTTAATAAAACGACAAAAATTATCACGAACTAATTTATATTTTTGTCTTCCAATTTTTAAGAAATGTCAGAAGAAAAAATACAAGAAATAGAACACGTAAAATGTTTAATAATAGGATCTGGGCCTGCTGGTTATACTGCTGCTATTTATGCTGCAAGAGCAGAAATGAGTCCTGTCATGTATCAAGGTTTACAACCGGGTGGTCAACTTACAATAACTAATGATGTTGAAAATTACCCAGGTTATCCTGATGGAATAAATGGCCCTGCTATGATGATTGATTTCCAAAAGCAGGCCGAAAGATTTGGAACTGATGTTAGATTTGGTATGGTTACTAAAGTGGATTTTAGTGGCCCGGTTCATAAAGTTTGGGTAGACGACAACAAAGAGATTACTGCTGATTCAGTTATAATATCAACAGGTGCCTCAGCCAAATGGCTAGGACTTGAATCAGAAGATCGATTAAATGGTTTTGGAGTTAGTGCATGTGCTGTATGTGATGGCTTTTTCTACAAAGGACAAGATGTTGCTGTTGTTGGAGCAGGAGATACTGCTGCCGAAGAAGCAACTTACCTTTCTAAATTATGTAATAAAGTTTATATGCTTGTAAGAAAAGACGAGTTCAGAGCTTCAAAAATAATGGCTGAAAGAGTTTTAAATACACCAAATATTGAAGTTTTGTTTAATCATGAGACTAAAGAAGTTTTAGGAGATAAAGGTGTTGAAGGTGTCTTGGCTTTTAATAATAAAACCGGAGAAGAAAGAAAGATTGATATTACGGGGTTTTTTGTTGCTATCGGGCATAAACCGAATACTGACATTTTTAAAGATTGGTTAGATATGGATAATGTTGGATATTTAAAGGTAAAGCCAGGAACCTCAAATACAAATATTCCTGGAGTTTTTGCCGGTGGTGACGCAGCAGATAAGGTATATAGGCAAGCAGTAACCGCAGCGGGAACAGGTTGCATGGCAGCTTTAGATGCAGAGAGATACCTGACAGAGATAGGAAAACATTAAAATAAAAAATGCACTTAACAAGTGCATTTTTTGTTTGCAACTAATTGTAAATAGTTTGCGTCTTTAAAATGCTATAAACTAAAGTTAAAAATTATTAACTTTCGAACTTGAATTTTTTTAAGATTTCAATTATGAATAAAAGAATACTTCCCTTACTTATAACAATACTTTTTGCGCTTAGTTCAAGCGCTCAAACGTTTCATATAAATGAAAACTTTAATGGAGGCTCCCTTCCTGCTGGTTGGGCAAATACGGCAGTTACAGGTTCAAACGCTTGGAATTTTGGACTTGATGGTTCCGTTGACCATGCCGGAGCTAACAACCTTGATGGTTCAAGTTTCGCTTATTTTGACGATAGTCAGCTGGGGGTCGGATCGCTTAATAATAAAGCCTCTTTAGTAACTCCTGCATTTAATAATTTAGCAAATGGAGCTACTATTTTAGAATTTGATTATAATTTTAGACAATATGGCACAAATGTTCCAGACTCATTTATTGTTGAGGTTTTTGATGGTACTTCTTGGAATCTAGTATTCTCAAGAGATGTTGATGATTTGGGTAATTATTTAAGTTTTACAACTTTCCCTAGAGCAAGTGTTGATATTTCTGCTTTTAAAAATGCTGCCTGTAAAGTTAGGTTTGTGTATTTTGATGGTAATGATTGGGGTTGGTATGTTGGTTTAGATAATATTTCTATTTTCTCGCCACTTGCTGATGATATTGGTGCATCAAATATAACCGCTCCGGTTTCTACTTGCGGCCTTTCAGCTACAGATACCGTTAAAGTAATGATTGTGAATTATGGAGCAAATGCCGCTACAGGGTTTCCTATAACTTACGTAATTAATGGAGGTACACCGGTTACAGAAACAGTTAACCTTTCAGTTCCTGTTAATGATTCATTAGAATATACTTTTACTACAACATCTAACTTTTCAACTCCCGGAACTTATAATATCGAAGCTTATACTTCTTATGTTCTAGATGGCAACCAACCAAACGATTCTACTTTGGCAACAGTTGAAAACCAAGCAGCATTTGCTCCAAATTATTTCGAAGGATTTGAAACTGGTCTTGGCGGATGGACAATAGAAGGCACAAATTCTTCATGGGCTCGTGGAATCCCTTCTAGTCCGAATATTGGAAACGCAGCAGGTGGAGTTAACGCAATGGTTACTAATTTATCTGGAGTTTATAACAACAACGAAAACTCTAGACTAGTTTCTCCATGTTTAGATTTCTCAGCATTAACTGCTGATCCTGAATTGAGATTTTCTTTGAACTACAGAACTGAAAACCCTTTTGATAGAACTTGGATAGAATATTCTACTGATGAAGGTCTTACTTGGAGTAAAGTTTTAGCTGCTGCAGGTTCAACCAACTGGTACAACAATACAGGCCAAAATGTATGGTCTGGTAACAGCAATGGATGGGTAAACGTTAAGAATAAATTAACAGGAACAGCGGGTTTTGGTAAGGTTCTTATTCGATTTGTTTTTGCATCTGATGGTAGTGTTACCTTTGATGGTGTTGGAATTGATAATGTTGCAATTATTGGGCCTCAGGCTGTAGATATTGAAGCATTTAGTTTAATTGACCCTGTTGCCTCGGCACCATGTGGTTTTGGATCAAGTCAACAAGTAACACTTAGGGTCTTCAATAACGGTCAAAACCCGATTACGACTTTTGATGCAGGATATAGAGTAAACAATAATACTCCTATTTTGCAAAATGGAATTGTTCCAGCCTCTCCAATAGCTCCAGGTTCGTTTTATAATCACACATTTACTCAAACATCTAATTTATCTTTACCGGGTTTTTATTCAATTGATTTATGGGCGGAAGTTGCAGGAGATAACTTTGTTCCTAACGATTCTTTAAATAATGTTGCTGTAAATAATGCAAGTAGACCAATATCATTCTTTTCAGATTTTGAAAATGATGTGAGTAATGGTAACGCTGCTATTACTACCACTACAGATGGTTGGGTCCAAACTAATCCTTCTAATACAGTTAACTGGAGAGTTGATGAAGGTGGTACACCTTCATTTGCAACTGGACCAACAGTAGATCACACTACAGGAACTGCTACTGGAAACTATGTTTACATTGAAACATCTACAGGTAATTCACCAAACCCTGCCCAACTAGTAAGTCCGTGTTTAAACTTGGGAAATAATCAAGGAGCAAATTTATCTTTTTGGTATCACATGCATGGTGCAACTATAGGTACATTAGAAGTAGAAGTTTTTGATGGTTCGAGTTGGACTTCAGTTAGAACAATTACAGGTCAGCAACAAACAGGCCAAACAGATGCTTGGTTAGAGGATATTGTTAGTCTTTCTGCATACGCAGGATCATCGATTCAATTAAGATTTTCTGCTAATAGAACAACTAGTTTTACAGGTGATATAGCAATTGATGATATATTAGTTTTTGAGCCTATTCCGCAAGATGCACAAATGGGTAATTTTTTAGCTCCTACTGAGGGCTGCGGATTAACATCTAACTCGCCTGTAACCGTCGAGGTGGAGAACTTCGGGACAACTACTATACCGGCAGATTCAGTTTATCTTTATTATCAGGTGGATAATTTGCCGCCAGTAAAGGATACTTTAAATACGGCAATTGCTTTAGGGGCTCAAGTTATTCATACATTTACTACTGGACCAAACTTATCAAACAGTGGGCAAACATATAGACTTAAAGCTTGGTGTGAGCTGAATGGAGACTCAAATATAGGTAATGACACTACTTATTTAACCGTAAAAAATAATGTTAAATCACTTCCATTTAATGAGAATTTCACTTCGTTTAATGGTCAAAATAATAATAATGGATGGGAGTTTAATCCTAGTACAACTACAGGGGTTTATTGGAGTTCAACTACTGGTTCAACACCTTCTACCAATACGGGCCCCAATGGGGACCATACTACAGGAAATGGGAGGTATGTATTTCTTGAAACTTCTGGGTCCGGAGGTCCGGCATTCCTTATATCGCCTTGTATCGATTTAACAAATGTTAGTGGCGCAGTATTAAACTTTTGGTACCATAAGTTTGGAACTGGAATGAATGATTTGTTTGTCGATGTTTACGATAATAATTTGGGAGTATGGATTAATAATATTGGGGTGGTTAGAGGTCAAACTCAAACTGCTAGCTCAGATGCTTGGAAAGAAGCCTTCGTAAATATATCCCAATATGCTGGGAAACAAATAAATTTTAGATTCAGAGGTCTTGATGGTACGGCTGGCTTTACAGGAGATATGGCTGTAGATGATATTTTAATATTCGAGCCAATTCCTCAGGATGCTAAAGTAGATTCATTGAATTCTCCGGAATCGGGGTGTGATTTAACACCAAATGAATTAGTTTGTGTTGAAATTGAAAACTTTGGAACGCAAGATATTACAGCTATTAAAGCGGGTTATAGCATTAATAATGGTCCTCCTGTTTATGATTCTGCAGTTGGAATTCTAATAATTCCTGGCGCTAAACTTACTTTTTGTTTTAATACTCAAAGAGCTAATTTATCTGCTCCTGGTAATTATGATTTTAAGATTTGGACAGACTTAACAGGAGATACTAATGAAGAAAACGATACACTCTTCCAAACCGTAGTAAATGAGACAATTTTATTTCCTGATTGCGACGACTTTGAAGGAGTTACTGATGTTGTAGGTGAAGGTGGTCCGGATTTGTTAGACGGAAAATTTTCAAATAATTGGGTTTCAAACCAAGGAGATTATACATGGGAATTTGGTGCAAGACCAAGTAATCCCGGCCCTGCTAATGATCATTCGCCAACAGGATTAGGCAGATATATGGTTGTTGATAACGCAAACGGGCAAAATGGTGATATGGCCGTTTTAACATCTCCTTGTTATGACTTAACAACGGTTGCAGTAGCTAACTTAGAATTCTGGTATCATCAATATGGTTCTGTAAATAATAGAATGTATATTGATGTATTTGACGGTCAACTATGGCAAAATAATGTAGACTCGGTTATAGGAAGTCCTCAGGCGAATAGAAACGCAGCTTGGAGATTGAAGAGAGTAAGTTTAGCGAACTATACTGGTAACTTCGTTAACGTTAGGTTTAGAACATTTAGATTAGGAGGTACATATACAATTGATGATGTATGTATGGTTCCGCCACCGGCTAATCAAGCTCAAATGATTCGAATTATCCGTCCTTTGGATCAACAATGTTTCTACAGTAATAATGAAAAAGTTAGAATGGTTTTAAGAAACATAGGTAGTAATGCTATTGATTCTTTGGAAGTAAGAGTTAGGGTTGATACAAACACAAATCCTGCGGCAACTGCTTTCTCAAGTTATTTTGATACTACCGTATGGGCTTATCCTGGAGCTAATCCACCTTCATGGGACCCAGGTGATTTGTATACCTTCGAAACACCTTATGGTGTTGATTTATCAAGATATAAAACTTACCGTATTAGAACAGATTTAATACTAAACGGAGACTTAGATCCATCAGATGACTTTGTTGCTAACTACAGAGTAAAACACCAAGATCCGATTAGATTCCCTCATATAGATGGCTTTGAAACACTACAATGTAATGCAAATCCAAATAATAATGTATTTGCCAATGATTTTAGAAGATCAGGAGGAACATATAGATGGGTTGCTAAGTGTGGGCCTGACAGAATAGGATTAACGGGCCCTTCGAGAGACAATACAAGAAAAAATAACTTTGGAAGATATATGGTAACCCAAGCAAATGTTGGGCAATTGGCAGATATTGCACTGTTAGAAACTCCCTGCTTTGATATGTCAACATTAAATAAACCAACGTTTAGATTTTGGTATCATATGTTTGGTTTCCAAATGGGTGTATTATACATTGATATTAATGCCGATAATGGATGGGTTACACTTGATTCAATTTTAGGGCAGCAACAAATTAATAATGCTTCACCTTGGTTACAGCGCTCAATAGATTTAGGAGCCTATGCCGGAACGTATGCAAAAGTTAGATTTAGAAGTGTTAGAGGAGATGGTGCTGCCAGTGATATGGCGATTGATGATATTTTCGTTTTCGACTTATCTCAATACGATATTGGTCCAACTGATGTTGTAAGGCCAGGTAGTGATAATTTCGCATGTTATAGCGATACCCAAAGTGTTCATGTTAATCTTCTCAATTATGGAGCAAGAACCCTTGATTTTACGGTTGATACAATGACTGTAACTGTTGAAGTTCTCAAAGACGGTGTTCCCTATGATACGCTATTTAGAGAATTGAATTCTAATATTTATAATGATTTCACAAGGGGCCCTAATTCACCTTTACCTAATGATTCTATACTTAGAGTATGGGTTAATAACTCTTCAGATGGAAATTCAACTTTTGATATGAGTACCTTAGGGTCAACTTATACATTTAATGTATCTACATCTATGAAGCGAGATTCAGTAGATAATAATGATGTCTACACTGAGAATATCACTACGCAAATTGCTGGAGGTACAGTAGCAATCAGCAACAATTCTATTTGTAACGGAACAGTTGTTAGACTTAATGCAACCGGATTCTTTGGAGCACCTAAATGGGAAAGAAAGTATTTCGGACCTAATGGTACTTCATTCTGGCTGCCAGAGTTTGGTTTTGGATCAGATTCTGCAGAATATGTTGTCCAACCTGATACATCAGCTTGGTATAGAGTAAGAATCTGTGGTTCAAATGTTGTTTCAGATTCCGTAAAAATTGATGTAACTGTTGTTAAAACTCCAAGAGGGATTCACGATACCATTTGTGGAGGTGGACAAATGACTGTAGAGGCATTTGCAGATCCGATTCATAATCTTCAATCTGTAAATTGGTATAATAATCAAGATGACACATTACCATTCTTGATTACCAATTCCGTTCCTCATACATTAACTAGAACATATCTTGAAACAGATACATTCTGGTTAGAAGGTGTAATTGATAGCTGTGTTAGTTTAAGCAGAAACCCTGTTTATGCAGTTGTTAACCCTTTCCCAGTTGTGGATTTAGGTTTACTTAATGATACAGTTTGTCAGGATACGAATAGAATCTTGAATGCAGGAGCAGGGTTTGGTTACACGTATAACTGGCAAATAACTGGTCCTAATAACTATAATGTTTCAAGTGATCTTCAAGTGGTAGGTGTAAACCCACTTGACTTGGAAAAAGATGAAACCTATAATTACAGAGTTACAGTTACTAGTGAGTTTGGTTGTGCTACAATTTCTGATTTAGTGAGTATACATATTTCTGATAGTTGTTTTGTAGGTATCAATCCTAATTTAAGTATTATCGAAAATAACTTAGTGGTTTATCCTAATCCGACTAATTCAGATATATTCATAAATCTTAGTGGATATTTTGCAGATGACCTAAATATTCAGATATTATCAGTTGATGGTAAACTTATTTGGGAAGAAAATAACGTAGCTATCAATTCTGAAGAATATAAGATTGATTTAGGTGAAATTTCAGAAGGAGTATATTTTATAAAAATTAATTCAGAAAATGAATCTGTTGTTCGGAAGCTTATAAAAAACTAAGTTTAGAATAAGACAAAAAAAAGTGCCGACTAGTCGGCACTTTTTTTTGTTAAATCTTTACAAAAGGAAAATTAATCTTAACTTTCACAGTCTAATTTTAGTACTAACCAATTATATTTATATGAAAAAGAGATACAATCTCCTAGTGGCCCTTGTTTTTGCGGCCTTTTCGGGTTATTCGCAGACAGCGACCCTGCCTTTAACAGAAGACTTTGAGAGTGAGTCCCAGGGAACTGGTTCTTGCACAGCTACTTCTCCTGTTACTTTAAGCTCATCATTGTTTTCCAATGATCAGAATGATAATCATGATTGGCAAGGCCGATCAGGAACAACTTCCAGTAGTAATACTGGTCCTACTGCTAACGGCGGAGCAGATCATAATCCGGGAACTTCTGCAGGTAAGTACATTTACACTGAAACGAGTTCAGGATGCGGTAATGGTTCAAATGTTGCAAATTTAGAGTCCACTTACATGAACTGGACAACTTATGCTGGTGTTAAAATAGAATTTTGGTATCACATGTTTGGTACTTCTATGGGTACGATGCATGTTGATATGCGAGTTGGTTCAGGTTCTTGGGATTTAGATATTATTCCTTCTTGGACTGATAACTTAGATCAATGGCAATTAGAGTCAATTTCAGTTTTTGATACTGCCTATGTAGGAAAGGATTCTGTACAATTTAGAGTTCGATCTATTGCAGGTACTAGCTTTGGAAGTGATATGGCCTTAGACGATTTTAGTTTAACTCAAATAGCAGGTTTAGATTTAGCATCAACTGCTTTAGCTTCGCCTACTTTCCCGGTTTGTGCAGGTTCTTACCTATTTTCAGGTGAGATTACAAACAATGGTACAGATACTATTACATCTTTTAATGCTTATTTCAATTTCAATGGTTCATTAGTAGATTCAGCTACCTTTACCGGAACATTAGCTCCGGGTAATACTACTATTGTAAATTTTAACAGCCAAATGGTTGCTTCAGGAAGTAACACTTTAGAGATTTATACAACAAATCCAAATGGAGGTGTTGATGCAGCAACAGGAAACGATACTTTATCTTTAGTATTTAGCCCTGCACTTGCAGGCGCATTTTCAATTGATGGTGCATTACCTGCTTCAGGAACAAATTTCCAGACTTTTGCAGATTTTGCAAACACAGTATCTAATTTTGGTGTATGTGGTCCTGTAACTGTTTCAGTTGCTCCGGGAGTATATACAACAAACGCTTTATTAGGGGATATACAAGGAACATCTTCAACCAATACAATTACAATTGATGGAGGAGACTCTTCAACTACAATTATTAATGGTTCTGGAGGATTCTATTGTTTAGCTTTCGATGGTGCTTCTTATGTTACGGTAAGAAATATGGGATTTGTTCATAGTGGAACATCTTCAATGGCAGTTTTATTAGGACCAAATTCTAACAACAACACTATTGAGCATTGTGAAATTAGAGTGACCACTGGTTCTACAAGTTCTCTTGTAAATCCTATTGGTTCTTCTAATAGTTTAACAACTAGATCTACAAATGCTGCTTCAGTTGATAGTAATACTGTTGCTAACAACCATATAGTTGGAGGTTATTATGGTGTTTATTTTTATGGCGGTAGTGGAAACCTATTAAAAGGTAACCGAGTTTTAAATAACCAAATTGATAGTGCTAATTATTATGGGGTTTACGGATATTATGCTGATGAAATGGAGATTTCAGGTAATGTTATGAACATGACTACAAGAAACAACATTCAAGCAGATGGTATCTATGGTTTATACAACACAAATGGTATTTTTGAAGGAAACTATATACATGCTCCCGATTATGGTTTTTACATTAGTAACACGAGCACACTTGCCGGTCCTACCATTAGAAAAACTCAAATAGTAAACAACATGATAGTGTCAGATTCAGATTATGGTATTTATTTGAATGGAGTAGATCAGGTAAACTTATATCATAACAGTGTTGCTGTTTATGGTCCTACTGCTACATCAAGTCCGGCTGTTTATTTAAATACTTTCGGAACTTATGTTGTTGATGATTATGATGTTAGAAATAATATTTTTTACGCAGCAAATAGCGAAGCTTTTGAGTTGACTACTGCTGTAACTGATACTATCTTTACTAAATTCGATAACAATATCTATTATACAGGTGGTGCTACCACCTTTATAATAGGAACTACAAACTATATAGATTTAGCTGCTTATCAAACAGCAAATTCTTCTTATAATACATTGTCACTTCAAGGAGATCCATCCTTCTTTGCTACAAATGACTTACACATAGCAGGAACTCTAGCAAATGATGTTGGAGATAATGCAGTAGGAGTTGCAACAGATATTGATGGAGAAACGAGACCATTTACAGGTTCAAACACAGTAGATATAGGAGCAGATGAGTTTTCTCCACCATTATGTCCTCCACCATCAACTTTTTCGACATATGGCATTACAGATACAAGTGGAATTTTAACTTGGATTGGAACACCTGGAAACTCTTTTCAGTACGAAGTAGTTACTTCAGGTTCTGCCCAAGGTTCAACAGGTTCAATATTAGGATTTTCCGCAGCTGATACAGCATTGGTAACTGGATTAAATCCTTATTCTTTGTATGATTTCTACGTAAGAGAGATTTGTGGTAGAGGTGATACATCTCCATGGATTGGACCAAATACATTCAGAACTTTATGTGCTCCTTTTTCTGCACCATATTATAATGGTTTTGAAACTGACGCAACGAATGCAAATGCAGGCTGTTGGTCTGAGTATATTACTCCTTACGCAACGAATGCAAATGTTTGGGTAAGAAACTTTGCAGGTGTTAACGGACCGTTTGCAGGTACACAAGCACTTTACATCTATCCACAATCTGGTTTTACACCAGGTAGTGATACATTAGCTGCGGTCTCTCCTCAATTTGCTGACATTCAGCTAGGAGATAAGCAAGTGAGATTTTATGCAAATACGGATGATATAATTGTACAACTTTATGTTGGAACATCAGACGGAACGCCAGGTAGCTTTAATGCTTTAGACACAATATCATTTGCTGCAATTGATACGTACCAAGAGGTAATTGTTCCAATTACAACATTAAACGGATACAACGGAACTGATACATATGTTGTATTAGCGCACAGTTTACCAAGTACAACTGCAAACTTTGATTACATCAGAATAGATGAGTTTAATTATGAAGTTATGCCGGCTTGTCCAAAACCACAAGGTTTAGGAGTTGCAAACTTAACTGCTAATTCAGCTGACCTAGTTTGGAATAGTCCATCAGGTGGTACTTCTTTTGAAGTAGAATTTGGTGCTGCAGGATTTACACAAGGTGCTGGTATGTTGTCTCCAGTTACAGGAGCAACCACTGTTACAATGTCTAACTTGTCTCCTGCTACTGCATATGAGTTTTATGTAAGAGAATTTTGTTCAGCTACGGATACTTCAGTTTGGAATGGTCCTTTTGGATTTAATACTTTAATTCAAGGTCCTTTGGGCGTGAATTGTGTAACTGGTAACCAATCTGTGCTTGTTACTGAGGAATTTAATTCGTTAGCTTCTTGGACAGGTAATATTGGTTCTGGTACACAGGCTAACACTTGGGGTTCTTTTGCAAACAGAACAGGTTCAACAGGAACAGGTCCAAATGGTCCTCATAGTGGCACAAACTATATTTATGTTGAAACTTCAGGGACAACAGCAGGAACAAACGTAAGTATAGTTTCTCCTGCATATGACCTTACTCAAGTAAGTGATTCTGCTGAGTTATCTTTCTGGATGCATGCATTTGGAGCAACTATTGGAACTTTAAATGTGAATGTTGGAACTTCTGCTTCAGGACCTTTCTCTACCTTGTTCTCATGGTCGGGTCAGTTACAAACTGCAGAGACAGATCCATTCCAGCAGGTAGGTGTTCGTTTAGATACATTCGTAGGTCAAACAATTTATGTTGAATTAGAATACATAACAGGAGCATCTTTTACTTCTGACATGGCAGTTGATTTATTAGAAATTTCTGGTTGTATTAGTTGCGCAATTCCAAGTGCACTTAGAGATTCTAACGTTACTTTAACAAGTGCAATTTTAAATTGGGATGAAAACGGAACAGCAACACAATGGGAATTAGAATATGGACCTGCAGGTTCATTACCAGGTGGAGGAACTTCAGTTGTGACTGCTTCAAAGCCTTATGCTTTATCTGGATTGACTCCATCTACAGCATATGAGTTTATGGTAAGATCAATTTGTGGTCCTAATGATACTAGTGCTTTTACTTCAATTCGATCGTTCTCTACTTCTAATGGTATTCCTTATTTAGAAGATTTTGAATTGTTTCCTGCGGGAACTAATTCGAATCCATTCCCATTTGGTTGGACATCAACAACTACTTCTAATCCAAGATGGGAGTCAGAAGATGCTTCTGGAGCAAATGAGAATTCTTCATCTACAGGACCATTCTATGATAACACTAATTTTGGAACAACAGGTGGTATATACATGTTTTTAGAAACTTCAGGTGGCTCAGGTAGTATTGCTGATTTAGTTTCACCTCCAATTTATGTTGATACCAATCAAACTGTAGTTTCATTAGAATTTGCATATCACATGTACGGCGCTACAATGGGTACTTTAAATGTAATGGTAGATACAAATGGAACTTCTGATACCGTTTGGACATTATCTGGACAGCAACAAACTGCCGGTGGTGATGCTTGGATTCTAGCAAATCCATCTCTTGCAGGTTACCAAGGTAAATCTGTTCAAATAAGATTTAGTGGATTAAGTGGTACATCATATACGAGTGATATGTCAATTGATGATGTTAGATTATTTATTCCTTCACCTGCTGACGGGGGCGTTACAGATATTCTTTCTCCAATGGGCGGATGTGGACTTAGTTCTGCAGCAACTGTAAGTGTAGAAATTACAAACTTTGGTACTGCTGCTTTATCTAACTTCCCTGTTGAATATAGTCTTAATGGAGCTCCTGCTGTTGTTGATACTTACACAGGAACAATTCCTGCAGGTGGTGTAGATACATTTAACTTTGCGGTTCCTGTTAATGTTTCAGTAGTAGGGTCTTATACTATTGATGCCTACACAGTAATCCCTAACGACGGTGACCCTACTAATGATATGGATATGGTTACTATTAACAGTATTCCTATCGTTTCTACAATGCCATACATCGAAAGCTTCGAGAGTGGTAATGCAGGCTGGACTGCAGGTGGTGCTAATTCTTCTTGGGCATTAGGAACTCCAACTGGTTCTGTAATTAATTCTGCGGCACCAGGCGGAACAAATTCATGGGTTACTAACCTTTCAGGTAATTACAGCCCGAGTGAAGGTTCATTTGTTCAAGGTCCTTGTTTTGATTTTACAAATGTTTCTCAACCATACTTTACCATGGATGTTTGGTGGAACTCTGAGTTCTCATGGGATGGAGCTAACTTACAAACGTCAATCGATGGCGGTGCAACTTGGCAAAACGTTGGAGCAGTTGGAGATACAATCAATTGGTTTACTGACAATTCAATTAATGGTAACCCAGGTGGTAGCGGAGACGGATGGTCAGGAAGAACTTCAACTGGAAATGGATCTAATGGTTGGTTAAAGGCTGAGCATCCATTAACTGGACTAGGAGGTATATCAGGCGTTTTATTTAGAATTAACTTCGGTTCTGATGGATCTGTTGAAGATGAAGGTTTTGCTTTTGACAACATTACTATTTCAGACTCTATTCCTGTTGGAATTTCGGATAATGATTTACTTTTCAACGAGTTTACTTTATTCCCTAATCCATCAAATGGAGAGTTTACAATGACAATTCAATCAGAAAAAACTGAAAACTTAACATTAGAGGTTAGAGATTTAAGTGGCAAGTTGGTTTACACTGATTTAGTTACTGTAAGCGGAACATTTAGAAGAGATCTAGACTTTACTTCTTTTGCAAAAGGTGTATACTTTATGCAACTGAGTTCAGGGAACTCTACTAAAGTAGAAAAGTTGATTATTAAGTAATTATATATTTAATAAGCTTAAAAGCCCCCACTGAAAAGTGGGGGCTTTTTTTATTCTATTTTTTATGTTAGAGTTTCATAGGCATATAGATACATAAGCTAGAATGCAAACGTTTAGTTAAACTATCTGAATTTAGTATAGCAAGGACAGTTTTTATATCGTGGATAAATCAGTTGCCTTCAAGAACTTTACACTTATTCGTGCTGATTATTTCGAAATAGTCTATTCTTAATGTGATAGAATCAGAGATGTTAAGACAATATCTTTTTAAGATTTCTGTGTATGTAAAATGATGTCTTTGACAATTATGTTAGCTTAAGTTTGTACAACGGTGATAAACAATACTATTTTTTCAAAGATGATGATTTATCCTATTACCTTTTTAATTGAAGAATACAGACTTAATTACATTTCATTAATTAAATCGAAGGCTCTAATTATTCGTTGATACATAGTTTACAAAGAAAAAATGTCGAATTAAAGTTTTAGCACTTTTCTGGTTGAAATAGAATTCCCGTCATTAAATATAATTAAATACAAATCACTCGACCATCCTGAGGTATTTATGAAAATTTGATGCTCCTTAGATTGAGTAGAGAAAATTAATTTTCCTGTTAGGTTATAAACATCAATATTTAAATCTTTGTAAGTATTGCTCTCGATTTTAAGTTCGTTAATAATTGGGTTTTGAATAATGGTAACATTATTATCTAAAAAATTGGCATGGTCATTAAGGCTTGTTGAAACAGTGCAATTTGATGCAATAGGGTTTGTTTCAATTGGGCTGCGTGGCGACAAGTTTCTATTGCTAAATGCAGGGTAACTTGTGCCGTATCTATATGCTCTAAATAGAGTATTGGATGCAGCAGGTGACCCTTGGCTTATAATCATTCCATTTGGTCCTGTTGGGTTAACGTACTTCCAAACTTGTTGGTCTAAACTATCAAGTTCATATAGATGACCATCGGGACCACTACAAATTAAAATATTTCCATTAGGAAGACTCTGTGCTCCTGAAACAAAGTCTACAAATACTGGAAGGTTGTATGTCCAGACTGCAGTGTCAGGGAAGAAAGACCTGTTTGGTAATCTGGTATAATTACCCGCTGTATCCAGAGGAAGTTCAAGTCTATGGACACGAGAAACTTGATTGGTATCATTATAACCATTGTTAAAAACTAACATATCCCCTGCATTTCTATGACCTGCAGGAATCCAAGTTGGGTTATGTTGTCCAAATAGTTTCTTGTCTGCTATAGTTCCATTTTTACATGCCTCAGGATTTCCCCATCGATATATAATGTCTCCACCTTTATTTGAGTTGCCTCCTGTGCTCCCTGCTGCCTGTTGTGTTGTTGTGCTGTGATCTATAACCCAAATTTCATCGTAATTTCTCACGCTAATTACAATCTGATCTAATATTGGATTATAATCTATTCCATTCGCATGAAAATAGTCAGCGCTTATTCCATTATTATTTGCATAATTTAGGTCTACCTTTTCAGGGCTTAAGCCAACATTTCCAAAGTTTGCAGCGCTTGAATCCCAATCTTGAATGATATGATCCCATAAAGACCACTCCCAAACAATTGTTCCTCCTGTTCCAGTAGAACTAGGCACAATTTCTACAATTTTTTCTCCCCAAACATCACCATTATAATGGTTAGTGTCTAAACCCAATTGGATGGCTTGAGCTGCAGTTCGTTTGTCCCAAGCTAGGGCTAAAATATTTCCATTTGGTAGAACATGAATGTCATGGTGCTGTCTTGTGATAGAGTCACTTAGTGTGTAGTCCCAAATTAAATTATCATTCCAATCAAATTGTTGGATTTTGCCACCAGATCCACCTGCAATAAATTCACCTGTTGTGATTTTTCCTGTCCTTATTAAGGAACCATTTGGCAAAAGATAAACAGAAGCTCCTGGTTTAAATTGACTGTTCTTCCACGAATGAACTTGATCTCCGCAATTATCAATTAAATAAGTCTCTTCTGAATTTATTGGCGAGATTAGGGTATATCCATTATAAGACGAAGTGTCATTTTGAAAGATTCCAACTGTTCTTTGCGCGAACAAGTTAAATGTTAAAAAACTAAGGACAACAAATAAAATCTTTTTCATGACAACAATTTACTCAAATTTAAGACGAAAGTGTACAATAAATGGCTAATAGCTAGCTGATCAATATAAATAATCTTTAGTTACTGAATTTAGGCTATTTATGATTTCGTTTGGTTCTCCTTGAAACATAAGTTCTCCGCCTTTATCTCCCCCTTCAGGACCTAAGTCTATTAGCCAGTCGGCATGTTTAATAACTTCAATATTATGTTCAATTACCAAAAGGCTGTGACCTTTTTTGATTAAGGCGTCAAATGAATAAAGTAGTTTAGAGATATCATGGAAATGAAGCCCTGTAGTTGGTTCATCGAAAATAAATAATATGTGGTTTTTTGTATTTCCTTTACCTAGGTATGATGCAAGTTTTATTCTCTGAGCTTCTCCGCCACTTAGCGTGCCAGAAGCTTGTCCAAGTTTTACATAACCCAATCCGACTTCAAGCAAAGGAGCGAGCTTATCTGCTACTTTTACTGAGTTTCGATCATCTTCATAGGAACTAAAAAAGTTAACTGCTTGAAGAACTGTAAAGTTCAAGACATCAGAAATATTTTTTCCATGAAATTTTATTTCTAATGTTTCGTCCTTAAATCGTTTGCCATCACATTCTTCACAAGTAAGGTGTATATCAGCCATAAATTGCATTTCTTCGGTTACTTCTCCTTCTCCTTGACAAACTTCACATCTTCCTCCTTCTACATTAAAAGAAAAATGAGAAGGTTTATAACCCCTACTTTTTGCTAATCCTAGGTTGGCAAACAATGACCTTATTTCATCGTAAGCCTTTATATAAGTAACGGGATTAGATCTAGATGACTTTCCTATTGGATTTTGATCAATGAACTGAACCTCATTGATTAAGTCTAGTGCGCCATCAATTTTTTCGAAAGCACCTGTTTTTTCTCCATACCCACCCAATCTTTTTTGAATGGCAGGATACAAAATCTTTTTGATAAGTGTTGATTTACCTGAGCCACTTACACCAGACACAACAGTCATGGCATTTAATGGAATTTCAATATCTACGCCTTTTAGGTTGTTTTCTCTGGCTCCAAATAATTTTATCGAATTATTCCATTTTCTTGCATTTTTCTCTTCGACCACCTTAAGCTCATCTCTAAGGTATTTTGCAGTTAAAGTATCGGCCTTTAATAATTTCTTTTGATTTCCCTGAAACACCAATTCGCCACCTTCACTTCCTGCTAAGGGGCCTAGATCTATTACTTCATCAGCGGCCTTTATTATTTCTTCATCATGCTCTACTATAATAACAGTATTTCCTAAGTTTCTAAGAGATTTAAGAATACCGATTAGCTTTTCAGTATCTTTTGGATGCAAGCCAATACTAGGTTCATCTATAATGTACATAGAGCCAACAAGGCTGCTTCCTAAAGACGTGGCTAAGTTTATTCTCTGTGATTCACCACCTGAAAGGGTAGAGGCATTCCTATTCAAATTAAGGTAGGCTACACCAACGTTAATTAAATAGCTTAACCTGCTATTAATTTCTTGTAGAATTCTTTTAGATACCGCTAAATCATGCTTATTTAGCTTAATTGATTTAAAGAAAGCATAAAGATCTTCAATAGACATAAAGACCAATTCGTGTAAACTCTTGTTATTTACCTTTACGTAAGATGCTTCTTTTCTTAATCTAGTTCCTTTGCAATCTTGGCAAGTAGTTCTGCCCCTATATCTCGCTAACATAATTCTGTAATGAATCTTATAGCTTTGACTTCCTAAAAAGGTAAAAAAATCATTTAATCCTTCAAAGTATCTATTGCCTGTCCATAGCAATTCGTATTGCTCTTTACTTAAATCAAAAATGGGTTTGTGAATTGGAAAATTAAATTTGCTTGAGCTATTGATTAATTGATTTTTCCAAGTTTGCATTTTTTCGCCTTTCCAGCAAGCAATAGCGTCTTGATATATTGAAAGACTTTTATTTGGAATTACTAAGTCTTCATCTATTCCTATTACCTTTCCAAAACCTTCGCAAGTAGGACATGCTCCAATTGGGTTGTTAAACGTAAATAGATTTACCGAAGGCTCTAGAAATGATCTTCCATCTTCTTCAAATAAATTATTGAACTCGTATATTTTTTTTGATTCTTCAAATTCAATAAAAATAAAGCAAGAACTTTTTCCTTCGAAATATGCTGTTTCTACAGAATCTGCTATTCGATTTTCTTCATCCGCAAAATCTTCACTTACCTTAAAGCGGTCAACAATTATTTTTAATGACTCTATTTTATCTTTTGAATCTATTAAATCTTCAATCCAAACTACTTCATTTTTAAAGTAAGCCCTACTATATCCCTGTTGAGATAGAAGCTCTAATTCTTTATTTAATTCCTTTTTAGGGTTTAATTTTTTCTCAGATAAAATGTAGAGCATACTACCTACTTTCTGCTTAAGGATAAATTGTGTTACATCTTGAACTGAGTCTCTTTGGATTTCTTTACCTGTTTTTGGCGAAATAGTTTTTCCTATTCGAGCATAAAGTAATTTTAAATAGTCATAGATCTCAGTTGTTGTGCCAACGGTAGACCTAGAGTTGGTGCTATTTACTTTTTGTTCAATTGCAATTGCAGGAGCAACTCCTTTTATATAATCAACATCTGGTTTTTCAACTTTGCCTAAAAATTGACGAGCGTATGAGGATAAGCTTTCTACATATCTTCTTTGTCCCTCAGCGTATAAAGTATTAAATGCCAAAGAGGATTTTCCGGAGCCTGATAAACCGGTAATAACAACCAGTTTATTTCTAGGAATTGCAACGTCTACATTTTTTAAATTATGTACACGGGCTCCTTTTATTATTATATGTTCTTTGGGATTTAACTTTTCTACTGGTTTTTTTAACATATCTTAGCTTTCACGAAAGGAACACGACAAAATTAATTTAGTTTTTTCGGTAATTTCGTTAAATATTTATCGAGAGATACAATAAATCAGATTTCAAGTCGTTTATACTTGATTATAACAGAATAAAAACAAAACGCCTATAGCATAAACATTACTTTTTTTAATTCAAGCTTTTACTAAAGAGCATAAAAATGTGTGTTTATGGAAACTAATTTAATTAGCGACAAAGTCTTAATAAGACAATATGTTGACGGGAATGAGGCCTCTTTTGAAATCCTATTGAAAAGATATAAGAGCAGAGTCTTCTCTTATATAATGTTCACTGTTAGAGATAATGCTTTAGCGAACGATATCTTTCAAGAAACGTTTATAAAGGTTATACGAACTTTAAAAAGAGGTAAGTATAATGATGAAGGGAAGTTTTTGCCTTGGGTGAATCGAATCGCACATAATTTAATAATTGATCACTATAGAAGAAATCAGAAGTTTCCTACGACAAGTGGAGGTGAGAATTTTGATATATTCGATATCATAGAAGATAAGTCTGCCAATGTGGAGCAAGACACGATTAAAGATCAAATACTAGCTGATGTAAAAAAATTAGTACACAAGTTACCTCAAGACCAAAAAGAAGTTTTGATGATGAGGATGTACTTCGACATGAGTTTTAAAGAAATTGCAGAACGTACCAATGTTAGTATAAATACAGCACTTGGAAGAATGCGATATGCTTTAATCAATTTGCGGAAGATGGTTGACAAAGATAAATTGACAGTGGTAAATTAATTTTTGTACCGTGCAATAATTTAAAAATAGAGGCGTTTTAGTTGTATAATTTTAAAACACCTATATGGAAAACTCTACTCCTTTAAATTTAAACTACATACAAAACATTAACGACGAGATTGATAAAATTTTTAAAAATGAAAATGATAATCAAGTGAGTCCGGACGCTAAGTCAATCAGAAATATTCTAGATTATTCAAAAGCACTGTCGATTAGAGAGTCGAATCAACTAGGATTTATTGAGAATGTATTAAATTAATTAAACAAACTAGCTCGTCCGATTTGGGAACAAATCGGACATTTTTTTGGCTCATGGGGTCTTGCTTTGCAATACTCTCTCCCAAAGAATATAATCTGTAAGTGCAACTTATTCCATAATTTTTCAGGAAACAAACGTTTACAATCTTTTTCCGTTTTATCTACATTTTTCCCTGTGCTAAGTCCCCAACGGTATATTAATCGTTGAATATGTGTGTCAACCGGAAAGGCAGGAAAACCATAAGCTTGAGACATGACTACAGATGCTGTTTTGTGTCCAACACCTGGTAAAGATTCTAAATCTATAAAGTTATTTGGAACAATGCCATTAAATTCGTCAAGAATTAACTCCGATAATCTGTGGATTGCTTTTGACTTTTGCGGAGATAAGCCACATGGTCTAATAATCGATTTTATTTCTTCAACACTATGCTTTACCATGTCTGTTGGGTTGTCTGCCATTGCAAACAAATTAGGTGTGACTTTGTTAACCCTTTCATCAGTGCACTGTGCAGATAGAAGCACTGCAATTAATAGTGTGTAAGGGTCTTTGTGGTCTAAAGGTATTGGAACTTCAGGGTAAAAATTTTCCAAGGTGTTAATAACAAATTCTACTTTTTCAGATTTCTTCATGCTTGAGCAAAATTAAAGGAATATGTTTGTATTTTCTGTTGGAATTTGGATAATTCAAAAGTTAATACTATTTTGTTTAACGTCAAAATGACAAAAATATCGTCAAAAAATGATAAAATTAAAAGTTGGTGACCAAGCACCTGATATAAACGCAACAATTCAAGACGGAAGTTCTTTCAAACTTTCTGACTTAAGAAGCAAAAAGGTTATTTTATATTTTTATCCGAAGGATAATACACCCGGTTGCACAAAGCAAGCATGTAATTTACGCGATAACTACAATGTACTACTCGAGAATGGATATAAAGTGTATGGTGTAAGCGCAGATTCTGCTGCAAAACACATTAAGTTTATTGAAAAATTTGAATTGCCTTTCGACTTATTAGTTGATGAGGAAATGACAATTATTAATGATTATGGTGTTTGGGGGCCTAAAAAATTTATGGGTAAAGAATACGATGGTATTCATAGAACTACGTTTGTTATTGATGAAGAGGGCAAGATAGAGGATATTATTATTAAAGTAAAAACCAAAGAACACGCAGAACAAATTTTAAAAGATTAAAAAATGGCAGAACAAACTAAAGAAGTGAATAAAGAGAAATTGAAGGCGCTTCAATTAACGATTGATAAGTTAGAAAAAACCTACGGGAAAGGTTCAATAATGAAACTTGGAGATAGACCAGAAGATAATATTGAATCTATACCAACCGGTTCAGTAGCATTGGATGTTGCTCTAGGAGTAGGTGGCTTTCCCAGAGGAAGAGTTATAGAAGTATACGGTCCTGAGTCTTCGGGTAAAACAACTCTAGCTATTCATGCTATAGCAGAAGTTCAAAAACAGGGGGGTATTGCCGCGTTTATAGATGCAGAGCACGCATTCGATCAGTTTTATGCAGAGAATTTAGGCGTTGATACTGAAAATTTATTTATTTCACAGCCTGACAATGGTGAACAAGCTCTTGAAATAGCCGATAACTTAATCCGTTCTGGAGCAATCGATTTAATAGTGATTGATTCTGTTGCCGCCTTAACTCCTAAAGCTGAAATCGAAGGAGATATGGGTGACTCAAGAATGGGTTTACAAGCTAGATTAATGTCACAAGCTCTTAGAAAGCTTACAGGAACGATTAGTAGAACTGGATGTACCTGTATTTTTATTAACCAGCTTAGAGAAAAGATTGGTGTCATGTTTGGCAATCCTGAAACTACAACAGGTGGTAATGCATTAAAATTTTACTCTTCTGTTAGAATTGATATACGAAGAAGTTCTCAAATCAAAAACGGTGACGAAGTAATCGGAAATCGTGTAAAGGTTAAAGTTGTTAAAAATAAAGTTGCTCCTCCATTCAGAAGAGCAGAATTTGACATTATGTATGGTCAAGGAATTTCTCGCTCAGGAGAAGTTATTGATATAGGAGTTGAATTAGATATAATTAAAAAGAGTGGAAGTTGGTTTAGTTATGGTGAAACTAAACTTGGTCAAGGAAGAGATGCGGTGAAATCTTTAATTCAAGATAATCCTGAGTTAATGGAAGAGCTAGAAGGTAAAATCAAAGAAGCAATGACTGCTTAAGTACCTATGTAAATCATTAATTTAGTCCCGATTTTAATTCAATTAAATCGGGACTTTTTTATTATGAAAAACTTTATTTTATTATTTACGATTGCTATTTTGTTTTCCGCTTGCGAAGAAAAGGCTGAAGCTGAAAAAGAGGTTCAAAATACTTCAGAAAAAAAAGAAAATTCAATTACTCCAAAAGATACCGCATTAGAAAGATTGAATGCTAAGATTAGAGAGGATTTGGATAATCCTAAGTTATATATTGAGAGGTGTAAATTATATTTGGAAAGGAAAGACTACGAAGCTTCTAAATCAGATATTGATAGAGCGTACTTGTTAGATACAACTAATTTGAATACTCTTATTTTTTATGCTGATTATTGGCTAAAAGTTGGTCAAATTAGCTATGCAAGGACAGTTCTTGACAGAGCTAATACAATTCATCCTGAGAACACAGATGTTCATACCAAATACAGTGAATTATATTTAATAGCAAGAAATAATACCAAATCACTTGAGTACGCTGATCTGGCAGTTAAATATGACATATACAACCCCAAGCCATATTTTTATAAAGGCTTTAATTTTATGGAGTTGGGAGATACAACGAAAGCAATTAGCTCTTATCAAACAGTCGTAGAGCAAGATCCTAATTACTATGAAGCCTACCTAGAGTTAGGACTAATATTTGCCATGAAGAAAGACAAATTGGCCATTGAATATTATGACAATGCTTTGGAGATTAGACCAAATGAAAGAAACGTTAAGTATTCCAAAGCAATGTTTATGCAGGAAAATGGAATGTATAATGAAGCTATTCAAACCTATCACGAGTTAACTAAAATGTACCCTGATTTTAAAGAAGCCTTTTTTAACCTAGGTTATGTCCATATGTACTATTTAAAGATTAACAGTCAGGCAGTTCAGTACTACACAGATGCCGTTAATATAGACCCGAACTATTATCAGGCCTATTTTAATAGAGGATATTGTTTTGAGTTAATGGGAGATATTAATAACGCTGCAAAAGATTATAGGTATACACTTACTTTAAAACCTGATTATGACAATGCCGCAAGAGGCTTAGAACGTGTTACCGCTGACCTATAATGAATTTACTATCAGTTGAGAACATATCAAAAAGATATGGAGAAAGAGCATTATTTGCAGAGGTTACTTTTGGGATTGACTTAGGTCAAAAGGTTGCTTTAGTAGCCAAAAATGGAGAGGGTAAAACTACTTTGTTGGATATCATTTCTGGTAAGGCAAATTCAGACTCAGGAACGGTTGTGTGGAGAAACGATATAAGGGTTTCTTATTTACAACAAAATGAAGATTTCTCGTCGTTTAAAACAATTCACGATTTATTTTATGGAGCGGATAACAAATTCGTTCGAGCTATAAATCTTTATGAGGTAGCAATGGCAAATCCTCATGACAAGAAAGGTTTGGATAAAGCGATGGAGTCAATGCAAAATAATGATGCTTGGGATTATGACTCAAAAGTAGAAGAGCTTTTGGCAGTTTTTAAGTTGAATCATTTGGATAAAAGCCATGAAGTGGAAAATCTATCCGGTGGTCAAAGGAAAAGAATGTCGATAATTAAAATGATTCTTGAAGAACCCGAAGTATTTATTTTGGATGAGCCTACAAACCATTTAGATATTTCTATGATAGAATGGCTAGAGAATTATTTTTCGGATGATTCTGTTAGTTTATTTATGGTTACTCATGACCGTTATTTTCTAAATAGAGTTTGTAATCAAATCATTGAAATTGATAATGGTACTTCGTTTAAATATAATGGGGACTATGAATATTATCTAGAGAAAAAAGCTGAGCGACAAGAAGTTCTTGAGAGTGAAATAAGTAAAGCTAAAAACCTATACCGAACAGAGGTAGAGTGGATTCGCAGGATGCCAAAAGCTCGAGGTACAAAATCGAAATCACGAGTTGATGATTTTGTGGGAATTGAAAAGAAGGCTAAGCAAAGAATTAAGACTGACGAATTATCCTTAGAAATTAAGTCAGAAAGGTTAGGAGGGAAAATTTTAGAGTTACATCATGTCAAAAAATCTTATGATGACCTAAAGATAATTAACGATTTTTCTTACGTTTTTAAGAAAGGAGAGAAAGTAGGAATTGCAGGTAAGAACGGTGTTGGGAAAACAACATTTCTGAACTTAATTATGGGTCTTGAAGAACCTAGTGGTGGAAAAATTGTGACCGGTGAAACTGTTCAGTTTGGATATTACTCTCAGGACGGAATAAATTTAGCTGAAGACAAACGAATTATAGATGTTGTAAAAGATATCGCAGAAATAATTCCGTTAGCGAAAGGTAGAAAAATAACAGCCTCTCAATTACTAGAGAGATTTATGTTTCCGCCAAAGCAACAGTATAGCTATGTATCCAAACTAAGCGGGGGAGAGCGAAAAAGGCTTTATTTACTTACCATTTTAATGGGTAATCCTAACTTCTTAATATTGGATGAGCCTACGAATGACCTAGATATTAAAACAATCGCTGTTTTAGAAGATTTTTTATCTGAGTTTACAGGTTGTCTTTTAATCGTTTCTCATGATAGGGCGTTTATGGATCACCTAGCGGATCATATATTCCATTTTAAAGGAAAGGGAGTAATTAAAGATTACAATGGAACATTTAGTCAGCTAATAGAAGATGAAAAGCAAGAAGAAGCTCTAAAGTCGAAACGACCTGATAAAAAAGATGATACTAAAGAAATTGTAAAGGCTGAAAAGGGAGAAGAACCAAAACTCAGCTATGAAGAGCGTAAGGAATACAACAAGCTTGAGAAGGAAATTGAAAAGTTAGAGTCTAAGAAAGAGGAGATAAATTCAAAGTTATATGAAGGCGAGCAAGAGGCAGGCGAATTGACTAAACTTTCGGAGGACTTTGCATCTTTAGAAAAACAGATAGATGAAAAATCTGAAAGGTGGCTGGAATTAGCAGAAAGGGCCTAGTTAAACTTAATTCTTAAACGCTCAAATAAAGATAAAACGCTTTCTTTTTTATCAACTTCGGTTGTAATGGAATAAGAAGCTTGATTATCTATGTGCTCAATTTTTGTATCCAAATTATTTTTATCAATCACCGCTAAGACATTTCCCATGGTGGCATAATCTGAAGTGAAGCTAATAGTAGTTTTTGGCTCAACCTCTATTATGTTTGTTTCTTTTAAACACATGGCCGCTGATTCTTTATAGGCCGTTATTAATCCACTTATTCCGAGTTTAGTGCCTCCAAAATACCGAACAACGGCAATTAAAACATTGGATAATTCATGAGAACGAATCTGACCTAAGATGGGCATTCCTGCTGAGTTGTTAGGCTCGCCATCATCATTAGTAATATAGTACTCCTCGTTTCCTTCTTTAATTAAGAACGCATAGCATATGTGTCTTGCTTTTGGATGTTCCTCCTTAATTTCTTCTAGGCAATCTTTAACATCCTCCTTTGAGTTTATCGGATATGCATAGCCATAAAACTTACTTCCTTTTTCTTTGTAAGGGTCTTTTGCTAGTGATTTTATGGTTTTATATTTAGCCATTAAGCAAAGGATATTAAGGCAATAGCAATAATAGAAAGGGCAACACCAACTTTATTTTTCACCGAAAAGGATTCTTTAAATATTAGTAGAGAAAGAAATGTTGTAAAGATTACAACTCCCATATTGTTGATAGGAAAAATAACGGAGCTTTCTAGGTTAGAAACATTAAAGGTTTTAATTAAAAAGTAAATAGATCCATAGTTTACAATACCTAAAATTGCACCACCAATAATACTTGGTGCTTTAAAGCTTCTTTTAGACTTATCAATTAGCATTACAATTATTCCAATAGTAAAAGCTGTTAAAAAAGTTAATGATGTAAATAACTTAGAATCTTGATCTGTGCTTAAAGCATATTCTTGGGTATACTTTAAAAAGGTATCAATAAAGCCTGAACCCACGAATAAAATAATCGGAATGATAAATAGTTTAATATCGAATTGCTTTTTTTCTTGGCTTGGTTTTACAGTCGCTAAATAAACTCCAACTAAAGCCATAATAATTCCAATTGCTTTTAAAAGATTTATTGCATCTCTATAAACAACTATTGCAAAACCTACTGGAATAATAAGAGCCATTTTATTTGCAATAGAGGCAACAGATGCTCCAAATTTTTGAGCCGTAATGGCCATAATATTAAAAAGCGAAATAAAAACAACTCCAAGCACCAAACCATTTATCGACCAATCTGAAGAAAACATTCTATTAAAACTAAGTGCTTCTCCATTAACTAGTATTCCGAATAAACCTGCTACAAAATAATTTACAACAATGGCGGTAAATGTATTTACCCTGAATTGGCTAAATGATCTAAATATGAGAAAGATAAGCGATGAACAGACAATGCTTAGTAATAAAAAAATCATTTAGTATTGTTTTGATATATGTGTAAAATGTCAGAGTCTATTTCCTCAGTTTTAATTAGGACTAAATTAATTTTTGGTGAACTTAAACCTTTACCAAATTCTTTATTTCCTGTAAAAACTCTTGCCTCATCCCAACTATTCGAATCGATAAATTGATTTAAAGTAAAAGCACCTCCTTCAACAATTAGTGATTGAATTTCTAATTCGTAAAGCTTGCTTAATATATTTTCAATAGACTTAGAACTGAAATCAACTTGATGAAATTCTATATTTCCTTCGGAAGCGTTCTTCTTCCCATTAAAAACAATAGTTTTCGCTTCTTGATTAAAAACATTAAAGTCTTTTTTCAATTCTAGGTTTTGATCAATCACGATTCTCACAGGCGATTTCCCTTTTACTTCACGACAAGTTAAACTTGGGTTGTCTGTAACAACAGTGTTTTTGCCTACTAATATTCCTGTTTCTTCTGCTCGCCAGGTATGTACTAATTGTTTCGATAATTGGCTTGTAATCCAATTGTCTGCAAAGTTCGGGTCATTTGTATTTCGACTAATAAAACCATCTTTAGTTTGTGCCCATTTTAGAATGGTATAGGGTCTTTTTTTTGAATGAAAAGTAAAAAAACGTTTATTCAACTCTTCTCCTTCTTTAGCTAACACTTTTGTTAGAACATCAACCCCGTTTTTACGAAGCCGCGCAATTCCACCGCCATTTACCTCTTTAAAGGGGTCAATATTGGCAATAACTACCCTAGGAATTTTATGCTGAATAATTAAATCTGCACAAGGTGGAGTCTTACCAAAATGTGCGCAAGGCTCAAGATTAACATAAATCGTCGAGTCAATTAATAAAGATTTGTCCTTGACTGAATTTATTGCATTCACCTCTGCATGTGCTTCACCATATTTTTGGTGATAGCCTTCGCCAATTATTTTACCTTCGTGAATGATTACACTTCCTACACGAGGATTTGGAGCAGCAGAAAATTTTCCTTTTAGGGCTAACTCAAAGCATCGCTTCATGTATATTTCATGTGTTGCATTCACAAGGTCAAAAGTAGAATAAAATGCTAAATTCGAAGCTTGTAATTTCATCTAATGATTATGCTTGTCAAGGACCTGATAGTACATATAAAAGAAGAGCTAAAATCAACTCTAAGTGGAAGAGAGTTGGAGAATCACATCACCATTTTAATGGAATTTTACTTAGGTTACTCAAGGGCTCAATTGCATATTAACCAAAACGAAGAGCTTGAAGGAGAGAAGCTCATGCGTCTATTAAGCGCTATTGAGCAGTTAAAACATAAAAAACCCATAGGCTACATTACTCAAGAGAATATTTTCTATGGAAGACCTTTTTATGTTGATTTTGCAGTTTTAATTCCACGTTCGGAAACTGAGGAGCTAGTGCTACTTGTTTTAGACCATGAAAAAGAGACCAACATTTCTTTATTTGAAATTGGAACTGGAAGTGGATGTATTCCAATAACTTTAGCTTTAGAGAGAGAATATAAGCAAATAGAAGCCTGTGAAGTTTCGGAAACTGCCTTGGCTGTTGCAAAAAAGAATGCCGAAGAATTAAAAGCTGAGGTTGAACTGTTTTTGATGGATATCTTAACTAAGGTTCCTGCTAAGAAATATGATGTAGTAATTAGCAACCCGCCCTATGTGAAGCAGGAAGAATTAAACACTTTAGATAAAAATGTGATTGAATACGAGCCGGTTATTGCACTAGCACCAGAAGGCGAACCATTACTTTTCTACAGAAGGATGATTGCTATTGCACCCCAAATGCTTAATGCAGGAGGGAGGATGTATTGGGAAATACACGAGGATCTTGGGCAAGAGGTAGTTGCCTTACTTAAGCAGGATAATTTTACAGAGATTGAGTTGATTCAAGATTTATACGGAAGAGACCGATTTGTTAAGGCGGTTTTTACTCCGTAAATGTAATGAAGAGTGTAGAATGTAGAATGAAGAATTTGGAATGAGAGTTTTGTAATTTGAAATAATGTTTGTCACGTTGAACGGTGGTCATTGAGTTAATCGAAATGAGTCGAAGTGCAGACAATAGAATGATTAGAAACTGACATCTAACTCTGTAAGGCCTTTAACTCTTGATAAAGTCCACCTTTTTGGTTTAACTCCTCATGAGTCCCCGACTCTTCAATTTTACCATCTTTTATTACCAAAATTTGATCTGCTTTTTGAATAGTAGATAAACGATGTGCAATGACTATGGATGTGCGGCCTGCCATTAACTTCTCTAAAGCATCTTGAACCAGTTGCTCCGACTTAGAATCTAAAGAGCTTGTTGCTTCATCTAAAATCAAAATTTTTGGGTTCTTTAGAATCGCTCTTGCAATCGCAACACGCTGCCTTTGTCCACCCGATAATTGAACTCCTCTTTCACCAACAATAGTGTCGTACTTTTCAGGAAAGCCATTTATAAACTCAGTAGCATTTGCTTTTTCCGCAGCAGCATATACCTCTTCAGCGTTTGCTTTAGGATTTCCATAGGCTATATTTTCGAAAATTGTTCCACCAAATAATAAAACATCTTGCGGTACAATTGCCATTGCGTTTCTCAGGTTTTGGATTTGATATTCAGAGATATCTATATTGTCAATCAATAATTTACCTGACTGTGCTTCATAAAACTTTAGGAGTAGAGCTGTTATTGTTGTTTTTCCTGCTCCAGAAGGCCCAACAACAGCAATTTGTTTCCCTGGTTCTGCCGTAAAAGAAACCGATTGTAAAACTGGTATGTCGGATCTGTTCGGATAGGAGAATGAAATATCTTGAAACTCAATCTTTCCTTGTTCAACTAGTAAATTAGAAGTGTTTCCTGAAACTTCTTCTTGTTCTTCGTCTAAAATTTCTAACAAATTTTCTGTCGCTCCAATTGCTTTTTGCAATTGTGAGTATAAATCTGCTATTCCGCCTAAAGAAGCTCCAACAAATACAGAGTAAAGTAAAAATGCGGTTAAGTCACCAATCGATAAATTATCTTCTTGAATAAGAATAACACCATACCAAATCACCACTACAATGGCTCCAAACAAGCAAAAGATTAAAAAGGCAGCAAATAAACCTCTGTACTTAGCGCCCTTAATAGAAATATCGATTACCTCATTGGTTTTTTTGAAGTAACGCATATTTTCGAATGCTTCATTTACAAAAGCTTTAACCGTTGCAATTCCCTGCAATGTTTCTTCTACGATAACATTAGATTCTGCAACTTTATCTTGTGCATCCTTTGAGAGTTTTTTAATCTTTTTTCCAAAGATTACTGCAATAATAACAACAACAGGAACAATTGATAGCATTAACAGGGTTAGTTTTCCTGAAATAAAGGTTAGCAGGAATATACCGATTGTAATGATTATTATTTGTCTTAAAATCTCAGCAATTGTTGTTGTTAATGTTTCTTGAAGCAAAGCAATATCAGAAGAAATTCTACTATTTAATTCTCCAACTCTTCTTTCAGAAAAGAATTTCATTTTAAGGTGAATTAAATGATTGTAGGTAGCTTGACGAATACTTGCTAATGTTTTTTGAGTAACAATTGCAAAAAGGTAAATTCTAAAAAATGAAAAAACAGCATTTAATAGAAAGATACCAAGTAACAATAAGGCAATTTGATTAATTTTTTCGGTGGAGGTAGATTGTGCAGAATCAATTAAGTCGCCAATTAAGTATGGAAATACCATTGATGCGAGACTAGATAGAAAAAGAAAGATAAAACCAATAGCAAAGGTGCTTCTATATGGTTTAATATACTTGAAAAGACGAAGTGACTTTTTAAAAGACTCTTTGGTAATCTTTTTTTTCGGTCTATCGTCGTCGTTTTCTTTTTTTCTTCCGAATCTTGCCATTCTAAATTTTTTGCAAATTTAGCCAAACACGAATGTTTAACGGGAATAAATTCTTTAAATAATATTCTTAAAAATATTTGTTTGTATACTATAAAATTCCCTACTTTTGCCAACCGTTTTTATAGGAACAAAAACAGAAAGAAATGAAAAGAACTTATCAGCCGTCGAATAGAAAAAGAAGAAACAAACATGGTTTCAGAAGTAGAATGGCATCTGCTAACGGAAGAAAAGTATTAGCTAGTAGAAGAGCTAAAGGAAGAAAGAAATTAACTGTAAGTTCAGAATCTAGATTCTAGTACCTACTGATTATTATAATATTGAGGGGAGCTGCATGCAGTTCCCCTTTTTTTGTTTTAAATATTTTGATCCATTCTGGATTGGAATTGTTTAAGTAGAATAATTGTTGATGTTTATAATCACTTTAAGTATTTACCTTTGTATAAATTAAAATAGTTATGAGAATTGCGATTAATGGGTTTGGTAGAATAGGTAGAATGACTTTACGTGTGTTGTTCGAACGCCAAGGGCTTGAATTGGTTGCTATTAATGACTTAGCAGATGCAGAAACCCTTGCACATTTGTTAAAATACGATTCAGTTCATGGGAATTTTCCAGGTTCAGTTCAGGCCGAAGGTTCTGGTATTTTAGTTAATGGTAGCTTGGTAAAGTTGTTTAGCGAAAAAGTTCCATCAAATCTTCCGTGGCAAGATTTGAAAGTTGACTTAGTAATAGAATCAACCGGATTGTTTAGAGATAGAGAATCTGCATCGAAACATTTAAAAGCCGGTGCAAAACGAGTTATTATATCAGCTCCCGCTAAACATGAGAGCATAAAAACCGTTGTTTTAGGAATAAATGATGATTTAATTACTGGGGATGAGGACATAATTTCAAATGCTTCTTGTACAACCAACTCACTTGCCCCTTTAGTTAAAATATTAGATGAGAATTGTACGATTGAGAGTGGTTATATTACTACGGTTCATTCCTACACTGGTGATCAAAAATTGCACGATGCGCCGCACCGTGATTTAAGAAGAGCACGTGCAGCAGCAGTAAGTATTGTTCCTACAAGCACCGGAGCAGCAAAAGCCATTACGAAAATATTCCCTCATTTAGATGGAAAACTTGGTGGTGCAGGTATTCGTGTACCGGTTCCAGATGGCTCATTGACTGATTTTACTTGTGTGGTAAAAAATCCAAAATCTATAGCAGAGATAAATGCTTTATTTAAAGCTGCAGCAGAAAACGAGTTAAAAGGTATTTTAGCTTATACCGAAGACCCTATTGTTTCAATTGATATTGTAGATAATAGACACTCTAGTATTTTTGATGCACAATTAACATCTGTGATTGGGGATATGGTTAAGGTTGTTGGCTGGTACGATAATGAAATTGGATATTCCAATCGTTTGGTAGATTTAGTGGAGAGGTTTAAATGATAGTATATGATGAAGGTAGGTCCTTTCCAATCGGAGGGGTTGTAATTGGTTGGATGTTTTTTGTTGTTGGAATATTGATGTTAGTAGGAAATCCTTTTCTAGGCGCACCAATGACGATTTTAGGTTCTATTATGGCGTTTACAAAAAGTATGACTCTTATTGATGTTGAAAAAAATAGGATTAAAAAGGGTGCATCATTCCTCGGATTTAAATTTGGCGAATGGATTGATTATTCTAAATTCCCATTTATTGCAGTTTTAAGAATCGATGTTAAAACGAAAATGTTAAGCAGAGGTAATGCAGAAGCTAATTTGAAAGATGTTTATTATAATATTAATTTACTGAGCGATTACCATCGAAACAAGGTTTTAATTCTCAAATTCAGTGATAAAGAAAAGGCAATAACTGAAGCACGAATAATTTCTGAAAAATTAGAAAAAGAATTGGTTGAATATAGACCTGTTTTAAGTAGAAAAAATCAAGATAGAAGGAGAAAAAGAAGGTAACTACCCCTCAAACTTCTCTAGCTTAAACTCATCTCCGTCAAATACTCCATAAGTATTATAATTAATCCATTCTCCCAAATTAATATACATGCTATTTTCTCCCACTTCAATTTCAAGCGGTAAATGACGATGTCCGAAAACAAAATAATCGATGTGTTCTTTTTTGAGGTATTCTTTGGAGTAGACAACCAAAAATTCTTTGTCCTCACCTAAGAATTTTTCATCAAGCTCTCTGTTTGCTTTTCTGCTTCTTCCACTCCAAAAGTTAGCCATTCCTATTCCAAAGTTGGGGTGAATCCTTGCAAAAAGCCATTGGCATAAAGGGTTTTCAAAAACCTTTTTAATGAATTTATAACCGTGATCTCCTGGTCCTAATCCATCTCCGTGCCCAATGAGAAATTCTTTTCCATTATATTGTTTTCGAATGGGCTCTCGGTGCATTGTAACACCTAATTCTTTTGGCAAATAATCGAACATCCACATATCGTGGTTCCCTATTAAAATATGGACAGGAATTCCTGAATCGCATAGCTGAGCTATTTTACCTTGAAGGCGAACAAAACCTTTAGGAATTGCATGCTTGTATTCGAACCAAAAATCAAAAAGGTCTCCTACTAAATAGATTTCCGCTGCATCTTTTTCAATTGAACTTAACCAACGAACAATGCGGTCTTCTCTTTTTCTGCTTTCTTCATAAGTTGGTACCCCTAAATGAAAGTCAGATGCGAAATAGATATTTTTTTTGGTGTCGCTCAAAAGTTTTAATTCAATACTTCTTCAAGCTTTTTATGTAGTGCAGGTCCTCTTAGATTCTTTCCAATCACTTTGCCATCCTTGTCTATAAGAACCGCAAAAGGAATACCTAAAACTCCGTAATCTTTAGCAGCCACTGAATTCCAAAACTTTAAATCACTTACATGTGTCCACGTAAGGTTGTCTTGCTCAATGGCTGAAACCCAAGCTTCTTTTGTTCTATCTAAAGAAACTCCATAAACAGTAAAACCTTTGTCTTTGTATTTATTGAAGGCAGCAACAACATTCGGATTTTCATATCTACAAGGTTTACACCATGAAGCCCAAAAGTCAATTAAAACAACTTTTCCTCTTAAAGAGGATAGAGGTACTAAGTTTCCTTCAGGGTCTGGTAGGTTAATTTCAGGAACTTCAGTTCCCGGGGCAAACTTTAATAGGTTTGTAACCTTGTTATGTAAACTTTGATAAAAAACAGAGCTTGAATATCTACTAGCTAAAGCCTCATCAACTTTTTTGTAATAATCCATATTATTTCCTTGATCAGCCGGTAGTTGTTCAATAATTGCTAGGTTCGAGAATAAAGAAGGGTTACGGTCAATCAATTCTTTCATTTTTGCTGATTTCTCAGCTTCCATTTTACCAAATCTTTCTTGAAAAATTGGCTTTAGAGAGTTGACATTATTCGCGTTAGCTAAGGACTGAAATTCTTGGTTTAGGGTATTTTGCTTGCTTGCTAACTCAATACTAAACTTGTTAAATTCGGTTAAGGTCTCAGCCTCTGCAGAACCTTTTATTTCTAAGTCAGCCATGTTAAGTGCATTGCCAGTTACCCTAACTTCTTTGCCTTCTCCCAATGGTAAAATAAGAGCGGTTTCATTGGTAAGATTAACTCTGTAAAATCCCATTTCTTTTGGAGAATAGTCAAATGCGAAGTTGCCGTTTTCATCTAAAGAAGCTGTGTCAACTGGAGCTCCTCTTTGCTTGGATAAATCCATTAGGTAAAGTTCAGTGCTCAATATATTTGAGATTTGACCACTCAAAATAGAGCTCACTTTTTGCTCTCCCGGAGAACTTCCACAAGCTATAAATATTAAACTTCCGATTAATGATAGACTAAATATTCTCTTCTTCATTGTATAATTCTTAAATCAATTATTGTTCGAGTTTTTCTCTTAGTAACTGGTTTGTCAATTTAGGATCGGCTTTTCCTTTGCTAGATTTCATTACTTGTCCCATAAACAAGCCAAGTAAGTTTTTATTGCCTGCTCTGTAGGCTTCAACCTTATCGGGGAATTGTGCCAATGCTGCATCAATAAAACTCTCTAAAGCGCTAGAATCACTTTCTTGAATCCAATTATTTTCTTCTGCGATGACGCTTGGCTTCGCGTTAGGTTGCTCTATTAAGTAAGGGAAAATCTTTTGGTTTGCAATAGAGTTACTAATTTTTCCTGCATCAATCATTTCTATAATCTCAGCTATTTGAGCAGGCTTAATAGGGAACTCCTGAATCGTTAAGGCGTTTTCGTTTAGGTAAGACTTTACAGCACCCATAATCCAATTGGCAGCAGCTTTGTAATTTTTTGTTAGGGTTGTTAACTCGTCAAAATACAATGCTAAATACTTTTCTTCTGTTAAAACTTCTGCATCATAATTCGATAAGCTCATTTCTCTAGTGAACTTTTCAATCAGTTCATTCGGAAGAGGAGGAAGCGTTTCTTTTACTTCAGAAATGTAACTTTTATCTACATAAACAGCTTGTAAGTCTGGTTCAGGAAAATATCTGTAATCATGAGCCATCTCTTTGCTTCTCATGCTAGAGGTTGTTCCTTTAACTGCATCAAAGCCCATGGTTTCCATTTTTATTTCACCACCTGCTTCAATTATTTCAATTTGCCTTCTAGCTTCATACTCTATTGCACGAAAAACATTTCGAATTGAGTTTAAGTTTTTTGTTTCTGTTCTTTCTCCAAACTCTTTCGCGCCTTTTAGTCGAACAGAAACATTTGCATCACAACGCATACTCCCTTCCTCCATATTACCATCGCAAATTTCAAGGTACCGAACTAATTTTCTAACTTCAGTTAAATAGTTATATGCTTCTTGAGGTGTTCTTAGGTCAGGTTCAGAAACAATCTCCAATAATGGCACGCCTGCTCTATTTAAGTCAATTAAGGTATTGAAAGGGTCTAAATCGTGGATACTCTTTCCAGAATCCTCTTCCATGTGAATTCGCGTTATTCCAATTACTTTTTCATTACCGTTATCATCTTTAATTAAAATGCTACCGCCAACACAAAGTGGAGTTTTATCTTGCGTAATTTGATATCCTTTTGGTAAATCTGCGTAGAAATAATTTTTACGAGCGAATTGATTTTCGTAAGTAATTTCAGACCCACAAGAAAGGCCTAAACGAACTCCATACTGCAAAGTGTTTTCATTAAACCTAGGGAGAGTTCCCGGGTGACCTAACGAAATTGCGCTAATATGTGTGTTTGGAGCTGAACCATACTCTGCCGAATCTGGCGAATATGCCTTGCTTTTTGTTTGCATTTGAGCATGAATTTCCAACCCAATTACCAACTCATATTTATCGTAAATCTCTTGCTTCAACATAACTGTAAAATTAATAATAATGTACGATTACACTACCGCGATTCGCTTTACCAACTCCTTCATTACTAAGGTTAGTTTTGGGGCGGCCAAACTAGCAACTTCCTGCACCTCTTCATGGCTAATTTCTACAATCTGACCTTCAACTCCCATGTCAGAAATTACTGAAATTCCAAAAACCTTCATTCCTCCATGAACCGCTACAATCGTTTCTGGTGTAGTTGACATTCCAACTGCGTCTGCACCTATTATTCTAAAGTATTTGTACTCAGCTTTTGTCTCGAAAGTTGGACCAGATGTTCCAGCATAAACTCCATAATGCAGGCTTAAGTTATTCTCTTTGTCGATTTCTTTTGTCCATTCAATTAATTCATTGGAGTAGGGCTCACTCATGTCCGGAAATCTTGGACCTAACTCTTCATAGTTTTTGCCACGTAAAGGATTGTCAGGGAATAAGTGTAAGTGATCATTTAAAACCATTAAATCACCTACTTTTTGTACAGGGTTTAAGCCGCCACTAGCATTTGACAATAGCAAATAGTCAACTCCCAAAGCTTTAAAAACTCTTACAGGGAAAGTAGCTTCTTTTAGTGTATATCCCTCATAATAATGAAAACGACCTTGCAAAGCGATGATTACCTCCCCTTCAACTTTCCCAATAATTAATTTTCCGGAATGTCCTTCAACAGTAGAAATAGGGAAATGAGGCAAGTCTTTATAATCCCAAGAGTACATGATGTCTATTTCTTTTGCAAAGCCTCCCAAGCCAGAGCCTAAAACTATTCCTGTTTTAATTGGTTCAGCATACACTTGCTTTATAAATTCACTTGTTTCTTTAATATGATCTAACATAGTTTAATATTTCTTCGTCAATATTATTGTTTGTTGTTGGGTGAAATTTTATTTCAATAGGAATAGCATAAATTGGGAACTTTTCGAGTTTAGCTAAATCCAATTTTGTGGCATCTTTTTCAGTTACCAATAATACTTTTTCCTTAGTAAGGTTTGTAAATTTCTTGCTGATTAACTCATAGTCTTTTTTTCTAAAATAATAATGGTCAGGATATTTTAAAAAATCAACTTGGTGATTTTTTTCTGAAATAAATTCTTTTAATGGCTTGGGGTTAGCTATTGCTGTGGTCAAACAGACATCCAAATTTTTTAGACCGGAGTAATCCAGCTTTTTTTGTTTTGCTATTTCGTTTAATGGCTTTAAAGCTGAATAGCTTACATAAGAGTAAAATACTTTTTGATAAGGCTTTAGATTGAGGTCGGCAGTAAAACTCCTCATTTCAAGAGGCGTTAAATTTCTTGGACATTTTGAAATGATTATTATATCGGCTCTTTGAGCTCCCAATCTAGCTTCTCTTAATCGGCCTAAAGGCATTATGTAGTCTTTGAAGTATGGTTTTTCATATTCGCTTAAAAGAATATTTAAGTCTGCCTTTACTTTTCTGTGCTGAAAAGCATCGTCCATAATGATTACCTCCGGAGATTTTTCTTGTTTTAGCAAGTTTTCAATTCCTCGAACTCTTTTTTCATCAACGCTAACAATGAGTCGTTTAAACTTTGAAAACATTTGGAATGGCTCATCACCAATTGTTTTTGCTGTGTCTTCTGCAGTTGCTATCTTAAACCCTTTTGTTTGGCGGCCATAACCTCTGCTTAAGGTAGCAACTTTGTAGTCGTCTTTTAATAAGCTTATTAGATATTCGGTGTGAGGAGTTTTACCGGTTCCACCAACGGTTAAGTTGCCTATACAAATTATTGGGAACGGGAATCGTTGTGATTTAAAAATTCCAACATGGTAAAGAAAATTTCTAATGCTCGTAATAACCCAATAAATTAGGGCAAACGGCAAAGAAAGAAACTTTAAAATCGGCATATTTTAACAATAAATTTTCAGGCTCGAAATTACGGAAACTCCTTATTTAGACTAAATTTGAATTAAATTATTTGTTTATGAAGATAAAAGAAGTTATAACTCAATTAGAGAGGCTTGCTCCGCCACAGTTACAAGAGTCATATGACAATGCAGGATTAATTGTCGGAGATTCAAATAGCGATTTGACTAAGGCATTAATCTGTTTGGACTCAACTGAAGAAATTATCGACGAAGCAATTGAGAATGGATGCAATTTAGTTATTGCACACCATCCTATTGTTTTTTCAGGCTTAAAACGGTTTAATGGTAAAAACTATATTGAACGAACGGTAATAAAGGCGATTAAAAATGATATTGCTATTTACGCCATACATACAAATTTAGATAATGTATATAATGGAGTAAATCACAAGATTGGAGAAAAGTTAGGCCTTCAGAATATGAGGATACTTAGCCCTAAGTCTAAACTATTAAGAAAGCTTGTTTTTTATTGTCCTACAGAACATGCTGAAGAGGTAAGGCAGAAAGTTTTTGAAACTGGAGCCGGAGAAATTGGAAATTATTCATTCTGTAGTTTTAGTATGCTTGGCACAGGAACATTTATGGCAAACGAAAATGCAAAACCATTTGCAGGAGAGGCCAATCAACTGCATGCCGAGCAGGAGGAAAGGATAGAGGTTGTTTATCCAAGCTATTGCCAATCAGAAGTTGTAAGTGCTTTATTAAATAAACACCCTTATGAAGAAGTAGCTTATGATTTGTATCAAATAGAAAATACTTGGAATCAAATTGGCAGTGGAATGCTAGGTGAGTTTGCTGAAGAACTAACAATTGAGCAATTTTTAAAACATTTAAAAAATAGCTTAAATGCTCCAATGGTTAGGTATACAAAACCTGTGTCTACAAAAATAAAAAAGGTTGCTGTTTGCGGCGGTTCTGGTAGCTTTTTATTAAATAATGCCATTCGAGCTAAGGCAGATGTTTTTGTTACTGCAGATTTCAAGTATCACCAGTTTTTTGATGCAGATAGTAAAATTGTTATAGCAGATATTGGACATTTTGAAAGTGAGCAATTTACAGGAGAATTAATTCAAGAGTATCTTCAAGAAAAAATTCCTAATTTTGCAAGCTATTTGACAAAAATAAGGACGAACCCTATTAACTATATTTAAGATGGCTAAAAAAGCTTCAGGAAAAGAAACAAGTGTAGAAGAGAAATTACAAGCATTGTATGACCTACAAGTAATTGACTCTAAAATTGATAGAATCAGAACAATTAGAGGTGAATTACCTTTAGAGGTTCAAGATTTAGAAGATGAGGTTGCAGGATTAGAAACAAGAATTGAGAAAGCTAATGAGGCTCTTGATACACTTGCTTCAGATGTTTCTGCTAAAAAGAACCAAATTGAAGAGTCTAAAGCTGCTATTAAAAAATATGAAGAGCAACAAAAGAATGTTAGGAATAACAGAGAGTATGATGCTTTGACAAAAGAAATAGAGTTTCAAAACTTAGAAATAGAGTTAGCTGAAAAAAGAATTAAAGAGTACAGCGCTACTATTGAAAACAAAAATGAAATTAACGATGCTTCAAAAGCAAAGTTAGAAGATGTTAAGAAGGATTGGGAGCTTAAGAAAAGTGAATTAGCAGAGATTATTTCTGAAACTGAAAAGGAAGAGGCTGATTTGCAAACTAAGTCTGAAAAAGCTGAAAAGGTAATTGAAGAGAGATTATTGACAGCTTACAAAAGAGTAAGAGATAATGCCAGAAATGGTTTAGCTGTTGTTCCTGTTGAAAGAAGTGCTTGTGGAGGTTGTTTTAACAAGATACCACCACAAAGACAATTAGATATCAATTCTCATAAAAAAGTAATCGTTTGTGAGCATTGTGGAAGAATTTTAATTGATCCTAAAATGGCAGGTATTGAAGAAGTAGTTGAGGCTCCAAAACCAAAAAGAAGAACAACTAGAACTAAGAATGCTTAAGGTTTAATAAATAGATATAAAAAAAGGAGTGCAATTAATTGCACTCCTTTTTTTATGCTCTTAAATCTTATTAGGGTTTTGTGCCCTCAGAATCTTTTTCGTTTTTTGACTCATCTTTTTTCTCCTCATTTGGCTCCTTATTTGGGATTACTCCCTTTTTTACTGTACTATCCAATTGATTAATAATTTTAGTTGAATCAACCGGAATGGCCATTTTACTAGTAGTATCAATAATTGTTGAATCAGAATCGTTTATAAGGCTATCAATTAGTTGTAAGGAGTCTTGCTCTACCGTATTCGTAGGTTGAACAATTAGACTATCGTTTGCTTTTTCAGAATCTGTTTCTGTATTTAAAGAGTCAGTTGAGATAGTCGGAACCACGGGACTAACACTGGTTTTCTTTTCAACTTCAGTTGTAGTTTCTTTTTCTGACTCTTCCTCTTTCGGGGTTTCTACTTCTTTTGAATCCTCTTTGTTTTCTTCTTCTTTTTCTTGTTTTTTATCTTCTTTCTCTGTTGGACTATCGTCTTCATCTTTATCATTTGATTTGAATACACCTTTAAATCTAGGATTCATTTCCTTAGACTTATCTCTACCAAAAACTAGGTTAATTCCAAATCTTACTTGAAGATGCCTTGTGTTTTGCGGCTGAAAAGCACCCAGTAAGTTATCACTAACTACATAAAACTGAACAGGACCTGGGTCAATACTAAAACCAAAACCTAAATTATTGTACGAACGATTAATTATTGAGTAGGATGTGGCTAATGAGATCCACTTTGTCATTTTTCTACTGTAGCTAAGCGTAAATGAGGGCTTTATTTTTCCTTGAAAAAATTCTGACTGAATTAATGCTCCAGCAACATCTCTTTCAGTTAACCTAAAATTTGCACCGGCATAAAATCTTGTTGGCAAGGAAGTGGAATAGCTTCCTTCTCCTTCCTTCAATTCAAAAGCTTCTTCAAGAGAATCTAAAACTCTATCAAAAGAGGTTTCTGATGTATCATCAGTAGTAAATGCATTTACCTCTATACCGGAATAAGTAAACTCACCACCATTATTAGTATAGCTTTTGGTGTTTGTATTCCAATCAATGTAACCCAAGTCCAAAACGGATGCATTTAAACTTATTTTGTCTGTTAAGTCATAATTTACTCCAAAGTCAGCCCCAAAACCCGTGTTATCTCTTCCAAAGGCATAATCTGTTGAGCTTTCTCCATCTTCAGTTTCTAAACCTGCTGTTCGTATAGCAATATCTGCTTTTGAATTTATTTCAAAAGTATTTGGGTCTGTTCGTAAACTTATATCCGTTTTTTCACTGTAAATACTTTCCATTCCGTATAAGTACTTAGCTCGTAAACCAACTCTTAATTTTTGAGAAATTTGTCTAGATATTCCTAAACCATACTCTCTGTAGTGGCTTCCGTTAAATCCTATTCCTTCGAAATTGGCTGTATTGTCGCTAAAGCTTGTATTTCCTTTTAAAAGAAACTGCACAAAGTCCTTATGATAATTGAATCTGAAGGTTACATTTTCAGTAACATTTAATGTTACTTGTGTTTTGTCTCCAAATGAAATACCGAATGACAATAAATCGATTTTTGAATTAAACGATAGAAAGTTATTATCTTCTAATTCATTTAAAATATCATCAAAGTTGAGGTATAAGGAGTCATTCCTCCTTGTTAATCCATCGGAGTAAGCAAAACCACTATTACTAAAACTAAAATAATTTGAAGATAATGCAGGTAATCCTAAAAAGAAGTTTCCATCGTATCTATTAGAAGGGTTGCTGTAGGTACTTTGAGGAATATCTTGTAAACCGTACATAATAAAATCTTGCTGAGCAAAAGAATTGATTGCTAGAAGACAAGTGATTATTGTAAATAACTTTTTCATGGCTAATCAATTAAAATTTGTGCTTTAATACCTACCGCTATATCTAGCTTATAACTTGGAAGAAATGTAATGGTATCTGGAGCTGCTGCAGATCCATTTGTTGTTTCAAGCCTAGCTTTAACAAGTATATGTTTGGTGTTAACTAAATTTTGGAATCTACTCTGAGTTAGTTCAGTATCAGTATCTTTTAAGGCAGTAGATGTAGATCTCCCATTTGAACCTACGGGTGCCGACGGGATAATAATTTCTTGGCCTTGACTGTATAATGAATCTAATGGCATAAAGTTACCATCTGTAAATACTAATTGAAGTTCTGCTTGAATTGGAAATCCATTTTCAACCCTAGTTCGAACTAAAGCATTATCAATTTCATCTGCTCCTTCAAATTCAAAGTCAACAGTATCACTCATTCTAAAACCGGATGCAAAGCCCTTAAGTGGGATTTTGAGTTTTACATCTAATCCTATACTACTTGTATCAGAAATATAATTTTGATCGGTTCTGCCAGTAGGGTTTGGAATTGCATTGGCGTCAAATGCAATTTCTTTTACTAAGTCAGAAATAATTTCCGGAATATTGCCGTTTTTATCTAACCTCACATTTGTAATTTCAACACCGTTCCCAATAGGGTATAATAAGCTGATTGGGTCGTTTCCTTGTAAATCAATTTTCTTTACTTTAATTGTACTTTCTGGCGTTAATGCGTCCAAATAATCAAAGGCAAGATTTACAGGCATGCCATAGCTGTTTTTTATTATTATGTCTATTACAGGATCTGATATGTAAAAGCGACCTTGATCAAAATTTTTAAATAAACCGATAAGAATCGTGTCCTCTATTAGGTCTATGGGTTCTTGGCCAAAATAACCATAGAAGTCCTTAAATTCAAGAAGTCGAAAGTTAGCAGTTAATTGTAAATTTCCGGTGGTTCCAGTCGGAACTCCTGCGGCACCCGTAATTGTAGCCGAAAGGTTTATAGCTATTTTATTAAATGTTGTTCCATTTAAAGTTAAGTCTAGTAAATAGTCGTCTAATACTTCAACTTCAGCCCTAACACTTGGGTTTACTCCATTGTATGGAGGAATAGAGATTGTTTTGCTTAATATTTGTCCGTTAGCGTTTTTCATTCCCGGAAACTCAACAAGCACACTTATAGGATGCCTAACCGTTGAATTGAAGTTTATAACCAATGAACCAGACTTTAATCGAATTGAATCAGCCTCTATACCAGTATTTAAATTTAATTCAACTGTATCGCTTGCAGGTATTGTTGCTTGTACACCGGGAGGAGGCGAAGGAATTGAACTTATTGTTGTAGTTTCTAAAATATCAGGAATTGGAACATTTGAAACCCCAAGGCCTGAAACAACATTGCCTTCATATAATATTTCAAGGGCACCTGTATTATCGGTTGTAATTACTCCATTGGTGTCTTCATTTGCAAGAATATCTTCAAGGCTTAAGGAAGAATTAACTAAAGGTATTGCAAATTCGGGCCTTATTTCATCAACGACAATTTTGTCGAATTCAAAGTAATCTTCGGTGCATGCAAACAAAAAAGCGCAACCTAGAATAACCAAGGTAATTTTTTTCGAAAAGAATTTCATGAGTATTTGTTAGTTGTAATAATTTGACAAATATAATTGATTAATAAAGCAATAGCTTTCAAAAAAATCGTCTATTTAGGACTTGCTAATAACTTAAAACTATTTCTATGATAAGGGGTAGTACCTAGAGTGCTTATTGCATTTCTATGAGACTTAGTAGGGTAGCCCATGTTTTTATTCCACCCATAACCGGGGTGCTCCCGATTTAGTTGATGCATTATTCTATCTCTTTCAGTTTTGGCTAAAATAGAAGCAGCAGCAATACTTTGATATTTGGCATCTCCCTTTATGATACAATAATGCGTTTTGTTTTTGTATACATTAAACCTATTGCCATCAATTAATAAATGGTCATAGTTAATGTTAATTTTGTCAATAGCTTTGTGCATTGCTAGAAATGAGGCATTTAAGATGTTTATTTCATCAATTTTTATATTGTCAACAATACCAATTGCCCATGCAATGCAGTTTGATTTTATCCAGGTTCTTAACAATTCTCTATTTTTCTCAGAAATTTGTTTGGAGTCATTTAAAAGTGGGTGTCTTTTGTTTGGGTTAATAATAACTGCTGCTGCTACAACAGGTCCTGCAAGGCAGCCTCTGCCTGCTTCATCGCAACCTACTTCTATTTTCCCTTTTTCGAAAAAACGTTTAAGTCTCATTTAAACTGTTTTAAGAATGCTATCCCACAGAAGATCTGCAGTTTTTTCCCAACTAAACTTTTTTGCTTGTTCAATTCCCTTAGCTACTAAATCAGCTCTCAGTTCTTTATTGTTTTCGATTGACTGCATTGATTGAGCAATTTCTTTAGGATTTCTGGGGTTACATAAAATTGCTGCACCGTTAGAAACTTCAGGCATAGAAGTAAGGTTTGATGTAATTACAGGAGTTTGTGCAAGAAAGGCTTCTAAGATTGGAATCCCAAAACCTTCAAAGTAGGGGACATAGGTTAAGGCAATAGAAGTAGCAAGAATTTGTGCTAATTCTTTGTCGCTCTTTCTGCCTAAAAAAATGATACTCTCTTGGTAATTTGAGCTTTGTAAGATTTTGTCTAGCTTTTGAGGCCACCATTTTTTGTTGCCAACTATTAAAAGTTTTGTTTTGGAACCTTGTTGTTTGAAATATTCAAATGCTAATAACAAGTGCTCAAGATTTTTTCTTGGGTGTATAGTGCCAATGAACAAAAAGTAGTCCTCTCCTTTAGAATAGGATTTCTTTATTTCTTCTTTTTTGGTTTCTGATACATCCTGAAATACGCCATTTGCGCCATTGTATACTACGTCAATATTATTAGGACTTATTCCATAGGTGTTAGAAATATCATTTTTAGAGAATTCTGAAACAGTTACAATCCTAGTTGAACGGGATGCGTATTTTGGAAAAAAATATTTTAGAAAAACTCTGTGGCTATAAATAATATTCTCAGGATAATGTTCAAAGTTTAAATCGTGCATAACAGCAAGACTTTTGCAATTTAAACTTGGTGGTACCCAGCCTTCTGGGCTAAGAAAAAAGTCGTAATTGTTTTTGTTTATATAGTTCTTTAAACTATGTTCAAACCATAAATACCACAAAACCGGATGTCTTGCAGGTAAGCCTAATTTTTTAAAACTTACGTTTTCTGGAAATTGAAATCCTTTTGGAGGTTCACGGTCAAAAATAAAATCAAAATGATGCTCTGGGTGGTTTTCGGTAATTCGAATTAAAGTTTCATAAGTAAAACGACCTATTCCGTCCATTTTATCAGGAACAAGCAATCTCGTGTTTACTGCAATCCGCATTTATTTTTTGTTCACCATATAGTTAATCCCAAAAAAGAAATATTCTTTTAAAAAGTTATTCTTTTTCCAAAGTCTTTGTTCTTTTTCTACTCTTTCCTTTGCACCTTGGTTTGGAAACATAAATGGTAAGTAGTACCTAATGTATTGAACCGAATCTTGGTTTATTGAGAATCCTTTTTTCTGAAACTCTTTTTCCCAAGTTGCTAAACTTCGGATATTCTCGTTTCCTAGTAAGATCTCTTTTTTAAGACTTTCATCATAAATTTTAATTATTCGTTTATTCCCTCTTTGTTTGTAGAGTTTAGCATTTTGAATAATATTATTTCCGTTTTCTTCAATAATCAATAACTGACCATTTTCAGATAAAACATGATTTAAAATTCCCAAAGCATCTCCTAAAGGTTCTAAATGATGAAGTGTGTCTTGAATTATTATTAAGTCGTAAGAATTTGCCTCAAACTCATGGTCAAAGATGTTTTCGTAGGAATAGGTAAATTTAGACACGTCTCCAAACTGACTCCAATATTCCATTCTTTTAGGAAGTTGGTCTATGTAATGTTCTAACGTTGTTCCATGTGAAGAGATTCCATTGATAGACAAAAATATAGCGGTTGTTCCAAATCCGCAGCCGCAATCCCAAATTTTTAAGTTAGGATCTGTGATATGATCGGCAATGTATTGCAGTCTTTGGCAAAAATACGCTTTACGGAATTCGAATTTTTTTGGGTCATCAAGGTACTTGTAATAGTACCTTAAATCTTCATTCTCCTTTAATTCTTCTACAAAGTGGGAGAAAAATTGCTCTACTGTCATTTTCATATTTTCGCTAAAACTTGCAAATATACATCCCTCAAATAAAATGAATTGAATTTAATTGGATTGCTTTACTTTGTCATGCAATTTTAAACCACAATGCAGCGCAAATTTCTTAGTAACCTCATCTTTGTCTTATTCCTAAACCTTTTAATAAAACCATTTTGGATTTTAGGAATTGATCGAACTGTACAAAATACAGTAGGTGAGTACGAGTATGGTTTCTATTACCCACTTTTTTCCTTTACAATTCTATTCAATATTCTATTAGATTTTGGAATAACAAACTATAATAATCGGAATATTGCGCAGCATGGGCATATGCTCAAAAGGTATTTTTCAGGAATTTTTAATGTTAAACTTGTTTTAGGATTTGTTTACTTATTGGTGACAATTATAGCAGGATTAATCATCGGATACGATTCCAAAGAGCTTCAGCTACTTTTCATTTTGTGTATCAATCAGTTTCTGTCTTCACTTATTCTTTACCTACGTTCGAATCTTGCGGGTCTACTTCATTTTAAAAGTGATGGCTTACTCTCAATCTTAGATCGAGTGATTATGATAGGAATTTGTGGTGTTTTATTGTGGGGTAATGTAGTGGGAGAGTTTCAAATAGAGTGGTTCGTTTATGCACAGTTAATTGCATATTTGTTGACTGCAATTGTTGGTTTTCTTTTGGTTTATAGAGAGGTTAAGTTTTTTAAAGTTAGGGTTGATTACAAGTTGTTCCGGATAGTTTTAAAAGAAAGTTTGCCTTTTGCTTTGTTGGTTTTATTAATGTCTTTTTATTATCGCTTAGACTCAATAATGATTAAAGGCTTACTCGATAATGGTCGTTTTGAAGCAGGAATTTATGCCAAATCTTATAGGCTATTAGAAGGATTTAACATGTTTGGATATTTGTTTGCAGGTTTATTGTTGCCACTTTTTTCTAGAATGCTAAAAGAGAAAAAGTCAATTAAAAAGTTGGTTAATTTATCATTCAACTTAATTTTCCTTCCTTCAATTGCAGTTGCAGTTATATCTTGGATATACGCTACAGAAATTATGGAATTACTCTACTATGAAAATATAACTCAATCTGCTAAGGTTTATGGAGTTTTAATGTTTTCATTTATCGCTATCGCTCTTACTTATGTGTATGGCACCCTATTAACAGCAAATGGAAGCTTAAAACAATTAAATATTATTTCTTTAATAGGTTTAGGTTTAAATTTAGTTCTAAATTACCTTATGATTCCTAAATATGGTGCTTATGGAGCAGCTGTCGCAACACTCTTTACTCAAATTGTTGTTGTGGTAAGCCAAATAATTATTGCTAAAAAAATTCTACAAATGGGTTACACTTTCAGTGTTTTTGCCAAGAATGGATTTGTGATTTTATTAGCTATTTCTTTTTCATTGTATATAAGTCAATTTATTAAGCATTGGATAGTAAGCTCTCTTTTAATCCTTGTTTTATTTATTATTCTAGCAGTATTGTTTCGAATTTTTAATTTTTCGGATTTTAAAAAGTTACTAAAAAACAGAAGTTAAAATTTAGTTACTTTTGCTGCCTTAAAAATTATTGATACCATGAGTGACCAGCAGTATGACATAAACTCAAAAGGAATACTCTTTTTCATAAGGAAGTGGCGAACAGTGTTGCTTTTAACTTGTGGGATTGCATTTATTTCTTCATTGGTTTTTTCCTATTTTATAGAAGATAAATATGAATCTTCTGTTGTTGTTTTCCCATCTACAACTTCTTCCGTTTCTCGCGCTTTATTAAATAATGAGAATTATAAAGAGAAAGACTTTCTTCAGTTTGGAGAAGAGGAAGAAGCTGAGCAAATGATTCAAATTTTAAAATCTGATGAAATAAAATCGCATATAATTAAAAAGTTTCAACTAATGTCTCACTATGGCATAGACCCAGGTGATGAGTTTAAACTATCTAAACTGAATAAAGAATACAATCGAAACATTGATTTTAATCGTACAAAGTTTATGTCAGTTAAAATTGAAGTTTTAGATAAGAATCCGAATTATGCAGCAGAGATTGCAAACGAAATTGCGTTGATGTATGATAACGTAAAAAACAATATGTTAAGGAAGGTTGCCTCACAAGCATACAAAATTGTTGAAAGTGAATTTAACCAATTGTCATCCGAAATTAATCGAATGGAAGACACCTTAAATCAGATTCGAAAACTAGGTATACAAGATTATGAAGCTCAGGTAGAAGTTCTTAGTGAACAGTATGGAGCAGCTTTAGTTAAAAACAATATGAAAGCAGCAGACATTCTTAAAAGTAAATTAGATACCTTATCGAAATATGGTGGAAAGTACCTTAGTTTAGTTCAACAATTAGAGTATGAAAGAGAAAAGTTAAGTGAATTACGTAAGGTATACTCTGAGTCTAGAGTTAATTTGAATTCTCAATTAGATCAAAAATTTGTTGTAAACCAGGCATATCCTTCAGATAAACCTTCTTATCCCATTAGATGGTTAATTGTAATTGTCTCTACTATTGCGACATTTTTGTTTACACACATCATTCTGATAATTATTGACCCTAAAGATTAGATTATGACAGAATTTAAATCATATCAGGAATATTTTACATCCACTTCTAAAATTTTTGAGTTTGCGTTTAAAAAATGGAGATTTTTATTAGGTGTTTTTGTTGTTTCTGCGGTATTGTCAGGGGTTTTCTCTGGACCAAAGTTTATCGCTCCAGAATTTGAATCACAGGCTGTTGTTTACCCTGCAAACCTAGGGGGTTACTCAGGGGAAACTAGGCTTGAGCAAATGTTTCAATACTTGCAATCAAATGTGCTTCGAGACAGTATTATCAAAAAGTTTAATTTGTATGAAGAGTACAATATTGATAGCACTAAGCCAACTTCTAAGAATGCTATAATTAAAGAGTATTCTAACCATATAGAATATAACAGTACTAAATTTGAGTCTGTTGAAATGTTGGCTAGGTCTACAGATCCTGAAAAATCAAAAGCTATTTTAGATGAAACCATAAAGCTTTTAGATGAAATAATAAGGAAAACAGAGCGTGAAAAATATTACGAACACGTTTTGATTAATAAGAGATTACTTGACGAAAAGAAAGAACAAGTTGATAGTTTACAGTCTATTATTACAAGCATGAGCAAAAAGTATGGTATTCTAGACTATATCGTACAAACTGAGATGGTAACTGAAGGCTATTTAAAATTTTTACTCGAAGGTAAAAAAGGAAAAGACTTTGAAGAGGTAAATGAACTTTACGAAAATTTGAAAAAGCATGGTAGATACTATCATGATATCAACTCAAGATTAAATACTTTTAATACTGAATACTTGGGACGATTAAATCATTATGAGCATTCTGTTAAGGATTACGAAAAGTTACTTACACATTCTTATGTTATAGTAGAGCCTGAAGTTCCTGACAAAAAAGTTTCTCCAATTAGATGGTTAATTGTTGTTATGGCTTCTATATCTTCTGTTTTATTTGCATTTTTATTATTGTTAATTACTGGAGCTCGAAAAGGGTCTGATGTCAAATAATTATTTAAAGTCTAACAGTGTAATATTATTGTGCTTTTTGTTTATTATGACAAATAGCGCTCTAATCGCATTAGAACAATACTGGTTTTCACTCATACCATTGGTTCTTGCAATTTTTATACTGGCATTTTCTTCGCTAGACAAATTGTTCTGGATTATAGTTTTCACTACCCCGTTGAGCTTAAATTTAGAAGAGCTTGATATTGGAGGTGTTGGAATGTTTGTGCCTACAGAACCGCTCTTGTTTGGTATGTTATTGATATTTTTTCTTAAACTATTATACGAGAGAGATTTTGATAAAACTGTTTTAAAACATCCAATAACATTAACTATATTAATCAGCTTAGCTTGGATTTTAATAACAACTTTTACAAGCACTATGCCTGTAGTGTCTATAAAGTTCTTTTTAGCTCGACTCTGGTTTATAGCAGCAATGTATTTTATTGGTACACAGTTATTTAAAAGAGTTTCGAATATTAGGATATTCTTTTGGTTGTATACTATCCCACTTTCAATTGTAGCAATTTATACTTTTGTTCATCATGGAATGAATGGATTTGAGGAAAGACCTGCACATTGGGTTATGCAGCCGTTTTTTAAAGACCATACTGTTTACGGTGCTATTGTTTCTATGATGTTTCCGATTGTAATGTGCTTATTAAGCTTAAAAAGGTATAATAAGTATAAAACAATTTTATTTGCTATGTTGATTGCAGTGTCATTGGGTATTGTTTTCTCTTATGGAAGAGCCGCCTGGATAAGTTTAGTTGTAGCTTTTCTTTTATCATGGGTCTATAAATTAAAAATAAAGGGTTCAGTTGTTTTATCATTTGGCGGCCTTGTTCTATTATTTATTTTTGTGTTTTGGTCAAGTATTGTTGATGTACTAGAGGAAAATAAACAGGATTCTACTAGTGAGAACCTTACAGAGCATGTACAATCAATTACAAATATTTCAACTGATGCTTCAAATTTAGAGCGATTAAATCGTTGGAATTCTGCGTTTAAAATGTTTCAAAAAAAGCCATTACTGGGCTGGGGTCCTGGAACATATTCCTTTCAATATGCGCCATTTCAATCCTCAAGTGATTTAACAATAATTAGCACGAATGTTGGTGATATGGGAAACGCACACAGTGAGTTTATTGGTCCATTGGCAGAGCAAGGTTTTTTGGGGCCATTGTTTTTTATCTTTACTATAGTTGTTTTTTACTTTAAAGCATCGAAGCTATACCATATTCTTCCTAAAGGAGAATTACGAACAATTGTATTCTATATTATCCTTGCATTTACTACATATATAGTTAATGGAACGTTAAATAATTTTCTTGACACAGACAAAGCTAGTGTTCCTTTTTGGGCTCTTATAGCAATGATTACTGCTATTGATATACACAGAAAGAAGATGCTTAAAGAAATTCAGCAGCCAGAAAAGTAATGTCGTCTTTTATTCCAGAAGACTGCTCTAATTCGTAAATACTTGAAACGAGTCTCTCTTTACAAACCTCTAAAGTGTCAGATCTTTTAACGATTGAACTAACTCCTTCTGACTCTAATTGATTGCCTTTTTTGTCTTCGAGTTCGGTTAGGCCATCGGTAAAACAGATAAATTTATCTTGTTTATCAATTTTAATACTTCCAACCTCTAGTGCTGGGAGTTCGTCAAACATACCTAGCACAGTACAACCTTTTTTCAAAAAAAGATTTGCATCGTTTTTTAATAAAATTGCTGGTTGATGCCCGGCATTTAGGTAAGTTAATTGTTTGGTCCTAGAGTCATAAATAGCGATGAAAAATGTTATAAATTTTTCATAACGAACTGACTCAATTACCTTTTTATTTGTTTTACGAATAAGTTCTTCTAAATCATGAGTAAAATCTAATTGTGCGCGAATGTTCGCTTGAAAGTTCGCCATTAATAAAGCCGCCGACATTCCTTTTCCTGAAACATCTGCAATACAAAGCGCGGTTTTGTTTTCAGATAATTTGATTACATCATAATAGTCTCCGCCAACTTCACTATGAGGAAGATAAAATGCCTTTACTTTAATCTGTTTATCATTTGATAATTGTTTTGGAAACAGTAAACCCTGCATTCCTTGAGCCATTTCAAGTTCCTTTTTTATAATTAATTGCTTTAATTCTTCTTCATGTAGTCTTTTGTTCTCAAGCGCTACTACTACGATATTCGCTAAAGTTTGAATAAATTTTAGATGCTTAATTATTGGACTAATTTCAAGTTTTTCTCCATTCAGATCCGCAAGTAAGAAATATGCAAAAGGTTCGTTTTTATGAAAAACAGGAATAACAATGTCAAACTGGTTTGTACCCAACTCATTAGAGTTGTGAATTACATCAATAGTATCATATTTGTTAACAATACTGTAAATATTGATTCCATTAATGTCTTTTTGAGAAATTCCTTTTTTGAGGGAAATCCTCCAATTGCTCTCAAAATTAAATAGAACATATTTATCAATATTTAATTCTTCTGATAAGACAATATTCAAAACCTCAAATAATTCTTCTCTTGAAGAATTATTGTTTATCGCTTGTGTTATATCCAGAATAGTATTTAGCTTGGCATTAGAAAGTTTAAGCCTGCCTTTAACTCGATCTGATTTCTCATTTGTCATTTGATTCGAGTTTTTCTATGATTTTCGGAAGCCTTCTTAAGAAAGCCATTTCTTTTAATTTTACTCTACTTTCTTCAACCGGAGTTCCAAAATAAACTTTTTCTCCTTCAATAGACTTAGTAACTCCTGTTTGTCCTTGGATTACCGCCTTATCTCCGATGTGAATTCCGCTTGACATGCCTACTTGGCCCCAAACGGTAACTTCGTTACCTATTGTAATGCAACCTGCAATTCCACAACCTGCTGCTATTAAGCACTTTTTACCAATAACCGTGTCATGGCCAATTTGAACCAAGTTGTCAATTTTAGTTCCTTCCCCAATTTTGGTTTCTGAAGTTACACCTTTATCAATTGTACAATTTGCTCCTATTTCAACTGAGTTTTCAATAATCACTGAGCCACAGGAATTAAGTCTTTCAAAGTGAGAAGATCTGTTTTTATAATAAAAACCAAATGAGCTTATAACAACACCTGATTGAATTATTACATTATCACCTATAATTACATTGTCACCTATTGAAACATTTGGGAAAATCAATGTATTATCACCTATAATAACATTACTTCCTATCGATACCGATGAATGGATTCTTGTATTTATTCCTGTTTTAGTATCAGGATGTTGCTGAAATTCAGGAAATGTAAAAGGTTCAAAATAATTTAGTAAATAATTGAAACTCTTAAAAGGGTCGTCACAAACAATAATTCCTTTTCCTTCGGGTACTTCAACTTCTTTGTTAATAAGAACAATAGTTGCTGCCGAATTCAAAGCTTTATCATAATATTTAGGATGGTCTACAAAAACAATGTCCCCATCTTCTACCCTATGAATTTCATTTATACCGAACACAGGTAAGTCTGCATTTCCTATAAAAGGAGACGAAACTAATGATGCTATCTCTTGTAACGATTTTACCTGTGGAAATTTCATATAATTATTCTTTTACTCTTTCTGAATATGACCCTGTTCTAGTATCAATTTTTATTTTATCACCCTCATTTATAAAAAGTGGAACTTTAACTTCTGCCCCAGTTTCTATTTTTGCAGGCTTTGTTGTATTCGTTGCAGTATCACCTTTAATACCTGGTTCTGTGTAAGTAATTTCCATTATTACAAAGGCAGGCAATTCACATGATAGAGGTTTTTCTTCTTCTGCATGGAATAAAATTTCCACTTCATTTCCTTCTTTTAGGAATTGAGGAGCATTAATCATTTCTTCAGGTAAAAAAGTTTGTTCAAAATCTTCTAAATTCATAAAATGATAACCACTATCATCCTTAAAAAGATACTGATATTTCCTAGTTTCCATTCTAACTGTTTCAATCTTAACTCCTGAGTTGAAGGTATTATCAATTATTTTCCCTGAAGTAAAGCTCTGTAATTTAGTTCTAACGAAAGCAGGTCCTTTGCCTGGTTTTACGTGTTGAAATTCGAGTATTTTATATAGGTCGCTGTTAAATTTTATACAAAGACCATTCTTGAAATCTGCAGTTGTTGCCATGTGTAAATATTGTATTACTCAAATATAAGTTTAAGATTTATATTTATTTGTAGTTCATAATATTTATAGCTTGTTCAGCCATAAATGTTTCATTTTTATCTTCATTAGAACCTATCAAAATTGTTCTATTATTAGAATTTTCCTTTAACAAACTTTGGTATAACTCGACTCCCATTTTATCTAAATTAGAACATGGTTCATCAAGGATTAGCAGCGATGAATTGCTCAATATGCTGAGGCCTAATTTTAACCTCTGTTTCATTCCCGAGGAGTAATTTTTAATAGGTTTCTTTAAGTCATTTTTTAGGTAAACTTTTTCAATAAAAGAGCTAAAGTCCAATTTAATTTCTTTGAATTTTGAGTTAAACTCATAAATCTCTTGAATCGTTAGTAATTCAGGTAAATTCATATATGGCCCAACGTAAGAGATATGTTTATACATTTCACTTGCCTCTAAATCTCCTTCTTTAGGTAGGTTATAATTTATGGTTCCTTTACTTGGTAATTCGGCGGAAGAAATAATTTTTAGTAAAGTTGATTTTCCACTCCCATTGGGGCCATGAATAGCATAAGTAGAACCTGAGATGAATTTAAAGTTTAAATCTCTGAAAATCCATTCTCTATTAAACTTCTTACCTATTTCAGCAAGTTTAATTTGCATGATTTAGCTTATGGGGCCCCTAATTATTCCTTTTTCAGAAGACTCTATAAAGTCGAGGATTTGGGATTTTGCATCTGATTCAGCAACGCTAGTCTTAATCTCTTCAATTGATTTAGAAACATTGGTTCCATGAACAAAAATATGCCTGTAAATATCTTCAATCTGGCTAATAACTTCAGGGTCATAACCTCTTCGTCTCAATCCAATAGCGTTAATTCCTGCATAAGATAGGGGCTCTCTTGCAGCTTTTACAAATGGAGGGACGTTTTTTCGTACTAAAGACCCACCTGCGATAAAAGAATGAGCACCAATTCTAACAAATTGTTGTACTGCAACAACACCTTCTAAAATTACAAAGTCTTCTATAGTTACATGCCCTGCAATGTTGGCTGTGTTTGCCAATATTACGTTGTTGCCTATTAAAGCATCATGAGCGACATGAACATATGCCATTAAGAGGCAGTTATTTCCAACAACTGTTTTGTTTCTATCTGAGGTACCTCTATTCATGGTAACACATTCTCGAATAGTTGTATTGTCTCCAATTTCAGCGGTTGTTATTTCTCCGGCAAACTTTAAATCTTGCGGTATTGCAGAGATTACAGCACCAGGGAATATTTTACAATTTTTACCTATTCTAGCCCCATCCATAATTGTAGAATTGGGTCCAATCCATGTGCCATCTCCAATTTCTACATCGCCTGCTATATATGCAAAAGGTTCAATAGTTACGTTATTCCCAATTTTTGCATTAGGATGAACAAATGCCTTTTCCATATCTATTTTTCTTTTACAATTTGAGCCATTAATTCTCCTTCAGTCACTAAGGCGCCTCCAACATAAGCTTTTGCGCTCATATTACAAATACCTCTTCTAATCGGTTCAGTTAATTCTAATTTAAAAATTAAAGTATCACCGGGAACCACTTTTCTTTTGAATTTAACCTTATCAATTTTCAAGAAGTAGGTTAAATATTTTTCAGGATCTTCAACAGTATTTAATGCTAATATTCCTCCGGTTTGAGCCATTGCCTCAACAATTAAAACACCCGGCATAACAGGAGCTCCGGGGAAGTGACCTTGAAAGAATTGCTCATTCATGGTAACACTTTTTACTCCAACTACATGATTTTCACTCAATTCTATAATCTTATCAACTAGTAGCATTGGGTACCTGTGCGGTAATATCTTCTCTATTGCATTTATATCATATAGGGCTTCCTTCGAAGGGTCGTAAACTGGAGCTGCCTTCTCTTGCCTCTTTATTTCTGCTTTTATGATTTTAGCAAAGTCAACATTGCTTTTATGTCCTGGTCTAGCTGCTAGAATATGCCCTTTAATTGGTCTGCCAACTAAAGCTAAGTCACCAACTATATCTAAAAGTTTATGTCTTGCTGGCTCATTTTGAAAATGTAATTCTAAATTATTTAAAACTCCAATTCCTTTTACTTCAATCTTAGGTTTCCCTAAAAATTCAGCTAATTCATCAAGTTTCTCTTGAGGCATCACATTGTCAACTAAAACAATTGCATTGTCTAAATCTCCACCTTTGATTAAATCGTTTTTTGCTAGATATTCTAATTCGCGTAAGAATACAAATGTTCTACATTTAGATATTTCAGCTTCAAATTCACCAAGGTGATACATATGAGAGTGCTGAGTTCCTAAGAATTTTGAATTATAGTCTACCATTACGGTTAATCTAAATTCATCTTGAGGAACGGCAAGCATTTCTGTTTCTCTTTCTAAATCTTCATAGGTTAGGTTCTCTGTTACTACGAAGTAATTTTTTTCTTCTTCTTGATCAACTATTCCTGCTTCCTTAAGGATTTGAACAAAGAAGTGGGCACTTCCATCCATTATAGGAACTTCAGGCCCATCTATTTCAATTAATAAATTGTCAATTTCTAAACCGTAGGCTGCTGCTAATAAATGCTCGGTGGTATATATTCTTGCGCCATTTTGCTCAAGTGTTGTCCCTCTTGAAGTGTCTACTACTAAGTCTGCATCAGCTTTAACGGTTGGTTTATTTTCAAGATCAATTCTTTGAAATACATACCCGTGATTTTCTTCGGCAGGCTTAAAAGTAATAGTTGCTTTTTCACCTGTATGAAGTCCTACTCCTACAAGCGAGACTTCATTTTTAATTGTTTTTTGTTTAGTACTCATTATGAAACAGACGTGTTAGTGTCTTTAAGTTTTTTTTCTATGTCTCTAATTTGGCCTGCCATCTCTGGTAGTTTTTTAAACATGATATATGATCTTTTAAAATCACCAATACCAATAGCAGGAGAACCTTGTACGATTGTGCCAGGCTTTTCAATACTATGACCAACGCCACTTTGAGCGGCAATTTTTACTTCGTCGGATATTTTTATATGGCCTATTATTCCAACTTGTCCGCCAATCATGCAGTTTTTACCAATTTTGGTAGAACCCGCTATACCTGTTTGTGCCGCAATAACAGTATTTTCTCCAATTTCAACATTATGGCCAATCTGGATTAAATTGTCAAGTTTTACTCCTTTTCTAATTATAGTTGAACCCAGAGTTGCTCTGTCAATACAGGTATTGGAACCAATTTCAACATGGTCTTCTAATATTGCATTGCCAATTTGTGGAATCTTTTTGTAATTGTTTTCACTATTTGGAACAAATCCAAATCCATCAGCACCTACGGTTGCGCCGGAGTGAATAACACAATCTTTACCAATTATACAATCGGTATAAATTTGACTGCCGGCAAAAATAGTTGTGTTATCTCCAATGGAAACGTTATCGCCGACAAAGCAATTTGGGTAAATTTTAACATTTTCCCCTAAGGTTACATTTTCCCCTACTGATGTATTAGCTCCTATGTATGCATTATCTCCAATTGAAGCAGATTCTGAAATATCAGCCTTGTCCGAAATTCCAACCTTATTGTATTTAACTTGATTGTACATTTCAAGCAACTGACCAAAGCAGGCTTGAGCATTGTCAACACGAATAAGAGTCAGGGTTTCCTTAACTGGATTTTCTAACTTAAAGTCATTGTTTAGAATAACAATACTTGCATCAGTATTATAAATATATTCTGCATACTTCGGATTAGCTAAGAATGAAATTGAGCCCGTTTTACCTTCTTCTATTTTAGATACTGAAGAAACGGTAATATTTTGGTCTCCTTCTATTGTGCCACCTAGGATTTCAGAGATTTGAAGGGCTGAAAATTTCATGTGTTAAAAATAAGAAAATATTAAGGGAGGCTAATCCTGTACTTTTTTCAAGTTATTAACCATCTTTTGTTTAGGTATACACAGGTAGTGTTTTTTAACAGGCTTAGATAAAACACTGATGTTCAGTTGATCGGCAGCTTCAGCTATGTCTTCGATTGTGCCATCTTTGTATAGTAAGTTTATTTTATCCTTTTTGGGATTATAAGCATTGTTCTCAATTGAACCTGTAAATACAAAATAGGACACCTCTTTTTCACTTAATCCCAACTCTGCTTTTATCTCGTTTTTGATTTTAGTTACATAATTTTTATCAAATGGTTTACTTCTTAATTCAATTTTAAAAAGACTGCGTTCAATCTGAGCTTTACATAAAAAAGATAAAACAGGGTCAGAATGATTTTTCCACATTTTTATGGAAGCGGTGATATCAAAATCATCTAATTCAGAAAACTGATTTAACACTTCTGGGTTATTTTTAAATGACTTGTAATCATGTTCAGTATAAAGGAAATAACGCAAAGCATCTGTGCAAAAGAGTTCTTCACCATGGTTTGCTAATTCTTTAGCTCTTGTTAAAATATGCACAATTAGTTTCTCGGCAGAAAGAACTGTTTTATGCAGGTAAACTTGCCAATACATTAACCTTCGAGCGATTATAAACTTTTCAATAGAATAAATTCCTTTCGCTTCAACACATAACTGTCCATCTTTTACATTAAGCATGGATATAATTCTGTCAGTATTGATTACCCCTTCTGAAACACCTGTAAAAAAGCTATCTCGTTTTAAGTAATCTAATCTATCCATGTCTAATTGACTAGAGATTAGTTGATGCAAAAATGTCTTATGATATTTATCTTCAAAAATTTGGATTGCTAAATCAAGTTTACCATTTAACTCTTTGTTAAGTCTTTGCATAAAGAAACTTGAGATATCTTCATGTGTAATATTTTTTACAATGCTAAATTCAAGTGCGTGAGAAAATGGTCCATGTCCAATATCATGTAATAGTATTCCGATAGCAGTTGCTCGGGCTTCTTTTTTTGTGATTTTATGTCCTTTAGATCTAATTACATCGATAGCTCGCATGGTTAGATGCATTGCACCTAAGGCATGATGAAACCTTGTATGAAGCGCCCCCGGATAAACTAGGTGAGTAAGTCCAAGTTGTTTGATTCTTCTTAGCCTCTGAAAATAAGGGTGTTCTATTAAATCAAAAATAACATTGTATGGCAATGAAATAAACCCATAAAGCGGGTCGTTAAAGATTTTCTTTTTATTGTATTTATTATTCTCCAAAAGGTGGCATTATTAGTTAATTTTAGCAGACAGAACTTGGAATCGATATAAAATACAAGATTCAATCACAAAAATTATTTTAAATGACGAATATAAGAATACTCTGGGCTGATGATGAAATTGAATTGCTTAAGCCGCACATCATTTTTTTAAGTGAAAAAGGATATGATGTTACCTCGGCTACAAGTGGAGGAGAGGCTATAGACTTAATTCGTGAAGAGCGTTTTGATTTGGTATTCCTAGATGAAAATATGCCAGGTAAATCTGGCTTAGAAACTTTATCAGAAATAAAAGGCTTTGCTCCGTCCATACCAATCGTTATGATCACAAAAAGTGAAGAAGAGTCCATAATGGAAGAGGCAATTGGAGCAAAAATTTCTGATTATTTGATAAAGCCCGTCAATCCAAACCAAATTTTGCTAACTATTAAAAAGCATATTGATACCGCTCGTTTGGTTAGTGAAAAAACAACCATTGGATATCAGCAAGAATTCAGAAACATAAGTATGAGCTTGCATAATAACATGTCTTATGGGGAGTGGGAGGACGTCTATAAAAAACTAATTTACTGGGAGCTTGAATTAGAAAAATCTGATGCAGGCGGCATGTCTGAAATTTTAGAAACACAAAAACAAGAGGCCAACAATTTATTTGCTCGTTTTATTGAGGATAACTACGTGGATTGGTTAAAGAATAAAGATGAAGCGCCAATTATGTCGCACACTTTATTCAAAGAAAAAGTTTTTCCTCAAATTGATAGTGATGGGACCACCTTCCTAATTGTAATTGATAATTTAAGGTTAGATCAGTGGCAATTGCTAAAGCCTTCAATTGAGGAAATGTTTTGGGTTGATAAGGAGGAAACATACTTAAGTATTCTTCCAACTACAACTCAATATGCTAGGAATGCTTTGTTTGCGGGTTTATTGCCATCAGAAATTGAAAAACTGTTTCCGAAGCTATGGTCGAATGATGAAGATGAAGGTGGTAAAAATCTTCATGAAAAAGAATTGATGGCGAATCAATTAAAAAGACTCGGAAAAACTGACCGTTTTGCTTACAACAAAGTTTTAAATCCATCTTATGGGAGAAAAGTTGTTAGCGAGATTCCAAATCAAATGAATAACAAATTCAATGTAATTGTTTACAATTTTATTGACATGTTATCGCATGCAAGGACAGATACGGACATTATAAAAGAACTTGCAGAAGACGAGGCGGCTTACCGTTCTTTAACTTTATCTTGGTTTGAACATTCTCCACTAAAAGAGGCATTGAAAGAGATAGCTGCAAGAAAAGGAAAGGTTGTAATTACAACAGATCACGGGTCTATTAAAGTGAAGGAGCCTTCTAAAGTGATTGGTGATAAGACTGTAAATTCTAATCTGAGGTACAAACAAGGAAAGAACTTGAGTTATGAAGAGAATGAGGTATTTGCAGTCACAAAGCCGAGCGATGCCTTTTTACCTCGTGTTAATGTTAGTCAGACATTTATTTTTGCAAGAAATGATTACTTCTTCGCATATCCTAACAACTACAATCATTATGTAAACTATTACAAGAATACTTTCCAACATGGAGGTATATCTATGGAAGAAATGATTATTCCTATAATTCAGTTATCTCCAAAATAGAAAATGGTCGAAAAGGTTTTTCACAGCAATAAGCCAAGTGATCAAATTGACTTGGTGAAATATATTGCTTCGCAAGCTAAATTGAACCCAATTGTTTTATTTAAAGGGAAAATGGCCGCAGGTAAGACTACATTGATTAAAAATATTTGTAACTTTCTAAAAGTAAAGGATGATATTAGTTCTCCTACATTTTCATTGGTCAATGAATATGAGACAGAAATTGGTAGAACGATTTATCACTTCGATTTTTATAGAATTGAAGATGAGATTGAAGCATTAGATATGGGTTGTGAGGAATACTTTGAAAGTGGGCATTTATGTTTAATTGAGTGGCCTTCTAAAATAGAGAACCTGTTACCTGAATCTGTGGTTGAAGTTGAGATTGAATTAAAAGACAAACAAAGAGTAATAGCTGTTAGAACATTTTAGAAATGGGAGAAGATGTAGTAAAATCATTAGCGCGTTCAGCAACAAAACTGCTACCACAGGAAGAACGAGCACCAATTAAAAGTAAAAATTGTAGTTTGTTTATTGGAGTCCCGAAAGAAACTTCAATGCAAGAAAGAAGAGTGCCTCTTGTGCCACAGGATGTAGAATTATTGGTAAGTAATGGTCATGATGTATTGATAGAGACCAAAGCAGGTGAAAAGGCGAACTTTAGCGATAGAGATTATAGCGAGGCTGGAGCTCAAATTGCATACTCAACAGAAGCAGTTTACAAAGCAGATATCATTCTAAAGGTAGAGCCTCTATCTCATGATGAAATTGAGTTAATGAAACAAGGCCAAACTTTGATTTCAGCACTTCAACTTTCAGTTCAACCTAAAGATTTTCTAAAAAAGTTAATTGATAAAAGAATTACTGCAATTGCCTATGATTTTATAAAAGATAAGTCTGGCTTTTTGCCTGTAATAAGAGCGATGAGTGAAATTGCAGGAAATACTTCCATACTAATTGCTGCAGAATACCTAAGTAATATCAACGGAGGGCAAGGCTTAATGATGGGGGGGATTTCAGGTGTTAAACCAACTGAAGTTGTGATTTTTGGCGCTGGAGCAGTTTCGGAATTTGCCGCTCGTGCTGCACTTGGCTTAGGAGCTTCGGTTAAGGTGTTTAGCAATAATACTTCCAAACTTAGAAGGCTCCAAGAAGGAATTGGTCAGCGAGTTTTTACTTCAACCATACAACCTAAAGTAGTAGAGTCTGCTTTAATTACTGCCGATGTAGCTATTGGAGCAATGCGATCGCCGAAAAGTAGATCTCCAATTATTGTGTCTGAAGCAATGGTAGAAAAAATGTCGGAAGGCTCTGTAATTGTAGATGTTAGTATTGATCAAGGTGGCTGTTTTGAAACTTCAAGAGTTACAAGTCATGCAAACCCAACTTATGTTTTGCATGGGGTAACGCATTATTGTGTGCCAAATATTGCCTCAAGAGTTGCAAGAACAGCATCATATGCTTTGAGTAATATTTTTGCACCTGTTTTATTAGATCTTGCCGATGGTGGAGGACTAGATAACTGTATAAGACATGAGCTTTCAGTTCGCTCAGGCATATACTTATATAAAGGAATGTTAACAAACAGGTATTTAGCGGAAGATTTTAATCTACCATACAAGGATTTAGATTTACTTTTGGCAGCGATTTAAAGAATTACAGTATGACTTTTGGCAGAAGATTAAGAACCTATTTAGTAGGTGTTGGAATAGGCTTATTAATGGTTTATGTTTTTTTTGGTGAAAGAGATTTAACTGCTTGGACTCCTGAAGGTAGAGTTTTAAGAACCATAGATAGTTCTGAAATGATTTTATCGGATCGGGCAAAATGCCAATTGACTTGTCTGAATTTAACAGATTCATCTATCTATAAAATTCAGGATAATGCTGAGGTCAAATTTTCAGAATCTAGCACGAGGAAAGAACCATGCCCGGTATACAAAATAGAAAGTTATTGGAAAGAGGAACAGTATAAACTGATTTGGGAAGTTTGTGAAAATGAGGAACTTGTAACTTTGTCTAGTGTATTAAAAGAAGGGAAAAGTTGTGCATGTTAAAAAAAACATGAATCATATTATCTTTACCCAATTAATTTTGGATTTATATAGAGATTATGGAGCATACTAAATGGCAATATAAGTTTACGAATTATAAAAGAGCATTATCCAAATTGAGTGAAGCGGTTTCTTTAACTAAGGAACGTGAACTAAACGATCTTGAAAACCAAGGCTTAATACAAGCATTCGAGTTTACCCATGAATTAGCTGGGAAAGTAATGTCAGAATTTCTTAAATCTAAAGGGGATTATGAAATATATGGATCTAAAGATGCAACCAGGAAAGCTTTTGAAATGGGATTAATTGAAAATGGAGAAGATTAGATGGAGATGATTGGTCAACGAAATTTGATGTCGCATACTTATCATGAAGAAAATGCGAAAGCTATTGTTGACCTTACTATTAATCGTTATTTCATTTTGTTTGTTGATTTTGAGCGTAAAATGAATTCGATACATTCATGAAGTTTGGTTTGGGAAATAGAACGAAAGATGCTTTAAATCAAATACTTGGCAAATTTGAAGAGATAGAAAAAGTTAGCATCTTTGGATCTAGAGCTAAAGGAACTTTTCTAACAAATTCTGATATAGATCTAGTTATAGAAAATGATATTTCCAATTCTCTTTTGGCAAGAATAAATGCTGCAATCATAATTTCAGAAATTCCTTATAAAGTAGATTTATTGGTTTTTGACAAAATAGAAACTGAGGAATTGAAAAATGAGGTGTTAGCGTATAAACGGGTTTTTTACAAAAAGAATAACTAAGCGCCAATTCTTAACTGAACCATAGCTTTTACTTTTTCAAATAGATTTTGCGGAGTGTATGTTCTCCAAATTAAATCATTGAGTTGTCCTCCTGATACTAGATAGTAATCAATATTTGCTTCAGAGAAATCTGCTAATACATGCTCTCTAAAGTTTAGGAAACAAATCCAGCCATCTTCAACGTCTTCAAACCATTCTTCGTAGTAAGAATCGTCTGAATAATGAAAGTTTAGAACATTTTCGCCAATTAAAATAAACTTATTAATACCCTCATGCACTAACTCATCAATAATGTTTCGTTTTAAAAACATGATGTCGTTATAGAGCAAATCATTCCACTCACCAATTAATTCGATAATGGCGAAACCTTCGTCATAATCGGCCATTAAAATTTTAATGAATAGGGTAGGTGATTCAATATTATCCCATTGGGGATGAATTAAGTGATCGTATATGGCATCTGTAAATTCGAATTCACTATAAATTCTTCCGTAAAAAGGAGACAACTGGTCATCTGATGCGATGTAATAATCTCTCCACTTATAAAAAGGCTCAATGGCATGCATACGCTAAAAATTGTCCATTGCGTTTCTAACGCTTCCGTATTTATTTAATAATTCTCTAGCTTCCTCGTAGGAAACACTTAGCTCTTTAACAAGCATTTGAATCCCGCGTTTTACTAGTTTATTATTACTTAACTGCATATCTATCATTTTGTTCCCTTTAACTCTGCCTAAGCGAACCATAACAGCAGTTGAAATCATATTTAAAATGAGTTTTTGAGCCGTACCTGCTTTCATACGAGTACTACCTGTAACAAACTCTGGCCCAACTACAGCTTCAATTGGAAAATCAACCGCGGTTGCTAGTGGGCTTTCTGAATTGCAAACGATGCAAGCTGTTTTTATATTATTTTCTCTGCATTTTTCCATTGCTCCAATAACATAAGGAGTCGTTCCTGAAGCGGCAATTCCAATAACAAAATCTAATTGAGAAACTTGATACTTCTGTAAGTCTTCCCAACCTAAATCGGTGTTGTCTTCTGCAAATTCAACTGCTTTTCTAATTGCTGAATCTCCACCTGCAATTATTCCAATAACCAAATCAGGGCTCACTCCAAAAGTTGGAGGACATTCCGATGCGTCAACAATTCCTAAACGACCGCTTGTTCCTGCACCCATATAAAATAATCTGCCACCTTCTTGCAATCGTTCTACAATAAGCGGTATGATTTCAGCTATATTAGGTATTACTTTTTCGATTACATAAGGTACAATTTTATCTTCTTTATTGATGTTAGATAAAATTTCTTCAGCACTCATTTTCTCTAAAGTGTTATACTTTGAGTCGCTTTCCGTTGTAGGCTTATTCATGTGATAAATTTAATTAGACTTTTTGAATGTTGAATGAAGAATTTGGTGTGAAGAATGTAGAATGTTGAATGAAGAATATAGAATGTGGAGCGAAGAATGTAGAGTGTGGAAGAGATACTTGGTCTAAAAGTGAAACGGTTTAAAGTCTAAAAGCGTTTGCGGTCTAAATTCTAAAAGCATCAGCGGTCTATATTCTTATTTAGCTCCATGTTGCTCTTTCATGCCTGCGATTAGTTTCAGTAAGTTAGAATCATATTTAGTTTTAAACAAACTATCTAGTTGATTTTGCTTTTTAGAGTATGTTGAAAATCCTGAGAAATAAGCATTGTTAGGATTAAACTTTTTTAAACGTTTTGCCGCTTTAATAGAATCTTTAAAATATCCAACTTCCAGAAGGCCCCATTTTATTTCGTCAATTTTTTTTGCTTTCAATTCTCTCTTTTTAGTTAGGTCTTTTAGGTTAGAAATTGAATCGTAGAAAGAATTTAATTCTTTTATTTCTTCTCTTATATAATTTGAGAATAGTTTTTTTCTTTTGAATGAATTATTGTATTCACCTACGTATTCCGAAGAATCTCCATATTTTGATTTAAGGAAATAAATGGCTCCTTGTTTACCTGCAAAATTGGCTAAGTTCTCATTAAACGATACATTGTTTTTTACATAAATTGTGGCATGCGTTAATTCGTGAATTATTAAATCAGCTAGTCGAGCTTCTGACTTATTTAACATAGATGAAAGAATTGGGTCTTTAAAAAAACCGAGTGTTGACCAAGCTGAAACTTCATCGATTTCTGTGTCTAGGCCTTTTGCTTTAATTTTCTCTTCTTCTTGTTTTGCCTTTTCTAAATTAAAATAACCTTTGTAGGGAAAACAACCTGCTATTGGAAAACACCACTGATGAGCTTCAATTTTAAACTCAGGACTTGCAGTTACAACCCATAAAATGGGTTTGCCTTTTTGATCGTAAAAAGTGGTGTAATTCTCAGAGTTATTTAAACCTAAAGAGTCGATAGCAAATTGCCTGATTTCTTCAATTAAGGCTATTTTTTGCAAAATAGAATCAGGAGTGTTTTTGTCTGCTTTTATTTCTGAAATTGGAACAGCACCGCTAAGAACTTTGATTTGGCCGCTTGCCTGACCAATACCGTAGCGAATATTTTGAAAGTTAAATGCAATAAATAATAGAGCGATGAAAAGAAATCCTAAAAGAATTTTCTTCTTCATACTAAACTGACTTGAGGATGCTTATTAAAATTGGTTTTAATCCGCTAAAGAAAAACTCTACAGCAATAACCATTACAATTAAGCCCATTAAGCGCATCATTATTTTGTTTCCTGTTTCTCCTAACCACTTGGTAACCTTATTTGCACTCCAAAGAATTAGAAAAGTAATAAGGCAAACGAGTGCAATAACAATCACTAAAACACCCTTAAACTTAAGGTCATTGGCATCCTCCATTAAAACGATTGTATTGGTAATTGCTCCGGGGCCACAAATCATTGGAATCGCTAGTGGTGTTATAGAGATATCATCAACATACTCTTTGCGTTCTTCATCTTTATTGAATTTGGCACTTGCTAATCTTGCTTGCAGCATGTCGTATCCCATCATAAAGAAGATTATTCCTCCAACCATTCTGAAACTGTCTACTGAGATACCAAGAAATTTAAATAAAAACTGACCTGAAAAACCAAATGCAAGCATGGTAAAAAATGCCACGATGGTTGCTTTACTTGCAGTATTCCTTCTTTCTGTATTATTTAAGGAACTTGTCATGGTCATAAAAATGGGCATGGTTCCTAATGGGTTTATTAGGGTTAAAAATGAAGTAAAACAAAGAAGTCCGAAAGCAAGATATTGGTCCATTATTTTTTTTGCAAAAGTAGTTTAACCTTGTTTAACATTTTTCGAAACAACAAATTAAAAGTATAAGCGTTCTAATATCAAATATCTGAGTGTTAGTTGTTTTGTTTGGCAGTAGACCGGCTCCTGACTTTAAAATCTTGAGCCGGTTTTTTTATTCAAAAATATCTTTTGCTAATCTGTAGGTATTTGCATGGGCATTAACAATTATTTTAATGTCTTCGGAGTATCCGCCACCCATGCAGGCGGTACAAGGAATGTTTCTTTCTACCACTGCTTCTAAAACCATTCTATCTCGTCTTTTATAATCCTCAATAGAAACACCTAATCTGTCTAGTTTATCAGAGGCTAAAATATCTACACCGCACTGATAGAATATAAAATCAGGTTTAACTTTATCAATAGTTGGAACCAAATGTTTTTCTAAAATCTTCAAATATTCTTCTCCTGAAATTTTATCAGGCAGTGGAATATCAAGATCAGACTTTTCTTTTCTTAATGGGTAGTTACTGTCACCGTGCATGCTAAAGGTAAATACACGGTTTTCCTTTTCGAAAATTTTAGCGGTTCCATTTCCTTGGTGAACATCCAAATCTATAATTAGAATTTTTTGTGCGATACCGTTTCTTAGTAGATGAGATGCGGCTATTGCTTGGTCATTTAGTAAACAAAAGCCCTCGCCGTTGTCTGCAAACCCATGATGTGTGCCACCTGCTGTATTAAAAGAAATGCCATACTCTAAAGCAAACATAATTGCTTCGAGTGTTCCCCCTGTAATAATTAATTCTCGATCGATTAATTGTTTACTATGCGGAAAACCACTTCTTAACTCTTCTTGTCGATTTAATTTTAATTGAGAAAGTTTTTCCCAGTAATCAAAATCATGAATTGCGAGTATATCTTCTTCTGAAATTGCCTTTGGTTCGAAGAAATTGTCCTTGGTAAATGTCCCCTCATGCATTAACTGCAAAGGCAGTAATTCATATTTCTCCATTGGAAACCGATGTTTCTCAGTAAGGGGATGAATATAAATAGGATCCCAAGCTATCTTTATCAATGGTTACTTTTTCTTTTTCCCTCTAACAGATGCTTCTAATACATCCCACATTTCGTTTGGAATGGCATCAAATCCAGTAAACTCACCTGCATTGTATATCCATTCTCCCGAATCAATAGTAACTACTTCTCCGTTGATGTAGGCAGAAAAATCGGACATTAAATAAGCCGCTAGGTTTGCTAATTCTTGATGCTCACCATACCTTTTGGCAGGAATCCTTTTAAGCGGGTCTAAAGACTCTTGAAGCTCTTTGGGAAATAATCTACTAAATGCACCTTGTGTAGGGAATGGTCCCGGTGCTATTGCATTGGTTCTAATTTTATATTTTGCCCATTCCGCAGCAAGCGACTTAGTTAAGGTTAATACACCAGCTTTTGCTACTGCAGAAGGAACAACATAACCAGAACCTGTCCAGCTGTATGTAGTCACTATATTTACTACTGTTCCTTCGATTTTATTCTTGATCCAATATTTCCCTAATAATAATGAGCAATTGTAACTTCCTTTTAAAACAATATCAACAATTACATCAAATGCTTTTGGAGATAATCTTTCCGTCGGGCTAATAAAATTTCCGGCTGCATTGTTTACTAGTCCATTAATTTCTCCGAACTCTTCAATTCCTTTTTCAATCAGGTTTTCAACCTCAAGTGGTTTTCTAACATCGCAGGCAATAGCTAAAATTTTTCCACCAGTTTCTTTTCTTAATTCTTCCGCAGTTGCATCTAAAACTTCTTGTTTTCTACTCGCAATAATTAGGTTTGAACCTAGTTCCATGTAATACTTGGTCATAGACCTACCCAAGCCAGTTCCACCTCCTGTAACTAAAATTGTTTTTCCTTTTAGCTCTTCGCCTTTAAACATGGGGTCTTTATAAGTATTCATTTTTCTATGTTTTTAGAATTTTTATCAGAATCTGATTGATTGAATAGAGAATTTATAATAGATAGTATAATGCTAAACAACAGAGCCCACCAAAAGTTTCTTACTTCAAATCCACCTACTAAATCATCTGCCAGCATTATAATTATTGCATTTATTACAAATAAAAATAATCCTAAGGATAGTATTGTAGCGGGTATTGTTAAAATAACTAGAATTGGTTTTACCAAGGTATTTAATAAGGATAGAACGACGGCAACTATTAGAGCAGAAATATATCAATCTATTGAAACACCTGGTAATAGGTATGCTGTGATAAAAACAGCTAAACCACTGATTAATGTTTTTACTAAGAAATTCATGTTTTTAGTTTTTAATGTTATTTTTCAATTACTGCGAAACTATTTCCATTAAATGAGCACAGAAAATTGCGGCATAAGTCCCAAGTGCATAACCTAAAACAGCCAATAAAACCCCAACAGGAGCTAGGCTTGGGTGAAAAGCTGATGCGACAATTGGGGCAGAAGCTGCACCTCCCACATTGGCTTTACTGCCTACAGCTAAGAAAAAGAACGGAGCTCTGATTATTTTAGCAACTAGAAATAGCAACCCAACATGAAATACCATCCATATTAAGCCAACTATAATAAAGTCCCAGTATTTTATCAATTCTGAGAGATCTATTTTCATACCTATTATTGCAACCAAAATATATATAAATCCGCTTCCTAGTTTTGATGCTCCGGCGCCTTCTATACTTCTAACTTTTGTAAATGATAGACCTAAACCAACAGTTGTAGCCACCACAACAACCCAAAAGAATTGACTTGCTAAAATGCTATCTTTCCAACTAGATTCCGAAGCCATGCCTCCAAAAAACTCTGCAAGAAAATGTGCTAAACCAACACCACCAAAGGCAATTGCAATGATTTTAATCAAATCTGTTAATGTGAATTTTTTCTCCACACTTGCCGAATAATTTGCCATCTTATCTTTCAATGTGTCAATTGATGAAGAGTCTGCCTTCAACCATTTATCAATTTTGTCTGATTTCCCGGCTCCTAATAAAATAAATGCCATCCAAATATTAGCGACAACTACATCTACTGCTAACATGGCTCCGTACTTTTCTACATTAAATTGATAAAGTTCTAGCATAGCAGTTTGATTCGCACCACCTCCAATCCAACTGCCTGCTAAAGTAGCCAGGCCTCTCCAAACGGCATCGAAGCCAGCACCACCAACTGTTTCTGGCGAAAAAGTTGAGGTAATTAAAATTGCAATTGGACCACCTAATACTATACCAACAGTTGCAGTAAAAAACATGATTAATGCTTTTGGTCCTAGTTTGACAATGCCTTTCAAATCGGTACTTAAAGTCATAAGTATAAGTGAGGCTGGAAGAAAATAGTTTTTAGCAATTGGCCACAAGCTAGACGTTTTAGGAGAAATTATATTAAAAGTACTAAGCAAAGCAGGTAGTAAATAGCACATTAATAATGCAGGGACAATTTTATAAAACCAACTAAAACCCTTTTTTTGAGATGTATGAAATACTATTCCTAAACAACAAACTAGTAAACCAAATACAACAGCATCATTTGTAATTAATGGACCTGTTAAACTTTCTTCTTCCATAAAAAATAATTTGATGGTCGAAGATAAGTTTTTGGAATTAAACTTTAGCGAATAGTCCTAGAATTTGTATTCTAGGCTTCTAAGATATCAAGCAAGAGTTTTATCTCTGCTTCTTTGTCCAGATAACCTGATTTGTTGTATGTGAACATCAGGGTTTTCAAAATCCTTTTAATAATGCTAAGATTATCACAAGGGAGATAGAATTCAGGCTTCTCCTGAATTTTTAATTGTTTCAGAAATGTATCAATATCCTTTTTCTGAAATATAGTTCCTTTATTAAATGGATTGATGTAAAATAAAACATCTTCTTGTCCAATTTCATCATAAAATTGAACTGGCAAATGTGTGTATGCAAGCACAAAAAGCTCAGGTAGATTTACACCGTAAACAGGCACTTTAAGTCTGCTAGCAACTTCAATATACAATAGAGATAAACTTATGGGACTTCCTTTTTTCGTTTCTAAAACATTGTTTATAAATGAGTTTTGAGGAGAGTGGAAGTTTTTCTTGTTTCCACCAAAACCCATAATATCGAAGAAGATTTTATTGAATACTCCTGCCTTTTCAAGTGCAGTCAAGTTTCCATTTAATTCTAGCCAAATATCTTGTGTAAGTTGTTCAATAAAACTATAGATATAATCTTCATCTAAGTCAGCATACTGGTACTTGGCAATTAAAATTGCTCCTTCAACTAAAGGCTTGATTTCTGTTTTTTTCCAAGCCTGAAGCCCTTTTACAATTCCTTGAAATTGGATTTGATGTAATACTTGTTCTATTCTATTTTGAAGTATGGCATTGAATGAATTCTCCCAAGCATCCTCTAAAAAAGGAACTGCGGTTTCTCCAATGTTCAATAACTCTTGACTGATTTGGTCAAAAATTTTCTGATCAGGATCGTCTAATAAATTTATTAACGCTGATATATTTTGAGAACCTTGCATGGATAGTACAAAGGTTAACTTTTCGCTAACTCAAGATTAAAACTGCATTAGGAGTTTTAAACTAAAGATTGTTAATGAGGTTTATGCAGTTAATCGATCTAAAACATCATGAATTAAACTTTTTATAACAGGCTTGTAATCTTTGCTAAATGAGTTTGCATAACGATTGGCAACAACGGCACAAACGGTACAAGCATCATGACCCATTAATCTTGAAAGGCCATATAATGCTGAGGTTTCCATTTCATAATTGACGATTCTCTGACCCTCAAACTCAAAAGCTCTTAAACTTTCATTAAGGTTTGGATACCTTGGACTTAACCGTAACTTTCTACCTTGTGGTGCATAAAAGCCAGAGGCAGTAATTGTAATTCCAGGATTAAAGCCTTTGCCAATTTTATCAATTAAGTCAGTCGAGCCTTTAACCAAGTATGGATTATTTAGCGATTTATCCCAGCTTGTTTGTTTAAGAATCTCTTGGTGGATTTTACTTTCTTCCGAATTCATTGCAAATTCGTAAAAGTTCATTAGGCCATCCAATCCAAAAGCATGTGTTGATACCACAACTTCGTCAGTAGGAACAGACTCTTGAATCGATCCACAAGTTCCAATTCTTACAATCTCTAGTTTGGTGTGATTCTCCTTAACTTCTCTTTTTTTCAAATCAATATTTACCAATGCATCCAGTTCGTTTAATACAATATCAATATTGTCTGTGCCTATTCCTGTAGCAAGAGCTGTTACTCTAACTCCTTTATAAAACCCGGTATGAGTTACAAATTCTCTATTCTCAATTTTACAATCTATTGAGTCAAATAAATTAGAAATGGTTTCAATTCTTCCAGGGTCACCAGCAATAATAATTTTATTGGCTATATTTTCTGGTTTAAGCGCTAAATGGTAAATAGAACCGTTTGTGTTGAGTACTAATTCTGAAGGATCAATCATATTTAATTTTATCTATTACGAAACTACAAAATCTTAAACATAACCTTTTGATTCATTTCTTGAAAAAGATAAAAATAAATAACTTTCTAAAAAAATATTAGCCATGAAACATACCTATAAAATAAATAAGATTCTGGTTCCGATTGACTTTTCAGAATCATCAGACAATACTTTAAATCATGCAATTGCGATTGCTAAAAAATCTAATTCAGAACTGATTCTGGTTCACGTGTTAGGTGTTTCCAGTCACGTTTTTCCAAATCTTACTGACGAGAGTAATACATCGTCTTTATTAATGGAAAAGGTTGATCACGAAATGAGTTCTTTGGTAAAAGAGCTTAAAAGCACTAATAACATTGAAGTTTCGGGGCAAATCGTTGAAGGTAGCCCATCAGTTGGGATAGTAGAGGTGGCAGAAAGCAGAGCCTGTGATTTAATTGTTATGGGGACTCACGGAGTTTCAGGATTTCAAGAGTTTTTTATGGGTAGTGTTGCCTATCGCGTTGTGAACTCATCTAAATGTCCTGTTTTAACGATTAATCAAACTGCTAAGGTAAATGATTACGGGACGATACTTGTTCCAATTGATAGTTCAATGCATACAAAGGATAAAGTTTCTGAAGTAACAACACTTGCAAAATTATTCAACTCCAAGGTTAAGGTTGTTGGTTTAGTAACAGAAGACCACCAAGATGAAGAGAAATTTCACAGAGCCAAAATAAAGCAAGTAGAGGAGCATTTTTCTGTTAACGGTATTGAGTTTGAGAGTAAAATTATTCATGGAGAGGATTTAACAGAGATGTTAAATAGTTACGCTCAAGCTGTTGATGCTGATTTGATTGCAATTATGACTGAACAAGAAGCTAGTACCGGCTTATTTGTTGGACCGCACGCTCAAAGAATAGTGAACCATTTTAGAATACCTGTGTTAAGTGTAACACCGATTGCTACGCTAGATTTAACTAGTCAAGGTAACATTAGACCATTTCATTCTTAAATAGCATATGAATGCAGAAATTATCACCATTGGTGATGAAATTTTAATAGGACAGACAATAGATACAAATTCAGCTTGGTTGGGCAAAGAGCTCAATCAAGTTGGAATTTCTATTAAGCAAATAACTTCAATAAAGGATTCTAGAAATGAAATTCTTGAGGCTTTAAAGTCTGCCTCAACTAAAGCTGATTTAATTCTGATTACTGGTGGGCTTGGTCCCACTCAAGATGACATTACTAAGAGTGTACTTTGCGATTATTTTGATACAGAATTAGAAGTTAACGACGAAGTTTTAAAAACAATTCAAGATTACTTTAAGCAAAGAGGTCGAGACATGCTAGAGAGTAATAACCTTCAAGCATCATTACCAAAATCTTGTACAGTTTTACCAAATGCTCTGGGAACAGCAAGTGGAATGTGGTTCGAAAAAGAGGGCAAAGTATATGTTAGTATGCCTGGAGTTCCCTACGAAATGAAGGGCCTAATGACAAATGAGGTCTTTCCGAGACTGAAAGAGAAATTTGATTTTCCGTCGATTATCCACCGTACCATTATGACAGAGGGGATTGGTGAATCATTTATGGTTGAACTGATTAAAGAGTGGGAGGCTAGTCTTGAGGATGAAGAAATAAAAGTTGCCTACTTGCCATCACCTGGCATTGTAAAAATTCGACTATCCATTTTTGGTAATGATTTTGATTCAATGCATGAACGAATCAATCGAAAAGTATCTGAATTAGAAAAACTAATTCCAAATTTTATTTATGGCGAAAATGATCAAACACTAGAACATGCTGTTGGAGATTTGCTAATTGCTGAAAAAGCAACTATTTCAACAGCAGAAAGTTGCACTGGAGGTAATATTGCTCATTTACTAACATCTATTAGTGGAAGCTCGGCCTATTTTTTAGGTAGTATTGTTTCTTATGCAAATGAGGTTAAGGTAAGCGAATTAGGTGTCTCTGAATCTGATATAAATAATTATGGAGCGGTTAGTCGGCAAGTAGTTGAACAAATGGCTGTTGGTGTGTTAAATAAAATGAAAACTACATACGCTCTTGCTACATCAGGTGTAGCAGGCCCTGATGGAGGAACGGAAGATAAGCCTGTAGGAACAGTTTGGATTGCAGTAGCCAATAAAGGTGGTGTTTACTCTAAGAAATTTTTATTTGAAAAGAATAGGGCAAGAAACATTAGAAGAGCCTCGTATGCTGCATTAAGTTTGTTGAAAAGGAAAATAAACGGGCAACTAAATTAGAAGTTTGGCTTTAAAGTATATTTAGAATAAAAAGAGTCGATATATTCAACTGCTTCTTCAACCGTATCAGCTAAGTAAAAAATATCCATATCTTTCGGACTAGCGTTTTCATTGGTTTCTATTAAAACGGTTTTAATCCATTCTAATAAACCACCCCAAAACGATTTACTCATTAATACGATTGGAAATTTTCCGATTTTATGTGTTTGAATTAATGTAACAGCTTTAAAGAATTCATCTAGGGTTCCAAATCCTCCTGGAAGCACGACAAAGCCTTGTGCATATTTTACAAACATTACTTTTCTTGCAAAAAAGTAATCGAAGTTTAAGGATTTATCATCATCAATATATGGGTTATTATTTTGCTCAAAGGGTAAGTCAATATTTAATCCAACGGATCTACCGCCTGCTCTATGCGCCCCCTTATTTGCAGCTTCCATAATTCCAGGTCCTCCTCCGGTTATTACCCCCATAGCCTTTTTGGCAAATTTGATAAGCAAGTTCATCAGCTATTTTATAGTACTTATGATCCGGTTTTCTCCTTGCAGAACCAAAAATAGAAACACAAGGTCCAATTTTAGAAAGGTTTTCGAAGCCATTGACCAGTTCAGCCATTATTTTAAAAACTGCCCAAGAATCGTTGCTCTTAATTTCACTCCAGTCTTTTTCAGAAAACTTATCTTTTATTCTTTCGTCGCTATTTTCCATGGTTTATTTCTTTTTCTAAATATACTGAAGTAAAGCCTTTTTTATTTTTCACAATCTTTTCCGGAGAGCCTTCTGCAATGATTTGACCCCCGTTTTTTCCGCCCTCTGGACCTAAATCTATTATGTGATCGGCTACCTTTACAATATCGAGATTATGCTCGATAATTAAAACGGTATTTCCTGCATCTGCTAATTTATTAAGCACAATTAACAGAATTCTAATATCTTCAAAATGTAGTCCGGTAGTTGGTTCATCAAGAATGTAAAAAGTATTACCTGTATTCTTTTTTGCTAACTCCGATGCTAATTTAACCCGTTGAGCCTCGCCTCCTGATAAAGTTGTTGAAGCTTGTCCCAAGTGTATATAGCCCAAACCTACATCTTGTAATGTTTTAATTTTTTGCAAGATTGATGGTATGTGTTCAAAAAATTCAACTGCTTGGTCAATCGTCATATTTAATACATCACTTATCGACTTACTTTTATACCGGACTTCTAATGTCTCTCTATTGTATCGTCTTCCGTAGCATTCAGGACATTCTACATAAACATCAGGTAAAAAATTCATTTCAATGGTTTGCACACCTGCACCCTTGCAAGTTTCGCATCTCCCTCCTTTCACATTAAATGAAAATCTACCTGGCTTATAGCCTCTAATTTTAGCTTCTTGCAGATTACTAAACAACATTCTAATATCTGTAAATACTCCAGTATATGTTGCAGGATTTGAACGAGGTGTCCTTCCGATTGGTGACTGATCAATTTCAATTACCTTATCTAAGTGTTCTAACCCCTTAATCTTTTTATACGGCAATGGAGTTCGCTTACCATTATAAATATGATTATTTAAAATTGGGTATAAAGTATTATCAATTAAGCTTGATTTTCCACTACCTGAAACACCGGTAATACAAATCATTTTCCCTAAAGGAAAACTAGCTGTAACATTTTGCAAATTATTACCACTAGCACCTTGAAGTACAAGTTTTTTCCCGTTTCCTTTTCTTCTAATTTTAGGAATTTCTATTTCTTTTTTACCATTTAAATAGACGGTAGTTAAAGAATCACCTTTCATAACTTCTTCAGGTGTTCCTTGGTTAACAATTTTTCCGCCATGCACACCTGCAAAAGGGCCAATATCAATCACGTGGTCGGAAGCTAGCATGATGTCCTTATCATGCTCAACAACTATAATTGAATTACCGATATCTCTTAAGTTTTGGAGTGCCTCAATTAACCTGTTATTGTCTCTTTGATGCAATCCAATACTGGGCTCATCTAAAATATATAAAACTCCTACTAGTTGTGATCCAATTTGGGTGGCTAAACGTATTCGTTGTGCTTCGCCTCCAGATAGTGTCGCAGCGCTTCGATTAAGTGAAAGATAAGTTAATCCAACATCCAATAGGAATTGAATTCTTGTTCTAATCTCTTTGATTATATCTTTTGCAATGATATTATTTCGATCGCTTAATTTTTCTTCAATATTATTAAACCAAATAGCTAACTGGTCAATATCATAATTAGCTAAATCACCAATATTCTTTTCTCCTATCTTAAAATAGAGCGCTTCTTTTTTTAGTCTACTGCCATTGCATTCCCTACAACTTACTTTGTTCATAAACTGAACAGCCCACTTTTCAATTTGCTTAGATTGCTTCTCTTCGTATTGGCGACTAATAAAGTTTGTTAAACCCTCAAAAGAAAATGAATATGTAGTTGATGTTCCTGAAATTTTATCTGTTACTTTAATAGGTGAGTTTGTTCCGTAAAGAATTGTATTTATGGTTGCATCGTCAATGTCTTTTATGGGAGTTGTTAGTGAAAAGCCGTAGTGATTTAATATGATACCTACTTGTTTAAAAATCCACTTATTTTCATACTCTCCAAGAGGAGCCAAGCCTCCTTTTTTTATCGATAATTTTTCGTTCGGAATAATTTTATCTTGGCTTATTTCAGCAACTTGACCTAAACCATTGCATTTTGGACAGGCTCCATATGGGGAGTTATAGGAAAATGAGTTTGGAGCAGGAGGGTCATACGAAATACCTGAAGTAGGACACATAAGGTTTCTACTAAAAAATCTAGGATCTTCATCCTCCTTTCCTTTTTTTAATATCATTAAAACACCTTTTGCTTGTTTCATTGCAAGGGCTAAAGCGTCAGAAATTCTCTTTTTATTATCAGCTTTAACTTCTAAACGATCAATCACAATTTCAATGTCATGAACTTTATAGCGATCTAATTGGAGATTCCTATCGATGTCAATTATATTACCATCAACCCTAACTTTTAAGAATCCTTGTTTTAAAATATTTCGGAATAACTCTCTGTAGTGACCTTTTCTTCCTTTTACAACAGGAGCTAAAATAGATATGGCTTTATTGTCATATTCTACTAAAACTAGATTTAAAATCTCTTTATCAGAGTATTTAACCATTTTCTTGCCTGTTACATATGAATAAGCATCGGCTGATTTGGAATATAGCAGCCTTAGAAAGTCATATATTTCAGTAATTGTTCCTACTGTTGATCTTGGGTTTTTACTTACTGTTTTTTGTTCAATTGAAATAACAGGACTAAGGCCTTCGATTTTATCAACATCAGGTCTCTCTAAAGTTCCTAAAAACTGTCTTGCGTAGGAAGCAAAGCTTTCTACATACCTTCTTTGACCTTCAGCATATATAGTGTCAAATGCTAAAGAAGACTTGCCACTTCCACTAAGACCAGTTATTACTACAAGCTGATCGCGTGGAATCTTTAAGGATATGTTTTTTAAATTATGAACTCGTGCACCAACAACCTCTAATGTATTTGATTGTTCTTCCATTTTATCTCTTTAGATTTTAAGAACAAGTTTGAACTAGTTAAGTTGATAATTAGAATTAGTAGGAAGTTTTATTTCATAAGAAGTGTTTAAAGTGTTCTTTATATATGCCTCTCTTAACCACGGATTGAAATATTTTAAGATTTTGTAACTGATATTGTGGTCTGCTGCAAATTGAGGGAAACTATTAATACTTGAGTCTACTGTAATGGTTTTAAAATCTAACGGCGCGTATAGGTCCTTCTTCCTAATGTTGAATCCATATTGCTCAGGATTAGTAAAAATTTGTTTTACTGCTAATATTCTAAAAACATATCGACCTGTTTCATTATTTAACAATAAATTATAGTAACTATTGGCCTTTTGTCTTGTAAGTTCTTTTGTTATTCTGTTTTTACCAGCGTTATATGAAGCTGCAACTAAAGCCCAACTTCCATACATTTCATATGAATCTTTTAGGTACTTACATGCAGCAATTGTTGCTTTTTCAACATGGTATCTTTCATCAACTTCACCATTTATTTGTAATCCGTATTCCAAGCCCGTGGCTTTCATAAACTGCCAATAGCCTGTTGCTCCTGCAGGCGATACCACATTGTCCAAACCACTTTCAATAAGTGCTAAATATTTAAAATCTTCAGGAATTCCATTTTCTTTTAAAATCGGTTCTATTACAGGAAACCATCTATTGGCTTTTTTAAAATAGAGAATTGTATTAGAGTGGAAATAAGTATTAGAGTGCAATTCACGATCAAACCTTTCATATACTTCAGGCTCTTCCAAAGGAACTTTTTCTCCAGCGAAAAGAATGTTTTTTGGAGGACTTAAACTATAAATATTATAGTTATCCGATATATTACTATGATGCTCAACTTCGTCAGCTTCGGTTTCTGAGGAGAAGGTGAATAGCTGTATTAGACCAAAAATTGATAGAGGAATTAGAATATAGAATAAAAGGCTATTCTTTTTTTTGTTCATTTTTTTCTTCGTTTTTAGGATGCGTCTTTTTTGTTATTAAAAATAACGATAGAAATATGATTATCGCATACGCTAGAAACAGAATTGTGAACAAATGATTCCACGGATTAATGGAAAGGGACATTAAAATTAATAATGCTGAAACAAGACCAACACCTGCAACCAAAAATGCAATAGAAGGCTCAGATAATCCAAGGTATGAAAGGTGATGTGTGGTGTGATCTCTCCCTCCAACAAACGGAGACTTTCCCTTAGCAATTCTATTTATAACAACGGTTGTTGTGTCAGAAAGTGGAATTAAGAAAGCAAGAATCGGAAATAGAAACTGTCTTGAGATGTTGGTTTCAAAAGGTACCTCAAAATTCCACAAGAAATTAATTGATAATGCAGCAAGAAATACACCTAAAAACTGACTGCCTGTGTCACCCATATACATTTTTGAAGGATACCAATTAAAGAATAAGAAACCCAACAAGCCTGCAATACCTCCAATTACCAATATAAAGTAAACATTGTCGTATTGCTTAGAGAAAAAGATGATTGTCAGCACTCCAATCAAGGCGAAAATAGATGCTGTTGTTGTTATAGCATCCATATTGTCAAGCATGTTTATAGAATTCATTAAACCAACTACCCATAAGAAAGTAATAGCATAATTAATCCACTCTGTATCAAATATATTAATAACAGTTCCTGTTGCTATTAAAATTATTGCACAAAGAGCTTGAGCCAAAGATTTTAATATTGGATTGGTATCGTAAGCATCATCGGTCAAACCTGCTAAAAAACCAACTGTTGTAGCTACTACAAAACCTATTAATTTTAAATCAAACGAATCGCTATGCTTTGAGAAAAATATTGGGTAAAAGGCAAGTAATAGTAGAAATACTATGTATAAGGCTATACCTCCAAAGGCAGGTTTGCTTGTAGTTTTCCATCGGATTACTTGGTCGTCAATATTTCGAATCCCTAGATTTTTTGAAAACTTTAAAAATAGCCTATTAACTAGGACGGAAAATAAAAGTCCCATTAAGAAGATAATAATAAGCTTAACTAAAAAGAAGTCTTGAACCATCTAAAATTTACTTTTTAATTTAGAAAATGAATCAGCTATTTCATCTTTTTCTGAAATTATTGGCTTATCTACTCTCCAGTCTATCTCTAGGTCAGGGTCGTTCCAAAAAATAGCCCCCTCAGATTCTTTATTATAAGGCTGTGTGCATTTGTATGAGAAAATGGTATTATTTTCTAGGGTTGCGAACCCATGAGCAAATCCTGGAGGAATAAAAAATTGAGTTTTATTTGTTGCGTTTAGCTCAATCGAAAAATGCTTTCCATAAGTTTTTGACTCTTTTCTGATATCAACGGCAACATCTAAGACGGATCCTCGGATTACTTGAACTAATTTTCCTTGGGCAAATGGAGGATTCTGAAAATGTAATCCTCTTACTACTCCTTTCTGAGACATTGAAAGATTATCCTGAACAAATGATTCATTTATTCCATTTGAAATATATTTTGCTTTATTAAAGGACTCAAAAAAGTAGCCTCTTTCATCTTCAAAAACTTTAGGTTTAATAATTTTTAAACCTTCAATGAAAACGTCTTCAACTATCATTTCTTCTTCTTTTTAAAGATTCTTTTCCAACCTTTCTCTTCATGGTCGTTTTCGTCATAATATCCATACCCGTACCCATATCCATATCCGTAGCCATAGCCATATCCGTAACCATAGCCTCTTTTCTTAGAATCTACACCGTTTAGAATTACTGATAGCTTAGTGATGTTATTTTCTTGAATAAGTCTATCAACATTTTGAACAAAGTTCTTTTTCGAATATTCAGATCTAAAAATGTACAGAGGGTAATCTGCTTCTTTTATTACAGCAATTCCATCGGTAACTAAACCAACCGGTGGGTTATCAACTATAATCAGATCATACTTCTCTTTTAATTTATTAATTAAAATTTCTAACTGACCATTTATAATTAATTCAGAAGGATTGGGAGGGACTGGACCCGCAGTAATAAAATCTAGGTTTTCTTGTTTCGAGCGATGAATACAAGATTCCAACTCATCCTTTCCGATAAGCAATGTGCTCATTCCTTTAATGTTCTCAGTATTAAAACCTAAGTGAATTTTAGGTTTCCTCATATCTAAATCTAAGATAATGACCTTTTTCCCGCTGTAAGCAATTATTCCCCCTAAGTTAATAGCAATAAATGTTTTTCCTTCACCGGATACGGTAGAGGTAACTGCCATTAATTTGGCTCCCTTTTTAGCAGTTATAAATTGAAGGTTTGTTCTTATAGACCTAAAGGATTCTGCGATTAATGATTTTGGATTTTGATTGACTATCAGTTGAGATACAGGTATATCCTTTTTATATTTAGGAACAATTCCTAAAATACTAACATTGGAACTTGAAAACTTCGCTATTTCATTAATTGAAGTTATTTGATTGTGTACTAAGTATTTAAAAACAACAATAATTAAGCTAAGTATTATTCCTGTTAATATAAATCCGATAAAAATTAGTTTTTTATTGGGAGAAATAGGGTTGCTAGATATTTGAGCTTCAGTAAGGATTTCAATATTTGAAACAAACCCTTCTCGAGAAATAGAATATTCAGTCTTTTTCTCAATTAATAAAGAGTAAAACTTCTCATTTATATCATAGTCTCTTTTTTGCCTTATTGATTCAATTTCTTGCTCTGGAATATTTGTAAACTGAAATTCGAGTTCTTCTATTTTTTCATCAAGCTTATTTTTTCTTTCCGTATACTTTTCAAATAAGGAGTGGATACTAGAAACTATTATTTTTTCTTGGATGTCTAATTGAAACTCTATTTCTTTCATCCGTGCATTATTCTCAACATTGGAGAATTTCATTTTTTGCTCGGAAATAAGAAGCTCATTGTATTCATTAATTATTGACTCTAATCCATTATCTGCTGAATTTCCTATTAATGCAGGCACTAGTTTGTATATGCTGATTCTTTTCTTAGCAGTATCAATTTCATTTTGAATTTCTTTTAAGAAATTTATTTTAAAATCGAGTTCAATTTTTGCATCCTCAAGCTTACCGATGCGATCAATCATAATTGATGTGTACTCATCAATCTCAGGTAGGAAGTTTTCTCGTTTAAACTCTTGAATTAGTTTTTCTGCTTTTTTTTGTTTTTCGTAAACAACTTTTATTTGTTCGTCAAGGAAGGAAATAATTTGACGAGAACCCTTTTTCTTTTTTTCCTCGTTGTACTTACTAAACTGTGTAATTACCGAGTTTACAATATCGTGAGCCTTTATTCTATTGCCATCTTCATACGTTAGGCTTACTGTTTTTGCACTAGGATTTACTACAGAAATTACAAGTTTAGAGCTCAGTTCACTAACCAGTGAATTTAAACTATTGATTACAAAATGATAAGAGATCGGCTTTACGCTCGTAGTTTCTTCGACAATTTTTTGGTAATCTATTATTGAAATCTTTATTGTTGCAAAGGGTAATTCAACAACATTGCCAAATCTTATATCTTTTGTTTTAATTTCGCCATTTTCGTTCCAACTTAAAGACCCGCTTTGTTCATTTTTAAAAATTAAATCAACTTGTGTTGGTCTAAGGGTAGAGTCCTTGTTTAGAAGTTCGACTCTAAAAGGGGAGTTTTTATAAATTTCATTTTGGAGAAAATTACCCTGACTATAATAGCTTATTTCAAGAGGGAGGTTTAGAATTGCATTTTTAGCTATTACATTTGATTGCATTAGCTCTAGCTCTGAAGAAATATCATTCGTTTCATAATAATCCTCTACATCCAATAGCTGGTTTGCTTGGTTAGATTTTTCAATTTGAATAATTGAATTGGAGCTATAAATAGGAGCAGTGTATCGAAGATAAATAAAGGCTGAAAAAACTAGAAGTGCTATGGTCAGTAGCACCCACAGCCCATTCTTTCTAAAAATATAGATAAATAGACCTATGTCAAAATCGTTATTAAAGTTTCCTAACTTGTCTTTATAACGATTGACGTTTTCTATTTCGTTTTTTTCAATTTGATTGTACAAACCTTTCTATTTATTGAACTCTGTCAATTACGAAATACAGTGTTAAGGCACTTGTAATTAAACTTAGAATTGGAGCAATCTCACTAATTAGTTGTCTTCTAGTAACTCCAAGAGGTTCTACATAAATAATGTCATTAGCTTGAAGTATAATATTAGCTTGTGAAACCCCTTGAATTGTAGAAAGGTCAATTAGGTATACTTCAGGATTGGATAAATCACCGCGAATTAATTTTACACGATTTGCTCGACCAGTTTCTGTTATTCCACCTGCTTGCGCTAATGCTTCAAGTAAGGTTACATTATTATTAGTTAAGGTTATGACTCGGCCATTTCCCCCATTACCGGGAAATATAGTTACTCTCCTGTTAGAAATACCCAACAAAATAAATGGGTCAATATAAATCTCGGCGTATTTTTCTTCTAGGAAGAACTCTGCCTCTCTCAATGTCAATTCACTAACTTTTACTCGGCCAATTATTGGTAGGTTAACAAATCCATCAAATTCTACTAAGTAACTTATTCCATTGTTCAAGTTTTGAAACTGAACTTGGTTCTCATTAGAGATGTCAATTAATTTAAATCCATTATTAGTGAATAATCTAAAACTGATTACATCATTTGGAGCGATTCTATATTCTAGTCCTACCGAGTCTGCTGGTTGGGTATATTTAAAATCCTTCGGAGTTTTAAACATAATACTGGGGTTTAAGGGAGCACAGCTAGCGAAAAATAATGCGATGATAGCTATTCCTAAAACTTTCTTTAACATAATGTAACGTTCTTTAACCTACAAATCTATCAAATAAAAGGGATGTAGTGACTTTTTGTAAGAGAATCTATTTAAGCAAAGATTGGTAAAGTTGATCCATGTCATTTACTAGTCGAGAGTAATGGAATTTATCCTTGACGTGACGCCCCCCCTTATTGCCTAAATTGTGCCTCAAACTTTCGTCTTCTACAAGTTTTAATAAAGATTCAGAAAATTCGCTAAGGTTATCATTTTTTGTGAGCAAAGCTGTTTCATTTGGAATAACAATATTACTAACTCCGCCAACTTTGGTGGATACAATCGGTTTGCTTGATGCCTGAGCTTCAATTAAACTTACTGGTGTACCTTCATTAAAGGAACTTAATGCAATAATATCCATGCCTGCATTTACCCTATCAATAGCTTTTATCCATGAGGTAAAATGAATGGTTGCTTTTTTTTCAGCTGTAAAGTCTCCATTTACGAAATCTAAACCCAAAGCTTTGGCATGAGTTTTTAAATGTTCTCTTTCTGAGCCATCTCCAACGATAAATGCTCTTATTTCTTTGTTGGTTTTCTTTTTTACTTCATAAATTGAATCTAGGAATAACTTATGGTTTTTAATAGGGACAAGTCTTCCAATTATTCCAATTGCAATTTCATTATCGGTTATGTTATACTGCTCTCTAAACAGGGTTCTTTTCTCTATTTTATTTTCATTAAACTTGTTAAGGTCAAAACCCAAAGGAATAACTTCAATTTTATCTTCTGAACAGATTCTATATTTTTTGCTTAATTCTAGTTTCTGCCTTTCGCTTATCGCAATTATTTTATCAGTTTTAAGAGCAAGAGTACGTTCTATATTTTTGTAAACATTAGTTTTTATCTTGCCAAAATAGGAATGAAAAACATGACCGTGAAATGTATGAACCATTTTAGCCTTACCATAGGCTATTCCTGCTGATCTCCCTATCGCTCCGGCTTTTGATGCATGAGTGTGGATAATGTCCGGCTTAAATTCTTTTATTAATTTCTTGATTCTTTTGTAAGCTGCCCGATCATTTCTTAAGCCAATATCGCGCTGCATTTCTTGAACTAAAAAGGGTTTAAGCCCAAGGTTGTCGAGGATAAATTGAGAGCTTTCTTCGCTGTCCTGCTCTTTTCCTCCGATAAGTAATGTTTCATACTTGGGCTGCATGTATTTAGTAAGCAATGCAGCATTGAAGGTTGGCCCACCGAGATTAAATCGGTTAATTATTCTAAGAACTTTTGGCATTAATTGGTAGTTAAATGACGGTATTCTCTAAATTACTTAAAAATTTTTCTTCCACCAGCTATTAAAAACTAGCAATGCCCAAATGTTGGCTTGCGCATCTTTAGGATTGTTAGACTCTAATTGACTAAGTAATTGGTTTACGGCATTTGAGTTAAAAAGGTTTTGGTCTTTTATGAACTTCTCAGAGAGTAAATCATTGTGAATCAAATCTTTTAAGTCTGTCTTAAACCAATTCAATAAGGGGACTTCAAAACCTTGCTTAGGCCGATTGTATAATTCCTCAGGAAGTAGATCTCTAGCGGCATCTTGAACGATTCGCTTTTTCATATGCTTGTTTATTTTATATGAGCTATCAACTGAAAAAGCAAAATTGACCATCTCGTGATCTAAAAAAGGAGTTCTTACTTCTAGGCTATTTGCCATAGACATTAGGTCAACTTTTCTTAGCATATCGCTTTTTAAAACCATGTTTAGGTCAGTTAAAAGAACATCATTAAAGTCTTTACTGTCATTTAAATAAGCTAAATGTTGTAGTTTTCTTTTGGCGTAAACTTCAGGTTTTGCCTTTTTACTGAAAAGGTTAGATGCATCAGCCTCATTCATTAAGCTTGCCCACAACCAATACCTATCTGCTGAAGAAAATTTTGCACCTTCGGCAAACTTATTTAGCTTTCTAAACAAGTTTCCAAGTTTCGAGTTCCGGGATTTTGGTAGGCTCTCCCAAACAGGTCTTAGGCCTTTAACAATTTTTTGTTTGGCTCCATTTTGCCGCATTAAAAATTCTCCCATGTGCTTATGATAGCCTGCAAAAAGTTCATCTGCTCCATCTCCTGAGAGGGCTACGGTAACATGCTGTTTTGTTCTTTTAGCTAAAGCATTTACCGCCAATGCTGATGAGTCTGCAAAAGGTTCGTCTATATAATCTAAGGTGTCATGCAAGCTATCTAATAAATCATTATTGCTTAGTGAAAAGACATGATGGTCTGTATTGTATTTTTTAGATACAAGTAATGCGTATTCTGTTTCATCAAATAGTGGTTCATCTGCAAATCCAATCGAAAATGTAGACAATTTATCTACTTTTTGTGATGCAATAGCCGTTATTAAAGAGGAGTCAATCCCACCGCTTAAAAATGTTCCAATCGGAACGTCAGATATAAGTCGCCTTTCAACAGATAAATCCATGAGCCTCAAAAATTCTATTTGAGCCTCATCATAACTTATGTGAGAATATTTTTGATTTTCTTGAGGATAGTTTAGCTGGTAAAATGGTATTTTTTGGATTCTATTATTGCTGTCTATTTTTAAATAATGACCAGGCTCTAATTTTTTTATGTCTGAGATTATAGAGTGTGGTTCTGGAATATAATTAAGTTGCAAATAAGTGTAAATCGAGCTGTTGTCGATGTTTTTAGGAATTGGATACTCCATAATTCCTTTCATCTCAGAAGAAAAGTAGAATTCATTCTCTGTTTTGTAATAAATAAAGGGTTTTATTCCAAATCGATCTCTGGCAGCTAAGGCACTTCTTTCTAATTTATCATATATTACGAAAGAAAAGAAGCCATTTAGTTTATTTAAAAAGGATGTTCCGTTTTTTATGAAGAGTTCAATCAAAACCTCCGTATCACTATTCGTTCTAAACTGAACCCCTTGTTTTTCTAAGTCAGCTTTTAAACTTTTATAATTAAATATCTCGCCATTAAATACAATACAGTATCTGTTTGTGTTGTCCCAAAATGGCTGGTTTGCTTTTGAGCTGGTATCAATTATCGACAATCTTGTATGCCCTAATATTGCATGCTCAAGTCTAGAATAATTACTTGCATCTGGTCCTCGAAACCTTAGTCGATGCAAAGATTTTTTTGTAGATTCTTCAAATGAACTATTCAGTTCATGATTAGCTAAAACTCCTGTTATACCGCACATAGTTTAATTTTTATGTCTTAGTGTGGTTATTATAATCAATATCCAAGAGCTGATTAATAGTAAACCCCCAATTGGAGTTATTGGCCCTAAAATTTTTAGCCAACCTGCATCTAGCAAATCTCTAAAGGATAGTAAATAGATAGAAAATGAAAACAAGATTATTCCAGCTGGAATAAGAAAGGATAAAACTCTTGTCTTTATTTTGTTTTGGAAACCAAGGATAAGAAGTAATAAAGCATGTATGATTTGATATCTTACTCCAGTTTCAAAAGAGTTTAATAAATCAGGGCTAGGGATTCCCTTTAAGCTATGTGCACCTAGCGCTCCTAAAACAACGCCCATGGCTCCAAAAAACGCTCCAGTAATTATCAATTTTTTTGACATAAAGTAAAGGTAAGAATTGCCTTTACTTTATTCATTAAAAATTTTGAATAACGGATTAAACAATTAATTTAGTGAACTATGAAAAAGGTATTACTTATTGGGGCAGGACGGTCTACTTATAGTTTAATTAACTACTTAAAAAATAACTCTTTAAAATACAATTGGGATATAACTATTGCAGATAGAGATATATCAATTGCAAAGGAAAGATTTCAAGGTATAGAGCAAATAAGCATAGTTGAGTTTGACGTAAATAATGAAAAACAACGGAAAGACCTTATTCTGGGTGTTGATATTGTAATTTCTATGTTACCGGCGCATATGCATGTTGATGTTGCAAAAGATTGTATTGCGTTTAAAAAGAACATGGTTACTGCTTCTTACATATCAAATGAAATGAAACAACTTGAGGATGATGCTAAAGCAAGTGGGGTAACGATAATGAACGAAATAGGAGTGGATCCGGGTATTGATCATTTGTCTGCCATGAAAGTAATTGATAATATTAAGGATACAGGAGGGAAGTTGCTTGACTTCGAAACTTTTACAGGTGGTCTTGTTTCTCCTGAAAGCGACGACAACCCTTGGAATTATAAGTTTACATGGAATCCTCGTAACGTTGTTTTGGCAGGACAAGGTGGTGCGGTAAAATTTATTCAAGAAGGCACTTATAAATATATTCCTTACCATAAACTATTTAGGAGAACTGAGTTAATTGAGATTGAAGGACATGGTATGTTTGAAGGTATAGCCAATAGAGATTCTTTAAAATACAGATCTGTTTATGACTTGGACGACATCCAAACTATGTTTAGAGGAACTTTAAGAAAGCCAGGTTTTTGTAGAGCTTGGAATGCATTTGTTCAGCTGGGAGCAACAGATGATTCTTATACAATTCCAAATTCTGAAAATATGACTTATCGGGAATTTATAAATTTGTTTCTTCCGTATAATCCAACTGATTCAGTAGAACTTAAATTTAGACATTACCTTAATATTGCACATGATGACATTGTATTATTTGATAAACTAGCTTGGTTAGATATTTTTAAGGAAATCCCTGTAGGAATTCCAAATGCTAGTCCTGCTAAAATACTGCAATCTATACTCGAGCGAAAATGGTCTTTAAAGAAAGATGATAAAGACATGATTGTAATGTGGCATAAATTCGTTTACGAAAATGACGAAGGAAATCGTAAAGAGCTTCAATCATCAATGGTCATAAAAGGAAAAGATACCTTAGATACTGCAATGGCTATGACGGTTGGATTGCCTGTTGGAATAACAACAAAAATGATTTTAGAAGGAATTATTGATGAGCCCGGGGTTCATATTCCAATAAAGGAACAATTCTATAATCCAATTCTCAACGAATTAAAGACTTTTGGAATCGAATTTATTGAGAAAGAAATAGCCTAACGGATATTTAGTTTTAGAACCTGTTTATTTTCGATAAAGCCAATTAATTGGTCGCCAATATTAATTGGGCCAACTCCTGCGGGAGTGCCCGTAAATATTAAATCACCAATTTTTAAAGTGTAATATTTTGAGATTTCTACAATTAATTCATCGATACTGAAAATCATATCCTTGGTATTTCCATTTTGTTTTACTTCCTCGTTTTGCTTCAATGAGAACGATATATTCTGAATATTATCAAAAGAAGACTTAGGAATAAAATTGCCTACAGGAGCAGAGGAGTCAAAGGCTTTGGCTCTTGCCCAAGGTAAACCCTTTTCTTTTAGTTTTTTCTGAATATCTCTTGCTGTAAAGTCTATACCTAAACCAATTTCATCATAATATTTATGAGCAAATTGCTTTTCAATGTTTTTTCCAAGTCGATTAATCTTGACAACAATTTCAGCTTCAAAATGGACATCTTCAGAGAAATCAGGATAAAAGAAAGGTTGGTTTTTGGGGATTAATGCTGTGTCGGGCTTTAAAAAAATAACAGGCTCTGTAGGTACCGGATTATTTAATTCCTTTGCATGGTCTGCGTAGTTTCTGCCAACACAAATTATTTTCATTCCTTACTTATTAAAACCTCTAAGTTTTATTTCAGTTAAAACTTTTTTAGTGTATTGGGGGAAATCACCATTCATCATCCAGTTATAATAAGACGATTCCTTTTCGAATACCTCGGCAACTGGTTTTCCTTTATGTTTTCCAAAGTTGAAAACTTCAACTCCATCATCATTAAATACAATTCGGCCCATCAAGTCTGCAGTTTTTTGTCTGGTAGAAAATTCTGCTAAGTAATCAATGTTGTTTTCTAATTCATCGTATTTCTCAACTTGTGCTTCTAGAACTTCATAAGTAGCCTTAATATCTGCTTCAGCACTATGGGCGTCGACAAGCTCCTGACCACAATAAAACTTGTATGCAGCTACAAGTGTTCTTCGTTCCATTTTGTGGAAAATATTTTGAACGTCTACAAGTTTGCGCGAGTTTAAGTCAAAATCAACACCAACTCTAAGAAACTCTTCCATAAGTAATGGAACATCAAACTTATTTGAGTTGAATCCGGCCAAGTCACTATTACCAATAAACGTTGCTAAGCTTTTGGCCATCGCTTTAAAAGTAGGTTCATCTTTAACATTTTCATCATAAATTCCATGAATTTCTGATGAGGAGACAGGAATTTTCATTTCTGGATTGACTCTTCTTGTTTTTACCTCTTTTTTTCCATCAGGGTGTAACTTTAGAATTGATATTTCAACAATTCTATCGCTAGCTACATTTACTCCTGTTGTTTCTAAATCGAAGAAAACAATTGGTTTTTTTAAATCTAATTTCATACTACTTCACAAAAATTCTAACGTATTGATACTTTTCGTATTCCTTCTTATTTGTAGCCCAATCTCCTTTGTATTCAGGACCTGTAATTAAAGTGTTAATATCAACGAAGTTATATTGTTCAGGTGTAATCCCTTTTTCTTTAAAGATTTGCTCTAATAATGCCTTGGTATCATATGCTCTTTTTTTTGTTAAAATTGAGTTTGTTTTCCAAGTTTTAGTAGGAACCTTAGATGCTCTAGAGGTAATAATGATATCCGCATAGCCTCTTAATTTTACTAACTCTGCGATGTCATTAATAAAGTCAACGAAGTCTGTATTTTGTCTATTTATATCTTTTGCATTATATATAAAATAACGTTGGAAGTAGGCAATAACGTTTCTTAACTCCTCTGGCCTTGGCAATGTTTCTTCTAAATCCGGTCTGTCTTTAGTATCCATTGTATAAGACCTAACTTTAATTGGGTTAGGAACGTACTCATAAACACCTTCCTCAACTTTATTAAATCGAAGGATTTTACCTTCTGCATTCGTAATATCTATGAAGTCAGTATCTGGGAAATCTCCTTCATAAATAATTTTGTAAGAATTATCTGCGCTTAAGTTTTTGTAATTAAAGTCTTCTACAAGGTCAGTTTCTGTTTTTCCTAATAGGTCGTTATTATCATCAACTAATTTAACTTTGTAACTTGGATCATATCTATATAATCCCTCATCGACTTTGCGGAACAGAATTAAGTCAAAATCCTGATTGGATACAACTAATTTAATGTCAGGAGGAAAATCTCCTTCAAATTCTATATAATATGGCTTTAAAAGGTCTAGGTTCATGAAGTTAAACTTACCTAGGCTGTCCGCAGTTGTTTTACTAATTATAGTTCTATCTTCCTTTTCTAGCATTAAGTTTAAGTTCTTTACTGGGATATCATTAGCTGTAACAGCTCCTTCTATATTTTCAACTCTTTCAATTGGTGCACCTACAGGAACATACTGGTATACTCCTTCTTTTACTTTCACAGCCTGTAGAGGCTGTCCTAAGTCATTTGTTAAAATAATCTCTGGATCATCAGGAAAGTCTCCTTCAAATACTATTCTGTATTCATTATCCGGATCAAGTTTAGCAAAATTGAATTCGCCATATTGATCTGTTTCTTCTTGCTGTATTAACTCTTCTTTTCTGTCCTCAAGCCTTACATTTAAACCTGCTAATGGAGCTCCTGCTTTTTTAACTGACCCTTTAATGGTTTCAGCTTTTATTCCATAAAATTGATATGGCTGAGCAGATGGGACAAAAATATACGTGTTCTCGTCAATCTTATTAAAGGTCAATGTCTCTCCTTTATCATTTACAACATCAATTTCGTAGCTTAATATAGGATTTGTTGTATCAGATATTACTCTGATTAAGTAGGTATTGTATGGATCAAGTTCAGAGAAATTAAACTGACCTAAATCATCAGATTCAGTTTGTTTGATTAAGGTTTCATCCTCCTCAAGTAGTAATATTTTTAAACCCGGAACAGGTTTTCCATTTTTCATTATTCCACCCTTTACATTAGCCATTGCTAAGTCTTTGTTTGGAATTGGTTCCATTCCGTCACCTACACTAACCGGTCTTAATTTAATTTCTTTATATATCTCTTGGTAGTTGTTTGATGCAGGAACGAAGATGTCTTCTTCATACGTTTCATAAGCATCTGCTTCATAGGTAAAATGGTAGCTCGTATTTGTTTCTAAAATAGCTGAGAATTGTCCATCTTTTGCTCTTGGAGTATAATAACCTATAAGTTCTCCGGTATTGTTATTTGTAATGGTTACTAGTGCACCAGAAGGTGGAGTCATTCTATCTACAAAAGTAAATTCACCCCGGTAAAGTGTAATTGCAGATTCTTCAGCATCTAAAAGTTGCAACATGTAAACATCCTTCTCTCCATACCCTTCTTCTTTAAATGAAGAAAAATATGCTCTCTTTCCATCAGGGTTAGTTACAAAGAAAACATCATCGTCAACAGAGTTAATTGGATAACCCAGGTTTCTAGGTTTTGTCCAACCGCTGTCTGTAAGGGTAGCCGACATAATGTCATAACCTCCCATACTTTCATGCCCATTGGAGCTAAAGTACATTGTTTTGCCGTCAGGATGCATAAAAACCCCATCTTCGTCGAACTCTGAATTTAACATCGGACCCGCATTCTGAGCTAAAGCCCATTGGCCTGTAGGAAGTAAATTACAGAAATAGATATCTTTACCACCTAAGCCATTGTCTCGGTCACTTATAAAATAAAGTCGTTTCCCATCAGGAGTAATAGTTACATGCGTCTCATAAGCCTTGGTGTTTATGTTAGAACCTAGTTTCTTTGGTTCAGACCAAGTCTCAATTCCAGCAGAATCAGATTCTAATTTACTTTCAAAAAGTTCACCGTTCCCACGAATATCTTTGTAGATATAAAGTGTTTGACCATCAATAGAAAGATTTACTGTTGCCTCATGTCCTTCAGTGTTTATATTTAACGGGCTCGGTTCGCCCCAAACACCGGTTTCCTCGTCTTTAAATGAAACATAAAGATCTTCATAATACATTCCGTCTTGTGGGTCATAAATTTCAAAGTTCGAACTATCTTTTCTCAGTCTTCTTGAAGTATAGTAAATTGCTGTTTCATCAATACGTACAACAGGACTAAAGTCAGGAAAGTAACCATTTAGAAAGTTTCCTAAATTGGTAACCTCAATATTTACAGGATTTAAAACGGCTTGCTGAGCGTACTGAGCCATTTTTAAGTTTTTATCTATTTCATTCCACAGAAAATGCTTGTCATTTATCTTTTCCTTGAATTTTAATAGGTTGTCTCTGGCTTCAATAAATTGGTAGTCGTTGTGTTGTGCTATTGCTAGATAATAGTAAGAATCTACTGGCGCTTTCTTTTCTCTTGGATTGAAAGGAGAATAATTTGGGCTGGCTTTGGTCACTGCATATTGCAAATATGGTAGTGCTTTCTCTTTGTCTTTCTCGTTAAATGAATTAAGGTAGGATAATCCAAGGTTATAATTAATGTTTGCATTCTCTTTGTCATCTTCATACAATTCTAGCAATAAAGGCAAAGTGGCAGAATACCTATTCTCATCGATTAAATACAATGCTTCAATAAATTTTTCCTTTTCACTTAATTGAGCGAAACTAGAGTTTGCTAGCAAGGTAAAGGTGAACAATAAAAGAAAAGATAAGCGCTTTGTCATGATTGCTTTGTAAGGGTGTAATTAGATTTAAATAACAAATATATTTTTTTGAATTTAATTCTATAAATAAAATATCGTTAATAGCTAAAAATTTGATGTTTATCGATTAAATTTCTCGATTTATATCAAATTCTTCTAAAATTTGTACTACTCTTTGAACGAATGAACCTCCAAGAGAACCATCTACTACTCTATGATCATAAGAAAGTGATAAGAACATCATATGTCTTATACCAATTGTGTCTCCAAATGGTGTTTCAATAACCGCTGGTTTTTTTCTTATGGCTCCTACTGCCATTATTGCAACCTGAGGTTGATTTATAATTGGGGTTCCCATTACATTTCCAAAAGTTCCGACATTGGTTACAGTAAAGGTTCCACCTGCAATTTCATCTGGACTTAATTTGTTATTTCTAGCTCTATTTGCTAGGTCATTTACTGTTTTTGAAAGCCCTACTAGATTTTTTTGGTCAGCATCTGTAATTACCGGCACAATTAAATTTCCACTGGGTAATGCTGTTGCCATTCCTAAGTTAATATGCTTTCTTTTAATGATTCTGTCCTCATCAACAGAAACATTAATCATTGGCATTTCTTTTATTGCCCTTGCTACAGCTTCCATAATAAGAGGAGTGAAGGTTATTTTTTCGCCTTCGCGTTCTGCGTAACTATTTTTAATCTTATTTCTCCACAAAACCATATTAGTAACATCTGCCTCAACAAATGAAGTAACATGAGCAGAAGTTTGCTTTGACATAGTCATATGGTCAGAAATCATCTTTCTCATTCTATCCATTTGAATTATCTCATCACCATTATCTAGACTAATTGCTGCCGGTTTTTTTGTAGGAGCAGGCTTTTGAGGAGCTTCAGATTGTATAGATGCACTTACTGATGTTTCTGATTTTTTACCTGAAGATATGTAATTAATTAAGTCATCTTTGGTAACTCTGCCATTGAGACCGGATCCCGTAATTCCTTCTAATTCAGCAGTTGATACCCCTTCTTTAGAGGCTATACTTTTTACAAGTGGAGAGAAAAATTTATCTGAGCTAGAATAATCATCAGATTTATTTTCATTGATTTGAGAAGCAGGCTGAGATTCTGGTTTGACAGTATTAGTAGAAGGTGAAGATGTGTTGTCGGTTGAAGTGCCGCTTGATTCGCCTTCAATTTCAATTATTGCAATTGCTTGACCAACCTGTACTACCTCATCCTCTTGAAACAATATCTTTTTTAAAACTCCGTCTTGAGGTGCAGGTATCTCTGAATCTACTTTGTCTGTAGCGATTTCAATCACAGGCTCTTCAGCTTCTACTTGATCACCTTCTGATTTTAACCATTTTGTAATCGTTGCTTCAGCAACGCTTTCGCCCATTTTAGGCATAAGTAATTCTATTTCAGCCATAATTTAATCTCAAAATTTGTTGCGAAATTACTGAATTTTTGAATGGTAAAAGGGCGACAATTTGTATTCAATTACTTAATTATTACTTTACATTACAATGCTTTCGTTTATTTTTACGTTATGCACTTCATGAAGAGATTACTACTATCGTCATTTATTTTTACAAGTATTTTTACTTTAGCTCAGTCGTCACGAATTTCTGAGTTGTTAGTAACAAAAATTGGATCAAATTCTGCTGAGATAATTTGGACTACGCCGTCTGGTTCAACCTGCTTAGACCATAGTGTTCAAAGAAGTCGTGATAGCTTAAATTTTAAATCGGCTTACACATACCCGGGGGTTTGTGGTTCTGAAGATGAACCTACAAGTTTCAGTTGGATTGATAATTCTCCTATTACAGAATCGATTAACTACTACAGATTAAAGCTAGAAAATGCTGAATTCACTGAAATTAAAAGGATTGACCTTAGGACGGGACTTAACGATTCTCCAATATTAATTTTTCCAAATCCCTGCTCCGATATTATCATTCTAAAATTGAATGAAAATTCAATTGATAAAGCAGGCATAAAAGTTATAGCAGTAAATGGTGAAACCGTAATTGAATTAATTAGGCAAGTTAATCAAGAAGTCGAAATTGACGTGAGTAGTTTGAAATCAGGTATTTATAGCCTTCAGGTAATTTCTGAATCAGGGTTAAACTTTGTAGCGCAGTTCGTTGTAATCTAGTAATTACTGAGATTGGTAATATTTTTAAAGATAATTTCAAGGTCTTTTAGAATATTGTAATTTCTTCCATATTCGAAATTTAATCGCTCGATCTTCTTTTCATCTAGAAATTCATTGCTTACAATGTCTGATGGATTTAAAATTCCGTCTTTTACTCTTAATCTTTCTACTTTTAAATCGTCAGAAATAATAAAACCAACAAAACTTTTCTTGCCAATTAATACTTTAAACAGGTTCTTAAATAAAGATAATTCAAATCTATTGATGATAAATAGGATTGGACTTGCAAGAAAAAAAAGGATTGCTAAAATAAAATCAAAAGCGCGTTTATTTTTTTGATTTACAGGTTTTAAAAGAGCATTTGAACCAATTATATAATAATCACCAGAGCTTTCAATGCTGTTAGACCCAATTATATATAAACTTTCAGGTTGTGCAATTTTAAAATCCACTGCTTTGTTGGTTATGGTTGACATTTTTGCAATTATTTCGCTTGATGAAATGTCTTTTGAACAGAATATAACCTCGTTGATTTTATATATTTCAATAATATCTTCTAAGTGATTTAGCTTACCTGTATAATTAAAATCGTCGTTGTCAGAATTTGGATTAATATATGTGATTAAATCAGGTTGAATCAATGTATTGTTTAAGAACGTTGTTATTCTACTTAACTCAGCTTTTTTACCAATAATTGCTACTCTTTGAACTCTATTTTTTTGTAGTTTTCTTACCCTAATGATACTTAAAAAGAATCTATATAATGGTATGATAGCTAAGGCCCAAGCAACCCCAAATAATACTATTGCTCTTGAAAATCGAAAGGACTCATCCAATAAAGAATATACAATTAGAGTTGCTAGTGATCCCGAAAATACTCCTTTTATAATGTTATAAAACTTTGTTGGTATTGTATAACCACCATTTAAAAATAGTGTTAAAACATATACGGAAACCATTATAGGAATGCCATATTGAGCTAATTCCTCTGGATAGGAACCACCTTCAATATATTTTTTTGATTCATAAAAATCTTTAAATAAAAGAATCCCACCATAGAGGATTATTCCATCTAAAGCCGGTAATAAAATATGCTTTACAGTTCTAGTAAATACCGCAAGCCCTGCACGAATATATATTGCGAAATTTATTAATGAGGAGAAGAGATTCGCGTTTTTATTCGAAAAGTGTTTCTTAGCAAAAATTGCCATTGCTCTGTAAAACACAAAGACATAGTTTATACTGCTCTTTTTTGTACTTTCTCCTTTATAATGTATTATCGAGGTTTCTGACAAATAAACATTCTTAAAGCCAGCTTTTATTATCCTATATGATAAGTCAATGTCTTCTCCATACATAAAAAAGTTTTCGTCCAATAAACCAATCTCATTCAAAACAGATTTTCGGATCATCATATATGCACCGCTTAATATTTCTATTTCATGATTCGAATCTTTGGATAAATGTCCCAAATGATACTTACTAAACCTTTCTGAATTTGGGAAAAGTGCCGATAATCCAAAAATTTTATAGAAAGCGACACTAGGAGTAGGCAGACCGCGTTTCGATTCAGGTAAAAAGTTGCCTTTACCATCAAACATTTTCAGTCCTAAGCCTCCAATCATTTTGTCATTGTCAAAGTGTTGGCAACAAATATTAAATGTATTTTCCTCAACAACTGTGTCAGGGTTTAACAGTAGAACCAGCTCTCCTTTTGCAATTTTTATTGCTTGATTGTTAGCTTTTGAAAACCCAAGGTTGTCTTTATTGTCTATTAATCTAACATCTGGGAATTTCTTTCGAACCATTTCCACAGAGCCATCAACAGAATTATTATCAACTACAATAACTTCAGCGTCAATATTTTTTAATGCTTTAAAAACTGAGTTTAGGCAGTTTTCTAAGAAAAATTCAACATTAAAATTGACAATGATTATGGAAAGCTTCATCAGTAAACTAAACTATTTAGCAAAAGTGTTTTCATATAATACTCGATTTACAAGCGATTTTCCCAGTGTTAATTCATCTGCAAACTCTAGCTCGTCTCCTACTGAAACACCTCTAGCAATCGTACTTATCTTTAAATTAAACTCCTTTAATCTTTTATATAAATAAAAATTTGTTGTATCACCTTCCATGGTTGTACTTAGGGCCATAATAATTTCTTTAGGCCTTTCTTGTTCAACCCTGGTAACCAGTTCTTCTATTGTTAAGTCGCTTGGTCCAATTCCGTCCATAGGAGATATTTTTCCTCCTAAAACATGATATTTTCCTGAAAATTGTCCTGTGTTTTCAAGTGCAATTACATCTCTTATGTCTTCAACTATGCAAATTAAATTGTCAGACCTATTTGGGTTGGCACAAATAGAGCAGGTTTCAGCTTCAGAGATATTAAAACAATGATTGCAATATTTAATTTCGCTTCTAAGTGCAGTAAATGCTTGAGAAAACCTTTTTACTTCTTCCTCGTCTTGTTTAAGCAAGAATAGGCTAAGTCGCATTGCGGTTCTCTTTCCTATGCCAGGTAGGGTTGAAAACTGCTCTACTGCATTTGATAAAAGTTTTGATGAATACTCGTTCAAAAAGAGATTTTTAAGTTAAGTTTCAAAAGTACTACCATATTTTGAGATGAATTAAAATAATGCCTTCTCGAAATTCTGATTATTCATATAAAATTTCCTTTCTTCGTATTAAACTTTAACTATGAGTCCTGAATTAGTCGTAGGCGTTATTCTAGCATACTTTTTTGTTCTAATTTTAATTAGTTTAAAAACAAGCAAAGGGGCTACTAACGAAAGTTTTTTCATTGGTAACAAAAGTTCACCGTGGTATTTAGTGGCTTTCGGAATGATTGGTACATCGCTTTCCGGTGTTACTTTTATTTCTGTTCCTGGATGGGTTGCTAGTAGTCAATTTTCGTATATGCAAATGGTATTGGGTTACCTAGTTGGCTACCTTGTTATTGCTACTATATTAATGCCTCTTTATTACAAACTTAATCTAACTTCTATTTACACTTATTTAGAATCAAGATTTGGTTTTTGGTCATATAAAACAGGATCATTTTACTTTATATTTTCAAGAATTATAGGCGCGGCTTTTCGACTGTTTTTAGTAGCAAATGTTCTTCAATTTGCAATATTTGAAGATTGGGGGATTCCTTATTGGGTAACAGTTGCCATTACCATACTTTTTATTTGGGTTTATACTTTTAAAGGAGGAATAAAAACTATTGTTTGGACAGACTCTTTACAAACATTTTTTATGCTCTTAGCAGTTGGAATAACTATTTATAGTATCGGTAATCAGTTAGAGATGGGAGCAGCACAATTAGTTGATGTAATTTCGAAAAGTGAATATTCACAAATATTCTTTTTCGAAGATTGGAGAGATAAAAGATTCTTTTGGAAACAGTTTTTAGGAGGAGCATTTATAGCAATTGTTATGACAGGTTTAGACCAAGATATGATGCAAAAAAACTTGAGTTGTAAAAATATTGGTGAAGCTCAAAAAAACATGTTTTCTTTTAGCTTGGTTTTAGTAATAGTTAACTTATTTTTCCTGAGCTTAGGAGCTTTACTGTTTATTTTTTGTGCTCAAGAAGGGATTGGTCTTCCCGAAAAAGCAGATGATTTATTCCCAATGCTTGCTGTAAATAACTATTTAGGAATTGGGGTAGCTGTATTTTTTATATTAGGATTAATTGCGGCTGCCTATTCAAGTGCAGATTCTGCATTAACCGCATTAACTACATCATTCTGTGTAGATTTTTTGGACATACAGAATATGCCGAAGGGGAAAAGAATTAAAACCAGAAGATATGTTCATATTGGAATGTCATTTTGTTTGTTTGTGGTTATTCTACTCTTTAAAATTATTGAAAACGGAAGTGTAGTAGAAAGTCTATTTAAAGCAGCAGGTTATACTTATGGCCCTTTACTAGGTCTTTATGCATTTGGATTATATACAAAAAGTACTTTGAATGACAAGTATGTTCCAATTGTTTGTCTGCTTTCTCCTGTTTTTACATTTGCACTAAACCATTATTCTATCAATTTATTTAACGGTTACGAGTTTGGTTTCGAAATAATTTTATTGAATGGACTATTAACATTTATTGGCTTAAGTATCTTGTCATTGGACTTTATTAACAAACAAACTATTAAAAAAAGTAATTCTTAATTATTTCATATAATGAAGCATGCTTATAATGAAGCATGCTTATCTTAGGCACTTAATATATTAATTATGAAACAGATATTCAGTTTTTCAATTATTGCCATGATTTTGTTCTCTTGTGCTGAGGAAGTAAAAGAAGATAGAAGAGAGGATGAAAAAGCAAGTGAGTTAGAAATGGAGGCAAAAAAGCCACTGGAAGATCACAAGGAAAAAGCTTATTACCCAATTCCGTCACCGGAACAAATGTTTGGTTTTATCAATGATGCTGGTTTAAGCTACTCTCAAAGCCTAATGAACCCGACTAAGAACTATCAAGATTACATTAATCTCACTTCACAAGCCCTAAATTTTGGAGTATATACTGCTGATTTGGCCTATTGCGCTGCTTATGAAGATATTGAGTCAACTTTAGATTATTATAAGGTCGTTAAAATTATGGGGACAGATATGAATATTGAAGAAATGATGACTGAAAAGATGATGGAGAATATGCAAGCTCACCTTCAGAATAAAGACTCATTAGCAATTATCGCAGGAGATTCCTATTATCAAGCAGTGGAGTTCCTAGAATCTAACGGGCAGGTTGGTAAGCTAGCCTTAATATCTTTAGGTGGCTGGATTGAAAGTATTTATATTACGATTAACTCAATTAATGAATTTGATCCAAATTCTGAAACAGCAAATCGCTTAGCCAGTCAAAAGATTACTTTCGGTAATTTATATACCTAATTAAAAAAGCACGAAGAAGAAAGTGGAGTTGTAGAAGAGCTTAAAGCAATCCAAAAGGTTAGGTCTGTTTTTGGTTCATTAATTGAGAAAAGAACTGTTTCAAAAGAAAACGACGCAAACCTTAAAATGATATCGAATTCAAAAAGTAAAATTGAAATCACCAAAACACAATTTCAAGAGTTGAAGTTAGCAGTCAATAACTATCGAAATAGTATAACAAAAATTTAGTATCATGAAAAAAGTATCAATATTATTCTCACTATTTATATTTTGTGTTATAAGTGGATTTGCACAGGCTGAATGTATTTCATATCATAGAAAGAATTGCTCTGTTGAAGAAGGAGTTCCAATGAGATATGACAGTCAGTCTAAATCTGCGATGATGGGAAAAGGTCAAGCTTCTGAATTTCATTTAGTAGCTCACAATGGTTTAGACTACAGAATAACAATTTGTAATGACGAATTATTAGGAGGTCAAGTTCAGTTTAGAATTTTTGAAAAAGTTAAAACTTTAATTAAAGATGATGAGAATCAGAATTCTGGTTCAAGCGAGTCTTACGATAATTATAATGACCCTTATTCTAGTGACCAATATTCATCAGAAGGCTCTTCAAATAGTAACTCTCCAAAGTTTAGAATTGTAAAAGAATTACTCTATGACAATGCTAATGATAGTTATGCCAACAGTCTTGAGTTTACTGCTGAAGGAAACAAAAGTTTAATTATTGAAATAATTGTTCCTGGCGATTCTGGAGGAAACACTTCTAAACTAGAAATAAGAGAAATGGGTTGCGTAGGAGTTTTAATTGAGTATGCAAAATCTCGTCAATCAGGTTTTTAATCAAGCCATTTTGCAACAAACATATTTGTTTCTCTAGTGCCACCATTGTTTCTATTTGATGAGAATGCTAGGTGTTTTCCATCATTTGAAAAAACTGGGAAAGCATCAAAAGTGTCATCGTGAGTAATTTGCTTTAATCCAGTACCGTCTACATTAATCATATACAAGTTAAACGGGAATCCTCTTTCTGATTTGTGATTAGATGCAAATATTACTTTTTCACCCGAAGGATGGAAAAAGGGACACCAATTAGCTTGACTAAGATTAGTTAACTGTCTTAATGCAGAACCATCAGCGTTGCAAATATATAGCTCCATATTGGTTGGTTGTACTAATCCTTCAGCTAATAGCGATTTATATTCAATTACTTCTTCTTCAGTTTTTGGTCTTGAAGATCTAAAGATTAATTGACTGCCATCTGGCGAAAAGAAAGCACCACCATCATATCCTAATTCGGTAGTTATCTGTTTTACGTTAGATCCATCGATATCACAAGTGAATAATTCTAAATCTCCTGTTCTCATAGATGTGAAAACAATCTTATCACCTTGGGGTGAAACTGTGGCCTCAGCATCATATCCTGGCTCATCTGTTAATTGAGCAATAATATTACCTTCTAAGTCTGCAGTAAAAATGTCAAAACTTTCATAAATCGGCCAAACATATTTACCATTCGTTCGCTCGGGAGTTGGTGGGCATGCGGAATCAGCTAAATGGGTTGATGCGTAAACTATAGTTGTATCCCCCGGTAAAAAGTAAGAACAAGTAGTTCTACCGTATCCTGTGCTAACCATTTGAGGAATCTGATTTTTTAAATCGTCATTTTGCCAATCAAAAATATAGATTTGATCACATGACAAATCCCAATCTGGATTTGTAACTTGAAAGACTAGTTTACTGTCATCAAAACTCCAATAAGCTTCGGCATTATCACCCCCAAAACTAAGTTGAGTCAAGGATTTAAAGTTGTTTTCTCCTTCTTGAATTAGTTCCTGGGTAATTTTTTTTTCAATTTTATTGGTATTTGTATTCTCAGTTTCTGTAGGTGCGTTTTCGCAAGCAAATAAGCTTATGGCTAACACAAAATATAATAACTTCCTCATGATAAAAATTTTGGTAAAAATAAGTTTTTAGAGTCTGCAATACCTAGTTTCTTAGATTTGCTAAAAAATTGATAAAATGAGAAATTTAATACTGATTATTTTAATTATTTGTTTTGGTTTTACAAGCTATTCACAGCAAGATAAAATTGAGCAACTACAAAACGATGTTAATTACTTGGCCTCAGATGAACTAAAAGGAAGAGAAACTGGAACAGAAGGTGAAAAGTTAGCCGCGTCTTATATAATTGGCGAGTTTGAAAAAATAGGAGTTGAACCAAAAGGTTCAGATGGCTATAATCAATCATTTGATATTACACCAAAAGCTAATCCACATCAAAATGAAGGTGAGTTCACTGGTGAGCCTATTAAAGTTACCAATGTAATTGGTTATATAGATAATGGTGCAGAAAAAACGGTTGTGATTGGAGCCCATTATGATCACTTAGGTTTAGGTGGAGAAGGTTCATTACATGCAGGAGAAGACGAAATCCATAATGGAGCAGATGACAATGCAAGCGGTGTGGCTATAATGCTACAGTTAGCTAGAGATTTGGTTAAAGAAAACGAACCAAAACAAAACTTCTTATTTATAGCATTCTCCGGAGAAGAAAAAGGACTTTGGGGATCTAATTATTACTGTAAGAATCCAACAATAGATTTATCTACCGTAAATTTTATGATTAATATGGATATGGTTGGAAGATTGGATTCTGATAAAGGTTTGGCTATTAATGGTGTAGGTACAAGTCCTGCCTGGGAAAGAGTTTTAACGACTACAAGTTTAAATGAAGCCAAACTGGTAACATCCGAATCAGGTGTTGGACCTTCAGATCATACTTCATTCTATTTAAAAGATATTCCTGTTTTACATTTCTTTACGGGGCAACATTCAGATTATCACAAACCTAGTGATGATATTGACCTTATCAATTTTGAAGGAATGGCTAGAATAAACGAATATATTTTAGAAATTATTAATTATTTAGGTGAGGAGGAAAAGATTGCTTTCACAAAAACAAAAGATGAATCTGAAGATACTCCTAGATTTACAGTAACGCTTGGTGTAATGCCAGATTATATGTTTCAGGGAGATGGAATGAGAATTGATGGAGTTACGGAAGGAAAACCAGCTAGTAAAGCAGGCTTTGAAGCAGGAGATGTGGTTATAAAAATGGGGGATATAGAAGTTACCGATATGATGTCATATATGAAAGCCTTGAGTGAGTTTAAAAAGGGAGATAAAACCACTGTTATAGTTAAAAGAGGTAAGAAGAAGATAAAAGAGAAGGTCACTTTTTAGACAAAAGGTTTAAGCGGCAGAGCATTCTCTTATTGAGAGCATCATTTTCGTTCTTTATTTAAACATTTTGCAAGGGTTATAGTTATTGGTTTACATGATGCGAATCATTAACTTTGCAATCCTTTAAAAATGTTGATTTATGGAAACTATAGCTTCTTATAAACCCAAGAATAAAATTAGAATAGTTACGGCTGCGTCCCTCTTCGATGGGCATGATGCTGCTATTAATGTAATGCGGAGAATTATTCAATCCACTGGGGTTGAGATTATTCACTTAGGACATGATAGAAGCGTTCAAGAAGTTGTTGATACGGCTATTCAAGAAGATGCAAATGCAATAGCAATGACATCTTATCAAGGCGGTCATAACGAGTACTTTAAGTACATGTATGATTTATTAAAGGAGAATGGTGCAGAGCATATTAAAGTCTTTGGCGGCGGCGGAGGAGTGATTCTTCCAGAAGAGATTGAAGAATTACATAACTACGGAATTGAAAAAATTTATTCTCCTGATGATGGCCGGGCAATGGGATTACAGGGAATGATTAATGATTTAGTTGAGAGAAGTGATTACCCTACAGGGGCTAACTTAAACGGAGAAATTAATCACATTGCCAAAAAGGATATGAAGTCAATCGCAAGATTGATATCAGGAGCTGAAAACTTTCCAGAAGAATCATCTAGTATTTTAGATCAGGTTCATAAAATGGCTGATAAAGTAGATACGCCAGTTTTAGGAATTACTGGAACCGGTGGAGCTGGGAAATCATCTTTGGTGGATGAGCTAGTCCGAAGGTTTTTAATTGATTTTGAAGACAAAACAATCGGGATTATTTCGGTGGATCCATCTAAAAGAAAAACTGGAGGAGCCTTATTAGGAGATAGAATCAGAATGAACTCTATAAAAAATGATAGAGTTTATATGAGGTCTTTAGCCACAAGACAAAGCAATTTAGCATTGTCAAAGCATGTTAAAGAAGCTGTTTCCATATTAAAGGCAGCTAATTACGATTTAATTATTCTTGAAACTTCAGGAATTGGACAATCTGATACTGAAATTACAGAACATTCTGACGTAAGTCTTTATGTTATGACTCCAGAATTTGGAGCAGCAACCCAATTGGAGAAAATTGATATGCTCGACTTTGCTGATGTAATTGCTATTAATAAGTTTGATAAGCGAGGAGCATTAGATGCAATTAGAGATGTAAAGAAACAATTTCAGAGAAACCATCAATTGTGGGATAAGCAACCGGATGAGATGCCAGTTTACGGAACTATTGCTTCTCAGTTCAACGATCCTGGAATGAATCAACTCTATAAGAAAATTATGGATGTATTGGTTGAAAGAACAGATGCAAAACTTAATTCAACCTTTGAGATTACAGACGAAATGTCTGAGAAGATATTTGTTATTCCTGCAAAGAGAACAAGGTATTTGTCTGAGATTTCAGAAAATAATAGAAGTTATGATGATTGGGCAAAAACTCAATCAGATATTGCTCAAAAACTATATGGAATTCAAAAGTCTATAGAGACAATTGAATCTATGGAAGTTGAGGATAAGGATAGGTTAATAAAAAGCTTACAAGAAACTTTCGAAAAAGTTAAACTGGATTTAGACCCAAAAAATTATAAACTAATTGAGGATTGGCCTTCAGTTCTGGAAAAATACAAGAATCCAATTTATACCTTTAAGGTTAGAGATAAGGAGATAAAAATGGAAACTCATACCGAGTCTTTATCTCACTCACAAATTCCGAAGGTTGCCTTACCTAAGTATGAGGCTTGGGGTGATTTATTGAAATGGAACCTTCAGGAAAACGTTCCGGGAGAATTTCCATACACTTCCGGCTTATTTCCTTTTAAAAGAAAAGGTGAAGACCCAACAAGAATGTTTGCAGGAGAAGGTGGGCCTGAAAGAACAAATAGAAGATTTCATTATGTCTCTTTAGGACTTCCAGCCAAAAGACTTTCTACAGCATTTGATTCAGTTACCTTATACGGTAATGACCCAGATTTTAGACCGGATATTTACGGGAAAATCGGAAATGCAGGAGTTTCTATTTGCTGTTTAGATGATGCTAAAAAATTGTATTCTGGTTTCAACCTAGCAGATGCAATGACATCAGTTTCTATGACGATCAATGGTCCTGCTCCGATGTTGTTAGGATTCTTTATGAATGCCGCAATTGATCAGCAATGTGAGGTCTATATTAAAGAAAACGGCCTCGAAAAAGAAGTTGAAGCTAAAATAGCCGCAATCTATAAAGAGAAAGGAGTTGAACGACCTAAATACCAAGGTAAATTGCCAGAGGGCAATGATGGTCTTGGTTTAATGCTACTAGGTGTTACCGGAGATCAGGTTTTACAATCGAATGTTTATGCAAAAATTAAAAAAGAAACCATTGCCGTTGTAAGGGGCACGGTTCAAGCTGATATTTTAAAAGAAGATCAAGCCCAAAATACTTGTATTTTTTCTACTGAGTTTGCGTTGAGATTAATGGGAGATGTCCAAGAATACTTCATTAATAATGCGGTAAGGAATTTCTATTCAGTTTCTATTTCAGGTTACCACATCGCTGAAGCAGGAGCGAACCCAATTACTCAACTAGCATTTACGCTTGCAAACGGATTTACTTACGTAGAATACTACCTAAGTCGTGGAATGGATATTAATGCTTTTGGTCCTAATTTATCATTCTTTTTCTCAAATGGAATTGACCCTGAATATGCTGTAATCGGAAGAGTTGCAAGAAGAGTTTGGGCTAAAGCATTAAAGAATAAATATGGGGCAAACCCAAGAGCTCAAATGTTAAAGTACCATATCCAAACTTCAGGTAGATCTTTACATGCACAGGAAATTGATTTCAATGATATAAGAACAACATTGCAAGCTTTATATGCGATTTACGATAACTGTAACTCTTTACACACAAATGCATATGATGAAGCTATTACAACTCCTACAGAAGAGTCAGTAAGAAGAGCAATGGCGATTCAGCTAATAATTAACAGGGAGCTAGGTTTAGCTAAGAATGAAAACCCAATTCAAGGTTCCTTCATCATTGAAGAGTTAACTGATTTGGTTGAAGATGCAGTTTTGACTGAATTTGATAGAATTACTGAACGTGGTGGTGTTTTAGGAGCGATGGAAACCATGTATCAAAGAAGTAAAATTCAGGAAGAGAGTTTGTACTATGAAGGTCTAAAGCACAGCGGAGAATTTCCAATTATTGGTGTAAATACTTTCTTAAGTTCAAAAGGGTCGCCAACTATTACCCCAGGAGAAGTTATTAGGGCTACAAAAAAAGAAAAAGAATATCAAATTTCGATGCTTGAAAACCTTCAAAAAGGAAATGAAGAAAAAGCAAACGAAGAGCTGAGAAAGATTCAGAAAGTTGCAATTGAAAACGGAAACATTTTCGAATCATTAATGGAAGCATCTAAATATTGTTCATTGGGTCAAATTACTTCAGCATTGTTCGAAGTAGGCGGTCAGTACAGAAGGAATATGTAATTATGAAAAAAATTTTATTTGTACCAATTTCAATATTTTTTCTTGTAGCTTGCAATCAGAAGTCTGTCGAAGAAACGATTGTTCAAGACGAAATTCCACAAGAGGCTGAGTTAATTGCTTCAATTGAACAAGCTCATAAAATAGAGTCTTATTACAAAAAAGAATTAATTCAATTCGATTTAAACTTAGTATTTGGGGGAAAGAAAAGATTTGACGGTACAATAAAAATGACCCCTAGTGGCGGTTTGGTAAAGATGACTGATAGTTCAAAGACTTTAATTTGGGATGGTAAAACTTCATTTTCTTCTGATTCATCATACAAAAGTGCTCGTTTCGGACTTTTAACTTGGTCTTATTTTTTTGCTGCACCATATAAACTTTCAGACCCAGGAACTAATATGGAGTAACTTGGAGGCAAAAAGCTAAATGAGTTGAGTTTTGAAACAGGAAAGCTAACTTTTGGAGAAAATGTAGGCGATTCACCTGATGATTGGTATATCGTATACAAAGAAAAGGAGTCGAGCCTTCTAGCTGCAATGGCATATATTGTTACTGCATCGTCTTCTGTTGAAGAGGCCGAAGAAGATCCACACGCGATTACTTATGAGGCTTATACTGAGGTTGGTGGAATTCCTTTTGCAACCCAGTGGAACTTTTGGACTTGGAATGAGCAAGGGGAATTGAATAAATTATTAGGAAGCGCAACAATTAGTAATATAAAGTTTATAAAAAATTCTCTAGACGAATTTAAAATTCCGTCATAAATAAAGGTAGTCTGTTGAGCGCCTTTTTGTTTTTAAGCTTCCTCTAATCTAAACCTAGCATTCCTTCTTTTAAGTCCTCGTCTGCAGGTTCGTCGCAAAACCAAATTCCAAATACTGCCTTCTTAAAGTCTAAGCCAACTATTGTTTTTACAACTTTACCATTTTTAGAAACTGTGGTGCCTTTGGATGGAGAATAAGCAATAACATATCGATCTCCTTTAATAATTTCGTCTTTAAAGGCATCCTTAAATATTTGAATTTTTTCCTTCAGTGGAGCAACTTTTCCATTGGTTGATTTTTCAAATCCCTCGTCCATTGAAGATATCATTTTTTCGCTCGTCATTAAACTTGAAACAATATCTATCGTAATTGCCATCGATTCGTCTTTAGCAATAACTTGTGCAGCGTCACTTGAATTAACTTCTAAATAAAGTGCCCCAACGTACAAGTCTAAAAACAGGCGTTCTCTTAATCCTGCTCCATTAAATAGTAAGTTCTGTTCCGAAACTTGGATTGATTTTGCAGGAGTAACGCCCGAAATCTCTGATTGAGCAAAAACTCCTGCCGTTATTAACATAGCACTTAATATTAATACAATTTTACTCATCGTTTTTATTTTTTTGAAATGTAAGAATTATCAATTCGTGCCCCAATTATCAGACCAAGTTTACAACTTCTTATATAATCTTGAGAAAATGTAGTTTCCATAGAATCTTTCTTTAGCAACCAATTGAAATACATTAGCTTTAAATAAGATTTTAATATCCGGAATTTTACCGCTTTGGATATTTGTACAAGCCTTCAGAAATAAAAACATCAACTTTTCAATAATAATTTGCCACCACTTTTTGGCAGGGTTAAAGTCTGTTGCTATCCATAAACCATTGTAAATTAGCTTTGCTGTTAGTGAATCAAATATTCTCTCTCTTGTCCTTTTATCAAATTGATCTAAGAAATAGTTTGTAATTATTGCATCGAATTTTTCGTTTTTTAAATCATCTTCTGTTCCCAATATGTAGTTTATACGATTATGACTAATAGATTTCTTTTTGGTTTGAAAAATCATTTTTTTTGATTTTTCAAGATATGTGATTCTAGCGTTTGAATTTAACTCAAGCAATTGATCTAGAATTACACCTGTTCCGCCTCCGATATAGAGTATGTTTGTTTGTTGTTTTAATTCAGATAAAAGAGCAAATTGCGATTTATTGATTCGATTTACAAATATTACACTTGCCAAAGCATTGTAAAAAGGAGCTACAAAATCGTAGTTGTTTCTATTCATTAATCTATCTCTGATTTCATTCAAAAATAGTTTACTTTGTCGCTTTAATAAAATCTATTTTCAGAATGATTAAAGGGAAGAAAGTTGTTGTTGTAATGCCTGCATACAATGCTTCTAAAACATTAGAAAGAACCTATAAAGAAATTAACCAAGATTTGGTTGATGAAGTTATTGTTGTAGATGATTGTAGTACTGACGGAACTTCTGAAAAGGCTAAAGAAATTGGAATTAAATATATAATTCGACATGAGAAGAATACAGGGTATGGTGGAAATCAAAAAACTTGTTATTCCAAAGCTTTAGAACTAGGAGCCGACATTGTAATTATGGTGCATCCTGATTATCAGTACACTCCTAAGCTTATTCCATCCATGACTTACTTAATAGCAAATGATTTGTTTGAGGTTGTTTTAGGTTCGAGAATATTAGGAAAAGGAGCGTTAAAAGGAGGGATGCCTTTGTATAAATACATTGCAAATCGATTTTTAACACTATTTCAAAACATAATGATTGGAGCAAAACTTTCGGAATACCATACTGGCTATAGAGCTTTTTCAAGAAAAGCTATCGAGTCTATTAACTACCAAGAAAACTCAGATAATTTTGTATTTGATAATCAAATGCTATCTCAATTGGTATATAAGGGCTTTGAAATTGCTGAAGTAACCTGCCCAACAAAATATTTTGACGAAGGTTCTTCCATTAATTTTAATAATAGTGTTGTATACGGCTTAGGCGTTCTTAACACATCAATTAGGCATCGACTTCAAATTTGGGGATTAAAATCTCATCTGTATAATCAACCAAAATAAATTGGCAAATTGCGTCTATTGTAAGTCTGATAATTATAAGATAAAATATACCATTACGGATATATTTCAGGATAATTATGACCTTGTTGAATGTGAGAATTGCAAAACCTCTTTTCTTAATCCATTTCCCACTAGTGTTCAATTAGAAAGAGCTTACAGCGATGATTATTACGGTGAAGGAGACGAAAAATTCAATCCTACGGTAGAAAAGGTGGTTGACTTCTTTAGGCAACAGAATGCAAAAAAGATGGCAAGCGTCTTTGGTAATAAGGGAGCGATATTAGATGTAGGCTGTGGAAATGGAAGCTTTTTAGTCAACTTAAGTAACCATGGAAATTTTGAGTTATTTGGTGTCGAGTTACCGGGTAAATCTGCTGATAGGGCAATTGCTACCCAAAAGATAAAAATCCATTTAGGCGAACTTAAAAGTGGTTTATACCCCGAACACAAATTTGATGCGATTTCTTTTATTCATGTATTTGAACATTTAGCAAACCCAAAAGAAATACTTGAGATTGTATCCGAAATTATTAAACCTGGAGGATTGCTTTTGATTGAATTTCCAAACATTGATAGCCTTCAGGCCGGTTTCTTCAAACAAAATTGGTTTCATTTGGATCCTCCAAGGCATCTTAACTTTTTTAAACCAAAGCCCTTTGTCGCAGAGTTAAAAAAGTTTCGATTTAATTGTATTCATGAGAGTTACCAGAGCACACAATTTAGCCCATATGGTGTTCAACAAAGTTTTTTAAATTCAATTGGTTTAAAGAGAGATTTGCTTTATGAATATTTAAAGTCTAATAAGGTGTATTCCAAATCGAGTTCTAAATTTAGTTTATTTCTTCAAAAACTTTTTCATTGGTTTACCTTTCCAATATTTATAATGTCAGATATTTTATTTTCAATATTTAAAAAGGGTGGAACAGTTAAATTTGTTTTTAAAAAGCAATAATTCCAAGTTTGGAAATGGCATTTTGAAGGTCTAATTTTGCACACCTAAATCGGTCAATAAGATCTTAATTTAAAAATAAAATTTTATGTCAAACGCAGTATTTAATCCGCCTGTTGCGGTTAATGAGCCAATATTGAGCTATGCTCCAGGAACTCCAGAAAGAGAAGAACTTAAAAAAACAGTTGCTGAATTTCGTTCTGTTCAAAAGGATATTCCAATGTTTATTAATGGAAAAGAAGTAAGAACTGGAAACACAGTTAGTATGCATCCTCCATATGACCATAAGCACAACCTTGGTTCATACCATCGCGGAGATGCAAGTCATGTAAGTGATGCAATTAATGCTGCATTGGGAGCAAGACAGGCCTGGGCTGATTTACCATGGGAGCAAAGAGCTTCTGTATTTTTAAAGGCAGCTGAACTAGCAGCAGGTCCTTATAGACAAAAGTTAAATGCAGCGACCATATTAGCCCAATCAAAAAATGCTTTTCAAGCTGAGATTGACGCATCATGTGAGTACATTGATTTTTTAAGATTTAATGTAGAGTTTATGCGCCAGATTTATTCTGAACAGCCAGAATCATCAGAAGGTGTTTGGAATAGAATGGAATATAGACCTTTAGAAGGTTTTATCTTCGCTATTACTCCATTTAACTTCACCGCAATTGCAGGTAATTTATGTGCAAGCCCAGCAATGATGGGTAACACTATCGTTTGGAAACCCGCAGATACTCAAATTTATTCTGCATGGGTTTTAATGGAAATATTTAGAGAGGCAGGTCTTCCTGCTGGTGTAATTAACCTTGTTTATACAGACGGTCCTGAGGCAGGAGACGTTGTTTTTAATCATCCTGATTTTGCAGGATTACATTTCACTGGTTCTACTGCTATTTTTCAACATTTATGGAAAACGATAGGAATTAACATAGAGAAGTATAAATCTTATCCAAGAATTGTTGGAGAAACAGGAGGAAAGGATTTTATCATAGCTCATGAATCTGCAAATGCAAAGGAAGTCTCTACTGCAATAACAAGAGGTTCTTTCGAGTTTCAAGGCCAAAAATGTTCTGCAGCAAGCAGAGCATATGTACCCTCTTCAATGTGGAGTTCGGTAAAAGAGCATATATTAGCAGACTTGAAAAGTATAAAAATGGGAAGCCCTGAAGATTTTTCAAACTTTGTAAACGCTGTTATTGATGAAAGATCTTTTGATAAGATTGCCGCTTATATCGATGGAGCCAAAAGTTCGCCAGACGCTGAGGTAATTGCAGGAGGTGGATACGATAAATCTGAAGGTTACTTTGTTGAACCAACAGTAATTGTTGCTAAAGACCCAAAGTACACTACCATGTGTGAAGAAATTTTTGGGCCAGTTATTACAATTTATGTTTACGATGAAGCTGATTTTGAAGGTACCTTAAAGTTGGTTGATGATAATAGTTATGCATTAACAGGAGGTATTTTTGCAAAAGATAGACATGTATTAAATCATATGTGTAAGGCTTTAGAAAATGCAGCAGGTAACTTCTATATCAACGATAAACCAACTGGGGCTGTTGTAGGCCAACAGCCTTTTGGTGGAGCAAGAAAATCTGGAACAAATGACAAAGCCGGAGCAATGCAAAATTTATTGCGTTGGGTTTCTTCAAGAACAATGAAAGAAACATTTGTTCCTGCGACGGATTACAGATATCCATTTTTAGGATAGTAATTATTTTAAACTAACAAAAGCCTGTTGATTTAATCAGCAGGCTTTTTTGATTAATGCCATTTATGTTCTTCATCTTTGAAGTGTGAAAATTCCTTTTAAAATACCTAGATACTTAGCTAACAAATATGCTTTAACTGGGGCTGTGTTTTTAGTATGGATTTTATTCTTAGATCAAAACAAGGTTATTGATCAAATAAAATATAGGCTAGAACTAAATAAGCTAGAGGAAGAAAAAACCTTTTACCTTGAAGAAATTCAGAAAATTAATATTGACTTAGAAGAATTAAAGTCTAACCCTAAGACATTAGAGAAGTTTGCAAGGGAAAAGTATTTAATGAAAAAAGATAATGAAGAACTCTTTGTTATTGTAGAAGAAGAATAAAAAAAGCCTCAGAAATTTCTGAGGCTTTTTTTATTTTAAAGTTCTCTTACTTTGCAGGTAAAATTTTTGTCTCTACATGACCAAATCCAATTCTTAAATCTCCTTTTTTACAATAACCTTTCATGATAACCGTGTCATTGTCCTGAATGAATTTACGTTCGTCATCATCTTTTAATTTAATTGTTTTGGAACCTTTCCAAGATAGCTCTAACATAGAACCATAAGAATCCTCTGTAGGACCGCTTATTGTTCCTGACGCATACATGTCCCCAGCATGAATGTCACAACCATTAACTGTGTGATGAGCAAGCTGCTGATTCTGATTCCAATACATGTATTTGTAGTTTGAATTACAAATAGTGCTTGCTTCTTTGTTTTCAGGCTGAATTTGTACCTCTAAATTTATATCAATGTTTTTGTCTCCTTCATACTCTAAATAAGGAAAAACTTTTGGGTCTTGATTAGGACCCTTAACTCTAAAGTTTTCTAATGCATCAAGAGTAACAACCCATGCTGAAACTGAAGAACCAAAATTCTTTGCTAAAAATGGTCCTAATGGCACATACTCCCATTTCTGAATATCTCTTGCAGACCAATCATTAAAAAGCACCATTCCAAATATGTAGTCATCTGCTTCCTTTGTGCTGATACTGTCTCCCAGTGGTTTTCCTTCGTAAGTAATAAATGCCATTTCCAGCTCAAAATCAAGTAGTTTACTTGGTCCAAAAACTGGACCTTCATCATCTTTTGGTTTTTGCTGTCCTTTTGGTCTGTGCAAAGGTGTTCCTGATAATACAACAGACGAAGCTCTGCCATGATATCCTACAGGAATGTGTTTCCAATTTGGCAGTAGTGCATTGTTTGGGTCTCTAAACATTGTTCCAACATTTGTTGCATGCTCAATGCTTGAATAAAAATCCGTGTAGTCTCCAATCTTAACTGGTAATAGATTCTCAATTGAATTAATTGGAATTAATACTTGCTCCTGATGCGTTTTGTTATTTTTAATTGAAGTATTGTTTGAATCAAAAAGTTGAGCAATATGATCTCTTAATTTACGGGTTCCAACTTTAC
>ENA-UZWU01000098-UZWU01000098.1-metagenome-genome-assembly--contig:-Day-4--1m-contig-98_pt1 | contig 149906 bp, 144 predicted proteins | sample MGYA00260345_ERZ794905 | MGnify/ENA metagenome assembly ERZ794905
TAGCTACCTTTTTCTTAGCAGGCTTTTTAGCGGCTTTTTTCTTAACTACTTTTTTCTTGGCAGGCTTCTTAGCTGGCTTCTTAGCTACCTTTTTGGCTGGCTTTTTGGCTGGCTTTTTAGCTGCTTTTTTAACGGGCTTCTTAGCTGCAGGCTTCTTAGCGGCTTTTTTGGCCTTGCTTGGTGCGGCTTTCTTCTTAGCGGTCTTTTTTTTGGCTGCCATAGTGTTGTTTGGTATTATATTATACTGTTTGTTAGGGTGGTGAAATCCGAAGGTCTGCTTTTTAAGGCTAGTTGGTTTAACGGATGATTTGTTTTTTGTTAGATTGTTCTGTCTGGGTAAAGCAACTCCGAAAAATTAACTAAAACGCAAACGTAAACTTTCTTTATAAAAGACAATGCTCTAACAGGTTAGTTTGGTCAAGGAGGTAATTAAACTTTTCAAAACTATTTCTTAGTGTGAAATGTTATAATGAAAACAATTGCAGTGATTATTTTTCGATACTGTTAGGTCGTTCAAAACGTGGGGATTGATCTTCTAATGCTCTCCAAAAACTTTCGTCAGATGGATGGCCGTTGAATAAAACCTGACCGTCTGTTGATGCGACGATCACTGTGGGGAGACTTCTGACCCATAACAAACTGCTCAGTGAGTTTTTGTTGGGGTCGACTAGCCAGGTGCATTTTGCTTCAGTGGCATCGTTTTTTCTTATGATCTCTGCATCATCTAGCATGCTTGGATAATTTCCTGTTAGAATCGCATGGACGGAAATGTTATTCTCTGCGCAGGCTTGTGTAGTGGTTATGAAGTCAGGCAGCTCGACTTGGTTTGCCTGACTCATGGGATTCCAAAAATAAAGTACGATAGCCTTATTGCCATCATTGTGCTCAGCTAATGATGTGAGTGTTTGGCCCTCCTGAGACAGCAGGGTTTGTTGGAGTGGTAGCTGGATCGAGCGCATAGCTTCTTCTAGTCGAAGTTTCTCTACATGTGGGCCATAGGCCTGTGCTTGACGTGGACTCAACCAGAATGCCTCTGTGATGTGTCTCTTGAAGGCTTGTGTGTCGTTTTTTTCCAGGGCTGCCAGTGCTTGGGCATAGTGGACGATAGCGGCCCAGTCATCTTTGATGACAAAGACTTCGGAGTGATTAGGGTTGAAGCTTAGCTGACTTTTGATGAGCTCAGGTGCCAAATTTGCGATCGCGGAATGGTCTCCAAGGTCAACGAGGTTGAGGAAGCGTGCTTCGAGAAGGACTTGAGGGTGCAAACCAGCTCGTTGAGCATTGACGTATGCGGTAATAAATTCTGTTTGTCCAAGAGAGGTGAAGAGTTTCTCCAATATTTCCTCTTTGACCATATTTGATGGATTGGTCTTTATGATTTCTTTATCCAATGAGGCTGGTTTTTCATAGGCAATCACAGAGCTAGTTAACATGAGACCGAACAGCAAAAATTTCATGTTTTAAATTTGGTATGACTCACATCAAAATACCAACACTAAAAAAGCGAACGCTCTTATGTAAGAGTGTCCGCTTGTTGAGAGAAGTGAGAGTATTATTTTAATTCGACTAGTTGCTAGGAATGTTGAGTCGTTGTCCAACCTGAATTGTTGTGTTGGTGAGCGAATTAGCAGATTGGATGGCTTCTACGCTGGTGTTGTTCTTGCGAGCGATACCCCATAGGCTATCGCCTGGAACTACGGTGTATGTGCTTGTTGTGCGAGCGGGTGCAACGTTGCTGTTTGATAAGTCGTTGGTCAGCGCTGCAGTTGCTTGGGGTGGGCTTACTGGCGCGGTCTGACCAATGGGGGGTAGTGGTTGATATGCCGCGTTTGTAGGAGGTGTAGATGCTTGAGGGTAGCTGCCAGTTTCGCCACCTGCCCGTGGTACGCCGTATGGGTTGGCAGCACCAGAGGGTCCTGGGTTGTTACTCCTCCATTCACTGTAGCCTGACCCCGTCGAGCAGGCATTGAATAGAAGTGGTGTAAGGCATGAAGAGATGAGCAGTAGAATGGTAGTTTTCATAGTGAAGTGTCGTTTGTTTTTATCTGATTCGTATATTAAATATTAAGGTGGTTATATAAACAGACGATAATATTTTGTAAAATAGGTATATTTAAAAACGTATGGAAACCAGAGATGCTTTCACCAGTTCTTAAAAAGAAAGATGCTACCCTTGGTTGTGAGGAGCCTATTTGGATGATCTAGATCCAATACCATAAAATTCATCGACGGTTGCTTCGGTGTGAACAGCGAGTTCCTCAAGGCTTTCGCCTCGAGCTTGTGCTATGAGTTTGGCTGTGAAGTAGGTAAAGGCTGGTTCGTTGCGCTGACCCCGGTGTGGCACTGGGGCTAAATAGGGAGAATCAGTTTCAAGCATGAATGATCCAGCGGGGCAGTGAGTAGCTGTTTCCAACACGGTTGCTGCATTTTTGAAGGTTGCAATACCTGTGAAGGAAATGAGGCCGCCTAAGTCAAGAATAGGCTGTGCAGATTCCAGATTGAAGGGGAAACAATGAAATACGGCGCGTGTTTGGTCTGCAAAATCTTGATATATGTTGATTGCGTCCTGCAGGGAGGCTTCTCCCTTACGGTCTCGCGTGTGGATGACGATGTTTTTGCCGAGTTGAGCTGCTAACGCGAAGTGTTGCCTGAGAAACTCTCGCTGCTTTGAATGATATCGCTCAGTCGTCCATCCCTCAGGTGCGGGGTGGTAATAATCGAGGCCTGTTTCACCTATGGCAACACAGCGTGGATGCTTTGCGTAATTTGTAAGCTGCTCTAAATACTGATTGTTTGTCTCGTAAACATCACAGGGGTGAATGCCGATGCAGGCGTATATTTCTGGGAATTGCTCAGCGATAGATATATTTTGCGAGCAGTCATCTAAGTTAGTAGCCAAGGTGACCATGCGCTTAACGCTGTGCTGTTTGGCTCGCGCGATGACGGCGCTGAGTTCATCAGGTGGAAATTTTTGGGAGCCAAGGTGGCAATGTGAGTCAGTTAGTTTCATCGACAGGACTTTGTTAAAACCTGACTGCGAACCATACGCCAGCGTAAGCTTGGTCGTCACCTGTGTCACTGTTGTCCAAGAGGATTGAACCGCCAAGGTAGGGCGTAATGGATAATGTGTCAGAGAGGTGGTGTGTGAGGGATAGCCGGCAGTAGGCGTCGTTCATGCCATCACGGCCGTAATAATCATCTACGTAGCTAATTCCAGTATTTAAAGACATGTATGCTTTGTTTGAGATGACTTTTGACCATCTAGCTTCTGCGTTACTATACCAAGCTTCAGCACCGAAGTCATAGTATACTCCAGCGGTAGCAATGAGGTCGTCATGCAGTTGCCAATGAACAAAACTTCCTATGTCTAGCCCGTCCTTGAAGTTGGCGATGATGGGAGAGCTCGAATCACCAAAATTACGATAACTGGCGCTGAGGCCAAGTGTGAGTTGGTCCGTCTGCCTGTATCTGAGGTGAGAAAATAAAGCGGTCTCCTCAAAATCAGCTTTGCCGCTTTCGGTTGCATACCATGAGCCAATGTTGAGCGATGTGTGATTGCTGAGTGCAATTTCAGTCTCTACCTGAAAGTCGATGGTGTCCTTGGCTAATTCAAAACCTCGGTAAACATAGCCACTGCGGTAGCCTGCGACAGCTTCGACACCGAGCTGAACTTCTTGATCTGCATTGGCAGGTACGTTGCACGGAAGCAGGCAAAGGACAGTGGTGAGAGGGTATAGAGCTTTCATGCTCAAAGTTCCAATAATGGTCGTCGGTTTTAGTTAATCAATGACTTTAGCCATTTTCGTAAGTCCTTCAATGACTCGACTATGCGGGCATCCGAAATTGAAGCGGACGTGTCCTGGCTTGCCAAAAAAGCTGCCGTCAGAAAGGTATATTTCGGCTTCCTGCTCAAAAAACTTGGCGGGGTTTTCTTTATCCATGCTGCGGCAGTCGATCCATGCCAAATAAGTAGCCTCAATGTCTGGGGTGATAAGATCGGGCATGGTGTCGGCAATAAAGCTTTTTAAGGTGTCGCGGTTGTTGCGCAAGTAAGCCAGTAGATCTTGTCGCCAGTCAGAGCCCTCTTGGTATGCTGCTTCAGCCGCGTAATAAGCTAAGCAGTTAATTTCTGGAAGCGTATGGCCGCGGGCAGAGCAAAACTTTCGACGTAGTGAGTCATCCTTGATGACGGCAAATGCATATCCTAGCCCTGCGATGTTGTATGTTTTGCTGGGTGAAAGCAGTGTGATGATCCGGCTTTGAAGTTCATCAGGCAGGCTTGCTGCACATACATGAGGTGTTTTATCCTCATCAAGAATGAGGTCACAATGAATTTCATCTGATACCAAGATTAAATCATGGCGCTGGCAGAAGTCGGCAAGCTTACCAATTTCCTCTGACGAAAAAACGCGGCCGAGTGGGTTCTGAGGATTACTGAGAAGAAATATTTTGGTGTTTGCCGTGACGGCGGCCTCCATGGCCTGCCAATCAAATCCCCAGCGGTTGTCGTCAAAGATGTGAGGAACGGATATTAAGTCCATGCTGGCATCTTGGTGAATTGAGAGAAAGGGGGGGTAGATGGGGGTGCAGGTCATAACGGCATCTCCCGGTGAGCCAAATGCACGCGCGGCGATCGATAAGGCAGGAACCAAGCCACCGAGATGAACGATCTCTTTTTCCTCTACCTTGATTTGGTGCCTGTTTTGCATGTAATGATCAATGGCTACCATCAGTCCTGTATGTGGTTGGGCATAGCCCATTACACCGTGAGAAATGCGCTCTTGAAGTGCCTCCAATACGCAAGGTGGGGACATGAAATCCATGTCAGCAACCCAGTATGGATCAAGCATAGGGAATCGGTCCCATTTGATCGAGCCTGAGCCTCTTCGGGATATGATTTGGTCAAAATCTGCAGAACTGTGCATATCCATTTGCTAGCCTATGAGTTCGGAGCTGGCGAGTAATATATCTTTGATCATTCTGTATACCAGAGGTGATGGCGAGCTGAGTTGATACCTTTGGCTGGAATTAACTTGCTTCTTGGTGCGCTCATTCTACCTCTAATGTTGTGCAGGAGTTGCAGATGCGAGAGGTGGCCGAGCGAGTCTTACTGGCGAATTCGCTGGAGGAGAAGCTTTTGCTGGCGCCGCAGCTTGGTGAGGGCGTGGTAGATGATCAAAGAGGTCGTTCTTTTCGCGTGCCAGATGTCCCAGGGCGTCCTGAGGATTTGAAAATATCAGGAAAGTCAATACGTTCTGATTTTCCTGGAGTCAATAAGCTAGATGATGACCGAGAGCGCGGGAAAATGCTGCATTTCCTGGCGAACCATGAGCTACTTGCCGCTGAGTTAATGGCTCTCGTGCTCCTTAAGTTCCCCGATGCGCCTGCAGAATATCGGCGTGGTGTCTATGAATCGATGAGAGAGGAGCAGATGCACACTTTGATGTATTTACGGAGAATGAAAGAGTGCGGCATCTCATTTGGTGACTTGCCCCTCAATGATTACTTTTGGAAACTGGTTGCGCCAATGAGCACGCCTATGGACTTCGTGACTCGACTTAACCTTACCTTTGAACAAGCTAATTTAGATTTTTCAAAGCACTATGCTACTCTATTTAGGCAAGTTGGGGATACGGGAACTGCGAGGGTATTAGAGAAGATTTATCTCGATGAAATTAATCATGTCGGTCATGGGGTGAAGTGGTTTCGCAAGTGGAAAAAGCAAGGTGAGACTGACTGGAATGCCTATCGCAAATCGCTCAGCTTTCCTTTAGCTCCGGCCAAGGCCAAAGGAATAGCCCCATTCAATAAAGAGGGCCGTGAGTTGGCGGGCTTGGATCAAGATTTCATTGAACAGCTGGCCGTGTGTGAGCAGTCGAGAGGGCGCACTCCTGTTGTTCATTGGTATAACCCCAATGCTGAGTCGTATGCAGCGGCAGCATTCAATGGTCATGATTATCAGCCCAATAAAATGGAGCTGGCCCTGGAACATGATCTTGAAATGCTCTCATTGGCGTGGAGTCGCAGAGACGATATCACATTGGTGCGCACACCTCCCAGTAATGCCCATTTGGCATATCTTAAAAACGCGGGTTTTGATCTGCCAGAGGTGATTGAGGCTGGTTGTTTAACGGGGCGAAAATTAGGTGGGTTGCGCCCTTGGGCTTGGTCGCCGGATGCTTCCGCAGAGCTTCACTGCTATGCGGATCATGTTTCGCCACGTCTGCCATGGCAATGGCAGGGTGGGACTCCCAGTTGGTGGTTCAGTAAGGAGGCTGGATGTCGACTTGATGATAGGCTCTCAGGAACGGGTGAAGTAAATAGCTTTTTCTTTAATGATAAGGACGCGGCGGTATGTAAGATTAATGATCTGCTGAAGGAAGGTAAGGTTCTGCTGAAAGCCGCTTATGCTTGTGCTGGTCGTGGTCATCGTAAGGTCGAGCGAGGAGATGATTACATACCGTGGTTAAATAACGTGATCAAGCGGCATGGGGGTTTAGCTGTTGAACCATGGCTAGAACGAGAGATTGATTTTTCGGCACTTTACGAAAGGCGTGAGGACGGGCGTGTCGATTACATAGGAATGACAGAGATGCAGAATGATGCCCAGGGGCGTTATTTAAGCACGAAAGTTTATCCTAAATGGGCTACGAGCTTTAGCAATGAGCTTCGCTCATTTATGTTTCGTGATGCTCAGATAAATACTGTGTATGGGGAAAAAGTGCCTAAGGTGCTGAGCTCTTTGTTGAGCGGTTATGTGGGGCCTGTTGGAGTGGATGCGATGGTTCATCGGCGGGCGGATGGTTCATTATCGATGCGCTATGTGGTAGAGCTCAATGTGAGGATGACCATGGGGCGTGTGGCATTAGAAATCGCGAAAAAACGCACTCCACACAGGGGAGGTGAGCTTCGTGTGCTACGCAAGAAAAAGCTTGGTGAAGATGAGCTTAATAGACTTTATCACCAAGTTATTAACAATTCATCGGTGGTGATGAACGACCCGAAGCGTGCACGAGAGTTTATCGCGATTTGGCATCAAAAAGATTAAATTATAACCATGCTGGTTCCTCTGTATTTTTTATAAAAAAGAGGTGTTCTGAAAAGTTGTTCACAATCACATCCTTGTGATGGGGTATCCAATGTTAATAAGTTTGTTGATAACTCATAGTGCGAGTACCTGTGGGGTATTTTAGATAGCTATTCATGCGGTATTATGGGTTGATGAAATTGACCTGAGTATTGAGTAGTTTTGGCTTGGGTAAAGATTTCTTCATTGAAGAACGAAGATGGGTGTGTTAAGAACTACGTAATATAGTATTACTGATTACCATGGTTGAAGCATTGAAGTTGAATGTCTTAGTTCTCAATAAGCTCTGGCAACCTATCCACACTTGCTCTGTACGTCGTGCGGTGAAGTTGCTTTGCCTTGGGCATGCTCACGTGGTCGAAGCTGAGGGAGACACCAAGTATCAAACCCACGACTTGGGATCTTGGCTTGAATCCTCATCGGAGAGGATGACGGAGGAGGTCATCAGGTCAGTGCGCTTCGCAATGAAGATCCCAAAAGTGATTGTGCTATCTCTTTACGATAAACTACCCACTAAAGAGGTGAAGTTTACTCGGCATAATGTTTTTTTGCGTGATCATTATACCTGCCAATATTGCTGCCAGCAGTTCGCTGAAAATGATCTCAACTTAGATCATGTATTACCGCGTGATAAAGGTGGTGAAACTCGCTGGGACAATATCGTAACCTCATGCTTTAAGTGCAATACTCGCAAGGCCAACAAACTTCCTCATGAGGCAGGGATGTTTCCTGCCATGTCTCCTAAGGCACCACGATGGCGGCCGTTGTTTGGATTTAAACGAAAAGGAAAAATGGACGAGAGTTGGAAAACTTTTTTCTGAGAATTAAGAGCAGTTAGCTGCTTTTATTGCTGTGGCACATTACTTTTGCCCAAATGGTCCTGGGGGAGAGACCACCAGTTGATATGGATGAGTTTCACTCGTTATCAGTGACGGATAGCAATTGAGCGCGGTCTTTTTGAACTTCTCGCCATGAAATACAAAGCTGTATCGTGCAGATAATCGCCATTACTAGTATGATTTGAGTTTTTGGGTCTGAGAGACTTTGGAATTTCTCGTATTGATAAATACGAACGAGTGCAGAGATGACTCCCAGTAGGGCAATGATAAATCCACCATATAAGCCATGCCTAAAGTGTTGCCGGCCAAATGCTATACATATAATGAGGGCTCCGCCAAAAAAGACGGGCATCAACATTTCTACTTGGTTGCCTTCTGCTGCCAGCTGGTCCCAGCCAATGAAACCTCCGAGGCCCAAAATGATGAGGCAGAAAGCGCTTAGCAGTGTTAAGATCATGCTGGTAACATATTGTCATCTCGACCAATGGGGCAAGATTTGAATTGCTATATTGTGGCTGTTTGTTGGCTAAATCCGAACCTGTGTTTGTATATTGTTTTGATGACTTGATCACAGCAATATACAATATAGAATTAAGCTAACTTAACTCATGATGACATCTCTGCTCAAAAAACGTTTCATTAAGCTTATTGCCATCTTAGTGCTTGGTATCGTCGGATTATCGGTTGTAGCAGGCTTATTGCTCAGTAACTTTGTTACGAAGGATCTATTGGAGCAAAAAATTGAAGATTCCATCAATGCCGAGGTTTCTATTGGTGCAGTCGATGTGTCCCTGTTTGCTTTGCCTGCGACCATCGTTGTTTCTGATGTCAGTCTTATGCCCAAAGGGGTGACGGATGTCTCCAAGGCGGAGGTCAACATTAGCAAAGTTAGCCTGAGTATTGGATGGGCGGGGCTATTGAAGAAGCACATCGATGTGACGTATCTTGCTGTGCACCAAGCTGATATTAAAATCACTTATTTCAAAGATGGCTCTAACTCTCTTGGCAAGCTTTTTGAATCACCTGATTCAGATAGTGATGAGGATAAGCTTAGTAAAGAGGATGAAGAAAAATCTGTTGAAGGACTTAATATCAATGACCAAGGAGATTTCGTCGCTTCACTTGGTGGTGTATCCATCAGTGATACACGTATCGATTTGGTGCTCGAGGAAATGAAAATGCAGCTCATTTGTGAGGACCTCAATATAGATTTGAGCGCGATGCAAATAGACCCCAATGATCTGGCTGCCTCCAACGAAGCGAAGCTGGATGCAGAGAGCCTGATCCGTGCATACTCTCTGAAGGGTGAGCATTATGGCGACTTAGACATGGGCGGAACTGCAGGTGTCAAGCTGTTCAATCTGTCAACGGGCAAGATTGAGCCCGAGGTAGATGGTGCCTTTAGTTTGTCTGATCAATCATGGCTGAGCACAGGGATGCCATTTGTGGCCCGTGCATGGGAACAACTTTCCGTGCTTGAAAAAGTCGGGCTGGGTATTGGTAAGGCGCCGGATCGGGCAAGTTTTGGCCGCAGCAAATCGATTGCGGTTCATTACCACTTGGGTCGGATTGATTTACTCAAACCACTCTCTATTTGGGTAGATGACTGGGAGGTGGCCGTTCTTGGTGGAGGATGGCTCAACACGCAGACAGATAAGCATAAAGTTAGCGGCGAGCTATTGGCATCTAAAAAGGCGAGTGCTTTGATGGTGCCCACCATCTTTAAGGGGCTTGAGTTGTTGCCAAAGCAGATAAGGGCCAGTGTTGCTGATGATTTAAGAGACAACCTTATCAGAGATGATCGCTTGGTGGTTAAAATCAAATCGTCTGGGTATTTTTCAGATCCAAAAATAAGACCTGATGGCAAGATTGTTGATATCTCTAAGGCCAGCAGAGATGCCGCAGAAGAGCTCCTTAAGGAGAAGGCGGGCAACCTTCTCAAGGGGCTTCTAAAGTGAGCCTTATTTACAGGCGGCTAGCTGCTTGCTTAGCGAAATAAGTAATGATGATGTCAGCGCCGGCGCGCTTGATGCCAATGAGGGACTCCATCATGACGGCATCTTCATCTAGCCAACCATCTTTAGCGGCTGCTTTTATCATTAGATATTCGCCACTGACTTGGTAGGCGGCAACAGGCAAGGTGGTTGTGTTGCGAACCTGTGAGATGACATCAAGGTAAGGGCCTGCCGGTTTGACCATGACAATGTCAGCACCCTCTTCTTCATCAATGAGAGTCTCTCTTATTGCTTCGTGAGCATTTGCCGGATCCATTTGATAGGTTTTTTTGTCGCCAGCTTTGGGAGTTGATTCTAACGCACCACGAAACGGGCCATAATAAGCAGATGCATATTTAGCGGTGTAGGCAAGAATGGAGACATCCTGAAAACCTTCCGTGTCTAGTGTTGAGCGAATCGCTTCGACACGTCCATCCATCATGTCTGATGGCGATACGACATCAGCTCCTGCACGAGCATGACATAGCGCTTGCTGGCATAAGACTTCCACGGTTTCGTCGTTGATGATTTCAAACTCTCCTTTGTCGTTCTTGGCAACGAGACCATCGTGACCATCACTGTTGTAAGGGTCGAGAGCTACGTCAGTGATAACACAAAGATCGGGATGAGCTGTTTTGAGTGCATGAATGGCACGGGGGATAAGTCCATCGTCATTGTGGCATTCAGCGGCATCAGAGCTTTTGAGGTTTTCTGAGATAGCTGGAAAAATAACCACGGCTGATATGCCCATGGCATGAGCTTCGCCAGCTTCCTTGACCAGACCATCGATAGACCATCTGCTGCAGCCTGGCATCGAGTCGATCGATTCGTCTATATTTTTATCATGCACGAAAAGCGGATAAATAAAATCTGACGATGTAAGTGTGGTTTCGCGAACGAGAGCACGTACAGCGGGTGATTTGCGATTGCGGCGCGGGCGTATCATATTTGTATTATCGTCGTTACAGTGGCTGTTTTCAAGTAGGAATCAATAAGCTATGATTGACTAAGTTCGTAGCCATCTGGATTGTCTTTGACAGCCCAGCCGGCGGATAGGAGCTTATCACGTAGCTGATCTGAAGTAGCCCATTCTTTGTTTTGTTTCGCCTGCCAGCGTTGTTCAGCAAGTTCTTGAATATCAGCGGGGATACTTGATGATTCCTCTTCGACGGGAAGCTCGAGCCCCAGAGTGTTGAGTATTGTGTCAAAGGCAGCAAGGTTTGGAGCTGCGCTGGCCTTGTCCAGCTTCTGGGCTGCCTTGAGGCCAGAGAAGAGGTGGCCTAATGCAGCTGGGGTGTTAAGATCTTGATTGAGTGCCTCCCAGGCGGGAGCAAATGGAGAGCTCTCGATCGCTGCAGAAATATCGACTTCGTTGTCTGAGAGAGCGGCCAGTGACTCACGACCTTTGGCAAGCTTGTGCAATGCCTCTTTAGCGGCATGCAGCGAGTCGAGGGTGAAGTTGAGCTGTTTGCGATAGTGTCCAGATATGAGAACATAGCGAACTTCCATGGCAGAGTAGCCTTTTTGAGCAAGGTCATCGATGGTGTAGAGGTTGCCGAGCGACTTGGACATTTTGCCTCCATCGACCATAAGGTGGGTAATATGAAACCAATGAGCTGCAAAATCACCACCGCAGCTGCAGCGTGATTGAGCAATTTCATTCTCGTGATGAGGAAATACGAGGTCGACTCCTCCAGAGTGTAGATCAAAATCACTTCCTAAGTATTCCTTGATCATGGCTGAACATTCAAGATGCCAGCCAGGCCGGCCTTCACCCCAAGGAGATGCCCAGTAATTCTCCCCATCTTCTTCTTTGCGTGATTTCCATAAAACAAAGTCGGCGATGGAGTCTTTCTCATACTCGTCAGCGTCAGCCCGCTGATTTTGAGTTTTACCTAAATCAAGCTCGCGTGTGTCTAGGTGAGATAGCTGTCCATATTCAGGAAAAGAGGATACTTTGAAATAAACAGAGCCGTCATCTGATGCATAGGCATTGCCGTTGGTGACAAGTTGCTCGATCATGGCGATCTGTTGGTCAATATGCTCGATCGCACTTGGTTCTATGTGTGGTGGAAGGCAGTTGAGGGCGTTGCAGTCAGTGTGGAATTTCTCCAGCCAGTAAGCGGTGAAATCTCTCAGTGACTTGCCTGCAGCTTGAGAGTCTCGGATGGTCTTATCATCTACGTCAGTGATGTTTCGAACATGGAGGGTTGCCATCCCACTGGTTTCTAATACCCGACGAAAAACGTCGTGCATCACAAAGGTGCGAAAGTTGCCAATATGTGCCGGGCCATAGACAGTCGGTCCACAACAGTAGAAGCGAAAGGTTTTGCCGTCAATCGGGGACAGTTCGACTTTGTCTCGGGTGAGAGTATCAAATAATTTCATCGTTTTACTGAGGCTTGGTCATGGATTGGAATGAATGATCTGAGGGAGCTTGGAAAGCGCGCAAACCAAATTCGGGTAGGACAGATAAAAAGTGATCGAAGATGTCGGATTGGATGTCTTCGAAATATGCCCAGCGATTATCTGTTGTGAAGACATAGATTTCGACAGGGATGCCGTTCTGGGACGGTTGAAGTTGACGAACGAGTAATGTTTCCTTTTCTGATATTTTAGGGTGGTTTTTGAGATACTCCCTAATGTAAGCGCGGAAGGTGCCAATGTTGGTTAGCGAGCGAGCATTGATCGGGTTGGCAGAATCGGCATGCTGGGTGTTCCATGTCTGAATTTCCTCTTCTTTGCCAGTGAGGTAAGATTTGAGAAGTGAGATCTTCCGCAATCGATCCAGTGATCGCTCATCAAGAAATACTACACTCGACATATCGAGGCTGACAGAGCGCTTAATGCGGCGCACGCCTGAGTTGGCCATTCCTCGCCAGTTTTTGAAACTGTCAGATATGAGTGCGTAGGTTGGAATGGTGGTGATGGTTTTATCCCAGTTACGTATTTTGACGGTCGTGAGTGCAACTTCGAGCACTTCGCCATCTGCTCCGAATTTAGGCATTTCGATCCAGTCCCCACGGGCTACCATTCGGTTGGCTGACAATTGGATACCGGCTACCAGGCCGAGGATGCTATCTTTGAAGATCAGCATGATGATGGCCGTCATTGCTCCCAGTCCGGAGAAGATGAGGACAGGAGATTTGCCAATCAAAGTGGAAACAATAAGAATGATGGCGGCCAGAACCAGAATGATTTTGATAACTTGGAAAAAGCTCTTTACGGGGAGCTCACGGGATACTTCAAAGCCACTGTAAATACGCTCAAGAATATTGAGTAGTGAGCTGATAGCGAGGAAAGAGAGAACCACAATTGAGATCTTCGCTGTGATTTGAATGAAGGATGAGAAAATGGGAACGCCATCGTGGTGTGTTATGATGGCGTGGGGAGCGGCTATAAGAATGATCACTGCGGGCATTAACAATGATAGCCATTTGAATAAGCGGCTGTTGAGTAGCTCGTCATCCCAGTCCGACTCAGTTTTGAGCACAAGCTTTGAGATGGCGCCGAATACGAGCTTGCGAACGACCCAATAGGACAGGATGGCGGCGGCGAAAGCAACCAGCAGCAGGGAACCATCGACAGCAAGGCATTGATGCCAGTCAATTTGATCAAACGGTTTCTTGAAAAACTGCTCTGAGATCTTGTTGTGCCATGGATTATTCATCGCCAGATTCCTGCCACATTGGTGACTCAGTGGCAAGGGGAATGCGGCACAGCTAGGCTGTTTGTGGGTTGTGTTTCTGTGCTTTGCTGGCTTGCTTGCGACGTGTTGTTGATGGTGGATATTGGTTGATGATGATGACGTGCTCACAGGGGATGGCGCCTTGCTTATCGCTATTGTTCATGGATAGTGTGTGTAGTGAAGCGCGTGGTAGAAGCTGAAATACTTGATGAGCTTGATGCTAAAGACCCTCGGGCCATACGTAGCCGGCGAGATTTAAGATTGGTGAATTGGTTCATGCGGGGGGAGTCGTGGATTCTCTCAGAGTTGCAGAAGATCGATGGTCTGAAGCGAGTGGTTGAACTAGGTGCTGGTGATGGGATTCTGGCCGCTCAAATTACTGAGGAGTTGCCCAATGTAGAGGTGGTTTGCGTTGATCTGATTGATCGGCCTCAAGGGCTGAACCAGCGGGTCAAATGGTGGCAGGGTGATGTCCTCGACTACGATGGCTATAATGATGATACTGTGGTCATCGCAAATTTATTTTTACATCATTTGAGTTCATCCGGATTGATGGATCTGGGTGGTATGATGCATCAAGCACGTGGTGTGTTGGCTGCTGAACCTCACCGGGGGGCTTTGAGCATGATGATGGGTCGTTGTTTGTTCCCCTTCGTGAATGATGTCACTCAACACGATATGACAGTGAGTATTCGTGCTGGTTTTAGAAATACTGAGGTCGCTGGTTTGATTGGTGGCAAATGGCAATGGTCACAGCATAGAAGTGTCTTTGGTGGAATAAGAACTATGGGAGTGAAATGAGAAAGATTGAGATTATAGGGGGAGGGTTGAGCGGTTTGAGTCTGGGGATTTCGTTGTGCAAGCGTGGGGTTCCTGTGAGGATTTTAGAATCGGGTAATTACCCAAGGCACAAAGTTTGCGGCGAGTTTGTATGTGGTGTAAGCAGCCAAGTTCTGGGTGACGTAGGCATTGGGGAGATTTTTACGGATGCTAGGCGTCATCGTCGCCTAGAATGGTGGATAGGAGATGATCTGGTGTTGAAAGATGAACTTCCAGAAGAGGCTATTGGTTTGTCCCGTTATTGTATGGATGCCGATCTTGCTGAATTGTTTCAATCGGCTGGTGGTGAATTGATAACAGGAACGCGAGTAGGTAGTGAAGATGGCGATGGTCGAGTGTGGGCAGTCGGCAAGCGCAAGCGTGGTGGTAAGTGGATTGGCCTCAAGGTTCATGCTAAGAACGTCAGTATTGAAGGGCTTGAGATGCATGTAGGTAGACGCGGATATCTCGGTTTGTCCGGTATTGAGGATGGTCGCGTGAATTGCTGCGGCCTGTTTAGAATTAACAAGAATGTGGACAAAAAAAACATACTGGCCAGCTACTTGAAAGTGAATGGGCTCGATCAACTGCACGAGAAGTTTTGTCAGTGGGATATTGATGAGAGCTCGTTTTCAGCGACAGCGGGATTTTCTCTGGGTGCGCAGCAAAGCTCTGGGGCTTTCTGTGTCGGTGACGCTAGCCTTTTGATACCACCGTTCACTGGTAACGGAATGAGTATGGCAATCGAATCATCATGGCTGGCATCTCCATGGTTAGAAAAGTTTTCAAGGGAAGAGCTGAGCTGGCTAGATGCCTGCTCTGGTTACTCGTCGAGTTGCGATGAATATTTCGGTAAGCGGATGAGATTAGCCGGTGGTTTACATCCCTTGCTTTTTAATGGTGCTGGTCGTAGCTTACTCAGGTGGTCTGCGCTCAGTGGGCTATTACCTTTTGGTTTTTTATTTAAGCAACTACGATCACGATGAATTTATCAGCAGTAGGAACAGCGTTTCCGATCAATAGCTTCACTCAGAAGCAATGTTTAGATGCCATGCGGGCTGCTGATTTCTGGCAGGGTTTGAAGGGGCGCTCTCAGATGGTTATCGAAAAGGTGCTAACCGGAGATAGTGGTATAGAAAAGCGCCACTTTGCCTTGGATTCACTTGATCAAGCATGGAGTCGTGGAGCGCAGGAGCTTAACGAAGCTTATGAAAAAGAGGCCCCAGATCTTGCGGCTGTAGCGATCCAAAACGCGATAGCGACAAGTGGTCATCGCCTTGACGAGATAGATGCAGTTTTTGTCTCTTCATGCACGGGTTATCTTTGTCCTGGAGTGAGCAGCCATCTGGCAGAGAGGTTGGGTTTGCGTGCTGATGTGTTTCTGCAAGACATGACAGGGCTAGGTTGTGGTGCCGCTGTTCCTCTGCTTCGTGCTGCTGACGGGGTGTTAGCGCGTAATCCCAATGCAGTGGTCATTACGGTCGCCGTGGAGGTGTGTTCCGCTGCCTTCTACGTTGAGGATGATTTTGGGGTCTTAATATCTACTTGTCTGTTCGGCGATGGCGCGGCAGCTGCCGTCTGGGTTGGTAGTGGAGGTGGGTGGAAGGTGAGCGATTTTTGTAGCCTGCATATCCCCGAGGAACGAGAAAAGATTAGGTTTACGAATGCGAACGGCAGGTTGAGGAATCAATTGGACCGGAGTGTGCCTCAGTTGGCTGCCGCAACGGTCAATAAACTCTATGAAAAGCGTAAGCAGGAGCCTCAAGCTTGGATAACCCATGGTGGCGGGCGAGATGTGATTGAAGCATTAGAGCAGGCCTTGCCAGCTGGAGAGCTGAGTCTGGCTCGTGGGGTAATGCGTGATTACGGAAACTTGAGCAGCCCCAGCGTGTTGGTAGCATTGAAGCGGTTTCTTGAGCAGGATGATGCTGGTGTTGATCATGCTTGGATGTGTGCTTTCGGTGCTGGGTTTTCAGCACACAGCTGCGAATTAGAGCGTCGGTAAAACAGAAGGTTTTCACAAGCCTCTTGGGCCTTTCAAGGTTCGACTGGTTTGATTGACTACGGTTTTTTAATATTTGCAGAGGTAGCAGTTTCGTTCAGCATATGACATCAATGAAATTGTTCTGTGTCGTTTTCTTAGGCCTTATGTCGCTGCTGTTGTGTAGCTGCATCGAGGGTGAGGAGGAGATTTTTCTCAATAAAGATGGTAGCGCGCGAGTGGTGGCAACCTATCGGGTGCCAGGTATGCTCTTGTCGGCCGAGGATGCACAGGATCTGCGAGCTAGTATTGAGGCTGAAGTTGGGGGTGTAAAAAACCTCAGGTTACTAACCAACAATGTTGAAAAGCATAATGGAGATCGCGTCATCATGCTTGAAATCGAAACAGACGATGTCAGCACTATAGAGGGCTCTTTGTCTGAGCATGATCCTGCTGTGGAGATGACGAAAGGAGATAAGATTCTGCATGCGATCGTTGGCCGCATTTTGGTCAGCAGGGAGGGGCTCAAGGTTCATTTGAATCGTGAGATTCATTTGTCTTCACTTTTGGACGAGTATCTTGGGTCAAGTGGGGCATCGATGCTTGGTGACTCAGCATTCCGCTATACGATGTATCTTCCCCATGCTGCTGTATCTAGTAATGCCCATGAGGTCTCGAATAATGGTAGAACGCTCACTTGGAATCATCAGTTAGCTGATTGTAGGAATACGCCGATAAACTTGTCGATAATGACCCATATCCCAATTCCATGGTGGGTCTATGCATTGCTTGTCGTGGTGGCCACAGGACTTCTGTGGGCGCTGTTTGTCATTGTTGCCAAGAAGAGGGTCACTGCACGAGATACATCGGCACAGGAGTAGTGAGCCAATAAAAAACCTCACCCCGAAAAACGGAGTGAGGTGTAAATTTGTAAGACCTAGACGCTGCTGCGCTTACTTGACGCCTTTTTTGCTGAGACGAGTGCCCTTCGTTGCACCTTGGCGCGCTTTGAACTTGGGGTTGCTCTTGCAGATGACGTAGAGTGTGCCTTTGCGTTTCACGACTTGGCAGTCTTCGTGACGCTTCTTCATGGATAAGAGAGATGAGAGAACTTTCATAATGGAAATGGGTTATAGAGCTAGAGGTTGGTGGCTTATAGACTGTGATTCAGTATCTGTGTGTGAACCTTGCTATTTGTCAGTGAGTAGAATGTGGTGAACCAACGATACTTCTCAGATAACTTTGAGAGGCGCAAAATACTCAAATTCGATGGCGTGTAAAGTCTATTTCCGCGAAAATGAGGGGTATTTCTAGATTTCTATAGCGATCACCGACAATATTCCCGGAGCTGCACTTAAGGACTGGATGATTTCAGCTCCTGGAGCAGTGTCCAATTCAATGATGTTGAGCGCGTCGCCTTCCGTTTTGTTGCGGGCAAGGGAAAGGTTGGCAATATTGAGACCAGCTTCACCCAGTGAACTGCCTACAAGGCCGACTATACCAGGGCGGTCATCGTTGCGGACAATGAGGAAGTTGCCTTTGATGTTAGTGTCGACGAAGAGTCGGTCGATTTCAACAATGCGTGGGGATTTTCCGATAATAGTGCCTGAGACGCGGAATTTTTGGCCATCCTTAGTGAGTTCTGCCACGATGAGCTCATTGTATTCAGTTTTGGCGTTAATTACTGAATCGATCAATTCTAAGCCCATGTCGTGAGCAACGGCAGGGGAATTAACGATGTTGACTTGGCCCTCGGAGCGAGCAGCTTCGAGATATCCTGTAAGTGCAGTGCGGGAAATCAGCGCGGTATCTTTTTCTGCAATTTCGCCATGATAAGAAACGCGCAACGAATCGGGGTTCGCTGGGCCGAGCTTGGCTAAGAATTTGCCAAGTGAATTAGCCAAATCCAAATAGTGCCCAATTTCTTTGAGTGCACCTGCGTCGAGGGAGGGCATGTTAATTGCGTTGCGAATTTCACCAGTGGTGAGGAAATCGCGTAATTGTTCTGCTACCTGAATGCCGACGTTTTCCTGTGCTTCGTTAGTAGAAGCACCCAGATGGGGAGTGAAGGCGATATGTTTTTCTTGGCCGAATAGAATGTGGTCGGAAGATGGGGGCTCGTCCTCGAAGACGTCGAGTCCGCACCCAGCAATATGTCCAGCATCGACGGCAGCTTTGAGAGCAGGCTCATCGATAAGGCCTCCTCGAGCACAATTAACGACGAGTGCTCCTTTGTTCATGAGGGCAAGTCGGTCGGCATTGATGATGTGGTGTGTTTCATCTGTCAATGGAACGTGAAGAGTTACGACATCAGCTCCTTTAAGAGCTTCATCAGGACTGATGGCTAGCTCTACTTTCAGTTGATCGGCTCTGGTCTGTGTGAGAAAAGGGTCATAGGCAACGACTTGCATGCCGAACGCTTGGGCGCGCTTGGCAAACTCCGCACCGATTCGTCCCATACCGATGACGGCGAGGCGTTTCTCATTTAATTCGATGCCGGCGTAAGCTTTACGAGCAGCTTTAAAGTTGCCTTGAAGAACTTCGGCGTGTGCAGGGCCTATATTACGTGCGGCAGAGAGCATAAGGGTAAACGCAAGCTCTGCGGTAGAGATAGTGTTTCCCGTTGGGGTGTTCATAACGATTACCCCGTGATTGGTAGCCGCATCTCGGTCAACGTTATCGACTCCCACGCCAGCCCGGCCGACAGCTTTGAGTTCTGAAGCAGCAGCAAGCACGTCGGATGTGACTTTCGTTTGCGAACGAATAATTAAGCCTTGGTAATGAGGAATAATCTTAATGAGATCCTCAGGGCTCAGGCCTGTGTTTACATCCACTTCCAGATCTGGATGATTGCTCAAAAGTTCAACACCCTTGTCTGAAATAGGATCTGATACGAGAATACGTTTTTTCGCCATGCCGCGCGTGTAATCTCAGAGCCGGCAATTGTCAAAGCATAGCGAAAGTATTTATCGTCATAACAACAGGTTGATCATTAATTTAGATTATTTGATCATCTCGAGCACCATGAACTTGGTGCCCAGCATGGCTGGATGAGTAAGCGTTTGAAACTGGCGAAGTAAAGCCGGTGCCTGCTCGAGCTCGTCGAATCGAGCTTCAATGTCTACGAGCCATTCTCTTGCGTGTAATGTCAGGTAGCTTGCTTGAGTGGATAAAGTTGGTTTTGTAAAGCCGGCCGTTGTTAATTCTTGGGTGAGGTCCGTGAAATTGATATGGCAGGTAATATCGAGCTCGCCTGGTCTTTCCAGAGGATTGTCGGACTTCTGATGTCGAAAATACGTTTGTAGTGTGCCGCACTGACGATTTGGATGGTAATACTCTTCTGCGTGGTAGCCGTAATCAATGGTGATGATGAGTCCAGAGTGGATCGCTGCTGATGCTTCGCGGGTGAAGTTCCTTACTCCTGGGCAGTATTCGGTGAGGTATTCATCGGGAAAGCTATTTCCGAGAGATCGACAGAAATTAACAATGTCTTCATTTTGGATTTTCTGTTCGATGAGTTTGAGTTCGCCATCGCATTCGGTGACATGCATCTGCCACCATTTTCCGTTTTTGAATTTGATGAGTTCGACGGGGAAGGCATCAATGAGTTCGTTCGAGATAATGGCTCCGTGTTCGGCCTTGATGTCGTCTAGTGATGTGTTTGAGGAAAATTTATCAGCAAAATCGGCTTGTAGTCGTGTTCTCTGTTCTTTCTGAATGCGATCGCTGGGCTCTACCAAGTGGTAATGAACGGCATCGAAAAAGACGGGCGACTTAGCCTTAAGTTCAGCTAAAATATCAGCGCAGAGTGAGCCATTGTGGGCGCCAGGCTCTATAATAGAGAAGGATGTGGGGCTGTTTATACTTTCCCAGTAGCTTATCAAACGACGAGCTAGTATTAGGCCGAAACAACGGCCAACACTGACACTTGTGATGAAGTCGCCTTCTTTTCCCACGGTTTGATGCTCGGAAGTGTAGTAGCCGTGATTTGGGTCAAAGAGAGCGAGCTCCATGAAGTGACGGAATGGGATAGGTCCGTTTTTTTTGATGAGCTTGCCTATTTGGGCCTTCAATGGGTTGCTGTTGTTTGTGAAAGCGGGGGTTGCCATGAGATCCTTATGAGGGTATGGATATAGAAAGTTGTTGGAGGACGGTTTTCCGTGAGATTCCGTAACCATCAAACATGTTTTAGCAATGGTTGAAAAGCATATCAGTAACGGCAGTGCTCGTGTGGGTACGGGCAACAAGCGCCGTAAAAAGCGATTCTTCAAGCTAAAATGGCTACTATATCTGTGCCTCGTTAGTTTGCTTTTGGGAGTTGTTGGCTATTTTGTTTTTTTGCAAAAGACGGAAAAATATAAGGAAAGAGCTAAAATATACAATCTCGATGAGATCGATGATGTTGAGATAAAGAGCCTGATTCTTGATCGTAAAGGCCGTGAGCTCGGCCGCATATTTGTTGAAAATCGTGATAAAATAAGCATTAAGGACGTGCCCCAAGTAATGATCAATGCATTAGTGGCAGGGGAAGATCAAAGATTTTTTAAGCATGACGGGGTTGATCGTATTGGGGTCGTTCGTGCGCTTTATCTCAATGTCAAGGCTGGGCGGCAGACTCAGGGAGCTAGCACATTGACTCAGCAGTTGGCCCGAAATGCATTTCATCTTAAGCAAGAAGCTGACAAAAGAGGTGAAGGTGGTTTGGAGCGTAAGGCCGTGGAGGCTTTTCTAGCGTTGCGTATCGAGAGAGCATACAGCAAAGATGAAATTCTTGAGTTTTACCTGAATCGTATTCCTTTTGGAAGTGGCTACTATGGTATTCGTTCGGCTGCCCTGGGTTATTTTGGGAAAGAACCACGTGACCTATCGGCAATGGAGTGCGCGTCACTGGTGGGGTGTATAAAAAACCCAACCCGAATTTCGCCACTCAACAACATTCAGGAAAACAAAAAGGCACGAGACCAAGTGCTGCAGAGAATGATCGATGAAGGCTTACTATCCTCAAAAGAAGGCAAGATTTATCAGGATACTCCTGTAGTGGTCAGACCAAGACCGATACGTCGTGGTACGTCTCACCTGTACGAGAGAATCGCCAATGCTGTTCGTTCTCGCGTTGGTGAAGATGCGCTCACAGAGGGTGGTTTTAAAATATACACCACGATTGATTTAGATGTGCAACAGGAGATGGAGAAGAACCTTCTGAGGCAGTTGTCTAATGCAGAAGCTCATGAGTCGTATCAGCAGCCACTATACGAATCGTATCGTAAACGTGATGGTAAGCCCAACTATCTTCAGGGTGCAGGGTATATGATCGACAATGAGAGTGGCGCGGTTTTAGCATATGTAGGCGGGAGAGATTTTGAGCATAGTCAGTATGATTTTGTTGAGTCTGGCAGTAAGCCTTCAGGCACAGCATTTTTCCCATTCATATACACAGCAGCTCTGGAAAAGAATCTCTCACCTGCAACAAAGCTTATTGATCGGCCGATGGATAATAGGGCGGTTATGGTAGATGGTCGAGAAGGTATCTTGGGTGAGTGGGGTATGGAAATATTACAACCCAGGTATGAGGGAGATGTCAGCTTGAGACGTGCTTTTGAGGTTTCAAAAATAGCTGCGACTGTGCGATTGGGCAAAGATATTGGCCTTGATCGGGTTGCTGAGACGGCTCGAAGATTCGGCTTGTCGCTGTCTGAGACGAAATTACTAGCGAGAATGCTTGTAGGTACGGATGGAGTTTCCCTACCTCAGATGGTTAATGCGTATGCCACTTTTGCGAGGGCTGGTTATGCACCCAAGCCTGCATTTTTTATCGATCGTGTGGTGGGGCCAGAAGGAATCGTTCGTTACAAAATGATGGACACAAGTGGGGCTGGTAATGAGCGAGTGATCAGCCGCGAAACGGCATATTTGATGGATAGCTTGCTTCGCAGTGTGTTGACTAATAGCACAGGAAATACAAAACTTACAAAGTTGCTCAGTGATTCCTCTCTTGTGGGAAAATCGGGAACTACTTATGATTTTGCTGACAATTGGTTCGTGGGCTACAATAGTCGTATCACATGTGGCTTGTGGATGGGTTTTGTGCATGGCTCGCGCAAAGCAATCTACTCTGGAGCTTTTGGTGGAGAGACTTTGCTCCCTGTTTGGGCCAGCACCATGAATGCCGCTATGTCTAATTTTCCTGGACGAGAAATGGCTCAACCTAAATCAATATCTCGCTTGAAGGTGTGCGATGTTTCCGGCCTCAGAGCGACACGATATTGCCAGAAATACCATCGCAATGCTCTTACGGGAGCAGAGTCCTACGAATCCACCGCTGTTGAGGAGCTATTCACTGCCAGTTCGCAGCCTACTGGTTACTGTGATGTGCATGGTGTTGTTGATCCGGCCATTAGCGCCAATCAAAATTTTGATACAGATGCGAAGCAGGGAGTCTACTCTCCCATTATTCCAGTTCAACCGAAACAACCACTATTGTTAGGTGGTGACCCTTACAGGACGGAGCAACCAGATTTTGCTCCTCGAGATGATCGCACAATAACTCAGAGTGGATTGATGATAAACTTTGATCAGCTCGACAGTGAGGATAGAGACGCGGGAATCGTTTTGGATCTTCCGCAGAGAATTGAGATTTTTGAAGATTAGAGGCATTCCTGGGTGCTCTCAAGCATCTATTTTTGCATAACTGCTGGCTTGAGTTATCACGATGACTAGAGCAATGTTTTACCCATGGTGCCGGCCGGTAAATCGAAACAAAATTGGCAAGGCTTGATGTGCCCAGTATGTCGTTTTGTATTTCGCGTACCCATCAATCACAATGGTAGTGGTGTTATTTGCCCAGCTTGTGCTCATCTTCTTCAAATTCCTACTTTTGATCAACGGCAGATGGTCGCAAATGCAAGGGACATCGCGATGAGAAAGCCCGTATTGTCTTGCCAGGATATCAATAAACATACGAGTTATCCTGCTGTTAATGTGCCCATTGACAAGGAAGCGTGTCATATGGTTGAGCATCATGCTGATGTTGATGAGGCAACCGCGACGGACGAGCGGAGTCAAGTTATCGACGGGGTCGAACCTTCCCAAGATAATATTGCGAGCTCTGAGCAGCTTTTGGGTAGGGTGCAAAAGGATGCTGGTTCAGAGTCGATTAGCCCGCTGACTTGGGTATTAAGCGGATCATTGTTGGGCGTAAGTATTGTGCTAGTTAGTGTCTGGTTATTGCTGCAGTCCCTAGATGAGGAAAAAGAGGTTGTGGCTTTGGTTAATCAATCCGCTGAGCTTCAATCAGACGAAATTTTAGCGGATGAAAATCCAACCGACAGCCAACACGCTCGGGAGGCGCAGATGATTAGGGAATCAAAAAAAGTCATTGTAGACTTTCTTGAGGCTAAAACACTGTCTGAACTCGCAGGGTTTGTTAGATCACCTAATATCAGTATTCCTCGTATCAAAAAATGGTATCAGAACGATGCTTGGGTGAGTCCAGGTATAAGGTCTTTGGGCTATGAAAATAGCACTACTATTAGCGGCGGTGTCGTTAGCATGGATGTGCAACTAGATGATTTCTCAGTCAAAAGCATTTCCGTGGTAAACTCCAAAAGTGGATATAAAGTTGACTGGGAGAGCTGGGTTGCATGGTCATCGGTTAAATGGCCAAATCTTTTTGACACAAGGCCATCTCAAGCTGTAGAGGTCAGAGTGCACTGCCAGCGGGTAGATTATTATAATAGCATATTTAGCGACAGTAATAGGTGGTTTGCTGTCAGGTTATCCCATCCAGATTTTGATCGTGTAATCTATGGCTACATAGACTCAGAGCTACCCAAGTTTTACCATTTTATCACAAAACTGGTTGGAGGTGAAGAGGTATCGGCTACACTAATAGTGGGTTTCCCCATTGATAGTGTGGTGAGTAATCAGGTGATGATTCTTGAGCATGTTCAATCTGGTTGGGTGCGTGAAAATCGACCCAAAAAACAACAACAAAACAACTCGCATTAATCTGGATATTATGGCTAGAAATGTATGATGCTACTATGAATAACAGGGAAATACCGTCTACCTACGACAAAGCTCTACGGATCAATTTGGACGATGAGAAATATGGCACATTTGCGGAAATTGGAGCCGGTCAAGAAGTCGCAAATTGGTTTTTCCGAGCCTCTGCGACCGCAGGAACTATGGCAAAAACGATATCTGCTTATGATATGACCATGAGTGATGCCATCTACGGTAAGTCAAAGCGCTATGTCTCAAGAGACAGACTCAACGCAATGCTTGAGCATGAATATGATTTGCTCGTGGAACGCTTAAAGAAAAAGCGAGGTGCTAACTCGACGTTCTTTAGTTTTTCAAACACGGTGCGAGCGCGGGGTTATCAAGACACGGGGGAGTGTCATGGTTGGCTCGGCATAAGACTGCAGCTTCGTCCGCAAGAGGAACCATGCCAAATTCTGATCCACGTGCGCCTGCTAGATCAGGAGAACTTTGACCAAATGGAGGCCCTGGGAATCATAGGGGTTAACCTCATTCATGCTGCGTTTTATCATCGTGATCACATGGCTCTTTTCGTTGAGTCGCTAATGGATGGACTGAGTAATGATCGCGTAGAAGTGGATATGCTAAAGTTTAGCGGCGAGGGCTTTAAGATGATTGATAATCGTCTCTGTCATTTGCAGCTCGTGAACAGTGGGCTCACTGCAGCCGCAATGTTTTTGCCTAATGGTGAGGTAGTTCAGCCTGCCGAGGCCCTTTACAATAAGCCAATCATTTTGCTTCGTGGTAGCTTTAATCCTGTGACCAACTTGCATCTTGATATGTTATGTCAAACGCGTGATGAGTTCTGTCATTTATTAGATAGTGAGCAGCAAAGTAATGCGGTTGAGTTGTGTGAGATTACGATGAACAACCTTTTGCGCAAGGGGGATGACGAGGCTGGTAAGATTGATCATTTGGCTTTCCTAGACCGAGCCGATGCCCTGCAAGCACTTGGGAAGACGGTGCTCGTTTCCCGTTGTCCTGAATTTCACCGTATAGCAAGTTATTTGAGTCGTTACACTACAAGCCCTATAGGTATAGTGCTGAGTATAGGCTTACTCAATGAGCTCTTTAAGACCAAGTGGTCAGAGGGGCTCGCGGGAGGTATCCTGGAGTCTTTTGGTCGACTCTTCAAAAACGGTTTGTCGTTATATGTATATCCGTGGGGTAATAGAAAAGCGGGCGAACTGGTAACCGCTGAAAACTTTAACACCCCAGAGAAGTTGCAATATCTATATAAATACTTTCGTGAAAATAGGATGATTCGAGCTATTCCATGTGGAGATCAAGAGTTACTCAAATACACTGGTCGCGATATACAGAGAATGATTGCGGCAGGGGATGAAACATGGAAGACTCTTGTTCCAGAGCAAGCTCACAGAGCGGCTCTTCATCATAGCTAAAGCGCGCGCATTCACGATTTTAATATTATCATTTCATGTCTTGGGGAGATGTCAGGGGCCTACTACAATACGTACCACAGTTTCGTGGTAAGGTTTTTGTGGTGATTGTTGATTCGCCTGTTCCCGCTCTGGCTGAGATGATGCTCAACTTAGTGAGTTTGCAGAACATAGGGGTGCAGCTAGTTATCGGAAGCACCATCCACAAGTGTGATGCTATCCTTGATCGAGCTGTTGAAGCAGAGCTTAAATGCGACCATACAGTGGTGAAATTAAGTGGGAATCCTGGGGGTATATGCGAATCTCTCGTTCGAGGCCAAGCCATCATCATAGATCTTGATGGGCAAGATTCGCTGTCTCATGATATTTCTGTATTTGCCCATAAGGTAAGAGCCTCTAAATTAATTTTTCTTAAGCCCTGCGCCCAAGAACATCTTGCGCAAGGTGCTATTCGCGCAGCCGATTTACAGTCGATAGGCGGGACGCCGCCAGAGGTCTTGCTTGCGGCCGCAGAAGCCTGCCATTTGGGCATATCCCGCGTTCACATACTCGATGGTAGCGACCCTGCGTCTTTGCTTAGTGAGCTGTTTTCTAATGAGGGGGCTGGTACTATGATTTATGCTGACAGCTACCGCCTAATTCGACCATTGCGTGAAGATGATATTGTTGAGCTACTCGGAATGATTGGCAGGTCAGTGCGCAACACTTGCTTAGTGCCACGAGACTATGCCGACATAGAAACACATCTCGAAAATTATTCAGTGATGGAGATTGATGGTAATGTTGTGGGGTCGGTGGCGTTACTGAATTATCCGAGTTCTCAAACTGCGGAAATCGCTTGCTTGTATGTTAAGCAGAGCCACGAGGGTCTTGGTTATGGTGTTGAACTGGTAAGGCATGCAGAACAGCGGGCTCGTGAACAGGGTGTTTCGTCAGTGTTTGCTTTAACGAACCGAACAGCAGGCTTTTTTCAGGCGCAGCTTGACTATTGTGAGTTGTCACTTGAGAAGATCCCAGTGCCACGTCGTGCACAGTTATTTGAGAGCGGTCGTAATTCAAGAGCCTTTCACAAGGCATTGTTCTAAGGGTAAATTTTATCCTGCGACAGCTTACACTAATTGGCTTGCTGGTGGCTCCTCGCCAAAGGTATTTTGGGGCAGTGATCTTGATGAATTACAACACGCCTCAAGTTAATTTTTGTTTTCACGTAAATTTGACGCCCGAGTTGACGATGGAATTTTAGATTTGATTGGCGAACATCTACTTGAAGCCGAAATTGCAAACACTTAGTCAGTCTGAATGAAGCGTTGAGGACACAAAAAAGCGCCGACTCTTGTGAGCCGGCGCTGAATTAATCATAAGCTAGTAGCTTACTTGGCTTTTTCGGCTTCGCGCTTCTTGACCTCTTCGATGACTTCGTCAGCGACATTCTTAGGGCATGCTGCGTAGTGAGAGAACTCCATTGAGAACTGACCGCGACCTGATGTCATTGTGCGGAGGTCCCCAATGTAGCCGAACATGTCACTTAGGGGTGCATCTGCTTTAACGCGGATACCCGTTGGTGTGCGGTCTTGCTCCTTGATCATGCCACGACGACGGTTGAGATCACCTATGACATCTCCCACGTTGTCTTCCGGGGTGAAGACGTCGAGTTTCATAACAGGCTCAAGAAGTTGTGGCCCAGCTTTAGGAATTGACTGGCGATAGGCTGCCTTAGCTGCGATCTCAAATGCAATAGCAGATGAGTCAACCGCGTGTTGAGCACCATCCACCAGAGTGACTTTGAAATTCAAACAGGGGAAACCTGCCATTACACCGGTGTCCTTGGAGGTTTTGAACCCTTTTTCAATAGCTGGCCAGAACTCTTTGGGAACGTTACCACCGACGACTTTGGATTCAAATTCGAAGTCGACTTCACCTTCTGGGTCAAGAGGTTCGATGATGTAGTCAATTTTACCATACTGACCAGATCCACCAGATTGTTTCTTGTGGGTATAGCTGTCTTCAATCTTTTTGGTGATAGTCTCACGGTATGCTACCTGAGGCTTGCCAACTTCAACTTCGACCTTGTGAGTGCGTTTGAGAATATCCACCTTAATGTCGAGGTGGAGCTCGCCCATGCCTTTGAGGATGGTTTCGCCTGAGTCTTGGTCTGTTTCAACAATAAATGTGGGGTCTTCTTTCACCATTTTGCCGATAGCGGTGCCTAATTTTTCAGCATTGGCTTTGTCCTTAGGGGCCACGGCTATGGAGATGACTGGGTCTGGGAACACCATTGGCTCGAGAGTTGCTGGGTTGTCCTTGTCACAGAGCGTATGACCGGTCTGGACGTTCTTAAGTCCAACAAGTGCAATAATGTCGCCAGCTTGGGCGCTATCGAGCTCAATGCGGTCGTCGGCACTCATCTCAACAATACGTCCAACACGCTCGGTCTTGCCGGTGAAAGTATTGAGAATGGTTGAGCCCTTAGTAAGCTTTCCTGAGTAAATACGGGTGAAAGTAAGTGCTCCATACTGGTCATCCATGATCTTGAACGCAAGAGCACGTAGCGGGCCGTCTGGGGTGACCGTGGCGAATTCGCCGGTCTCGTTTCCTTCGGGGTCAACTTCAGGCTGAGCAGGAACTTCAGTGGGCGACGGGAGGTAGTCAACCACGGCATCGAGAAGAACTTGAACACCTTTGTTTTTGAAGGCTGATCCGCAATAGGTCGGGAAGAAATCAAGAGCGATAGTGCCCTTACGGATGCACTTTTTAATATCATCAATACTTGGCTCGTTACCTTCAAGGTATTCCATCATTAATTCGTCGTCTTGTTCGACGGCGGTCTCGATGAGTTCTGCACGGTAGGTTTCAACGTCGTCCACCATATCAGCAGGAACATCCTGGATTTCATAATTTTCAGGCTGACCCGAGTCATCCCAAACCCATGCTTTCCGCGTAAGAAGATCTACGACGCCTACCATGTTGTCCTCGATCCCGATGGGAAGAACCATCACCAGAGGCTTGGCAGCAAGCACATTCTTGATTTGATCCACTACACGATAGAAGTCTGCGCCAGTACGATCGAGCTTGTTGACGAAGATAACGCGAGCAACTGCTGATTCGTTGGCGTAACGCCAGTTTGTCTCGGACTGCGGCTCAACACCGCCAGATCCACAAAATACACCTACACCGCCATCAAGAACTTTCAGGGAGCGGTAAACTTCCACAGTAAAATCAACGTGACCTGGAGTATCAATGATGTTGAAGCGATACTTCTTGTCGTCGCCAGCCCATTGGCCGTCACTGCCTTCCCAGAAACAACTGGTAGCTGCAGACTGAATCGTAATACCACGCTCCTGTTCTTGTTCCATAAAGTCGGTTGTAGCTTCACCATCGTGAACCTCGCCGATTTTGTGGGATTTACCCGTGAGTTTGAGAATACGTTCTGTGGTGGTGGTTTTACCAGCATCCACGTGGGCGAATATACCGATGTTTCTATAAAGAGAAAGGTCTGACATTGCTTTAGGTTCTTAGTTTGTTTTGGTGTCTGCCCTGATGATGGAAATACCAAAAGGGGAGTATGATGCGTCGCAGTAAATTATAACTACGGCGGCGTGTAACTAGCTGATTACAGCCATTTGGCAACCTTAGAGTGATAAAACCGCATTTTTAATGCTATTTTTTGTTCGACAAAGTGAAGATGTGGATTTAATTCCACCCCGTCGCAGCCGCAGATTGCGGCACCAATGGAAATGGCAGGATAGCTCAGGGGTAGAGCGGAGGATTCATAAGCCTTAGGTCCGGAGTTCAAATCTCCGTCCTGCTACCATTTTTCCATTTGCTTGTGATTTGGTTGGGCGTCGCCGACGTTACGGGGCATACGGGGGGCGGGGCTGTGACCGAAGGCGGTTATGCTACGCAAGATTCGCTGTTTATGCCGAAAGGTGTGTTCATAACAACCGCTACCACTACTCTTTTTTGACAAAGCGTCGTGAAATTACTTTACGAGCATCAAATAAGACAAGGAGGTAACTGTGAGAATTCTTGTTTAAGATCATTTCACCCGTCTTGCATACTTTTTATTCTTTTATTGTGTTATTGCGATAAATTATTAAATATAGTTGATATGTTCGATTGCTTGACTAATATTTTCCTCGATCACCATTATCACCAATGAAAGCATCTCCGAGCACCTTACTCACCAGGCAAACTCCTAGTATTAGGCGTGCCTTGAAGGGGTTTGTGGGTCGTGCAGTGCATGCGCTGCAGGCAAAAAAAATCTTACCCTTGAGTTCACTTCAGCGCTTGGAAAAATCAAGGAAAGAGCAACTGCACGGACCCAGCTTGCAGCGGGGTATTGAATCATTAGGTATAAGGACTCGCGCGGACCGTGCCAAGGTGTCGGGTATTCCAAGCGAGGGGCCGTTGATTGTGACTGGAAACCACCCTATTCTGGGAGATGGGCTAGCGCTGCTCAGTTTGATGCTGGGCGCACGGAAGTGCAGTGACGTTAAGATTGTCGCGATAAGTCATGTGGTGGACCACCCAGAGCTAAAGCCTTATGTCATTGAGGTCAATGAGCAGTGTACCGAGCAGATTGTCAGCGATATGGTTAAACACATAAAAGGTGGTGGAGTCCTGATCATATTCCCTGAAGACATGCTTCATGGGCGTCGTTACGGGAGGCGTCGTGCTGCTCCCGCGTGGAAGCGAGGGGTCGGCACAATAGCTAAGCGCAGCGGAGCGCCGGTCCTACCTTTCTACATTGCTAACATGCCAAGCCGCTTGCTCCCGTGGTCAATCTTGCATAAAATCCCTAAATTATTAGTCTGGGCTCTGGATCGTGAGTTGGTGGATACCGAGATGGATATTCGTATTGGCGACCTGCTGCAGCCCAAGACCATTGCCCTGCTTGGTAATTCGCGAAATATCACTGCGGAGCTACGCGATAACGTATATGATCTTGCCGGAGATCCGTCTGGTACACTTATGCCCTAGCGCCAGGAAAGATCCCCTCTATTGTAGGGCTGTCATGCGTGCTTGCATTTGCCGCGTGCTCATCCGTGAAGTAGGCCATGATGTAGAGATTTTTCAGGAGCAAGAGAGCTTGTTGTGATGTCATGAGCGAGCTATTCCACTAGCTTGTAATGAGAGGGAAATTAAACCGAGGGCGGTTTTGCTGGGTGATAAATAGTTGCTGAACAGGATCAAGCCGCTGTATTTTAAGCTCAATTGTTGTGGCGCCGAGCAGGTGTCGAAGCTGTTTGATGCCGCCCCCTGAGGTATAGGGGGGGGCGAAGTGTTTGCTTGGATGTCAACTCGAGGGCGTTGCCTCGAGAGAGGGGGGTGGATCGGTTGAGATGGAACTTAAGCGCAAAAAAAATACGGAAAAGGTGCTGGCCAGAGGTGGGGAGTTGATTTTTGGTGAAGTGCCGGATCGCTCAAAAGTCGGCATTTGCAGCATCTTTTTAACTAGGGTTTAAAAAATAATCGAAAAAAAACGAAATACGTCTTGCCAGATGGGGGTGCATTTGTATATTCGCCGCCCCCCGTCCCAGCCTGCGAGTCAAATCAATGGCGAAGACAACAATTAGAAAGCTGCGGGAAGGCAGTTAAACTATCGGGTAGCTCCGGATAAGAGGCGGTTTACGAGGTCACTTAATATACCTCGTGCCTCTTGGGCGCATCTCCGTGGTTTAAACGTTTCCACTGGCTGAACACATAATCATTCAGTCACAACTTTCGATAAGCGAAACACGTAATACAATTTCTCAACGAATCCTCTAACTACCCTTGATTCCAGTAATCAACTCTCAATCAAACATAAACACGCAGGAATATGCCTACCATTAACCAGCTCGTCCGCAAAGGACGCAAGACACCAGTGACCAAGTCCAAGTCACGTGCCCTCAACAGCTGCCCGCAACGTCGCGGCGTCTGTCTCCAGGTCATGACTCGTACGCCCAAAAAGCCTAACTCAGCTCTCCGTAAGGTGGCCAAAGTTCGCCTTACCAACGGTCAGGAAGTGATCGCCTACATTGGAGGTGAAGGTCACAACCTTCAGGAGCACTCAATCGTCCTAGTTCGTGGTGGTCGTGTAAAAGACCTTCCAGGTGTTCGTTACCACATTGTCCGTGGCGCACTTGACACACTCGGTGTTGATAAGCGTGCTCAAGCTCGTTCCAAGTATGGAACGAAGCGTCCTAAGAAGTAATTTTATTTTCAATCTACAACTCTATAATACAATGGCTCGCCGTAAAAAAGTTTACAACCGCCCGGAAACACGTGATCCACGCTACGATAGCCCCGTAGTTGGAAAGCTCATCAGCAAGGTCATGCGTGACGGTAAACGCTCACTATCTGAGCGCATCGTTTATGCTGCTATCGACAAAGCAAATGATGGTACCGATACTGTTGACCCTCTTGAGGTTGTCACACGTGCTCTCGAAAATGCCAAGCCGCGCGTTGAGGTGAAAAGCCGCCGTGTTGGTGGTGCAACTTATCAAGTGCCACTCGAAGTCGATACTGGCCGTTCTGAGTCTCTCGCTATGCGCTGGCTCGTCAACTTTGCTCGTTCTAAGAAAGGCACTCCAATGCATGTGGCTCTTGCCAATGAGATCAAGGATGCTGCCAACAATCAAGGCAACGCTGTTCGCAAGCGCGACGACATGCACAAAATGGCACAGGCTAACCGTGCTTTTGCTCACTTCCGTTGGTAATCAAATTAGCTGCAACAATCGTTGCGGTGTTCAATTTCCCGTTTTTACTAGCAGATAACAAACTACCTCACTACCATGTCTGAGAATCCTAATAATCCAAACCGCCCATACCCTCTGGAGCGGACACGGAATATTGGGATCGCAGCGCACATTGATGCGGGTAAGACGACTCTGACTGAGCGTGTTTTGTTTTACACTGGTATGATTCACCGCATCGGTGAGGTGCACGATGGTGCTACCGTAACCGATCACATGGAGCAAGAGCGTGAGCGTGGTATCACAATCACGTCAGCCGCCGTAACTTGTGAGTGGATACAGCACCCGAATGACGGTGTTACGAAATTGTTCGAGGGCCAGAAACAGAGGATTAACATCATTGATACTCCGGGCCATGTTGATTTCACAGCAGAAGTAGAACGCTCTCTTCGTGTTCTTGATGGTGCCATCGTGGTATTTTGTGGAGTAGCTGGTGTCCAGCCACAGACTGAAACAGTATGGCGACAAGCAGACAAGTATGGCGTTCCTCGTATTGTGTTCGTCAACAAAATGGACCGCACAGGTGCTAATTTCGAAAATGTCTACCAAGACGTTAAAGAAAAATTTGGCGTCGAAGCTGTGCGCATCTTTATACCCATTGGCGCTGAGGAAGATCTCCAAGGACAGATTGATGTGCTGAACATGAGGGCTGTCATCTACAAAGATGATGATGCGATGGGCTCAACTTTCGAGATTCAAGATCTTGAAGGTGATTTGCTCGCTGAGGCCGAGACTGCTCGCGAAGAGCTTTCCTCCATTCTTTGTGATTGCGACGATGAGCTCGGTGAGAAATTCTTGATGGAGGAGGAAATCACTACCGAGGATCTCAAGCGTGCGTTACGACGCGCTACCATTTCCAATCAGGTTGTTCCTGTTGCAGGCGGTTCAGCATTCAAAAACAAAGGTGTTCAGTTCCTTGTGGATGCTGTTGTAGATTATCTTCCAAGCCCACTCGATATTCCCGCAGCTCAAGGGCAGTCTCCAGACGACGAGGCACTTGAGGTCTTAGCAGAGACAAATGATAACGAACAGTTCTGCTCATTGGCATTCAAATTGTGGGCAGACAAGTATGTCGGTAAGTTGGTGTTCTTCCGTGTATACTCTGGCATGGTTTCCAAAGGAGACATGGTTTACAATCCTCGCACTAGCAAGAAGGAGCGTATTGGTCGTTTGATCAAGATGCATGCGGACAAGCACGAAGACATCGAAACTTGCTACGCAGGGGACATCGCGGCCATCGTAGGACTTAAAAATGTCCAAACAGGGGATACCCTATGCCAGGAGAAGTTTGAGATCATGCTGGAGCCTCCTCTTTTTCCAGAGCCTGTGATCTCAATGGCTGTTGAACCCAGAACGGTTGCCGACCAAGATAAGATGGCACTCGCTCTAACGAGACTGTCTGATGAGGATCCCACCTTTGTTGTCAAAACAGACGAAGACACAGGGCAAACAATTATTTCTGGCATGGGTGAGCTACATTTGGAGGTCATCGTGGACCGTATGAAGCGAGAGTTCAAAGTCGAGTGCCGTGTCGGTAAACCGCAAATTGCTTATCGTGAAACGATTACGAGTGCTGCTGCCGGTGAGGGCAAGCTTGTGAAGCAGTCTGGTGGTCGTGGTCAATATGGTCATGTCGTTCTTGATGTAGCCCCCGAGGAGAAAGGCAAGGGTCTGACTATTGATAACAAGGTGGTTGGAGGGTCTATTCCCAAAGAGTTTGTTAATTCCGTTCTCACGGGTGTTCGCACAGCGATGTCCAATGGCATTATTGCTGGTTATCCAGTGGTTGATGTTCACGTCAACATCACCGACGGCTCATACCATGAAGTTGATTCTAACGAAAATGCATTCAAGATGGCTGCAATTCTGGGAATGCGTGATGCTTTCAAAAATGCAAGCCCCATACTTCTTGAACCAGTCATGGAGGTCGAGGTAACAACCCCTGAGGATTACCAAGGCGATATCATGGGTGACTTGAACCGCCGTCGCGGTCAAATCCAAGAAATTGAAAATAAGCCAACACATGCTGTGCTCAAGGCCGTTGTTCCACTTGCTGAAATGTTCGGCTATTCCACAGCTATCAGAACTTTATCTAGTGGGCGTGCCGACTACACCATGAGGCCAAGCAGCTTCGAGCAGGTGCCGCAGGCTATCGTCGACAATCTCACAAGCGAATATGCTTATGCTAGCTAATTTACTATCTCAAAACACAAATCAACTCTCAACACTCTAACTAACATCCGATATGCAACAGCAGAAAATCAGAATTCGCCTCCGCGCTTATGATCACCGCGCCATTGACAAGTCAGCACTTGAAATTGTCGAAACAGCAAAACGCACCGGTGCCAAAGTAGCTGGTCCCATCCCATTGCCTACCCGCATTGAGAAGTTTAGCGTCAACCGTTCTGTAAACCAGAACAAGAAGTCAGCTGAACAGTTCGAAATCCGCACACACAAGCGTATGCTCGACATCGTCGATCCAACAGCGCGCACTGTAGACGAGCTCAAAAAGCTCAACCTTCCAGCTGGTGTAGACATTGCGATCAAGATCTGACCGGCAGTGTTACACTATCACTAATTACCAATTTAAATTACAAATCTTACCAATACCATGGCATTAGGACTACTAGGAAAAAAAGTCGGCATGACTCGCGTATTTGACGCAGAGGCAGGCACATCTATACCCGTCACTGTTGTTGACGTTTCAGGCAATGAGTTTCTTCAGGTCAAAACCTCCGAAACAGACGGTTACTCCGCTGTTCAGGTTGGATATGACGATCAGCGTGAATTTCGCTTCAATCTCCCCAAGCGTGGCCACTTTAACAAGTATGGCACCTCTCCCAAGAAGCTCGTCAAAGAGTTCCGTTTTGAGAGTGATGCAGATATTCCGAACACAGAGGAACCTCACCCAGGTGCTGAACTGTTCGAGGGCGGTCAGTGGATTGATGTAATCGGCACTACCAAAGGTAAAGGCTTCCAAGGTGTTGTGAAACGCTACAATTTCTCCGGCCAGCCCGATTCACATGGTCACATGATGCACCGTCGCCCAGGTGGTGTTGGCGCCGGAACATGGCCCGGTCGTATCTGGAAAAACAAGAAGATGCCTGGTCGTCATGGTGTGTATAGCCGCACTGTCCAAAACCTCAAAGTCGTTCAGGTTCGCCCTGAAGATAACGTCATTCTCGTATCTGGTGCTGTTCCAGGTCACAAGGGTGCTTATGTTGTCATTCGCCCAGCAGTCAAAAAGACAGCGCCATCCGCCAGCTGATGAAGCCATCGGCAGCTTCACTGCCGAACATCAACGGATTAATTGAAATAACTATCAACTGATAACTAATCATGTCAAAAACACTCTCTATCAAAGATGCACAAGCTGCAAACATCCAAGTGGTCGAAGGCCGTAAGGGCGATCAGGCTGTGCACGATCTCGTAACCGCATATCGCGCCAACCGACGTAGTGGCACGGCGTGCACCAAGACTCGTGGCGAAGTAAAAGGTTCCAACAAGAAACTCTGGAAGCAAAAAGGCACTGGTCGTGCCCGTGCCGGCACCAACAAGAACCCTGTTTGGCGTGGTGGTGGTATTGTATTCGGACCTCGCCCGCGCTCTTATGCAAAGACGGTCAACAAAAGTACACGTAAGCTTGCATTGCGTAAAGTGCTGGGTGATCTCATCACAGCGGAGCGTGCAATCTCAGTGCCAAGTTTTGCTGTCGAAGACGGTAAAACCAAGTCTTTTGCCGCAGCTATCAAAGGAATCACAGAAGCTCGTAACGTGCTTGTGATTGCCGAGAAGTTTGACGATAAAACATACCTCGCTGGTCGTAACGTTCAGAATGTTTTGCTGATCACTGCAGCAGAAATGAACATCGAGCAGCTTCTCCTCGCAGACTCAGTTGTTATCGTCGAAGACGCATACGAAACTCTAGCACGCCGCACAGCCTAAATCATTTAATCAAAAATCGTATCCATGAAAGATATTTATCAGGTCATCGACACTGTTCTCATTAGTGAGAAAGCCACTCTTCTTCAGGAAGAAAACAACGAGTATGTATTTAAGGTTGATCGCAATGCGAACAAGCTTGAAGTCAAGCGTGCTATTGAGCAGCTTTTTGGAAAGAAAGTAGCTACAGTCCGCACTCTCAACTGTCGTGGCAAAAGCAAACGCAATCGCCGCGCTGATGCAGGCCGCACAGCACACTGGAAAAAAGCCATTGTCCGTCTTAAAGACGGAGAAACACTTGACCTCGTCTAATTTAGATCACGCCCGTTTATTAACTATTTCCGCTGAAAAACGATAACATCGAACCCAATAGCGTATTATGCCTCTCAAAAAATTCAAACCAGTAACTCCTTCAAACCGCTACAAAGAGTGGCCTACTTACGAGGAGATTACTCAAACTACACCAGAAAAAAGCCTGACTCGTCCTCTCAAAAAGAGTGGCGGACGTAACAACCAGGGTCGCATCACTTGTCGCCACAAAGGTGGTGGTCACAAGCGTAAGTATCGTCTCGTTGACTTCAAGCGCAACAAAGCAGACATCCCTGCAATTGTTCAGAGCATCGAGTATGACCCAAACCGCACATGTCGTATTGCTCTCATCAAATACGAAGACGGCGTTCTTAGCTACATCTTGGCTCCTGTAGGACTTAGTGTTGGAGATACTGTTATCTCAAGCGCTACTGCAGCACCCAAGCCAGGGAATGCAATGCAGCTCAAGCATGTTCCTCTTGGAACGGCTATTCACAATATCGAAATGACACCAGGAACTGGTGGTAAGATCGCTCGTTCTGCTGGTCAACAAGCTGTTCTCTCTAACCGTGAGGAAGGTGGGCATGCTCTTGTTAAAATGCCTTCTGGTGAGATTCGCAAATTTAACCAGAACTGCTACTGCACTATTGGCCAAGTTGGTAACCGTGACCACATGAATGAAGTTTCAGCCAAAGCTGGACGTAGTCGCTGGAAGGGTATCCGACCTACTGTTCGTGGTATGTGCATGAACCCTGTTGATCACCCCAACGGTGGTGGTGAAGGCAAGTCTAAGTCGGGTGGTGGTCGCCAGCACCTCAAGTCACCATGGGGCCATACTAAGGGTCAAAAAACTCGCAAAAAATACAAACCGTCCAACAAATTCATTGTTGCACGTCGCAAGAAGTAAAAACTTTAACTGATAACTAATATGCCAAGATCACTCAAAAAAGGTGCTTTCGTTGACCAAAAGCTGCTCGCTAAAATTGACGCAGCTGAAGCAAGCAAAGACAAGAAGCCTATCAAGACCTGGAGCCGTAAGTCTGTTATTACTCCTGACTTTGTCGGTCACACATTCCACGTTCACAACGGAAAGTCATTCGTGACTGTCTACGTGAATGAGAACATGGTGGGTCACAAGCTTGGTGAGTTCTCACCAACTCGCATTTTCAAAGCCCACGGAGGCATCGGTAAGCGCTAATTAATCAAATTTTACAGCACATCTTCTCTATCTGTTTATGATTCAATCCAATTACATCCCCTCAGCGATCACCGGAGTTATACTCTTTGGTGCCGCATGTGCGTGTAGTGGACAGTCATCAGATGGTAGTGTAAGTAATGACGCGGATTTTCAGCTTCGTCAGCTTCGTCTCAAGCTCAGCAATGTTCAGCAACAGAATCATACGCTTGCGCGTGATCTTGCTGCATCCAAGATCAGAGAGGAAGCACTAAGCAGAGGATTAAATGATCTAAGACTTCGTTTTGCAGCCTTAGGTGACAATTTGTTGAACGGTGGCCAGGAGGCTGTCTTAGAAGCTGTCAAAAACGCAGAAGTCATTGATAAACAATACCGAGCAACCGAAAAAGCGGCAATAGATTTAATGGCAGACATGCGTGAATATCTGCGCACTGCTGTTGCCTCTGACCCGAAATCTCGGGCTCGCCTAGAATCTTCCATACGAGAGCTTGACCTTGCCCTCGGTTTAAGGCAGAACCCGCGCCCTCAGCTTACTCATGGAAGTTTGCAGTATGCAAAGATCATTAGCATTGACCCGGAAAGCGGCGTGCTAGTTGTCAATGCAGGTGAAGATCAGTCCGTTCGTCGCGGTATGACTTTCACCATTACACGAGGCAAACAAACTGTTGCTGAGGCAATAGTTACTGATGTCCGTAAGGATTTTAGTGGCTTGTTGCCAACACATCTAGACGCACCAGACGAGGTCATCAGATCTGGTGATATCGCATCCGTAAAAATTTCACAAAGATAACCCAACACTTTTACCCATAAACAATCCGATGGAAGTTAAATCCACATATAAATACGCCCGTATCTCGCCCAAGAAGGCTCGTGACGTTGCCCGTGCCATACAAGGCATGCCAGTTTCTGAGGCTCTTGACGCTCTCGCATACACGCCCCGCAAAGCAGCACAGCTTGTTGGTAAGACTCTCAAAAGTGCTGTAGCAAACGCTGAGAACAATCATGAACTTATCGCTGATGAGTTGACCGTCAAAGAAGCTACCGTGGGTGACGGCCCAACATTTAAGCGCTTCAAGCCACGTGCGCGTGGTTCAGCAAGTGCAATCCGTAAACGCACAAGTCACCTCTACATAGTGCTGACTGATGAAGAAGAAATCCCCGAGCCACGCGAGCGGTCATCAAAGCCCAAGAAGCGCAACCAAGTTTCTAAGCCAAAGAAGAAAGCTGCGGCTAAAAAAGAGAAGATAGAGGAAGCTCCAGAGGAGGCAGCCGAAGCGACGGAAGCACCAGAGGAGGTAGCGGAGGTTAAAGCCGAAGTTGTAACTGAAGAAGCTGCTCCTGCCGAGGAGAGCAAAGGCGAAGAAAAGTAATCAAATTTAAAAAACAAAATCATGGGCCAGAAAATCAATCCGATCTCATTCCGTCTCGCAGTCTCTAAAGACTGGCGTTCTAAGTGGTATGCCACTGGAAAAGAATACACCGACAATCTTCACGAAGACCTGAAGATCAGAAAATACATCAAGAAGCGCCTGCATATGTCGGGAATTTCTAAGGTTATTATCGAACGTGCATGGAACAGCGTTCGTGTCACGCTATCTACAGCTCGTCCTGGCCTCGTCATTGGTCGTAAGGGCTCTGAAATTGAGAGAATGACTAACGAGATTTCTCAATTGTGCGGCGGTTGCCAAGTGAAGATTGACATTATCGAGATCCGCAAACCTGAGCTTGATGCTCAATTGGTTGCAGAGAATGTAGCCGTTCAGCTTGAGCGTCGTATTGCTTTTCGTCGTGCAATGAAACGCGCTATTCAAACCGGCATGGAGTTCGGTGCTGAAGGTATCCGCATCCGATGTGCAGGTCGCTTGGGTGGCGCTGATATTGCTCGTGCAGAATCATATCGTGAGGGTACAGTGCCTCTTCAAACACTGCGTGTTCCCATTGATTATGGTTTTGCAGAAGCTGCTACCGTATACGGAATTATTGGCATTAAGTGCTGGATCAATAAAAAGGAAGAAAAATTGGAACAAGGCGGTGGCGGTGGACGCCCACGTGGTGGTCAACGTCGCGATCGCAACGATCGTAATGACCGTAACAAAGCCTAATCGAGTTCACAGATAACGTTCATTACACATATAACCATTCAAATAGGAGTATAAGATCATGCCATTAATGCCCAAAAGAGTAAAATTCCGCAAGACGCAACGCGGAAACCGTGGTGGTAACGCCCAGCGTGGAAATACCGTTAGCTTCGGAGATTTCGGCCTGCAGTGCCTAGGCCGCGGATGGATGACTAACCGACAGATCGAAGCTTGTCGTGTAGCCATCAACCGTAACTTAAAGCGTAAGGGAAAAGTTTGGATTCGTGTCTTTCCTCACAAATCTATTACAGGCCGCCCACCAGAAACTCGTATGGGTAAGGGTAAGGGTGCTGTGGAGGCGTGGGTAGCTGTCATCCGTCCTGGGACAATGCTCTTCGAAGTTGCTGGTGTTTCCGAAACAGCGGCTAAAGAGGCCCTTCGTTTGGCATCATACAAGCTAGGTGTTCCGACACGCTTTGTTGTCCGTGGAAAGCACGGCTAAAGATTATTTAAAAGATAAAACATAAACATTTTCAAGTCATGGCCCAGACCAATATCACAGAAATCCGCGAGCTCACTACTGAAGAGCTCATCAGCCGTCTGCGTGACCTCAAACAGGAGTCACTCAACCTCCGCTTGCAGCAAGCAACGGGACAGCTGGAAAACACGGCACGCCGCAAGCTCGTTCGCCGCGAAATTGCGCGTGTGCAAACTACACTCTCAGAGCGTCGCCTCCAGAGTTAACAGCTAACTATCGAATCATTTAACATTATCAATCATGAGCGAATCTGAAACCAAAACACAAGGTCTCCGCAAGACCCGCGTCGGTATTGTAATCTCCACATCTATGGACAAGACCATCGTTGTTGAATACACAAACCGCGTGCCTCACCCACGCTTCAAAAAGATCATCAAACGATCCAAGAAGTTTTACGCCCACGATGAAAATGGTGAGGCTGCAGTAGGTGATAAAGTAAGCATCATAGAAACTAAGCCTATCTCCAAAAAGAAGTGCTGGAAGCTGCAAGAAGTTCTTACTCACTAATTTATCGGCAAGTTACCTCACGGTAACTCCGGCAATTACTCATTACTAAATACCAACAAATCATTTTACTGCCATGATCCAAATGGAATCCAAAGTTCAAATCGCCGATAACACCGGTGCACGTGTCGCCAAGATGATTGGCGTCATTGGCAAGCGCACCAAGGTGGCCCGTGTCGGCGATGTCATTACCGCTCACGTCAGGGAGGCTATCCCGACCGCCAGCATCAAGAAAGGCGAGGTTGTCAAAGCTGTAGTCGTGCGTTCCGCATATCCTGTGCGTCGTGCTGACGGCTCTGTGCTTCGTTTTGATAGCAACGCAATCGTCATCATTGACAAAGACGGCAACCCCAAAGGTACACGTATCTTTGGACCTGTTGCACGTGAACTGCGCGACAAGCGCTACATGAAAATCGTATCTCTGGCACCAGAGGTTCTCTAATCAAACTATAAACTCTATTTACTATGCGTATCAAAACACACGTAAAAAAAGGTGACGAAGTCGAAGTTGTCGCAGGCAACCATAAAGGCAAGCGTGGCACAATACTCGAAGTTAATGCAGCCAAAGGCCAGGTCGTTGTCGAGGGTGCTCGCATCATGAAAAAAGCCATTCGCAAGTCTGAGCAAAATCCTGATGGCGGCATCATCGAACAAGATGGGCCCATCGCTATCTCAAACGTCAAAAAAGTATCTTAAATCAATTTTTGATGACCGTTACAGGCCATCGATAAAAAACCCCAGCGCTTAAGCAAACAAACAACAAGCTGACCCGCAAATTATGAAACCTACATTACAAACCTACTACCAAGACAAGGTTGTCTCTGCTCTCAAAGAAGCGCAAGGCTACACAAATCCGCATCAAGTCCCAGAACTTGAAAAAATCGTTGTTACAACACATGTTGGATCTGCATCCGACCGCAAGCAGGCCGTCGAAGACGCGATTGAGGATATTTGTAAGATCACTGGTCAAAAGCCAAGTATCTCATATGCTCGTAAGAGTGTTGCTAACTTCAAAGTTCGTGAGGGCGAAGCCGTTGGTGCTCGTGTCACACTTCGCAGTAACCACATGTGGGAATTTCTAGATCGTTTCATCAACATTACGGCTCCCAACATTCGTGACTTCCGCGGAATCACTCCTAAAAGTTTTGATGGTCGTGGTAATTATGCTCTGGGCATCGACGATCAGTCCATCTTCCCTGAGATTGAGCTCGATAAAATCAAGCGTCAGCTTGGCTTTGATCTCATCTTCGTAACTTCTGCAAACACAGATGATGAGGGCCGCGCGCTTCTCAAGGCACTCGGCATGCCATTCCGTGAACCCAAGAAAGCCGACGACGCTGCCTAATCATTTCGTAGCAACTCAAATTTAAACATTTTATAGAATTACAAGCACTATGGCAGTTTTAAGTGACCCAATCTCTGACTTTCTCACTCGTCTGAAAAACGCATCTCGCGCAGGCAATGAGACTTTCAACGCTCCTCATTCCAAAATGAAGGAAGCAATTGCAAAAATACTCCAAGACGAAGGATACATCTGGAACTACGAAGTAGATTCCACCGGTAAGTTTCCCGAGCTCAAGGTGAAGGTGAAATATGCTGACAATGGAAACCCCATTCTCACAGATCTTAAGCGTGTATCCAAGCCTGGAATACGACGCTACGTTGGTGCAGGAGAAATCCCGCGTGTCCTCAATGGCCTGGGTATATCTATCGTGTCTACCTCTAAAGGGGTTAAGACCGGTGCCACTGCTCGGAGAGAGAAGCTAGGGGGCGAAGTCCTCGCGTTTGTCTGGTAGATCACTATTTGAAAACATACAATTTAGGAACAAAACACTATGTCACGTATTGGATTAAAAAGTATCGATCTTCCTGAAAAGGTCAGTGTCAAATCGGACAGCAACGGACTTGTTACTGTTGAGGGGCCGAAAGGAAAGCTTGAGTGGACAATGCCAGCAGGTATTACACTTGAAGAAGCCGGTGGCACAGTCACCGTGAAGCGTGCAACTGAGCATCGCAGCCAGAGAGCACTACACGGAACATCCCGCAGCCTGATAAGCAACATGATCGAAGGCGTTAACAACGGCTTCACTAAGCAGCTTGAGATTCAGGGTGTTGGTTTTAGGGCCGCAGTCAAGGGCAAGAACCTTGATCTCAGCCTTGGAAAAAGTCACCCGATATTGCACCCGATCCCTGAAGGTGTGAAAGTTACTGTTGATCAGAACACCAACATTAAGGTGGAAGGTATCGACAAACAGGTTGTTGGTCAGTTTGCAGCTGAAGTTCGTCGTTATTACCCACCGGAGCCGTTCAAAGGCAAAGGTGTGCGTTATGTAGGTGAGCGTGTTCGCCGCAAAGCTGGTAAGAGCGTTCAATAGGCACTAACAATCGAATAATTATTTAAGTATCAATTTATTTTAGAACAATGAGCACTCTCAATCGTAAAAAAGTCCGTCAACGGATTCACCGCCGCATTCGTAAAAAAGTGTCAGGCGATGCTACATGCCCTCGTTTGGCTGTCAGCTATTCTAATCAGCATATCTATGCCCAGGTTATCGATGATGTCGCAGGGGTCACACTATGTGCAGCGTCTAGCCTTGATAAGGGTTTAGAAAATGCAGCATCCAACCAAGCCACAGCAGAAAAAGTAGGTGAGCTTGTCGCTACTCGCGCCAAGGAAGCCAACATCGCCAAGGTGGTATTCGATCGTGGTGGTCACCTCTATCACGGAAAAATCAAGGCGCTCGCCGATGCCGCTCGTGAGGCAGGACTTCAATTCTAAACCATTCAAAAACCATGGCTGATAATCAAAATGAAAATAGCACACCAGCTGAGGCGGCAAACGCACCAGCACCTGTAGCAGCCGATGCTGCACCCGCTCCTATCCAGGAGAATGCTCCCGAACAACCTTCCAGGGAATCTGACAACAATCATCGCGGTGGACCTGGTGGTGGACGTGGACGTGGACGTGGACGTGGTCGCCCACAGAGACAAGCACCTCCTAAACCCATGACAGACGATGGTAAGGAACTGACCGAAAAAGTCGTTTTCATCAACCGTTGCGCTACCGCCACTAAGGGTGGACGTCGCTTCAGCTTCTCCGCCCTGATGGTTTCAGGTGACAAGGAAGGCCGTGTTGGGGTTGGCTTCGGCAAGGCTCAAGAGGTATCAGAATGTATCCGCAAGGGTAGTGATGATGCTAAGCGTTCACTGGTCCGCATGAAGATCGTCGATGGAACGATTCCTCACGAGGTTCAAGCTGAGCACGGTGGGGGAGTAGTTCTACTGAAACCTGCATGCCCCGGAACTGGTATTATTGCTGGTGGTGGTGTTCGTGCCGTATGTGAGGCCGTAGGCATCACTGACGTTCTTGGTAAGTCACTCGGGTCCAACAATCACTCCAATGTGGTCAAGGCTACGATGAAGGCTCTTTCTCAGTTACGCACACGTGAGGAAGTCCTCGCTAGCCGTGGCAAAAAAGTCAAGGAGTCGCTATAAAAAGCTCCTATTATTAACTTTAAAACTTAACATCTAAAGATATGAATTTGCACAATCTCAAACCACGTCCGGGAGCTAAGCACCGGGTAAAACGTCTAGGCTGCGGCGAAAGCTCTGGTCTTGGTAAGACCTCAGGTCGTGGTCACAAGGGTCAGAAGTCACGCTCAGGTGGCGGCGTTCGCCCAGGTTTCGAAGGTGGCCAAATGCCACTGCACCGCCGTTTACCTAAGCGTGGATTTAACAACACTCGCTTCCAAGACAAAATCGCAGTTGTCAATGTCGCGTCACTCAGTGAGCGCTTTGAGGACGGTGATACCGTGAATATGGAGACCCTCAAGGCTGCACGCCTTGTTAAGGGAACCTATGATGGGGTCAAGGTCTTAGGCAATGGAGACCTAGCTAAGAAGCTCACTGTTGATGGCTGTAAGGTCAGCGCAACAGCGAAAGAAAAAATTGAAAAGGCTGGCGGCTCTGTGACTGAAACACAGAAGGCAGCTGAGTAGGCTTTGCTCTTCATTCCTTAAATAACACATTTATGGGGAGGAGGTGCTTGTGCACTTCCTCTTTGTGCATATTGTCTTTCAGAATATATGCATGCCATCTGCCTCAGGCAGAATTCGACAATTAATAATAATTAAACTGATCACAGCAATCTCATGATTTCAGCATTCGCGAGCACATGGAAAGTCCCCGAACTTCGGGAGCGTATTCTATTCACTTTAGCCATCGTCGTTATCGTCCGTTTGGGCGTGCATGTAACTCTTCCTGGAGTTGATGCGAGCGTCATTTCCGAGTATTTGGCGGACAAGCAAAAAAGTGGTGGTGACAGTGGTCCCGGTGCTGCAGTTGGTGCAATGCTTGGATTTTTCTCTGGTGGAGGTCTCCAAAAAATGGGTGTGTTTGCCTTAGGCATTATGCCTTACATTTCAGCATCCATCATGATGCAGCTTATGACAGCTGTCGTGCCTAAGCTCTCAAAGCTTGCACGTGAAGACGGTGGACGTGAAAAGATCAATCAGTATACCCGTGTCATTACTATTATTATTGCACTGGTTCAGGGCTACTTGCTCGCTATTAGCTTGAAAAACCCGGGTAATATTCCTGGCCTTCAAGGTATATCAAAGTTTGGTGAAGTCGTGCCTGATCATGGTTTTGTTTTCATCGCCATGACCGTTTTAACCATTGTAACTGGGACCTTGTTGCTGATGTGGCTGGGAGACCAGATCACTGAACGTGGATTGGGTAATGGTATCTCGCTCATTATTACTGTAAACATTATCTCGGCTCTCCCTGGAGCCTTGGTGATCACTTGGCAGACTCTTGTTTCAGGTGCAGATGCAGGTGTTGGAGCTGCTGCTTTCCTTGTGTTCTTGGTAGCGTTTCTCGTATTTGTCATTGCTGCTGTGATTGCTATCACTCAAGCCCAGCGTCGTATTGCAGTTCAGTATGCGAAGCGCGTGATGGGTCGTAAACAACTCGGAGGACAGACACAGTATCTTCCGCTCAAGGTGAACTACGCTGGTGTGATGCCGATTATTTTTGCTACGGCCATCTTGTCATTGCCAGCATTTGTTCTTTCTTCTGCTTTTCCCACCGCTCAGTGGTCTCAGAATATTCAAAACGCGTTGGCAGGCGGTGGTCTTACCTATTACCTCGTAGCTGGTGTAATGATATTCTTCTTCTCTTATTTTTGGGTGGCAACTATGTTTCAGCCGAGTGAGATTTCTGAAAATCTAAAACGCAGCGGGGGTTATATTCCAGGTGTGCGCCCTGGTAAGCCAACAGCAGAATTTTTGGATTTCACAATGACTCGCCTCACATTTGCTGGTGCTATCTTTCTCACGATTATCTTCATTCTCCCGTGGATCGTATCTCAGATGCCGCGTGGGATTATTGGTAAAGAGCTACCATTTCTAGTGACTTCTTTCTTTGGTGGGACAAGTCTATTGATTCTGGTGGGTGTATTACTCGATATGATGCGCCAGGTTGAGACACATCTACTGCAGCGTCACTATGACGGCTTCTTGCGTAAGGGTAAAATTAAGGGTCGCTACGATCGCCTGAAGAATACTGGCGAGACTGCCTCGGGCGGAACTATCATTTACTTGTGGGTATTTATCGCGGTGCTCATTGTTGCTGCAGTTTCCTATTGGATTTACCAAGGCTAATTGACCTTTACCTATTATTTTTTAAGGCCCAGGGTAGCTTTATGCACCCTGGGTTTTTTTGTTTGATGTTCGATTTCAAATAAGCAGATTTCTTACTTTTTTTCTATTAATACAATCCAATGAGCACCCTGCAAAACGACACACTATTTGAAGAAATACTCGCGGCTAGAGAGCGTGTATATGCTCTAGGTGATGCTACCCCTCTGCAGCCTCTCGATGTGCCAGGGTCAAGTTGTGATGTCTGGGTCAAGCGCGAGGATTTGGGACCCATCAAAGCCTATAAGTGGCGCGGTGCATACAACGCAATGGCTGCGCTCAGCAATGAGCAACGAGATAAAGGCATTGTGACTGCATCAGCAGGTAATCATGCCCAGGGCGTGGCTCTGGCGGCAAAAACGCTGAATTGTAAGGCTGTTATTTATATGCCTCGTGCCACACCTGAGGTTAAGCGTGGAGAAGTGTGTAGGCTAGGAGCAGAAATGGTTGAAATTAGGTTGGTTGGAGACACCTACGATGAGGCAGGAGAGGCTGCACGTGTTTTTTGTGAGGAATGTGGAGGTGTATATGTGCACCCCTATGATGATTTAAGGGTAATGGGAGGCCAGGGGACTCTAGCGGATGAAGTAGTGATGAGTGGCTGTGGCCCCTTTGATCGAGTTTATGTGGCTATCGGAGGTGGAGGTCTGGCGGCAGCCATGAGCTGCTGGCTTAAAAAATATTGGCCCAAGGTTAAGGTCTATGGTGTTGAGGGCATTGATCAAGCCTCTATGAATGCTGCCATGGAGGCCGGTCATCCTGTCAGTCTGGATTATGTTGACGTGTTCTGTGATGGTACAGCTGTGCGCAAAGCTGGGTCAAATACTTATGCGTATTGTTCTGAGCTCATAGACGCTATGGTGATGGTCACCAATGATGATGTTTGCCACTCGATACGAACTCTCTGGGAAAGTGCTCGCATCATACCAGAGCCAAGTGGAGCTATGGCTTTGGCTGGATTTCAGAAACATTGTAATGAAGGGAGTGCTGAGCCTGGCGAAAAAGTTTTATGTATTGTCAGTGGTGCGAACATGGATTTTGCTCAGTTGGGTGCTATTGCGCATCGTGCAGGGATAGGATCTAAGCAACGCAGGTTTCTACGTGTACCCATTCCCAATGGGAAGGGCACCTTGGTGGAATTCCTCAGCCAGCTTCCAAGGGAGATCAGCATCATTGATTTACAATATGGAATGATTGATTCAGATGTGCAGTATCCAGTTCTTGGTTTGATAGGATCAGATCAAGAATACCATGATTTAGACGAAGTTATCCGTCTGCGGGGTGTCTCTGCTCGTGATGTCTCCAGAGATGAGGATGTGGATTATCGTATTATTAACTATGCGGCAGAACGTTTTACATGCCCACTATTCGTTAACATTGAGTTTCCGGAAAGAGCGGGGTCGTTACTGCAGTTCATGGAGGAGGTGAAAGATTTAGCAAATCTTTGCTATTTTAATTATGCTTACTCAGGAGAACGTGTTGGACGTGCTCTGGTGGGTATGGAATTTGAAACAAAAGAAGCGCAACGGCATTGTCTAGAGCAAATCATGTCTATGCCAACGAGCGATGGAGGATCTATTCGTGCCGCTCGTGAGGTGAGTGACGAGACATTTCTGCGCTTAACGGGGAAAAAGCGAGCTTTGCAAAATGGCTGAATGTTTATTCCCTTCATTTAGGGCTTGCTTGCAGTCACTTCAGACGTTAATTCCACTCCATATCAATCACTTCCTATGGGTAAGCAACATAACAAAATCATCAAGCGTAGCCGCCGCAAGCAATACTTGAAGCGCAAGAAAGATCAGGTGAAAGCCACCATCGCACAAAAGAAATCGGCGCCAGCGAAAAAGACGGCAAAAAAAGCTGCCAAGAAAGCAGTTAAAAAGGCAGCGGTCAAAAAAGTAGCAAAGAAAGCAGCAAAGAAAACAACTGCCAAAAAAGCAGTAAAGAAGACTGCTAAGAAAGCAGCGAAAAAAGCGGCACCCAAAAAAGACGATAAGTAGTCTTTACTATTCCTCCCCGAACAAGGAGATCAAAAATTTTGAAGCTGGTTGCGCATGCGTAGCCAGTTTTTTTGTGCATTCACTGGGCGGGGAGTGATGTGTTGGATCTTTATGCTGCTTCTAATTACCTTCCTGATCTGTTCCACTCTGTAACTACATCTTTGACGAACTCAACAGATGCCCCGTGACGTGGCACGTATTGTACTGTGGGCTGAAAGCCGATGCCACCATAGTTTCTTCGGCAGCTATAACGTCCATAGCGTCCATAGTTGTAGCGATAATATGGTGACACGCCATAACTGTATACAGGAACCATTGTGTTGTAATGCCAGCGCTCGAAATTTTCGCCGTGTTGAATCCCTGAGGTTTTATGATCGGGGTTACCCATTGCAAGAAAGACTGCAGGTTTACTCATCCCTTGAGAAATTTTGCCTGCCCGTACCAATTTTTGTTCATTACTGGACAGCCTCTGAAATAATTGTGGGTTACGCTCAATGCGTTTTTCTGGGGTGCTGCCACAGCTTGCAAGTAACACAGTAACAGGAACAAAAAGGTAAAGGAAGAAGCGTATCATACTCTAGCCTAGAGGTAAATTGATGAGCTTGTAAATGAGCATTCTATGAAAAAATCAAAAAAGATGAAGAAACATGCTTGCCAAATCAATACAACAACAGACAAAATTGCGTAGGCCACAATGGCCAGATCGAGATACTACTATATTCTATGTCTGAAGAAATTATTCCCGCCGACGAACTAGATGAGGCCCTCAAGCGCTGTCCCGAATGGGAAGCAGAGGGCGAAGCTATTACCCGTACCATCGAATTTGAAGAATACATGGAGGGGATCGATTTTGTGAACGATCTAGCTGAGATTGTGAATGAGGCTCAACACTTTCCTGAAATCGACATCCGTGATCTGACAGTTGCTATTCGTCTCAAAACTGAAGATATTGGGGGTGTGACCGAAATTGACGTCGAGCTTGCTTCCCGCATCGATAATCTAGTCGATTAATTCCATTCAGAATTAAAAGCTGATTTAGCCAACTGGCAGTCTCATTGTTGAGGTTGTCAGTTTTTTTATCATATGGCTGCCTTATGGCGGCAGCGCAATATCTTATCAGCGTGGTAGCAAGATCTGATCGTTATCCATACCTGTTATTTTTTTGAGGCTGGAAACAAAGCGCCACATAATCACCATTAAAATAACGAGCATAGGAAGTCCGATGACAGCAAATCCCCAGCCAGTTAATTGAGCAACACCGTCGTTAAAATCTTCTTGTGAACCAGTGTTATCAGCAAGAAAGTGAAGTGCTAAAAAGTAGTTCATCACCATGCTAAGGAAGAAGGAACCTGCCAGCAGTGCAGTACCTGAAAATATAAGCTTTTTGTAGTCAGCTTCTGCAGATTTCTCGGCAATGGATTTCTCTATAGAGGGGATATCAAAAAAATCAGGATTATAGAGGAACACTCTTATCAAAGGAGTTTTGGTCCAATGTGATGCGAAGATTGTCAGCCCGAATACAAAGGGTATGGCGGCTTCTTTCAAAGCAAACCATTGCGGGGCAGCGGCATCCACTGTGCCATTGTCCTTGTATGCCATGATAGCAATGCCGCCTGTCAGCAAGATGCTTACGATGCCCAGGATAGAAAAGAAGTTTGGCTTCTTAGTTTTGATAAGGTGGTGGACTCCGTAGATCAGAGGCAGCGACACAGCAACAAGCATCCCAGCCACAGGTCCGACGTGCCAGAACTTGTCTCCATTTTTTCCCAAGAAGCTCAGAGCAACGATGGGGATGAGCACATTCCACATGATATTGGATAGTGGGTGGTCTTGTTGTTTGTTCGTCATGTTGATTGTTGCTTTGTGTTTAATCCATTAGTGATCTGTAATATAAAATAACGGCCACACCCTGCATGAGCGAGTATGGCCGTTGTGCGGGAAAGCGTTAAGGTATTAAACTTTACCGTAAATGGAGTTGCCGGTGGATAGGAGGTCGTCGCAGCATTCCTTGAGGCGGTCACAAAGGCTTTGCTCAGCTTTCTTCAGGTAGCCACGCGGATCATAGGTTTTCTTGTTGCCTACTTCGCCGTCTATTTTGAGCACACCCTCAATGTTTTCACAGACATGCTTAACGATAGGTCGCGTGAAGGCATATTGCGTGTCGGTATCAATATTCATTTTGATCACACCGTAATCGAGAGTTTCACGGATATCAGAGAGCTCAGAACCAGAACCGCCATGAAAGACCAAGTCCATCTCGGCCTCTTTGCCGTATTTTTCCATCACGGCATTTTGTCCGTCTCGTAAAATGGTAGGCTGGAGTTTTACTGATCCTGGCTTGTAGGCGCCATGCACGTTGCCAAAGGTGGCTGCGAACATGAAACGACCAATGCCGTTAAGCGTCTCATACACCTGAACCATGTCTGCGGTTGTCGTGTAAAGTTTCTCTGCGGGCAGACCTGAAGTATCGTGACCATCTTCTTCACCTCCTACACATCCAGCTTCGATCTCGAGGATAATGTCGAGTTCAGCACACTCTTTGAGTAGACCTTTGGAAATGGTGAGGTTCTCGTCTAGTTCGACAACTGAGCCATCGAACATGTGAGAGTTAAACAGGGGGCCTTTACCTTCGGCAATTCGCTTGCGAGAAGCGTCAAGAAGCGGCCGGAGAAAGCCATCAACTTTTTCTGGGTGACAGTGATCAGTGTGGAGAGCGACTAATACATCGTATTTCTCAGCGAGGAGGTGAGTGGCTTCAGCAAGAACAATAGCGCCAAAGGCGTCATCGGCTACAGCTGTGCCGGAGGCAAAACCTCCACCCCCAGTAGATACTTGGATAATACCATCAGACCCGGACTCTGAAAATGCTTTCAGAGCACCATTAATAGTGGTGATAGATGTGACGTTAATGGCAGGGTATGCATAGCCCCCATTTTGGGCGGCATCTAGCATGGCGGCGTATTCTTTAGGAGTAGCGACTGGCATGGGCTTGAAGTATCACAGACTTATTTCTGATGCAAGCTAAGCGTCGCTGATACAGCCCTATAAATCATCCATCGCATCAACGCAAAAGCGAGTCCATGTCTCCAGCCTGTCGTAAAGTGGGCCGCGAAGATCCTCGAGCGAGGAAAGTGTGAGGTTTGCAATAGCGTCCTCGTTTGCACGAACATTATCTGATTCTAAATCGATCATATGAACGACACCTAAGTGGACTTTGCCGACCTCGTTGCTGTCGTCATTGAGTAAGGCGACAATCTTATTGCTGTGGCCACCTGTGATGATGAGTTCCTCATCAATTTCGCGCTCTACACCAGCAAGGTATGTTTTTTCGCCCAAATGGTCCTCCCGTTGGTCGACGGGGTTGATGTGACCACCCACGCCGATCGAGACTTGGGCATGCAGACGGGACTCGCCTCCTGATTTGCCTCGGGTGTAATGTAGGTAGCGATCACCTTGTTCGTCTCTGACTCTGAAAATACAGTAGGGGATGAGCTGCTTGTGTGAAGGATCATCCTCGGCGGCACCTCGATCTAAAAATAAATTATTTTCAGGGTTTAGTAGGGAAGGTAAATAGCGCTGAGTGTCGGTATTGATTCCTTGGAAGTCACCGAGATTGTCGAAAAGCTCGCGGGTGACAACGAGGATTTGCTCGCCTTGATAATCTTTCATAATAGTGGTCGTTAGTTAATGCTTGGGTAATTGGGATCGAACGTAAGAGATGATGTGCTGATCGTCATCATCTGATGCCCAGACGTGACGTAGAAAGTCAGCGGGGTGAATGTTACCGTGATCCCGAAGAAATTTGCGGTCGCCGCCACATCCGAACATGATGTCAGGATCGAGTTCGCCACGAAGTTTGGCCCTAGCTTTTGTCAGAATACGGGGTAGATAGTGAATGCCGTCTAGGGTGTCGCCGAAGGTAGGTAGATCACCGGTGCCAATTTCATGTTGGCTGAGTATTCCATCTTGATTAGTCAGGAAATAATCGCGTCTGACAGCCGCGATGAGAAGCGCGGCTGACTCACTGGGGGCACCATCATCGGCTAAATCCTCTACAAAATCGAACAACTCACGTGGCTTGTAGCCGATCGTTTGAAGGAATGATAGATCCTTTGGCTCATAGTACGTTGTGTAGTCTTTTTTGCCACTTTGATAGAGATCGATACAATGGCGAAATAACAACAGGAATTGTTCATCCCAGTTCATGATGCTTTGACTCTAGTTGGCTCGCCCTGAATAGCTGCCGTCAGTGCTGTTAATCTTAAGCTTGTCACCCGGTTTAACAAATAGTGGCACATGCACAACGAGGCCTGTTTCAAGGGTCGCTGGCTTGGTTGGGTTGTTTGCTGTATCTCCTTTGATGCCATCTGACGATTCAGTGACTACGAGCTCGACTACGGCAGGAACATCTACGGTGACTGGGTTGCCTTCGATGAAAAGAATCTCGGCCATCATGCCTTCGGTCAGGTAGTCCTTATTGTTGCCGATAAGCTCCTGGTCCAGTGTCACGGTTTCGTAGGTGCTCATATCCATGAAGTGGTAGCCACTCGGGTCGGAGTATGAGAACTCAAGTTTTTGTCTATCTGTCTCTACGATTTCAACCTTGTCACTTGAGGCGAAGCGAATTGATTTTGTTTTGCCGGTCTGAAAGGAGCGGATCGTTGCCGCGATCAGCGCGTTGCCTTTACCTGGCGTGCGGTGGTCAAGATTTAGCACAATTCCTGTTTCACCTTCATACTTGATGCATTGGCCGCGTTTGACGTTGGTTGCTACGATGGATGCCATATTACTGTTAAATTTAGATTTTTGGGTTGGTTGTAGGGTCTCAGAAAGGAGCTGGCAGTGTGCTCAGAGTTCTGTAACTTGCAAGGTCGAAGTGCTGTGAATCTTATCGCTTTTATGGCCAGAGAATGACCCTTGTCGGGGCTTCGATACTGGTTCGCAATTCGTCGTAGCGTGAAGGAGTATGAAGTCTGACCCTCATTTCGATTGGCTCACTAGAATTTGGCAAGGGAGCTATAATGGGGGCTTCAAAGGTGAGGGTTGTTTTGTTTAAGGATATTTTGAGCGATTGTGGCTCGGTCAGTGTCAGACCTGCCAGTGGCCGATTACCCAGTGTTAAAAATTTATTTTGTCGGTTGGTCAAGTTGACCTCAATCAGCTCGTCGATCCTGTGATACAAGCAAGGGAATGAAATAATCGCACCAGACTCATTATTGATGGTGAATTGGAATCGAAGCAGATGTGGTGCGTTATCCCGCGCGATAATGGTTTCCCCCCTTACCTCAAGTGACACATGTTCTAGGTCGACTCGAGCTCCGAGTGGTGTGTGTTTTATAGGTAGCGGATCTGTTTGTTGGTTGCCGCAGGAAGCGCATAACAACAAGTAAGCAGCGAGATAACAAAGGTGTCGTCTCATGGAATCGGGTATTAAATGAGCTTCAAACGGGCAAAGTCTTGTGTGTCTATGAGGCCAATAGGTTTTCGGTCGCTATCCAATACAACGATGTCATCAATACGATGTGTTCCAATGGTGGTGATCGCTTCGGCTGCTAAAGAATCAGAGAATAGTGTGACTGGGTCTGTAGTCATGAAATGGCTCACTGGTAAGTTTCCGATCTCGTTGTTTTCCTGATAAGATCTGGCAAAGTCACCATGAGTAAAGATGCCCGCCATTGAGCCATCATCATTGGTAATAACACATGCACCACTCCGAGCATGGCTCATGCATGACAGAGCATCTTGAATAGTGTTGGACGGTTTGATGACCGCAAGTGATTCACCACTGCGCATAATATCGCTAACTTTCGTCAGCAAGGCTCTTCCGAGTGATCCTCCAGGGTGGAATTTCGAGAAGTCTTCTTCAGTGAAGCCTCTTGACTCGAGTAGAACCATCGCCAAGGCATCTCCCATGACCAACATTGCCGTCGAGGAGGATGTTGGCGCTAAATTCAGTGGGCAAGCTTCACGTTCTACTTCTGTGAGCAATGTCGCATCGCTCTGCTGATCAAGGGTCGACCCCCCTTTGCCGGTAATGCTGATGATATTAACATCAAATCGCTTGATGAATGGGAGGATGTCCAGAAGCTCCGATGTTTCTCCAGAATAAGAGAGCGCAATAATGGCATCGCCATCTGAAATGATGCCAAGGTCACCATGTAGCGCATTTTGCGAATTTAAGACGACAGCAGTAGAGCCCGTTGAGTTGAGTGTGGCTGCTATTTTATGACCAATGTTTCCAGATTTACCAATGCCAACGACGACAATCTTGCCTCTGCTTTCAAGGCATTGCCTCAGCATGGATACGGCTTCGGAGAAGGATCCATTCAAAGAGGCAGAAACTTTTTGCAGTTCTTGAATTTCCATCTCAAAGATCCGTCGGCCCCGATCCTCGTAATTTACATCGTTCACGGCTCTAGCTTTAGACAAATGGGGCCTTCTCTGAAAGATCAAAAGTGAATCGAATAAGGAAGTGAAATATTTTACATGATTTTTCTTGCCATAAAGGCAAATTCTGGCAATTTCCCGCCGCGCTTAGCGCACCACTAATGCGACCCGTTCGTCTAGTGGTTAGGACTCCGCCCTTTCACGGCGGCAACACGGGTTCGAGTCCCGTACGGGTTGCCATTTCACCCCAGCTCTCTCTAAGAGGGCTGGGGTGAATTGTTTTCAGGCTCTTGGTCAACTGCGAGACGAGAGCCGAGAGAGTTTGAATTCAAGACGCACTGCCACACCACCACGCTAGATGAGCGAGAGTAGCAATTAGACGTAATCTATGGGTTCGATGCAGTCGAGATTCACTAAGAAAGCATCCATGGCATTGAGCGTAAGCTCGAAGTGTTTCGAGCTCACATTGAAATTGAAAAAGCTGTGATTCATTCCCTCATATTCAATCAGCTCGCATTTATTTTTTTTGCGGTTCATTGCTTTGGCAAATTTTGCGATGTGTTGATGAGGCACGATCGTATCAGCTTTGCCATGAACCAGAAGCATGGGGCACATGCCTTTACCAACTAGTTTCGATGGGCTCAGTTGGATCGCGTTTTTGCTGTCGATGAAGCGATCCATAGCGATTCCTTTTTTCGTGGTGTCTACGATGGCACTCAGGGCGATCACTCCAAGTGGACGAGCTGAATAAGTTTCTGACGCCTCATTTCCTGGCTGCATCGCAAGCAAGAGCGCCATGTGCGCTCCTGATGCAGCTCCTGCAGCTGTAATTCTATTGGGGTCTAATCCAAGCTCTCTGTGGTTGTTTTTGAGCCACAGCATCGCTCCCTCGGCGTCTTCAATTGCATTTTCTGGTGTTGCATTGAAAGCTGATGAGACACGATACTCGACAATTACGGCGACCATGCCGCGACTTGCAAAATGCATCGCATGAGGGGCAAACTGAGTTGCCATACTTACGTCCCACATGCCACCATGAAAAAAGATAATGGCAGGCTTTGAGTCCCCAGCTTGATGCTGTTCTGGAAAGAAGCAGTGAGCGACTAGGTGCGTATCGTCTACTGTGCTGTAGGCATATGACTCGGCATCCTTGAGGAGTTCAAGGTTTCGCTCAGCACTCAGTGGTTTTGCCTTTGTTAGTATGCTCATAAACGATATTATTAACTGTGTGACTGAAAAAATAATTTACTGGCATGTGCAGCAGCAGATCGTGGCTAAGAAAAGGTTTGCCCTTAGCTGGAATTATTGTCCAATGTAAAGCGTGATGCAAAATTATTTATTTCGTTGGTTAGCAGTGGTAATGATGTCGCTGACAAGTTTAGGCACTACTAATGCGCAACTTTCAAACCAGCAGATTAAGTTAACGCAGTCTTTAAATGAGGTCTATAATTTTTGGCGTATTGCGATGGTTGGCGGTAATTATCGAGCGTGGCACCAAGTTACAGCAACACATCGCAGGCTAAGCCTGCAGAATCGTATTTCATCAGAAAAAGGAAGTTGGCCTGCTGATATTTTTAAATTGCCTGCTGCGCCACCGACTTTGACAGGACTGAAGGCACTCAGGGCTCGCAGCAGGGGCATGACTGCGAAGGTGGTATATTTTGGCAAGGTTGACTTCGGGGCTGGTAAAGTGCCGTCAGATAACCTTCTCCTACTAAGCTTTGTCTACGAGGGGCGTGGCTGGAAATACGATACAGCTGAATTTATCAATCTAGATAATCTCAAGGACGTGCGTGCTCAACTAGCATCTGGTGATTTAGCATACGTTGATACAGATGCGTTCATGCCAACGGGAGTAAAGCCAAGGCCTCCTGCAGAGGTTCCCAGAGCCAAATATATTGCCAAGGTTTATAGTTATTGTCCTGGCAGGGAGGTGAAAGTAAGGATCAATAAAATGAGTGAGCACCGCTTTCAAGATAACCAGATGTCAGAGGTGGTCATTGGGGGTGCCAAGGACGGCAGCAATGAGATCTCATATCAAATTAGGGATTTGCCCGGATATGGGGGTGATGATCCAGTGACGCTACGTGTCTATCTTATATCTCAGGTTGAAGGGGTATTGCCTATAAAAGTGTTTCAATATCAAACGAAACAAGGAGAGCATCCAAATCAACACGGTTCGACTGTGTTTAGAGTGAACAATGATGATGGAGCGAAAATCCTAGGCTTACATTGATCTGCCTGATGTGTCCCAGCTGCATTTCTAGGCGATGTGTGGCGTTTGTGTTTTATCAGATTAAAGCGTATCGCGGTTATTAATTCATTCAAGAGTGACTCTAGAAGCTGGTAATATCGACAAGATATCAGCTTGAAATTCTTGGTGTATCTGCGCAATAAGCAAATCGTTATGGACAGGTGGATGCTTATATTAGCCACAATCCTTGCAGCTGTGGCGGCTGTGCAAGGAGCACGTCACGTGCGTCACGGTAGTAGGTCTCAGTGGACTGTTGTGTGGATGCTATTGTGCTTTCTTGCTCAAATGACCATATTAAGTTTGCGTGGTGAAATGCGAGCCAGTTGCCCACTCAGTGATACGGGGGAGGTTCTAATCTTTGCTGCGTGGTCTCTGACGATGTTTTACATGGTTGTGGGCTCTGTTTATCGGTTGTCATTATTAGGCGTTTTTACAGCACCATTAGTTTGTTTCTTGTTGTCGATTGCGTTAATGCCGGGGCTTCTTGATGCCAGCCCAGAGCGAAAGACGGTTGTGGATGGTTGGCGAGAGTCTCATGCTGCTTTTTCGGTATTGGCATATGGAGCATTGGGTTTAGCGGCTGTAGCTGGTTCGATGTTTATAGTTCTCAATAGACAATTGAAAGAAGCCCATATGGAAACTGGATTGTTTGCTAATTTGCCGCCTGCTCGTGACCTCAACAAAGTCGTTGAGCGTTTGTTGTGGCTTGGTTTTTTACTGCTTACACTGGGGCTTATTTGTGGCTTGGTGATGCAAAAGTCAGGGGCTACCAACAAGCATCTTTATGTTGCACTGGGACAATGGTTCGCCTATGCTATAATACTTGGTTTTAAGAGAAAGCGCGGCATGCCACCTCGAAAGTTGGCAATAACAGCTGTAGTATTGTTCGTCTTGTCATTGATGATTTTCCCCCTGATCAACTAAATGGAATTGATATGCATGGGGCTCAATCATGAAACCGCACCCGTTGAGGTGAGGGAACACTTTGCTGTTGCTCAAGAGGGGCTCGGCCCGATGGCCAGAGAGTTAACCGAGCTTACAACCATTGCTGAAGGTGTCGTGATTTCAACGTGCAACCGCATGGAAGTATATGTGGCTGTGGAGGATCGCCAGATGGGATTAGATGTCTTGACCCAGCATTTGTCCCAAGGCCATGACACTGATAAAATGTCGCACTTATATCAGAAATGTGGAGATGAAGCTAAAAAGCACCTTTTTGCCCTTGTATGTGGTCTTGATTCAATGGTGCTTGGTGAGACAGAGATTTTTGGGCAGGTAAAAAATGCTTACAAGCAAGCTCTTGAGGCGGGTGCCACTAAAGGGGTACTGAACCGGCTTTTTCAAAAGTCATTTTCGGTAGGTAAGCGTATTCGCACCAATACTCGCATTCAAATGGGTGCAACATCGGTAGGGAATGTGGCAGTTGATTTGGCGGAGAAAATTTTCGGTAAGCTCAAAGGATGTCATGTGATGATTATTGGTGCAGGGGAGACCAGCCGACTCGTAGCCCAGAGCATGATCTCACGAGGGGCTAGCCAGTTGACAGTCACCAACCGTTCAATGGAGCGGGCCAAAGCCTTGGCTGATGAACTTAATGGTGAGGTTGTACCATTTGATTCGTGGGAAGATGCCCTAGTGCAAGCTGACGTTGTAGTCTCATCGACTGGGGCGCCCGAACCCGTATTACGAGCTGCACAGATTGAATCTGTGCGAAGAATGCGTAAATTTCGTCCTTTGTTTTTAATTGATATTGCGGTGCCCCGCGATATTGAGGCGCAGGCTGGTGAGATTGAAGAGGTCTACCTTTACGATATTGATAAGCTTCAGCAATTAGCAAGCAGCGCCAGAGACTCTAGAGCAAAGCAGGTTGAACTCTGTGAACAAATGATTGCAGAGGAAATAAAACAGATACCATGAAACCACTTGTTGTTGGAACACGAGGCAGCGCACTTGCTCTAGCCCAGGCGGAAATGACCGAGATCGCTTTGAAAGAGCGATTTCCGGAGCGCGAAATCATCAGAAAGATCATCAAGACAACAGGAGATAGGCGCACAGATGTGCCGCTATCTCAGGTAGCCAAGGCGGAGGGTGTGCTCGACAAGGGAGTGTTTACTAAGGAGCTCGAGCTGGCTCTCGAGGCGGGTGAGGTAGATCTTGCAGTCCATAGCATGAAGGATGTGCCCACAGTGTTGGCAGATCATTTTTCAGTTGTTGGTGCGTTGAAGCGAGCACCGGTGAGAGATGTTCTCGTTTGTTCAGATGCTGATAGCCTTGAGGCATTACCAGAAGGGGCTGTGGTTGCTACCAGTAGTGTTCGTAGGCAACGCCAGTTGAGCTGGCTGAGACCAGATATAAAGCTTGTCGATATTCGTGGAAATGTGCCAACGCGGCTACAAAAGCTTCGCGACAATGATGAATTAGATGCCATTATGCTCGCTGAGGCAGGCTTGGTTAGACTGGGTTATGACCTCGGTGCTGAGCTCGATGGTGGCTTACATGCCGTAGCTCTCGCCGCGGCTGAATTTCTGCCGGCAGCGGGGCAGGGGATCGTTGGGTTCGAAATTCGCAAAGGGGATAAGGATACGCAGGCCTGTATTGACGCAATCAATCACCATGAATCGATGCTGCTGCTGCGAGCGGAGCGAGAGTTCTTACGCCTGCTGGATGCCGGCTGTCATACGCCGGTGGGTGTTAGGTCATGGGTGGAGGACGAATCTCTTTGCATGGCAGGGCGGGTATTCGATGAGCAATCGAATGATGACCCGAAAGAGTCTTCTGTGTCAGGAGAAATGACCGAGCCCGAACAGGTAGCTAGTGAACTTTACAATACTCTGAAATGAGTGGGGTGTGCTACTTGGCTGGAGCAGGCCCTGGTGATCTCGGTTTGGTGACATTGAAGGCAAAGCAGTGCATCGAGCAGGCAGATGTTCTGGTGTATGATGCCCTCAGCAGTGCTGAGCTATTAACATGGGCGAAGCCAGAATGTGAGACCATTGATGTGGGTAAGCGTGCTGCGGATCATAAGCTTCCTCAAGATCAGATCAATGAGCTGTTGGTCAGAAAGGTCGCCGAGGGGAATATCGTTGTGAGGCTGAAAGGTGGAGATCCTATGATGTTTGGCCGAGGTGGGGAGGAGGCCGCCGCTCTGTCTCAAGCCGGTATGAGATTTGAGATTATACCAGGTATTTCATCAGCATTTGCTGGGCCTACCTATGCTGGAATTCCCCTGACACATCGGAAATATGGATCTCAGCTTACGGTTTTTTCAGGCCATGACTCTGTCGATAAAGCAAGTAGTGATTTGGATTACGCTCAGCTAGCTAAGGCACCGGGCACGAAAGTTTTCCTCATGGGAGTGGCCCGATTGCGAGAGATCACCACACGGCTAGTTGAGCATGGTGCTGACGGTGGAACACCAATTGCGCTTACCCGCTGGGCAACAACAGGCAGGCAAAAAACAATCAAAGGAACACTCGCAAATATTGCCGATATTGCGGAGGCAGAAAAATTCAAAGCGCCTGCAGTGGGTGTCATAGGTCACATAATAAACGAAATGGAAAATATTGAATGGTATGAAAGTCGTCCCCTAAAGGGGAAGCGTATCGTGGTAACACGAAGTCAGGAACAGGCGCCGGAGCTGGTTAATAAATTGAATGATCTTGGAGCAGACGTGATTGAGCTTCCCGTGCTAAAAATTTGTGACCCCGTTGATAAGCGTGGCTTTGCTGAGTGCGTTGCTAATGTGCACACGTATGACTGGTTGGTATTTAGCAGTACTAATGGAGTAAGACGTTTTTTTGATGCGTTTTTTGCACTTTATAAGGATGCGCGTAGTCTCGGTGGTGTCAGGATTGCAGCTGTGGGCCCGGGAACGAAAATGGCGATAGAAGCTTATCGTTTTGCCGTTGATTTAGTACCCGAACGCCACATAGCAGAAGGTATACTCGAGACATTTCAAAATGAACATAATATCGACAGTCAAACGATGCTGTGGGTTCGCCCTGAAAATGCCCGGTCCGTTTTGGCCGATGGTTTGACCGAGCAGCATGCCATTGTGGACGAATGTATTGCCTACCGTATTGAGGCAGAAAAAGACGACCCCACTGGCGCTGAGGAACGCCTATCAGAGGAGGGGGCCGACATGGTGACGTTCACCAGTTCTTCGACAGCTAAGTATTTCCACGAACTCGGTTTGCCATGGCCGAAGGGGTGCGTGGCAGCAAGTATTGGGCCAATCACAACCGCTAAATTGACAGATTTAGGGAGGAAGGACATCGTTGAGGCGAAAAGCCACAGCATCGAGGGAGTTGTAGCCGCTATCGTGGACCAGCTAGCTGACGCTTAAAAACTGTCATTTTACTTGCAATTAGTATGAGTCGAGGCGATGTTTTCACTCATATTAGTATCTTTATAAACAAACTAAGGTTTAAATGTTTCCATTTCCCGACAATGCGCCTCTAAGCGATGACCAAAAAAGTAAGCTCTCATCAGCATTAGCTAGTTTAAGCCCTGAGCAAAAAGCTTGGGTAAGTGGCTATCTTGCTGGTGCCGGCAGCCAAGCAGCAGGAGACGCTCCAGCAATAGTAACAGCGAGCCAACCGCTCACAGTTCTCTACGGAACAGAGTCGGGGAATTCTGAAGCCTTGGCTGGACAGCTTGCTACTCAAGCAAAGCAGCAAGGTTACAAACCACAGTTGTTGAACATGTCCGACGCGACTGTATCCAACCTCAAGGATGCTGAGCGCTTGCTTGTGGTTGTAAGCACATGGGGTGATGGTGAACCTCCAGAATCATCTGAGGCTTTTTACAATGAACTGATGGAGGCTGACGTCGCACTTGATGGAGTGGAGTTTTCTGTATGTGCATTGGGTGACACCAGTTACGATCTATTTTGCCAAACAGGCAAGGACATGGATGCTCGGCTAGAGAAGCTCGGGGCAAAGCGCTTGGTTGCTCGGGTCGATTGTGATCTCGAGTTTGATGAGCCTTTTGCCAATTGGAGCCAGTCTGTTTGGAGCGAGCTAGGAACGACTGTAGCCACTGTCGCCCCATCTTCATTGTCACAAAGTCAGCAAGTAGTTTTTGATAAAAAGAATCCTTTTCCTGCTGAGGTGATCGAGAACCAGTTGCTAAGTAGCAGCCGATCAGCGAAAGAAACATATCATATTGAGCTCTCACTAGAAGGCTCAGGTTTTGATTATCAGCCAGGTGATGTGCTCGGTGTGATACCGCGTAACTCCGAGGAGGTAGTTGAAGCATTCATCAAAGCAGGAGGCCTCGATGGTAATGCGGAAATAGAACACCATGTCATCGGCCAAATGCCGCTTGTGAACGCTTTGACAACGGAGCTCGATATCACTGGTCTGTCAAGGAAAGTGGCAGCTTCATGGCAGCAGATTTGTGGATCCAAAGAACTAGCTGAGTTGCTTGCGCCGGAAGCTAAGGAGAAGTTTAAGGAGTGGAGTTACGGGCGCCAGATTATCGACTTACTCGAATTCTATCCAGCCAAGGACTTGAAAGCCCAACAACTCGTCGATATTCTTCGCAAGCTTCCTGTTCGTCTTTATTCGATAGCATCAAGTTTCAACGTGCATCCAGGGGAGGTGCATCTGACAGTCGCAGCAGTAAGATACAGCACCCACGAAAAGGATCGCAAGGGTGTTGCCTCAACCTTCCTTGCAGATGACGCGCCAAAAGGAACCAAGGTTTCTGTATACACGCATCACAACAAAAACTTTCGACTACCCGATAGTAATGAGACGCCCATCATTATGGTCGGTCCAGGAACGGGAATAGCCCCATTTAGAGCATTTATAGAGGAGCGGTCTGCAGCTCAAGCAACGGGAGGTAGCTGGTTATTCTTTGGTGATCAGCATTACAATGAAGATTTTCTCTACCAACTCGATTGGCAGGAGCATCTTAAAAATGGAGCGCTTTCTCGTATCGATGTTGCGTTTTCACGCGATCAGCCTGAAAAAGTCTATGTGCAGCACAAGCTTGCTGAGCAGGCTGGTGAAGTTTGGCAGTGGCTACAAAGAGGTGCGCACTTCTATGTCTGTGGAGACGCCACATACATGGCTAAAGATGTTCACCAAACTTTGATTGAAATTGTAGCAAGTCAAGGTGAGATGAGCCATGAAGATGCAGAGAGCTATGTCGCAGCATTGAAAAAAGACAAACGCTACCAGCGAGATGTCTATTAAGTAAAGTTATAGAAAAATTCACGGGCTCACAAAAGCCAATTACTAATCATATTATGAGCGAAGAGACAAAGTTGTCGGCCAACGAGCCGCTTAAGATCAACAGCGATTATTTGCGAGGAACCTTGGTTGAGGAAATCGCCGATGCCAGCACAGGTTCTATCACAGCAGATAGTCAACAGCTTAGCAAATTCCATGGAATGTATTTGCAGGATGATCGGGATGTTCGAAAAGAGCGCCGTCAGAAGAAGCTTGAGAAAGCGTTCAGTTTCTTGATTCGAGTGCGCCTCCCCGGTGGTGTAGCTCAACCCGATCAATGGTTGGCAATGGATCGAATTGCTGATGAATATGCAAATGGAACATTAAAGATTACAACGCGCCAGACATGGCAGTTACATGGGGTGATCAAAAACAATCTGAAGGCGTCTATCCAAGAAATGGACAAATCCCTTTTGGACTGTATTGCAGCTTGTGGTGACGTAAACCGCAACGTGATCTGCAATGCTAACCCGCACCTGAGCGAGGTGCATGCCGAAGCAGTGGAGTTGTCTCGTAACATCAGTGAACATCTTCTACCTCAAAGTCGCGCATATCACGAAATTTTCCTTGATGAGGAAAAGGTGATTAGTAGCGAAGAGCAAATTGAGCCTTTGTATGGGCAGACCTATTTACCGCGGAAGTTTAAAATCAATGTAGCAGTGCCTCCGGGCAACGATACTGACATATACGCACAGTGCCTGTCTTTCATTGCAATTGTCGAAGATGAAAAAGTGGTTGGCTATAATGTCACCGTAGGTGGTGGTATGGGCATGACTCATGGCAAAGAAAACACGTTTCCAAGAACAGCCGACTTGATTGGCTTTGTGACGCCAGACAAGGCTGTTGATGTCGCCGAAAAGGTGATGCTTGTGCAGCGTGACTTTGGTGATCGTACTGACCGTAGGCAAGCGCGCCTTAAATATACAGTTGAGCGGATGACGGCAGATGGATTTAAAGATAAGCTGGAGGAATACCTCGGCTATCAACTTGAGCCAGCTCGTGATTTCACCTTTGAATACAATGGTGATCGATTTGGGTGGGTGCAGGATGATAAAGGCAGCCACCATCTGACACTTTTTGTCCCTGGTGGGCGAGTGTGCGATACCCCCTCATCACCCATGAAGTCGGGTATTGCCGCTGTCGCAAAAATGCACAAAGGGGAGTTTCGGATGACGGCTAACCAAAACCTTGTCATTGCCAACATCAGTGACGAACAAAAACCTCAGATTGAAGCTATTCTTGAAGAGTATAAGATTCTAAAAACCCACGAGCGGTCAGCGCTAAGGCTCAACTCTATCGCTTGTGTGGCACTACCTACATGCGGCTTGGCTCTTGCTGAAGCTGAGCGTTATTTGCCAGAGCTTATCACCGAGCTGGAGGAAGTTATTGAGGAGGCAGGGCTGCGGCATGATGCAATCACAATACGCATGACAGGGTGCCCCAACGGCTGCGGGCGACCGTTTCTAGCTGAGATTGGTTTTGTTGGTAGAGCACCAGGCAAATATAATGTTTATCTCGGTGGAGGCTTCCATGGTCAGAGACTCAATAAGCTTTACCGTCAATCTGTTTTGGCTGGTGACATTAAGGAATTACTCACTCCCATTATTCATGCCTATGCCAAAGAGCGTAACAAGGGTGAGCGCTTTGGTGATTTTGTCATCCGTGCTGGCTACGTTAAAGAGACCACAGCCGGTAATAATTTCCACGCCAACGTGGAGCAGGTTTAACGACAATGATTGATATGGCTGAGGGAATTCAAACAGTAACAGACGTGGATAAGGTCAATGCGGCCTTCTCTGAGATGTCTGCGCCTGAGCGAATGATTTGGCTGCACAAGCAGTATGGCTCACGACTGATTCTAAGCAGTAGTTTTGGTTTGCAGGCTGCGGTGATGCTCGATCTTGTTCGCAAGCATGCTCCACAAATCCCTGTCGTATGGATTGATACTGGGTATTTATTTGCTGAAACGTATCAATATGCGCAGCATCTAATCGAAGATTTCGGTATTGATGTGAATATTTATCAGCCAAAAATCTCTGCGTCTCGCCAGGAAGCTCTTTATGGCAAGCTATGGGAACAGGGTAAAGAAGGCGCTGCACGATATGGCTTAATCAATAAGATCGAGCCAATGAATCGTGCCTTGAAAGAATTCGGTGCTGATATTTGGGTGAGCGGTCTAAGGCGGTCGCACTCGAGTAGTCGTGCTCATCGTCATTTTGCTGAACAGCAAAAAAGCACGATGAAAGTCTATCCCATAGTAGACTGGGCGGATGCGCAGGTTTCAGCCTATTTCTACGATAATAATTTACCCAAGCACCCGTTGGAGTCAGAGGGTTATCAGACCATGGGAGACTGGCATTCAACTTCTCCAGTTGCAGAGGGTGGATCTGCCGAATCCTCGCGATTTGATGGGGATAAGTATGAGTGTGGCTTACATTTGGACTCAGATACTCCTGACTTTCAAATTTGATGCGAGCTTCATTCTTTGTAAAAAAATAGATCTCAAGTGCTGTGGTAAAACTTATCTTATTAGGTCACGGATCATCAAAGCACCCTGAATCTTCGCGATCTGTCAGAGCTCATGCTGAGATTCTCTCTCGCAGTGATCAGTTTTCCCAAGTGAGTTGTGCTTTCCTCAAGGAGGAGCCGCTTGTTGAGCATGCCTTGGATGACGTCGGAGATGAGAAGGTGGTCATTGTGCCCGATTTTCTCGCGGAGGGGTATTTTACTCGTCAGGTCATACCTGCCAAACTGGGAGCTAAATTGTTATCAGCTAATGTTTCTTCTGCCCCGCCAGTGGGAACTCACCCGATGATGGCTGAGCTTATCGAAGCGGCGGCAAGAGAGGTTTTGGGCGACTGGGATGCGGGCCAGACTAGTGTGTTGGTTATAGGACATGGCTCTGGTAAAAACCCATGCTCTAAGCAAAGTTTGTTGGGGCATCTAGGGCAGATGCGCATCGATACGGATTTTGCACAGGTGGCCGACTTGTGGTTGGAGGAAGCGCCGCTAGTGAGTTCTTGGCGGCAAATAGCTAACATGAGTCGCATCATCGTCATTCCCTATCTTCTTAATGATGGTCAGCATGGTGGTTGGGATATACCAAAAGAAATTGGCATGGAGGTAAATGAAGATATTCATGATCAGACACATAACATTGAAGGCTGTGAGCTGAGGCTTACACCAGCACTCGGAACATCGCCTAAATTTGCAGAGGTTGTTGTGCAACTGGCTCAAATTTGGGGGCAAATATCCGAGGAATAAAAAACGCGCCAGCAGGAAATATGCTGGCGCGTATGTTAAAAGTGAATGGCTGTAGAGGTGACCTGTAGAAATCACCTAGGTTCGATTATTCATTGTGAATGTGACCAGGTTGTCCATGTGGGGGATTTACTCTGGGCTTGGCTGCCTGCTCGCGGATTGTTTTTAAACGAGGAAGAAATTCGGTAGCAATTTTTCCCATTCTTGTATCGGAATCGATGGCGATAATCTCGTTAATGACTTGGGCAACAGCATCAAATTTTTGTGAAGCTAGCAGTGGGTTTATTTTCGCTGAGAGTAGGTTCTGTTTTTGTTCTCCGACAATCTTGTAATCTGTTATGAATTGATCAACCAAGGCAGAAATTCCATCTGTTTCCCCTGATTTCATCGCAGTCATGATCTTATTCTGGAGTTCTTTCTCTGCACTTTTTTTAGCCTGAGCAGCTAAGAATCCGGTTTGGTCATCAGGGTCAAGCTCCGCGATTCGCTTGATCGTGTCACTGTAATGGTTTTGTTGACCCTCTGGAATCATCTCAATAGCGGTAATCAATGCTGCTGCACTTTCAGTGCCTTCTAGTTTATTGGCGTCTTCAATGGCGCGATTACGTTTTTCTTTTATGGCACGCAGCCCATCGAGGTGGATAAGGTATTTTTCTGGTCCGCCAGCCTGGTAGCCAGTTTGGGCGTATGGGAGGCCTTCCGAATCAAGTAGCAGTATTGTGGGAAATCCCTGAATGGAGTATTCTCTTTGCAGTATTTCGTTTTGTTGTTGAGTGGCGGCATCGAGTTTTGATTTATCCTGGGGGAAATCAACCTCAACGAGAACAAATTTATCGGCGACGCCTTGCTTGAAGCTGTCGTATTTGAAAACTTCATCGACAAGCTTGATACACCAGCCACACCAGTCCGATCCGGTGAAGTTGACCAACATGTCTTTATTTTCTGTAGCGGCTTTTTGCTTTGCGGCCTTGAAGTCGGTCATCCATTGCTGTGTGTCGGCATTAGAGAATGTGAGGTTTGTTGCCAGTAGGAGGCTGGCGAGTATTAGTTTTTTCATGATGATTATGTGAGTGAGCAATGAATGTGATGATTTATTATTCCTCTGTCGATGTATAACGACACGCATCAGTAACTTTGTTTTTTCTTATGGTTAAAATAGCTTTTCAAGTTGCCGAATTTACTCAGCTTGGCACAGTGTATAGGAATGGCTTACACAGCAGACAAAGCGTTTGGTTTAATAGAAGAGGCACACGATAGAGGCAGGTTGGCGCATGCTTTCCTGATCACAGGGCCGGCGGGAAGTGGCAAGGCTTCGCTGGCAGCGCGAATCATACAAATGGTTAATCCTGATGACAATGACCTCACGGGAAATAATCTATTTGGTGAAGTTGAGATTCCTGAAGAGAAATCACTAGACGAGCTCGAAGGTGACTTGATCAGAGTGGTTAGGCCACGGTCAAAATCTCGCCGTATTACCGTAGAGGATATGAGGGATCTGGAAAAATCTTTTCACGTAGCATCAGCGCCAGGAAAGTGGAAAGTAGGTGTTGTTATTGGAGCCGACCGAATGGGGGTAGGTGCGGAAAATGCTTTTTTGAAAACTTTGGAAGAGCCACCGCCTGAATGTTTATTACTTTTAGTTAGTGATTCTCCTGAGCTTTTATTGCCGACCGTGTTGTCGCGCTGCGTCAAGTTACCACTCATGGCACAGGCAGATCAGAGCGTTGTTGGTGAGGCAAGTCAGGAGTTGTTGTCTGCTTTGGCTTCGATGAGTATGCAAGGTATTGGAAATATGCAGGCGGCCTTAACATTGAGAGCTTCCTTTAGCGCGATTTTGGCACAACAAAAATCAGAAATAAGTAAATGCAATGATGTCGCATTTAAAGAAGAGAGTAAAAAATATAAGAACACAACAGACAGTGGTGACTGGCTCAAAAACCGAGAGAAGTATTATTTGGCCCTCACGGAGTCTGAATATCTTAATGAACGTGAGAAGCTCATTGAGACATTGGTTTGCTGGATGGGAGATGTAGTGCGTCAGAAATGTTTGGTAGCGCAATTAGATTTTCCCACTGAACAGGACACTACAGCATCGGTAGCATCAAATCATACGATTAACGATTTGCTTCATCGGATGGAGGGCATCGAGCAATTGCGAGCCAATTTGGAAACAAATGTTCAAGAGCAGTTGGCTCTTGAGGTAGCATTTCTCACGGCTTTTGGTTAGTAATCATTTTACTTGTTCATGATGTTACAGTCCAAAATGTCTAGATCGGTTAATGGTTTGGCTTGATGAGATGAGTATCACCATTACAATATCTACATGCATTGCTGGCATCTAAGAGCTACAAATAGGTAGTAGCTGGCAACCTAACTCTCCGTTACATCACAATCATGAAAAACCCATTCCGCAAAGATTTGGAATCGCGCTCTCGCCCAGAGGCCTGTACGGTGGTTATTTTCGGTGCCACCGGTGATCTTACCCATCGCAAGTTGATACCGGCTTTATACAACCTACAAGTGGAAGGAGCACTGCCGGCAGGGGTTAAAATCATTGGATTTGCGCGGCGAGAAAAGTCTGATGAAGAATTTCGATCAGGTCTTAAGGAGGTCAATAAAAAGGTTTCAAGGAGTGGTCATGATGACTCCATATGGGATGATTATGCTGAAAATATTCACTATCATCAGAGTGAGTTTCAGGATGCTAGCGGCTACGAAAGCTTAGCAGAACGGCTCGACGAGATCGACCGTGAGCGAGGGGGGAGTGGTCACAGGTTGTTTTACATTGCCAGTGCACCAGAATATTTTGATGATATTCTCGCAAACATTAAGGAGGCGGGTATCAACCATAACAAAAAGGGTTTTTGGGCTCGGGTCATCGTTGAAAAACCGTTTGGAACCAACTTGCCCACTGCCAAACATCTCAATAAGGTTGTCAGCAAGACATTCAAGGAACGTGATACCTACCGAATCGATCACTACCTTGGAAAAGAGACAGCCCAAAATATTATGGTGTTGAGATTTGCGAACGCTATTTTTGAGCCATTGTGGAATAATCGCTGCATTGAGCAGATTCAAATTACTTGTTCCGAGAATCTTGGTATGGAGGGTGGCAGAGGCGGTTATTATGACAGCTCTGGCGCCATGCGGGATATGGTGCAGAATCATCTGTTACAGTTGTTAAGTTTAGTGGCAATGGAGCCTCCAACCGATCTTTCTGCAGATGGAGTTAGGGATGAAAAGGTTAAGGTTTTACGTTCATTGAGGCAGTGGGATACGCCTAAACTTGTCGCTGAAAATGTTGTGCGTGCCCAATATGTGGCTGGGCATGTTGATGGTGAAAATGTGGTCGGGTATCGCGATGAGGATCGAGTTGATCCAGAGTCGATGACTGAGTCTTATGTAGCGTTGCGCGTGCTCGTAGATACATGGCGTTGGAGTGGTGTTCCCTTTTATGTGCGCATGGGTAAACAGCTCCCAAAGAAAGCTACTGAAATATCAATTCATTTCAAAGAACCGCCGACAGTATTATTCAACGCGTTGTCTGGCGGAGTTCCCGGTGGCAATGTTCTCGTTATGCGTATCCAACCTGATGAGGGCATCTCGCTGCGCATGGTATCTAAAATACCGGGATCTAGCTTGCGCATGGAGCCAGTGAAGATGGATTTCCATTATGCTACAAGTTTCGGTAAAGGCAGCCCGGAGGCGTATGAGCGGTTGCTATTGGACTCAATGGCGGGTGATGCGACCTTGTTCGCCCGTCGAGATGAAGTCGAAGAAGCTTGGAAGTTCATTGACCATATCCACCATGCTTGGCATGAGTCAAAAGAGACACCAGTGATGTCAGAATATGTTGCTGGTACATGGGGGCCAAAAGAAGCAGACGACTTGTTGGGTGAAAATGGTCACAAATGGAGAAGGCTTTAGGAGGATGTAATGATGGCCGATTATACAGACACTGATTATGCAATGGCCCTTGGTAAAGAGGTGGCTATTGCTGATGTCGATAAGGAGCTTCATCTGCTTTGGGAGGAAGACAAGGCTAGTACGAATGCTTCTTTGATCAATTTAGCGGTCTACTCGGAGCGCAATGGAGCCATCATTAAAAACTCAGAGTATGTTCAAATTATTACTCGGGAGCATGCCTGCCGAGCTCTTTTGATTGGAATTGATCGTGACAACCCTCAAGCTTCTATCCGCGCCTGGATTACGGCACATTGTCATTTGTCTCACGGACGAAAAAGTGTTTGTTGTGAACAGGTAGCATTTCAGCTTACAGGCAGATCGACTGGCAGGCTTCGTAATACGGTATTTTCTCACCTCAGTAGTGACCTGCCGCTCGTGTTCTGGTGGCAAGGGGAGTTGAGCTCATTGTTTTCTGAACGCCTGTATAGTTTGATTGATCGTTTTATATTTGATAGTTCAGAGTGGTCAAATCCGATGGAAGCATATGCTTGTGTCAGTGTGGCTATGCAAAGTGAGCAATCGCTGCTGCCGATGGATATTGAGTGGACGCGCAGTTCTCAAATTCGCATGGCGATTGCGGGTTTGTTCGATGACCCAATGGCTGTAAATGCCCTAGAGCAGGTCAGCGATTTGAAAGTTGTGGTGCACCCTGAGCACCGAATGGCTGGGCTGCAGTTGTTGGCATGGGTCGTTCAAAGAACCGGTTGGAAACGCAGTAACGAGCTTTCGCTGGATAGTGATCGCGGGGATGTCTACTACTTTGAAACAGTGGATGGATCTAGTTTGGTTGCACAAGTTGTGACTGACCCTTTATCTGCACCTGTTGGAATGATGGAGTTCATAGCGCCTGGATTAGAACTCCGGGTCACGCGTGATACTGGATCACCCTATATTCGCCAAGAGCTGCATGCTGGAGAGCATCGTTTTGAGCGTTGCACGCCCTCTAATAGTGATGATTCAGCTGAGCTTGTGATGAATCAGTTATCCAGAGGTGGCAACAATTCACTGTATTGCGCGATGATGCCTGAGTTTTTGAGTTTGCTTTGTGATAGCCAATGCTAGCCAATGCCAGCCAATGCTAATCAGGTAAAATGATACTACTTGATTCATTTCACTATCAGGGATTTTCGTGCGTTGTGGCCAAGAAGGGGTTGCTTGCTTGCTCGCAGGCTATGGTGGTAAGTGGACCATGACCCGGGCAGAGTATGGTTTCGGGGGGCAGGCTCATGAGGTTTTCTTGCGCAGTCCTCAGCGCTTGTTGGTAGCTTTCAGTGTCAGGGCTCTTCCCCATAGATCCAGCAAACACGCTATCGCCCACAATACAAACAGGGGTTTTTAGGCCATCATAGTAATAGGCTTTTGCGGGATTAGCATGACCGCTGACATTGAGAATAGTGAGCTGTTCTCCTGTGAGGATATTTTCTTTTTGCCCGTGTTTTGATTCTTCGGGGTAAATAATTCGGATGTCATTGAATTTTTTTATACCAGCAACATGGTCATGATGATGGTGGGTAATGTAGAGAGTATCCAATGTTAATTGATTTCCCTCTATATAATCGATGAGAGGAGATGCATCTGTGCCTGTATCGAAGACTACGGCATGTTTGCCTTTGACGATAATGTATGCATTCACACCCACGTGACCAAATGCAGAGACTATTCTGATGAGTCCATTTGGAGCGCTGATTCTAGGTTGGTAGCAAGCAATGTTTAGAAGAGCTGTAGGGGATAGCTTGAGAGCGTGCGACAGTGATCTTATTATGTGATCGTCACAGCGAGCTTGGAGGGCTGCGTGGACATCATTTTCTGAGATCTTCGCTTTGCTTGCAAGTTGTTCGGGTGATAGACCCAGACCATACATAGCTTTGGCGATGATGTCAGAGGCATCATCTTCGAGAGGTATATTTGTTGGGGTCATTGGTGGTTGTTCTATGATCGGAAGTTGGGGTATAGTATCTCTAATGATTGACGTTGTTTGCGCCATTATTAGCGATCAAAATAAGAGGTTGCTGGTTTGCAAGCGCCCTATGGGTAAACCTCTGGCTGGTTGCTGGGAATTTCCGGGTGGTAAGGTAGAAGTGGGGGAAGATTTTAGATTAGCAATCAAGCGTGAGATCATAGAAGAGCTAGCTTGCGAGATTGATGTTTGTATGGCTTTGCCCGAAGTAGAGCATCACTATCCTGAGTATTCAATACGGTTGTGGCCGTTCATATGTAGCCTGAATCGAGGGCGACCGAGAGCCCTTGAACATGCTGAACTTCGCTGGGTGAAATTAAACCAATGCGACAGTTTAAAATGGGCCCCGGCTGATATTCCCATTTGGAAAGCTTTGAGCCTCGCTGGGTAAGATGGTTTTGATGACTAATCAATTTCTGGTGCCAATTTCTAGCGGCCTTGCGCCAGTCTTTGCGCAAGAAACTCAGGGAGTCCTGCCGCTATGATTTTTGCCTGCGTCGTCTGAATGTCATATTCAATACGGCGAAAGTGAACTGTCTTTCGGTCGGTGTCGTAAATACAATAAGAGGCACGCCAGTCACCGTCACGTGGTTGACCAACAGCACCTGTATTAAGAAAATATTTTGATCCAGCTTCGATCACAATAGATTCAGCGGGAACTTCATGAACACGGTTGTCACTGACAAAAATACGTGGAACGTGTGTGTGGCCGTAAAAACAAACGGGGGTCACTTGATATGAAAAACTTGCCATCGCATCGAATTTGTTAGTTACATAATTCCATGATGTAGGTTGATCGAGTGTAGAGTGAACAACGGTGAAATCTTGAATCTGCCTAACTAGTCTTAGGCGCGAGAGCCACATGCGTTGATCTGGGCTGAGTTGCTCACGTGTCCAGCGTATTGCTTCAGCAGCATTTGAGTTCATCATATCCAGAGAGCTATCACTACCACTATCCTGATCGTGGTTTCCTTTGACCACAGGGCACACTAAGGATTGTATTTTTTCAACACAGGCTACCGGGTCGGCATTGTAACCTACGATGTCCCCAAGACAGATATAGCTGTCACAACTTTGAGCTGCAGAATCAGCTAAAACAGCCTCTAAGGCTTCTAGGTTGGCGTGGATGTCACTGAACAATGCGATTCTCATGTTTTAGATTTATTTTTAAAGGTAAGATCTGATCAACACTCTGTAAATTTATAGTAGCTATACTTAAATCTAATACTTGCTGTTTTGGACTTAAATTTGGTTGAAAATTAAAGTTTGAAGAGCGCTTTTGTTTCGAGCTGTTGAATTTTCAACTCAACGCCATTCATTGGGTAGCCTTGTTTCTTGTGTTTGATGTAATTTTTTAGCCAGGACAGTTGCTGCTCGCTATCGGGGAAGAGCTCATCATCAGAAATTCGTTCTTTTTGCGGTATGTTTAAGGCGTTTTGTAATGCAAATAGTGTGCAGGATAGTTTAGGGAGCTGGTTGTCGGTGGTTGCGTTAAAAAGTTGGCATCCATAGCGGTAAGTTTCCTCCTGGATGGTGCTCAGGCGTGTCATCGCATAATATTTAAATCGTTGTATTTGAGTATACTTAGACTCGGGCAGGCTCTTGCATTTAAGTGTATTGTCGAAGTGCTTAATGGCTCTCTCGAGATCAGGGAGTTTGTGGTAATCACTCCAAATACGTGATAGGCTGCGGTGTAATTTCCAACTTTCTGGGTTGTAAATGATACCCAACTCGAGAACGGAAGAACCCTTCTCGAGATAACGTTTTTGCATAGACCTTCTCCTGTAAGGGCTGAGCTCTTCTTTTTCCTTATAGTAACTGGATGCATTGGTATGCAGCTGCCATGCTCCTGTCTCCCAGTAGTATGTGGTTTGAGGCTGGAGTGTGGTAGCCACTTCATAAGCTTCTTCAACTTTGAGCCAGTCAAGATTTTCAAAATGAAGAAAAGCTCTGAAGTTCCATATTGCTGCGACGAGCGATCGCAGGCCGCCGAGGGCAACAGCCGCACCGGTTTGGCCGAGTTGCAGACTAGTACCTTCTCGGAGAGGTGGCTGGATTAACTTAAGATCGATCATATCGCGACTGAGTCGATCCTCATGCTGATATTTGGCAAAGCCAAAGATCAGAAGGACGACAAAAATGACGATAATTTGAACGAAAGTCCGCATTTAGAATTCTTTTTTTCTGAAGGTGAACCATGCCAACACACTATAAATGCCTGAATAAAAGAGTGTTAAGACGGCGAGGCGCGCGAAAATCCCTTGGGGCACTTTCTTGCCTTCAATCGTGGAATCAATAATATTGTATAACTGGAAGTCTGGAAAAATCAGAGCAATAGCTTGAGTCATAAGCTTGAGCTCTTTCGAAACTCCTCCACTTTGGCTGTGCAGCCAATAATTGCGTGCATCCTCTGTAAAGTGTCCCATGAAATAAATGACCACGGCGATAACGATGGTAAACAATGTAGAGCTTGAAAATGTCGAGATAAGTAATGCCAGTGAGGCCATTACCATGGCTTTGAAGAGAATGGCCCCAATGCCAGCCTGCAAAGTCCATGTGACTCCTTGCTGTGCCACTGCAGATAGTCGTGATTCTAGATGCTCAGCTGGCCAGCCGTGTGCTTCTGCCTTCGCCATTTCTACCAGTAATAGCTCCTCAGTTTTAAAATGTAAGATGACAGATAGCATTCCGTTCATTAGGAGCAGAGACACCGTCACAAGAATTAAAACGCCAGCCAGCTTCCCAATAAGATAGTCTAATCTGGGCACGGGTTTACTTAGGATCGTGTAAAGAGTTCTATCTTCGAGGTCCTTGGGAATTAGTAACGCCGTAGCTGCGATAGCGAACAATACAGAGAACATCGCCATTGCACCCATTGCGGTGCTCTTTAACACGATGAGTTCTTGTTCTGCGCTGTCTTCGGTGGTTCTGCTCCAAGGCATCTCAAAGAAGCTTGCTGCAAGCATAAGGACAGCGAAAATACCCATGAAGTAGAAGACTTTCATGCGCACTAAGTGGGTGAAAGTGTGACTTGCAATCACGAAAATACGAGCCGGTGAGAAAAAAGCATTTCTACGCATGGTCTTGTCCTTTCTGGTCTTCGGTCATGGTTGCAGCGTTGGATTTTTTGGCTTCATCAAGGAATAGTCTTTCGAGTGTTGTTCGAGGCTTGCCCATTCTTATAAAATTGGCATTTTCAGAGTCTGCAATCACAGCCTTGATTCGAGCAAGTGTGCGTGGACCTGCATCTTTAATTAATATTTCCGTTTGGTCTTCAATAGCAATCAGCTCTTCTAGTGGACCGGCCTTTACGATTTTTCCGTTGAAAATGATACCTACGTGATCACAAACTTCTTGAACTTGTTCGAGCAGGTGAGAGCACAGAAAGACGGTGACCCCTTTGTCTTTAAGCTGAACAATAAGGTCTCTGATTTCGCGTGATCCAACTGGGTCCACGCCAGCGGTGGGTTCGTCAAGAATGACCAAGCGAGGCTCATGTATGAGTGCTTGAGCAAGTCCAATTCGTTGAAGCATGCCCTTGGAGTATCCACCGACCCTGCGCTTGCGTGCGTCTTGAAGAGACACCATTTCTAGCATCTGATCAACACGACTATTGAGGGCCTTGCCCCGCATGCCACAAAGCTTAGCGTAAAAGCGTAAGGTTTCTTCACCACTGAGATGTTTGTAGAAATATGGGTTTTCTGGTAAGAACCCAATCTCTTGTCGAGAATCAGTTTTGAGCGAGTTTTTACCGAACACGCAACAACTACCAGCAGTAGGCCTGAGCAGCCCAAGTAGAGCTTTCATGGTCGTTGATTTACCTGATCCATTTGGGCCGATTAGTCCATAGACCTCACCAGGCATGATCGTAAGTGATACGTCATCAACAGCTCGTATTTTCGTTTTTCGGAAAGGAGAAGGGAACTCCTTAACTAAGTGGTTGATATGAACAGCGGGTATTTCTTCCATAATTGTTACTGGTTAAATTTAGACAGAACTGTTCACTGATCAAACAAAAACGCATCGACCTGAGCCGATGCGTTCAAATAAATAAGATGAGCTGAAATCTGTGACTACGCCTCGGATGATAGTGACTCCTTGCGTGCCTTTTTGATGATGTCACGCACAGTGTCGGACGGCTGCGCACCTTTCGCGATCCAATCCTCGGCCTTGGCGACATCGAGAGTGAAGTTGACACCATCATCCATAGGATTGTATGAGCCAATCTGCTCGATGTAGCGGCCGTCACGGCGCTTGCGGCTGTCGACAGCAACGATCTTGTAGAAGGGACGATCTTTGGTGCCTTGGCGGTTGAGTCTAAGAGTAAGCATAGTCAGTTTGTTTAGAAATGTGTTTGCCAAAGGTGGCAGGGGGCGGAAATTGTACGAAGATTCGGTATTTGCCAAGCGAAAAATGTTATATTTAGGGTATTTTGCATTTTCATTCCAGTAATTGATGTTATCAGAACTCGCCGTCATGGCCGTGGGCATGTTCTGTTGCTCTTCATTTCACCTTATTTCCCGTTATGTTTATCGATCACATTAGAATTTATGCTGAAGCTGGTGACGGCGGTAATGGGGTTGTGCACTTCAGGCGTGAGAAGTTTCGTCCAAAAGGGGGGCCTGACGGTGGTGACGGTGGCAATGGTGGTTCGGTCATATTGCGCGTTGATCCCGCTGTGGACAATCTTAAGGCTTATTCCTATGATCCTAAGTTGGTTGCCAAGCGTGGAGAGCACGGTGGAGGCAATCGAAAGCACGGTAAAAGCTCACGAGACAAAATAGGCAAGGTGCCTCCCGGCACCGTTGTGTATCGGAGTAACGCCACTACCGTATCAGAGGCGGTAGAGCTTGAGCGTAGCGAACAGGGCATCGACTTAGAGCCTATCGTTGATCTCACGGAGTATGGTGATGAGTTCGTTCTCTGCACGGGAGGAAAAGGCGGAAAGGGTAACTGGCATTACAAAACGTCAACCAATCAGGCGCCAGAGGAACACACTCTGGGCACAGAAGCTGATTATGGTGTATTTTATCTTGAGCTTAGGCGTATTGCCGATGCCGGTATGGTCGGGTTTCCCAATGCGGGTAAATCAACTCTTGTTAATCAGTTGTCGCACGCCACGCCCAAAATTGGTAATTATCCTTTCACAACCCTCAACCCAATGGTGGGAGTGGTGGAATTCCCCAAATATCGTCGTTGCACAGTAGCGGATATTCCTGGACTCATTGAAGGGGCACATGAAAATCGTGGTTTAGGTCACGAGTTTTTGCGCCACATCACGCGGTGTAAGATATTGCTCTTTGTCATCGACATGGCGGGCAGTGAAATGCGTGACCCCATTGAGGATTTGCAGACACTCAGAACAGAAATCAAACTTTATGATGAAGATCTATCCAAGTTTGAGTGGATCATTGTGGCGAACAAAATGGACCTTGATGGGGCTGAAGATAATCTAGCTCATTTCCGGGCTCGTTTCCCAAAACAGACCATTGTACCCATTTCTGCTGACACGGGTGAGGGTATTGAGGCACTGCGCGAAGAGCTCGACTCGCGGGTCGGATATAGAAAAGATCAAACTTAAGCCATCAAAGGCAATCCAGTAAGTCAGACAAGTTCTTGCACTAGGATCTGGTTGAAATCAGGACCAGCACTTTGTGTGAGCAGTCGTATTAGTTGACGGGCTCTTGTTGATTCTTATGTTCCAACAGTTCTCGGGTGATATGTTCAAGACGCTCGAGCTGTGGCTTCGGTATCTTGTTGGTTTCAATCCAGTCTCCCGTATGTAATTCAATAATGAATGCGCCCTCTGGCTCATCGGGGGAGACCCTTTTCATCACTCTTTCGATCTGCTTATGATGATATTGATTGAGCTCAGTGCTACCTATCATCTTGGGTGTGAGCACGTAGATTCGACGGTCGGTTAAAACGATCGACTTCGGTCCTGTGAGTTTGACGGCAGCCGTAACTTTTAATAAAGGGATATGCTGAACGGCAACATAATAGATTTTTTCATCAGGCTCAGCCAGTGATTCCACTAACGCAAAACTCTGCTCAACAATTTGTGGCTCTTGGCCATCATCACCAAAACCGCTCAGTTTTTGGTGTAACTCAAAAACACCTGAAAGTGTCTCCCATCCGGATAATTCAGGATAGTAAACGTAGTCGGATGCCTCAATCTGGCCTGCGTTAAGAAGTTGACCTATTTGAACTTGGCTATACGGGCCTATGGGCTCCTCTTCCCCCTGTTTAAGGATATGGAATATCTGATGCTCTGGGAGTTCTTCGGAGATCATAGCGCGGTTGGCGTCGACGGTTGATGATTTTTTGATTCTGACTGATATCTATTATGGGCAACATAATAACTTAACGTGTAACAACATATACAATTTAAGTTGTACTAATACAACATGGAGCAAACTGGGGGTCAAGTGGTAAGATATGTGACACGATTTTTATGTGTGTCAGGATAGCCGTTAATTGGCGATCGACTTCTTATGTTGTCCTTGGATGCACCCCGTTATCATTAATCAGGGATAGAGTCGTAAATTTGTTCTAATGCCAAGACGGCATAAGCCGTGACCAATACAGGGTCACTTTCCCACCAGCGGGAATTTTTGTTTACCCATGAGCCATCAGGAGCCTGAGTCGATAGCAATGCGTTGGAAAGTTCGTTACGCCAATCGATTTCTTTGCCGCTTTTGGCACTCAGCATATCGATATTTGCGGCGGCGAGGCCCTTGGCCATAGCGTGGTAATAATAAAAGAGCCCCTGTTGACCCAAGGCGGGGTCATCCTTAGTGGCGAGGCCGGGGTTCTCTTTCACTGTGAAGTTAGCCGAAAGCCAATCTTTAACAGCTACAACACGGATATCAGTTTCATCTAACTCTGCGTAAATCATCGACAGTAGGGCGGCATACGACATGGAGCCATAGCCGCGCAGAACTTCAGTTCCGTTCGCATTAGTACGAAGCCCAGCTTTAGAATTTCCGGGAAAGTAATTAAAAGAACCGTCGTTGCCTGTGTTGGGGAGCTTGTTGGTTTCCTGTAGGTTTTGGGTGCGAGAGATGAATTCAATGGCGGCCTCCCAGTTTAGTTCTGGTTGCTTGCCTGAGGCATCGTCTTGAGCAATATGGCGTGATAACTTCAGCGCCTCAATCGAAAGATAGGTGTTGGACAAATCTGAGTGCTGGTATGACCCCCCGTAGCCAATTCCTCCGTCATATTTATTATCAGCCTCTCCTTTGTTATCCCAATCCGTCTGTTGGTTGATAAGAAACCGGCGAGCTTTTAAAATGATAGGGTGAAAGGAGGGATCATCGGCAGATACGAGGGCAACAATGGAGGTAGCCGTATTGTAAGTGCCTAAGCCTTTTCCATATATTCCGCCGTCGTCTTTTTGTTGATTTGTGAGCCAAGTGTATGCCCTATCAATGTAAGCAACTTTTTGGTATGATGGTGATCTCATTGCTGCGGTAAGTGCCAACGCTGTGTAAGCTGGATATTTGGCATCACCCCAGAAACCGTCTTTATTTTGTTGAGATTGAAGATAGGTATTACCCCTCTCAATCGCTCGGGTTATCTCAAGTTTGACTGAAAGGTAGGGCTCTTGTTTGTTTTGAGCATCAGTAGATGAGGCATTAAGAAGTCCGAGAATGGTGATTATGTATGAAAATTTCATGATGACATAGGAAGTGATTCGAGATATTAAGGTAGGTTGGCCCAGGGTTGTATAGTGAGGGTGACCGAGGTTCCTTCGCTGGGAGTGTTTTTGGATGGTGACCACAAGCTGTCATCATTTCGGTCATCACCCGAATAATTAGCAATTGCGCCAATGTTAGCATAGATGGCGACGATACTTCCTGTCAGTTTGGCATTGAATGATTTTTCATGGATGAAAGACCCATTGTAAATCCATGGTGCATATTCCATGTTTTTTTGTGTGCTTTCGTTATAAATCCAATCTGTAACAGGAATAGTTTTCGTTAATTCATTATCTTTCCATGTGATCAATATTTTGAAACGCGCGGCTTTTTTAACTTTTTCTGATACGACTGGATACTCCGCACTCAAGGTGCCATTGGGATTGGGAAGGCGGAACAATTCCGGGGATTCTTTGTAGTTGAGCAGCTTGAGCGCTATGTTGATATTGGTAGGTTTCGCCTCAGTGGTGAGCAGCGATTCGTGGATTTTTTCACCGTTAAAGTGCACCAATAAATACTCGATGACCGCCTCGGGCTCGGTGATATTGGTGTGAGATGGTATGTGGATTTCTCGTGTCTCTTTGTTGAATGAGATGAGTCCCACTTGGTATAGCTGAGGTGAAATTTTCTTAACGAGGGGCTGCACCACAGCTGGTGCAGACTGGTTGTCTGGCGTGTCAACTTGTGCTGAGCTAGAAGAAACCAGCAAAAGGAAAAACAAAAAAAATTCAGCTAGGCGAGTGATCGTCATTCAAATGATTTCTAATTGCTTGCTGGGGTCGGGGCGCAGCGGGGAGGCTTTTTGTATCAACACAATACTAGCTCTAGAAGCTCCCTTATTGCTTGTGTTATGCCCTTTTTACTATTCTTGGTCAGCGAGCCAGCGCTCGACTTCAATTGCTGCCGCGCATCCTTGGCCAGCGGCAGTGATTGCCTGGCGGTATTCTGTGTCTGAGATGTCGCCAGCGGCATATATGCCCTCGACACTTGTGAGTGTGCCGTGTTTTTGAAGAATGTAACCTTGGTCGTCGGTCTCAACGAGGCCGTTGAGAAAGCTGCTGTTGGGTGTGTGGCCAATAGCCATAAATACACCCTCGACTACTAATTCAGAGGTTGATCCGTCTTGTGTATTTTCAAGAAGTAGCGCCTGAATGTCTCCCTTGTCATTGGTTATATACTCTTTGATTGTCGAATTCCAGATAGGTTCGATTTTTTCGTTGTCGAGAGCACGTTGGGCCATGATTTTCGATGCTCGAAGCTCGTCACGTCTATGTATAAGGTAAACCTTGCTGGCGAATTTAGTAAGAAAGGTGGCTTCCTCACATGCCGAGTCGCCACCACCTATAACGCAAACAGGGACATCTCGATAGAAGGCGCCGTCACAGGTCGCACATGCTGTGAGTCCGTGCCCTCCTTTGGTGAGCTCTTCCTCGCCCGGAAGACCGAGGTAGCGAGCTGATGCACCTGAGCATATGATGACAGATTTGGTTTGAATTTCTTTCTCGCCGACCTTGAGCGTGAAGCTGCCGTCTGCATTTTTATTGACTGATTCAACCAGTCCAAATTCTACCCTTGTGCCGAAGCGCTCTGCTTGTTGTTGCATGCTGACCATCAATTCAGGACCAGTAATGCCTTCTGGAAAGCCAGGGAAATTCTCGACATCAGTGGTCGTGGTGAGTTGGCCTCCGGGCTGAGTTCCAGTGAGAATGAGGGGATTGAGATCTGCGCGTGAGGCATAGATTGCTGCAGTGTAGCCGGCTGGGCCTGTTCCTATAATTATGACGTTTTCCATATTGGTGATGTTATTGAATGCCACGGATTATGGCTCCATCAGTGTAGTGGGCAAGCTGTTTTAGTGTTCTATCCTTTATTTATTGGGTGAGATGCCTTTCGGCTTCTATCCTTGCTTTTGTGCTCCAAAAATGGCAACACCCTTCCGCGGCAGTAGGCTGCAACTATGAAAATTATCATTGTAGGAGCTGGAGAGATTGGACGCCACTTAGCTATATCCTTATCCCGTGAGGCTCACAGCATTGTTGTAGTCGAGTTTGATGCCTTGGTGGCCACGGAGCTTGAATCGCAAATTGATGGCAGGGTCATAACTGGCAGCGGTGCCAGTGCTAATACGCTGCTGGAAGCTGGAGTTTCTGAATGTGAGCTTTTTTTGGCGGTCACTAGTGAGAGCACCATCAATGTAATGTCGGCGTCTATGGCCAAAAAGTTAAATGCGGAGAAAGTAATTGCCCGTGTCAGTCCCGCGCAACAGCGGGAGGAGTGGTTGTTTGATTATCGCGGTCACTTTGGCATTGATCATGTGTTTAGCTCAGAGCGTCTCAGCGCCATTGAGCTTTCGAAGTTCGTGCGTAACCCAGATTCACTCATGGTTGAGGAGATTGCTCGCGGTCGCATTGAGCTCCAACAACTCCGTGTCAGTGAGGAAAGCGATGCTGTAGGTAAGCGTTTAATTGACTTGAAGGCTCCAGAGAGAACTCGTGTTGCTAGTATTACCCGTGGAGGCGACCATTTCGTGCCTTCTGCCGATGATGCTTTGTGCGCGGGAGACGTCGTCACCATTTTTGGAGATCCAAACAAACTCAGAAAATTATCAACACGCTTGCAAAAAGGAAAAGCGAAGGGGGATGAAATACGCGTAGTCATTTTCAGTGGGGGTGAGTATGGTTTTTCTTTGGCGCAAATGCTTGAGAGCTTTCAGTGCAAGGTTCGCATTATTGAAAAAGACAAAGAGCGAGCGCAAGAACTCACGGGGCTGCTCTCAAATACTACGGTCATCAACACGGATGGCACGGTGCTTTCTGAACTAGAAGAGGAGCAGGTGGGAGATGCTGATTTCTTTATCTCAACCAGCGGTAGTGATGAAGACAATGTGATGACTTGTTTGCAGGCTAACAACCTTGGAGCAAAGAGCTGCCTGACCCTCATTCACCGTGCAGATTACGCCCAGGCAATCGGTGTAAGTGGCCGACATTTTGGTGTGCTTGCTGCTGTGAGTCCACGCGAAGCAACCCTTCGTGAGCTGGAAAGATTTCTTACATCAGATCGCTTCCACACTGTTAAAAAAATTGGGGTGGGAGAAGTAATCGAAACACAAGTCGCTAAAGCTTCTATTGCTGCGGAGCATATGATTTCTGAAATCGAATGGCCTGAAGGTTGTGTCTTGGTCGCGAGGATGAGAGGTTTGCATGCAATTGTTCCTGGCCCAGAAGATGTCTTGGAACCAGGCGACACAATTTACGCTATGGTGATACCCAAGGTTCGACGTAAATTCCTCAAGCTGGTCAGATAACTGACCAACGATTTTGAGTTTTTTTTGAGATCATGAACTTCCGTATTTTAGCTAAATTTTTAGGGGCTCTGCTTTTACTTGTCAGTATTGCAATGGCTGCTTGTGGTGTCTTCGCTCAATTTGATGTTGTGGACGAAATTGGTTCTGCTGCACGCTCATTGTATCTATCGGCGATGATTGTGGCTGTGCTTGGAGTTTCCCTGATGCTGTGCGGTATCGGTAAAATCGATCGAGTTCCTCGCCGAGAGGGAATTGTCGTCGTGGGCTTGGGTTGGCTGCTGTGTGGGACTGTGGGTGGTCTTCCATATTTGTTGGGAGAGCCGAAGTTGGAGATCGCCGACGCGTTTTTTGAATCGGTTTCTGGTTTTACAACGACAGGTTCGACCGTGATGGGTTCAGATGCAACTCTGGGTGGTGATATCGAGTCGTGGCCTCGTGGGATACTGATGTGGCGTGCGGTAAGCCAATGGCTTGGAGGTATGGGGATATTGGTCTTATTCGTTGCCCTGCTATCTTACCTTGGGCTTGGGTCAAAGTCGCTTTTTTGTAATGAATCGTCTTTTCAAACGGGCGATGCAAGCACGGCTCGTATTCGTGATACAGCCATGCTCCTTTGGAAAATCTACATATGTATCACATTGGTTTGTTTCGCAGGCCTAAAGGCCCTGGGGCTCACAACCTACAACGCTATTGCTCACACTTTCACTGTGGTCTCAACGGCCGGGTTTAGCCCCCATAACGATAGCGTTGGCTATTACATGGAGTGGGGTAATGCTTGGCTTATTGAACTGTGGCTGGGGGTGTTCATGATTTTATGCAGTATCAATTTTGTGTTGTGGGCTGTTATTCTGAGGAAGCGATGGCGACGGCTCAAAGCAGAAGAGGAAGGTAAGTTGTTTGTAATCATTGGAATTTTGGCAATCATCACGATGGCTGTGGGCTTGTCAGGCTCTCAATACGAAAGTTTTTTAACTTCATTGAGGCATTGTTTCTTTACACTAGCATCTCTGGGGTCAACGACAGGTTACGCGACGGTCAATTATGCTGAGTGGCCTGTTTACGCCGTTGTGCTCATAGCTGTGATGATGTGTGTAGGCGGATGTACTGGTTCAACTGCTGGGGGGATGAAGGTCAGCCGCCTTATTGTATTTCTCAAAACGTCACGGCTTGAAATTGTTAAGGCTTTTCGCCCCAACCAGGTTTTTCGTATGCATGTGAATGGCAATGCCATGGGCGATTCAGAAAGAGCTCAAGCGGTTAGTTTCATAGCACTCTACGCCTTTATTATTATTATTTCCTGTTTCGTGGTAGCTATGCTTGAGTCAGTCAATGGCATTGGTTTTGAGACTGTTTTCGGATGTGTTCTGGCCACTTTTACTAACACCGGTCCAGGCTTCGGAGAGGTGGGGCCAACAGGTAACTACTCACATTTACTGCCTGTTACTAAGGTTTTTCTATCTCTACTGATGATTTTGGGCCGCCTTGAGCTGTATGCAGTGTTGGTATTGTTTATGCCATCTCTGTGGCGTAGGTATTAAGAAGCAGCTTAATTTAATTCAGGTAGATGTCATCGGGGGCTTCAGCCAATATTTTGTGGTAAGGCGAAATATTTCTCAGCAAATCTTTCCACAACTCTTTGGTGTGATGACTCTCGAGAATTTTGCTCGTTGGAAGAGTAGTTATCCATGACTGTTTTTTGAGTTCTGATTCAAGCTGAACCGGCTGCCATGCCGAATGCCCTGCAAATGCTCTGATTAGTGTGCCAGGTTGTTGAGAGTGCCTGAGAGCGTCAGCAGCACTGATTCGAGTTGTGAATTTGAGTTCATTATTCTGGTCTGTCCAGAATGCGGCAAAGGTCAATTGCTCCTGGCCTACAGGACCTCCAAGATGTATTGGGATGTTGGCAAGATCAGTAAACTCATCGGAGCTGAGTAAATCGCCGACGGTTTGCTCTGTGGGGTGATTGAGAACGAGACCGTGTGCGCCTTCATCGTGGTCATGGTCGGTAAGAAAAATAACGCTTTTATTAAAAAAGCCATCACGAAGAGAAGGGTCAGCCAGTAACAGCTGTCCCTGAAGCTTGATCGGTAAATGAGGTGTATTCTTCATTCTGAGTTACATTGATGCTTACTCAAAGATGAGTCAAGTCATGGTAGCATATCGATTTTCGAGGATTAGGAGTTTAATCAAATTCGATGAATGTGAAATGGCCTCGTCATCAATCGTACATGATTAAACTTACCGGTTGCCATAACATTGATCATTAGCGAGACTAATTGCGTAATGCCTTATCGTTTGGTCATTGTCTCAGCAGTTCTAGCCAGCTGCTTTAGCTTCTTGTCATGTTCTGCACCTGATGTAGCGCTGGCTCAGCAGGGTAACGGAGGCTTGCGTGCCTATCAGCGAGCTGGGGGTGGCATTGCGGGAACGGAGAACCCGATGGCCGTTCGAATAGGTAAGGGAAGTGCTCCAGTTGCGGGCATAAGCGGAAAGGGGATTACGCCAGAAGAGGATATTGTGTGGGCTCCAGAGGACCCTGATGAAGCTATGGAGGGTGGTTTAGAGCAGCTGTGGCAGAGCCCCCAAAACAAGTCGTGGCACCAAAGTTTCAAGGAGGCGAGCCAGCAGTCTCGACAAACGGGTAAGCCGTTGCTGATATGGTTCACAGACTCGCTATACAGTCCGACCTGCCGGCATTTGAGTGAAGATGTCTTTTCGACTTCTGAGTTTGAAGAGTGGGCAACGCATCATATTGTTCGATTGCGTGTAGATAAACAGGTGCCCTCAAGGGAGAGATCCAAAGACATAGGAACTCGAAAGCTGAAATATATCAAAAAACTAATTAAGAGGTATGGGGTAAAAGGATGCCCGACGGTGTTGCTCCTCAAGCCCGGGGGGGAGGTATACGTGAAGTATCGAGGGTATAAAAAAGGTGACGGAGAATATTATCATGCCCGAATGGTCAAGGCGGTCGCGATGATAGACAAGGGGTATGAGCAATGGCGCAATAAATACAAAAAACGAGGATACAGATTATGGGAAAGTCGAGATGGTCGCAAAACATTTGCTAAATTATATAGATTTCAGTCTGGGAAAGTGACCCTTGTTGACCCAGATGGACAAAGAGGAGTGACATCTTTCAATAAATTATCCAATGCTGACAAGGCTTGGATCATGCTGGAGAAGAAAAAGAGTGAGGCTGCCCAGAAACATCGCGGTTGAGCATTGGTGTCAGTGTAAATTGCCACAAGCGCAGCCCATTGGTGTTTGTTGAGACGATCTGGGCTGGGTCTAATTAGTGGTCAATAGATGATGCTTTTCGTTGCTTGTGCCAAATCTTGGAAATTATGCTTGCAGTGTGCTTGAAAAGTGAATAGCCATTGCCGCCTTCCCAATTGATGCTTTTTGGAATGCACGTTTTTTAATTGAAAACATTCATCATCAATCAGTTTCAATCTTCACAACGATTTATTTCCCATGGCAGCAAAAAAGAAAATATCTAAAAAAGTTACCAAGCGAGCAGCTAAAAAAGCAGCTAAAAAAGCGACGAAAAAAGTAATCAATAAATCGGCCGGAAAGGTGCCTAAGAAAAAGGCTGCCAAAAAGAAGGTAGCTAGGAAAGCTGCCAAAAAGGTCACGAAGAAATTTGCAAAAAAGCCCGCCAAAAAGACCAGTAAAAAAGTAGCTAAGAAGGTCTCTAAGAAGGCCTCAAAGAAGGTGGTGAAGAAAGCTACTAAGAAGGTAGCGAAGAAAGCGACTAAGAAAGCGACTAAGAAAGCGGCAGCTAAAACAGTGGTAAAGAAAGTGGTCCGTAAAAAAGTTCCCACTAAGCCTGTAATACTGAAAGGCTTTGCTAAGAAGCAGCACCAAAAACTACTTGATCTTCGTGATGGTATTCTTGATGCGATGTATGGTGTGACACATGATACGCTCAAAAACACTGATGGTATGGAAACAGGTGGTGGTGGTATGCATACGGGTGATGCTGGCAGTGACTCCTACGATCGCGACTTTGCCCTCAACCTCTTAGCTAAAGAGCAGGATGCTCTTAGTGAGATTGAGCAGGCCATTACCAGAGCTGAGACCGGAGTTTATGGGGTTTGTGAAATGTCTGGTGAGCGCATACCCAATGAGCGTCTCGAAGCGATTCCGTTTGCTCGCTATACCGTTGATTGCCAATCACGTTGGGAAAAAGAGCATGGTAACAATCGTCACGCTCCCAAGTCAGAATTCGGCTTCGCCAATGGTAATATGCGTTAAAATCCACGAAAAAGCGGTAATCTTCAGATTCTCTGCTTGACCAATGAGCGGAAATCGGTAGTTTTCGCCCCCCTACAAGTATTGGCTGCCTTACTAAACAAGGCCCAAGTGAATGCGACAATTTTACAATACACTCATAAATCATGGCACGCGATATTATCATCCTAGAATGCACAGAAGCCAAAGCTGAAGGTAAGCCTACCTCCCGCTATACTTCCACGCGTAACAAGAAAAGTCTCCGCACTCCGGGACGTTTGGAGAAGGTGAAATACAACCCCTTTCTGCGCCGCCGCACTCTTCACCGTGAGATGCGCTAAGCAAATCTGCTAAACCTAGAGCAACATCAACCCATTTATAAATCATGTCATCCATATCTACTCCTAAGAACAAAGAGCGCCGTATCGCATATTGGAAAGCAAACCGTCCAATGCCTCACCGTCGTCATGACATCCCAGCAGCTGAGGTGGATTACAAGAATGTAGATTTGCTCAATAAGTTCACCACCGAGACGGGTAAGATTCTTCCGCGTCGTGTCACTGGTGTATCAGCAAAGCTACATCGCAAGATTACACGTGAAGTCAAACGTGCTCGTGCTTGCAACCTGCTTGGTTAAATAGCAGTTGTGATTACAACTATTTTTAAGCCTGTCCGCTGATTCCGGGCAGGCTTTTTATTTAAGGACATAGTCGATTTCATCTCAAAAAGCTAATGAAGGAACTTACGGACACTCAAAATGAGATGGACGATAGAAAGATCGCTATCGACCGTGTTGGAGTCAAGGCGCTCAAGTTCCCGTTGGAGGTGCGCAACAAAGACGGCAGCACTCAACGCACAGTTGCCACCACAGCGTTGGCAGTGGATTTACCTCACCACTTCAAAGGCACTCACATGAGTCGCTTTGTCGAGGTTCTCAATTCACATGGTAATTGTCTCGATGTCAGAGAGATGACGGCTATCCCCGAGGAGCTTTTGGGCAGATTGGAAGCTCGCAAGGCACATGTAGAATTTCGTTTTCCTTTTTTTCGGAGCAAGCCAGCGCCGGTTACACAAATCTCTGGCGTTATGGACTATGAGGTCGTCTTTGAGGCTGAGTCCGACATTGAAGGCAATCATGATTTCATTTTGACTGTGATCGTTCCGGTAGCCACGCTTTGCCCTTGTTCCAAAGCCATTAGTGAGAGAGGCGCGCACAATCAGCGTGGCACGGTCACCTATTCCGTTCGCTTCAAGGAGCCTATTTGGATTGAAGATTTGATAGATCTGGTGGAGGCATCTGCAAGTTGTGAGCTCTATAGTCTGTTAAAGAGACCAGATGAGAAAGCAGTCACTGAACGTGCTTACGACAACCCTGTCTTTGTGGAAGATCTGGTGCGCAATGTAGCGGCTCGATCAAATGCTCAAGACAATATTTTATGGTATCGTGTAGAAGCAGAAAATTACGAGTCCATTCATAACCACAACGCATATGCAGTGGTTGAGAAGCCTAATTAGAAAGCAGGTAAAGACACGCTAGCCACTGGGTGGCCAAAAACGTGCGTGCCAATTGTTATGGGATCCATTAGGCTATTTGCATGTCTGAAAATAACAACATTCGTCGCCCTTATTTGACATTACCCGGAGCTACGGGGATGCCCGACGTGCATGAAATTTTGTCGCATATGCCTGATGAGCAGAAACACAGGTTTGAGTCATCAGGTGAATTTATTCGCCGGCTAGCGATACGAGTTACAAAGTGGCGTGAGGGATTACCAGAAGATGAAGAACCCGCTATTTTTGCGCTGATGTCAAATGGTGACGCCGTCGAAGTGCACAGTCTCGGTGAGGATGGGCATTCCAGCGTGGTTGTGGAGGGCCGCCTCGAGGGCGCTCCTTGTATGTTTATAAGTCATCAATCTAGCTTTCAAGTTATATGCTATACGCGTAAAATTGTTGATGAGAAACCTAGGAGGAAAATTGGATTTCATGTGGGTGGTCAGGAAATAGAGGCTTAAATTAGCAGCTGTTTTTGCTAAGGTGATAGCCAAAGCTGATTTTACAGACGGAGTGTTGCCTTTCTGTCATTAAAGTGAATAGTGAACTGTATCAGACTATTGATTGCCTCTTATTGAATGACTAATTTACTCATCGCACCAGCGCGTCAAAGCGGATGTCAAGATCTGGACACATTTGCCAGTGTTGTTCAAACCGCTGCCCAACAGCAGCGCTCACCCATTGACGATATTCTTGACTCGGGGGTAGTGGATGAAGAGTCATATTTGTCTGCGCTGGCTCAGCAGTCAGGCATGGAGTGGATGAAGAGCATTGCGGAGTTTGACGACGTAGAGGCAATTCGAGCTACTTGTGGGCCTCGTGTGGCGCTAGCACACCGTTTGCTGCCTATGGAGATTCTCGACGAGGGTGGTGTGCAGCAACTCGTGCTATTGACATACGACCCGCTCAATTTATTAGCCAAGCAGGCGGCAACGCAGCAAATCAGCCTGCCGATCGTCTGGAAAATGGCATCACGCAGGCGTATTCACGAAGCATTGCGTAAGCTGTATGGAGTGGGTGCAGATACTTTTGAACAGATCCTTGAAGGGCGAGACCTTGATTATGATAACCTTGAGTCAAGTGACGAGGCCAACGTCATTGATGCGGACGAGGATGAAGAAGCGAGCGTTGTTAAATTTGTGAACCAAATCATCAGGGAGGCGCTGCTACAACGGGCGACTGATATTCATGTTGAGCCGCTTCATGATAATCTGCGTATTCGATACCGTATTGATGGGCTTCTAGTGGATGTAACCGTTCCTGATAATATCAAAGCTCTGCAGAGTTCAGTTATTGCTCGTCTGAAGATCATGGCGCATCTCGACATTGCGGAGCGGCGGTTACCTCAGGATGGTCGAATTAATCTACAGTTTGAGGGGCAGACAATTGATGTGCGTGTGGCTACCGTGCCCACAGTAGAGGGTGAAAGTGTCAGCCTGCGTCTGCTCAACCAAGAAAAGTTTACTATCGAAAAACTACAGCTGGAACCATTTGTTGAGGAGAAAATCACTCAGCTGCTTGGTTTATCAAACGGTATTGTATTAATCACAGGCCCAACAGGATCAGGTAAATCTACCAGTCTGTATTCGTTTCTGAATGAAGTGAATACTGATGACACGCGCATTGTCACCATTGAAGACCCTGTTGAGAATAAGCTGCCAGGTGTGATGCAAATTGCGGTGAAATCTGAAATCGGCTTAACCTTCGCCAGCGGCTTGCGCTCTATTCTTCGTGCGGACCCCAACATTGTAATGATTGGAGAAATTCGTGACCTAGAGACGGCTGAAATTGCGATTCGAGCTTCGCTGACAGGTCATTTGGTTTTTAGTACGCTGCACACCAATGATGCCATAGGTGGAATTAGTAGACTGACCGATATGGGGGTAGAGCCTTTTCTATTGTCTGCATCGGTCAGGGCTTTTCTGGCACAACGCTTAGTGCGTAGATTATGCCCACAATGCAAAACACCTCGCGCCATTAGTCCGCAGCAGCGTATTGAGATGGAAATCCCTGACCATATGCAGGGACAGTGTCATGATGCAGTAGGGTGTGATCAGTGTCGTAATACAGGTTTTAGTGGTCGGCTTGCTATTTATGAGGTTGTTCTCATCACAGAGGAAATGCAGAACCTGATTGTCAAAGGCGAGGACGTGCGTAGGCTTCTAGAACAAGCATACAGCGATGGCTATGTTCCCATGAGGGAGTATGGTTGGTTCAAATGTTTCGCTGGTGAAACAACTCTCGAAGAGGTGATATCTGTCACAAGCGCGGAGCTGTGTTGATAGGTAGATCTTGACTAGTTGAGCACAGATATTAGATGGCTATATTTACTTACAAAGCACTCGCTAAAAACGGTAATGTAGATACTGGTGAGATCACTGCTTCAGATCGTTCGGAGGCCCTGCAAGTGTTGGCCAATAGAGGCTTGCAACCTGTTAAGTTATCTCAGCATTCAACTCAAGATACGTCAGAAGGCAAACAAAAGCAGTCTGCCCTATCAATGAATAAACGTGGTTCATCGACTTTTTCTGGGCGTCGTGATGACCAAGGTCTACTCAAGTTAAAACGGGCAGAGGTTGTGCTCTTTACCGAGGAGCTAAGTGAAATGCTCAGTGCTGGTCTTCAGCTTGAGCCAGCGTTAAAATCGATGGAGAACCGAGAGGAGCTAGGCTCTCTCAAGGATGTATCTACTGAGATTCGGCAGTATGTCCGTGATGGTGGCAGTTTCTCTGTAGCATTGAAGAAGACAAGTGATAGTTTTGGTCCGCTATATTGCAGTCTGGCAGCGGCAGGTGAGGCTAGTGGTGCGCTTGACACTATTCTTGAGCGCCAAGCCCATTACTTAAAAACGCTTCAGCAACTTCAAAGTAAGGTTACCCTGGCTTTGATTTACCCTGCATTTTTGATTCTTGCAGGTATTGGAGTAGGAATTATTTTTGTTACTAAACTTATACCTCAGTTGACAGACCTGATATCGAGTACGCCAGGAGGAAAGATTCCCTTGGGGGCAAAAATCCTCATAGGTGCCAGTGACTTCTTTCAGGAGTGGTGGTTGGTGATGTTGCTGACTATCGTTGGAAGCGCACTGGTATTTAAGGCGTGGAAGGATGCCGAAGCTAACAAGCTGACATGGGATCGTGCGAAATTAAAAATACCGTTGGTTGGCCGAGTTATTGAATCTCGTTTCTATGTGCAATTTCTAGAAACACTTGCAAACCTAGTTGGTAATGGTTTGCCTTTGTTGCGTTCTTTGGAGTTGGCACGTGATGCGACACAGAACCTCCATATTAGGCAACACATGAACAAAGTGATTGAGATGGTTGGGGATGGCCGGTCGTTTTCGCGATCATTGATTCAATCAGGTATTTTTCCGCCGCTGCTCATTGATATGGTGTCAGTCGGTGAGAAAACAGGTAAAATAGATAATTCGCTGCGCCGAGCTGCCGAGCGCTACGATACCGAACTGAATAAGAGCCTCGCTCGCATTATGGAGTTGATCATGCCTGTAGTATTGGTCGTGATGGCATTGCTCATCGGCACGATGGCTTATTTGATGATTACTGCTATCTTTCAGACCATCCAGAATCTTGGCGGCCGATAGTTGATTGTTACCACGGCATGTTCCAGTGAGACTTTTAAAATTCTCATTTTGGTATTTGGAATTCGGTGATTAGGGTTTAGAAAAATCATATGTCCAAGAGTCGTGAAGAAGTCGCTGCAATGCGCGAGGAGTATGGTAGCCGAGAGCTTCGTCGTGCCGATCTTAACCAGGATCCTTTTGTTCAGTTTGAGCAATGGTTCAGTGAAGCTCGGCAGGCAGAAATTTATGAGCCGAATGCGATGGTGCTCTCTACGATTGGAATTAATGGCTGCCCTGCGTCGCGCACGGTATTGTTGAAGTTCTTTGATGAAGAAGGTTTCGTTTTCTACACCAATTATGGTAGTGCCAAGGCTAAAGAGATGGCCTCGGTGGCTCTGGTGTCAGTGCTTTTTCCTTGGCTGCCTATGGAGAGACAGGTCCGCATTGAAGGTGCTGTAGAAAAAGTAAGCGCTGCGGAGTCACTGAAATATTTTGCTTCTCGTCCTCGAGAGAGCCAGATCGGAGCTTGGGTCTCGGATCAGTCGAGTGTTGTTGATTCGCGTGCTTTGCTACTCAATAAAATGGCTGAACTTAAGGCGAAATTTAAAGGAGGGGATGTGCCTCTTCCCAGTTTCTGGGGTGGGTATCGAGTCAGGCCTGAACGTATTGAGTTCTGGCAGGGAGGAAAGGGGCGTGTGCATGACCGTTTTCTCTACTCACGAGGTGCGGAGACAGCGCAGCAGTGGAATATAGATAGATTGGCGCCATAGGTGACTTGTAAGGGCACGCCATAGGCGGCTTGTGGGGTGGTATCTTAATTCACCACACAACAGCTATCCAGTGAGCTACACAACTATCGTTTGCTCTCTTTCCGGGCCATTGCCAATATAGCTCACGGGGGCGCCGGCTAGCTCACCGAGGCGAGTCAGATAAGCACGAGCGTTATCCGGTAATTCGTCCCATGAACGGGCAGAGGTTGTATCACTCTGCCAGCCGGGAAATTCCTCGTAGACAGGCTGGGCACGATCCCATGCGGCGCGATTGGCTGGTGGGAAGTCATGGCGTTCGCCATCGATCTCATATGCCACGCAGACCTTGATGGAGTCGCGTTCGTCCAGACCATCTAGAATGGTAACCGCTAAATCAGTAACGCCGTTAACCATGCAGGCATAACGAATCAATACCATATCTAGCCAGCCACAACGGCGGGGGCGTCCAGTGGTGGCGCCGAATTCCATACCGCGGGCATGGAAATAGGCTGAGATGTCATCGTTTTCTGTGATGAAAGGCCCTGAGCCGACACGGGTGGTGTAAGCCTTGCATACTCCGACGACACGCTCGATAGCAGTCGGAGGTAGGCCTGAGCCTGTGCATGCGCCTCCAGAGGTTGTATTGGATGAGGTTACGAAAGGATATGTGCCAAAGTCGACATCGAGGAATGAGCCCTGGGCTCCTTCGAAAAGTATGGTTTTGCCTTCTTTCCATGCGGTATGAAGCGCTGGAATAACATTGGTAATATGTGGGCGAAGTCGCTCGATGGCTGGCGCGACTTCTTGCCAGACCTGGTCGACTGTAAATGTCGGCAAATCATGCTTTGCTAAGGTCGAATTGGCCTCGTTCAGGCGTATTTCAATAAGTTCGCGGGCGGTGGCCTCATCGAGCATGTCCGCCAGGCGCAGCCCAATACGGTTTGCTTTGTCCGCATACGTTGGGCCAATGCCACGTTTGGTTGTGCCAATTTTGTTTTTTCCGAGGGCAGCCTCGCGTGCAGCATCGAGTTCACGATGGTATGCCAAAACAACGTGAGCCCTGTCAGAGATGAGCAATTTGTTGTCATCGACTGGTATGCCTGCTTCCTCCAGATTTGTGATCTCCTTGCATAAACCGACGGGGTCCATGACAACGCCATTACCAATAATACAACTTTTACCTTCCCACAAAATGCCAGATGGAATCAGATGGAGAATATATTTGGTATCATTCGCGATCACGGTGTGACCTGCGTTGTTACCTCCCTGGCCGCGGGCGACAACGTCTGCTGTCTCGGTCAAGTAATCAACAATTTTACCTTTTCCCTCGTCGCCCCATTGGAGGCCGCAAATGATCGTGTTCATATAATTTTAGTAGCTTAAAAAGCGCATCAGTTGATAAATTAAATGTCCTTATCGTGACTGCTCGATAAGCTCTGCAAACTCAGCAAAGAAGTAGGTGGCATCATTGGGTCCCGGTGCGGCCTCTGGGTGATACTGTACGGAGAAAGCAGGAAGCTCTTTGTGACGGAACCCTTCGACTGTGTCATCGTTGAGGTTAACATGGGTAATCTCAACGCTCTCTGGTAACGAATCAAGATCAGTTGCAAATCCATGGTTCTGAGCTGTGATAGAAACTTTACCATTGCGCAGGTCTTTCACGGGTTGATTGCCACCACGGTGACCAAACTTAAGCTTATAGGTGCTGCCGCCGAAAGCGTGAGTGAGGATTTGGTGTCCGAGACAAATTCCAAAAATTGGAGTTTCTCCGAGTAACTTTTTCACTTCAGCGTGAATGTAATCTAGCGCTGCTGGGTCACCCGGGCCATTAGACAGAAAGACGCCGTCTGGCTTCATAGCAAGAACTTCCTCAGCAGGTGTTCGGGAGTTGACTACGGTAACGTTGAATCCGCCTTGGCGTAAGTGGCGTAATATATCCCATTTGATACCGAAATCATAAGCCACAATGTTGTATTTGATTTCTGGTAGTTCAATGTAGGTGCCTTCCTGACCTGAAGAGGCATTCGGAATAGTCCATTCACGAGACTCTCTTTCCCAGACATAAGGCTCTGGAGTCGATACTTCCTTGACGAAGTCTGAGCCAGCCATAGGAGCTGATTCTTGGGCTGCTTTGATTGCATCTTCTTTGGAAAGTTCCGTGGATATACATGATCGCATGGCGCCAGCAGAACGAAGGTGTTTGGTGAGGGCTCTGGTGTCGATGCCTTCGATGCCTATAATTTGGTGCTTTGCGAAATACTCTGGCAGTGTCTGGTGTGAACGCCAGCTGGATGAGACTGGTGAGAGCTCGCCAATGACTAAGCCTCTGACGTGGGGCTGGGAGGATTCGGCATCTTCTGGATTTACCCCATAGTTTCCTATCAACGGGTAGGTCATCGTCACTATTTGACCACGATAAGATGGATCCGTGATGATTTCTTGATAACCGGTCATCGAAGTGTTGAAACAGGCTTCTCCGGTAGTAGTGCCAGTATGACCAAAGGCTTCGCCTTCAAAAGTTCGTCCGTCTTCGAGTGCTAGAATTGCTTTCATGGGAACATTCATTAGCTCGCTTCATTATCAGCGAGCGGGCGCACACTGAAGTGCTGTGCGACAAGATTCAAGTGTGAATTTATAGGTAGGGAGAATGTGTTGCTGGAGATGGTGGACTAGATGGCGCAAAATGTGTCTTCGTCAGGATTATTGCCATGGTTGACCCCGGCCTGACCATTGGCCGAGAGGTGGGTGAGGCAGTGGTATACATCCTCTGCATTGGCGCTTATCGCTGATGCGATTGTCACAGCATTCCGGTTTTCCTTATTAAGCTGCTTTTTTACCTGCCCTAGGAGTTCAAGAAACATACCAGCAGCTTTTTTTCCAGCTTCGACACCAGGTTGGTGATACGCGTTGATGTTGACGAGAAGGGCATAGATGGAGACGGCTCGTTCAAAAAGAGCAATGAGAGAGCCGATGCTCTGGGGCGTCACCTCTTCAATAGAAATTGTAATCGACTTGCGGCCACTTTCGTAGAGAGCAGAGCGGCTTCCTCGAAGGAATCCTTGCAGATAGTCGCCAGCGTTGGTGTCAGGATCGACCTCGACGCTTGCGCCTTCGCGGGATTTTCGAACTTCGATGAAGGTGGCGAAAAAGTTAGCAACTCCGTCGCGAAGCTGCTGCACGTATGCATGTTGATCAGTGGATCCCTTATTTCCGTATACTGCGATGCCTTGGTGCACGGTATTGCCATCGAGGTCGTGCTCTTTGCCAAGTGACTCCATGACCAGCTGCTGCAGGTATTTGGAGAAAAGGACAAGAGAATCCTTATAGGGTAGAACCACCATATCTTTCTCGCCCTTGCCATTGCCCGCATGGTGCCAGGCAAGTGCGAGCTGCATTGCAGCATTTTGTGAAGTATTGCTTGAGCGTGTGTGCTCATCCATTGTTGCCGCTCCCTCAAGTAGGGCATCAATATCGATGCCTTGCAGTGCAGCAGGAATAAGACCGACCGTAGACATTACAGAAGTACGTCCGCCAACCCAGTCTTCCATGGGGAATGTGGCCAGAAACTTGTTGTCTGTTGCAAAGTTGAACAACTTTGAATCATTACCGGTCACAGCAACTGCATGTGGGCCGAAATCAATGCCAGAGGATTCGTAAGCAGACTGAGCTTCAAGCATGCCGTTCCGGGTTTCGGCCGTGCCGCCAGACTTTGAAATAACCAGAGACAATGTTTTCCCAAGTCCGCCATGGGTTTTGGTGATGATTTCATGGAGAATAACATCCATGCCCGCAGGGTCGGTGTTGTCGAAGAAGAAAGTTTTAAGAGGGCTGTTGGCTCCGAGAGCTTCGTAGATGAATTGGGGGCCGAGTGCAGAACCGCCAATACCGATAATAAGAAGGTTTTCAAACCGGCCACCTTTGGGGGTGGTGATTTCTCCCCGGCGTATTTTCTGAGCAAATGCTTTCAGGTTGGCAATGGGCTCCGTGATTTGTTTTTTAATTTCATCATTAGGAGCAAGCTCGGGATTGCGTAACCAGTAATGCCCTACCATGCGCCCTTCATCAGGGTTCATGATTTCACCGGCTTCGATTGACTCAAGTCCCGCGTAGGCACGTGAGATTTCACTGGAGAGCGAATCTGCGTAGTTGGAGGGGATATCCATGCGTGAGGTATCGATGGAAAATCCAAGGTCGGAATAACGAGTATGCGAGCTCAGGTAGTCATTCCACGATGAAGTTTGGTCAGAATCAGACATGCCTGTTTAGTGATGCCTAAGCTGATAATTTTCAAGCGTATACTGGGCGATGGGTGACATCTTATGCAATCAAGAGTAAATTTGCACTTGCTGGATGCGATTGGTGACATCCAAACAGCAAAGAAGTTGCCATGATGGTTCTGTTTTGTTTCTCTCTACATTGTATGGCATGTGTGATTGAGCCAAAAGAGGCACTGAAAGATTATTTTGGCTTCGATGCCTTTTTTGATGGGCAAGAGGAGGTGGTCGATCAAATTATATCTGGTCAAGACGGGCTTGTGGTGATGCCGACAGGTGGAGGCAAGTCGCTATGCTACCAATTGCCCGCCCTGTGTTTGGAAGGAGTGACATTAGTTGTCTCGCCCTTGATCGCCTTGATGAAAGACCAGGTGGATGCTTTGCAGGATCGTGGAATAGCTGCTACCATGATTAATTCGACCCTGAGCTGGCCAGAGCAAAGAGAGCGTATCGAAAAAATGAAAGCAGCTGAATATAAGCTCGTCTACATTGCTCCTGAGCGATTCCGCGCTCAGTCATTTATGTCAGCACTTGCCGATGTTAACATAGCACTCTTTGCCGTGGATGAGGCCCACTGTTTGAGTCAGTGGGGGCATGATTTTCGCCCTGAATACATGCGCTTGGGTAAGGTGCTAGACCATCTGGGCCGACCTCAGGCGCTTGCGCTCACTGCTACAGCGACTCCCGTTGTGCGCAAGGATATTCTTGAGGTGCTTGCGTTGAGAGAACCATTCGAGACACTCAGTGGGTTTAGTAGACCAAATTTATCGCTATCAATTACCTCCGTTGACAAGCGTGCGGCTAAATACACCCGCCTGCGCGAGATGATTGCGGAATGGAAAACAGGGGTTGTCTACTGCTCCACACGCAAAAGAGTGGAGGAGGTCGCAGAGACATTACATGGTTGGGGTGTAAATTGTATCGCTTACCATGGAGGGATGACTGAGGCAGAGAGGGAACGCACACAGAATGACTTCATCAGTAAGAAGGCTGACGTTGCAGTGGCTACTAATGCCTTTGGAATGGGGATTGACCGTTCAGATGTCAGATTTGTGGCTCACTTCGAAATACCTGGCAGTATTGAGGCATATTATCAGGAAGCGGGCAGGGCAGGGCGTGATGGTGATGAGGCCTATTGCGAAATGTTTTTCAACTATGCAGATACCCGCACTCAGGAGTTTTTTATTGAGGGAGCAAATCCAGGGTATCAGCAAATAACGGCGTGCTATTCATTTTTACAAAATGAAGTGGATGATAATTTCGAAGTCTTCAAAACGATGGATGAGATCGCGGACGGTGCGGGTATTAAAAATACAATGGCTGTCGGCTCTGTGCTTTCTATCTTAGCACGAGGAGGCTACCTGGAGCGTTTTGATGTAGCAGGCAGGCGGATGAAGGGGACGCGCCTCAGACGACCTGATGTGATGGCAGGTGAGCTAAATGTCGATCGTGAGGCACTGGAGGAGAAGGAGCGTAGGGACCGGCAGAAACTCGATGAGATTGTTAGGGTGTGCTACAGTAGGCAATGCCGCCAGCAAGCTATTTTGGAATACTTCGGCGAACACGATGCTCCGACATGTGGCAACTGTGATATTTGTTCTAATAATTTCAGTGGAGAGGTGAGGGGGGCTGCAAATGATTCTGAAACGTTGATCGCGCGCAAAGCGCTGAGTGGTGTTGCTCGAATGAGCCGCAAAACAACAGAAGGTTGGCAAGGGCGTTTTGGGCGTGGTCGTGTCGTTCAAATGTTGATGGGCAGTAAATCCCAAGAAGTTTTACGGGTGCGCCTAAATGAGCTGTCAACTTACGGGCTACTTAAGGATTACGGTACAGCTTATCTAAATGACTTACTAAGGTCGTTACATGACGCTGCTTTAATACACACACAAAGAGGAGATTACCCACTGCTGACCCTAACCGATCAGGGGGAAAAGGTTATGCTGGGCGAATCTGAGTGCCGTATTGTATGGCCAGATCGTCATGGCGAAAATGAGTCAGCATTGAGGGATGCTGATGGGGTGGAGTTGCAAGAATTTGACTTCGATAGTCAGCTGCACTCGAGGCTCAAGGATATACGCAGTGAGCTAGCGAAGCGAGACGGTGTGCCGCATTATCTTATTTTCCCCAACAAGACATTGGAGTATTTTACTCGCCTCCGTCCTGTGAGTATCGAGGCAGCAATGCGCATCAAGGGGGTGGGTGAGGTCAAAGCGAAAAAGTATCTACAACCCTTCATCGATGAAATCCATGGCAAGTGAACATTCTAAAACTGTGGGCCTTGCACAAGGCGGTTATCTTTGGCGAGGGATGATGCTCAACGAGAGCTTCTATCTGCGAGCGTTTGCAATCGTCATGATTATGACTCATAATTACATGCACTGGTTGCCTATCTCGCCGGGGGAGAACGAGTTTGGTTTCCAAGCAGATCGGGTACGTTTGTTCATGGATGGTGTGTGGCAGCACCCTTTAGATTCTTTGCGTTTGCTGGCCTCTTACTTGGGGCATTACGGTGTGCAGGTCTTTTTTTTCCTCAGTGCATATGGCCTGACCAAGAAATATAGCTCTTCGATGCCTAGTTGGTGGGTGTTTCAGACCAAAAGGTGGAAGGCTTTCTACCCTGCCATTATTATTTCGGGCTTGGGTTATTTCATCTATGAAGGGCTGCGCACAGACTGGGGTGGGGTTTGGTATGATGATTCAGTCAACTTGTTGCGACAGATGGTAGGTTTGTCTAACTTCATTCCCGACAACGTATATCGACCGATTGGTCCATGGTGGTTTATCGGTGTGATTCTCCAGTTTTATTTGATTTTGCCATTTGTTTGGAAGTTGTTGCAGAAATACGGGGACAAAGTCCTCTACGTTTTATTGGTGGCTGCTTGGGCTTTGCAATCGGTGCTAGGTCATGTTCTTTATTCAGAGTTTGAGCTCAATATAAACCACAGTATCTTGGGCCACCTTGGGGTTTGTGCGATGGGGATATGGTTTGCCCGACATGATAATATGGTCATTCCATGGTGGTTGATCGTATTGAGCACGGCCTTATTTATAGGTGGTAATTTTTTCTATGTTTTGTGGATTCCCTCGCGGGTCGCGTTATTGATGTTTCTATTGCCACTGTTGCGTGGCCTAGCTCATTTCATCAGGAAAGTAGATGTTTGTGATCGCATGATGATGCTTCTTGGTCAGCTTTCTGTGTATCTATTTTTATGCAACGGCTACCTCAGGCGTCCCATCGTTGAGTGGGCGAAGCATGAATCTTATTGGTGGACGTCAATATGGACATGTTCGGTTTTCATCCTAATAGTCACTGTGTGGGCGCTCATATTACGAATGGCAGAAAAACGTATTTTTCTTGTTCTGGGGCGTCTCCGAGCCTAGGCTGGAAGCGTTATGGATGCATTGATTAAGCACGTTGAAGAGGGCCGTGAGTTAGGGCAGCGAGAGATCTATGCTGCAACAGAGATGTTGCTCAATGAGGATGTTGGCGATGAGAAAAAGGCCGCTTTTTTAAGAGGCTTAACAGCAAAGGGCGAGACGGCTGTTGAGATTGCCGGGTTCGTTGAGGCTTTTCTGGAACGTGCCGTAGATCCGGGAGTTTCTGAAATGAATTTCAGTGGACCGACCATTGATGTTTGTGGCACAGGTGGAGATAAGCTCAACCTTTTCAATGTATCGACGACGAGTATGTTTGTAATCGCTGCAGGTGGTGCGGTAGTCGTCAAACATGGTAATCGCGGTATTACATCTAAAAGTGGTGGTGCCGACGTACTGGAGGCTTTGGGAGTGAAAATAGATGTTACGCCAGAGGTTTTTCGTAAGTGCCTTGATGTTGCAGGAGTCGGTTTTTTGTTTGCCCCCATTTATCACCCTGCGTTTAAAGCGGTGGTCGGGGTAAGAAAAATGTTAGCCGAAGAAGGAACACGAACGATTTTTAATTTGATAGGGCCGCTTTTGAATCCCGCAAGACCCCAGTGTCAGCTGGTTGGAGTATGTGATCCTAATATGGATTCTGTATTTGCAGAGATTCTCCAACGACTGGGGCGTGACAGTGCCTGGGTTGTCCATGGTATGACTGCAGACGGTGGTCCAGTCGATGAAGTCAGCTTGTTGGGCCCAACCCGCATTTGTAAATCGGGTCGATATCAATCTCTTGTTGATGAAGAGGTGAAGCCAGAGGATTTTGGCATGTCAGTATGTGACGTTAAAGAACTCGAGGGTGGCGATGCCTCAGAGAATGCCATTATTCTGACTGATATCCTCAGTGGAAAAGAAACAGGGCCTAAGCGTGAGATTGTGTTGTTGAATGCAGGGGCTGGCTTGGCATGTGCTGGACTAGCAGACACCATGGGGCAGGGCATTCAATTAGCTGCAGAGCTGATCGACTCTGGGCAGGCTTTAGAGCGGCTTCGTCGGATGCAGAAAGTCACTTCAGAATGATCAAGTGCATGGCTGCTTGGTCACCCGCTTACCCGCATTTAAGATCAATCATGTTTCCCTCGCCGCTTGAAGAATCCACTACTAATTAGAAAATAGATTTATTATGAGTCAGCACGTTACACCCACTAAAATACCGCAGGAAAGAGATTTCACTGGCGGAATGATACATCACCAGTCTTGCTCATTTATTGGCTCTACTGGTGAGAAGGCATTGGATGATCGCATCATGGCGTTAGCTAGTGAGATTTCTGGAGGCGAGGATAATTGTTTGCTTGCTGAAATGTTGATCTCAGCAATTCGTATTTCCCGTGGGGCCGTAACGGAAGGGGACTTTAAAACGATGAATCAAGCACTTCGTGAAATGCGTGTCGCTAATGAGGTGTTTTATCCATTTCGTAATTGTCCTAAGATTTCTATATTTGGCTCTGCAAGAACAGATCCTGAAGAGCCTGAATACAAGGCAACTGTTGAATTTGCGGCAAAGATGCGTGATGCTGGATTCATGACGATCACTGGTGCAGGTCCAGGTATCATGGCGGCGGGTAATGAAGGAGCAGGGCGTGAGGACAGCTTCGGTTTGAATATCAACCTCCCCTTTGAGTCAGCCGCCAATGCTTTTATTGCGGGTGACGAAAAGTTGGTTGATTTCAACTTTTTCTTCACTCGTAAGCTTTCCTTTGTGAAAGAGTCTGATGCTGTTGCTGCTTTTCCTGGTGGCTTTGGCACCATGGATGAGATTTTTGAGACGCTTACCCTCATTCAAACGGGAAAGACGAGGATTTACCCGTTGATTCTCATCGATGCGAAGGGCGGCACATACTGGAAGTTTTGGCAGCAGTTTATCGAGGAGCACCTTAGTCGGCTTGGGATGATCTCAGAGAGTGATTTTTCATTATACAAAGTGACCGATGACATTGATGAAGCGGTGGAGGAGGTAAGGAGATTTTATTCCAATTTCCATTCTTATCGTTACATAGGGGACAAGCTTATCATTCGAATGCAAAAAGAGCTAACTGAGAGTCATATGAAGAGGCTGAATAACGACTTCGCAGATATTCTTAAAAGTGGGGGTTTCAAGCAAAGTGGACCACTGACCGCAGAGGAAGATGAGCCACAACTCGATTCGCTGCCAAGGCTCGTGTTTCGACACAATCACCGCAACTTCGGCCGGCTCCGTGAGCTGATTAATGCGGTGAATGGTCTGTGACCTACACAGGCCTCTGAGGAGACATTGGAGAGCTTAGTCAATCAGCTCAGGCCAGTCTTCAGTATGGAAGAACTCACCTTCAGCTTTGTCTAGGCGCTCATAAGTGTGTGCGCCGAAGAAGTCTCGTTGAGCTTGAAGAAGGTTGGCTGGCAAGCGCTCGCTTCGGTAGCTGTCATAGTATGAGAGTGATCCGCCGAAGCTCGGCACAGGTATGCCATTGAGAGCCGCAAGGGAAACCACTTCACGCCAGTTTTGTTGTGCGTTGGTAAGAATTTCTGTGAAGAAAGGCGCGAGCATGAGGTTGGTGGGAACGTCACTGCCTTGGTAAGCTTCAGTGATGCGATTCAGGAAGCGCGCACGTATAATACAGCCGCCTCGCCAGATTTTAGCGATCTCCCCAAGATTGAGGTCCCATCCTTTTTCTGCCCCTACTTTTGAGATGAGATCAAGGCCCTGAGCGTAAGAGACTATTTTCGATGCGTAAAGAGCATCACGCACTTTGGTGATAAGCTCTTTTTTGTCCAGTGCGCCCATGTTGAAATCATCATTAGATGGCCCTGTTAAAATTTTGGACGCAGCGAGCCGTTGATCACGGATTGCAGAGAGGATACGTGCCTCGACTGATGCGCCGATACAAGATAAGGGGACAGCATGATCGACAGCTTCCATCATCGTCCATCTACCCGTGCCCTTCTGGCCGGCTTTGTCGACGATAAGATCGACGATGTGTTTGCCTGTTTCTGCGTCGGTTTGTTTGAAGATGTTGGCTGTGATTTCGATAAGAAAGCTCTCGAGGTCACCTGCATTCCAGTCAGCAAATATGTCGGCGAGTTCTTCGTTGGAAAAGCCAGCCGCCTTGAAGATGTTGTATGCCTCACAGATGAGCTGCATATCGCCATACTCAATGCCATTATGTACCATTTTGACAAAGTGCCCAGCGCCGCCTTCGCCGATGTGGACAACACAAGGTTCTCCATCAACCTTTGCTGAGATGGCCTCAAAAATAGGCTGCATTACTTGCCATGTGCTTTGCGGACCACCCGGCATGATTGAGGGGCCTTTGAGAGCTCCTTCTTCGCCGCCAGATACTCCCGCACCAATAAAACGCAGGCCATGTTCTGCACACCATTTGTCACGGCGCTCTGAGTCTGTGTAGAGGGAGTTGCCGCCGTCTATGATGATGTCGTCCTTGTCGAGCAGTGGTATTAGGGACTCAATCACAGCATCGACAGGGCCACCAGCCTTGACCATGATTTGAATTTTTCGGGGGCTAGCTAGTGAGTCTACAAAATCTTCGAGTGATTCACAGCCGATTAGATTTTTGCCCGTATTTTGATCGATAAAATCGGTCATAGTCGCCGTGGTGCGATTGTATACGGAGACTTGAAAGCCGCGGCTTTCGACATTGAGCACAAGGTTTTGACCCATCACAGCGAGGCCAATTAGTCCGAAATCTGATTTTTCCATATTTTTTATTTGGTAAGTTGAGGCAGGGAGATTGTTCACAAGGGTTGCCAGTGAAGAACATCGAGTTGGATGTAGGCATGTAAATGAGCTGTAATGCTTAGAATTTGCAAGTTTTAATAACTAGGCTTTTTCGTCAGCGAAGTGTTGCCCTATGCGAAGACTCTGAGCATAATAGTGCCATGGAGACGGCGCTGGTCAGTTTTCACCTTTATTATTTATGAATTTACCCAATTCAATCACCCTCTTCCGTCTTGTTTTGACGGCTGTATTTTGCGTTGCAGCATCTGCTGAAGGCGTTGTTGGTTATGCAATTGCTCTGGCTGCTTTTGTTCTAGGTGCTATTTCTGATTGGTTAGATGGCTACTTGGCCCGCAGAATGGGGTTGGTGACGTCATTGGGTAAGCTTCTTGATCCATTGGCAGATAAGATTTTAGTCTGCTCTGGTTTTGTCTATTTATCATCCGAGGGTTTATGTCCCGTGTGGGTGACAGCATTAATTATTTGCCGTGAATTTTTGGTGACTGGTATAAGGCAGATTGCTGTTGAAGAGGGTAAGGTTATTGCCGCAGATAATTTGGGTAAATGGAAAACGACTTTTCAGCTTACCTTCATAATTACAGCTTTGGTTTATCTTACTTTCGAATCAGTTGATTCGAGCAGTTCTATGATCAAGGGGCTTCAGTATTTGTCGCACAAGGAAAACCTCTTATTTCCATTATCACTGTGGCCTGCGGTTGCTCTAACCGTGATTTCGGGTTTTTCATATTTTTGGAAGTCTAAGGATATGATTTTGAATAAAGACTGAGGAAAATTTAGTAGGTAAAATGGGATTAGTTATATCGAATGCACATATCATCTCTCCCGACCTTGAGATTAGGTGTGGGTCCATTCTCGTTGATTCGGGTAAGGTGGTAGCTGTTGATGATAGTGCTCAACCCGTGTCTGACGCGGATGAGGTGATTGATGCTGGTGGCCGTTATGTTATGCCTGGGTTCATCGATATTCATGCACATGGAGCTGACGGCAGAGATGTTTGTGATAATAATTTAGAAAGCATACGGCATATTGCCAAACGTAAACTAGGGGAGGGTGTGACCACATGGTTACCTACCACTTTAACTCAGCCTCAGGAGTTGTTGGCGCAAATTGCAGAGAAGTGTGCTCAATACATGAGTCATCAAGAATATGCTAAAACACCAGGTTTGCATGTAGAGGGCCCATACATCAATCGTAACAATGCGGGCGCTCAAAACCCTCAGTTTGTTCGTAAGCCAAACTGGTTGGAGCTGGATGATATTGCTAACAAGGCGCCGATATCGATATTGTCGATTGCTCCAGATGTTGAGGGTGCAAATGATTGCATTGGCATGGCTACGCGAGCTGGAATTACTTGTTCGGCGGCTCATTCATCGGCAACACATGAGCAGATGATGCAGGCAAAAGAGGCAGGTCTGACTCATCTCACCCATTTTGGTAACGCAATGAGCGCGTTGCATCATCGTGATATTGGAATGGTGGGATCTGGCCTATTAGATAATGATTTTAAGATGGAGCTCATATGTGATGGCGTCCATCTGTGCCCTGATTTTCTCAAGCTAATGTTCAGTGTGAAGCCTATTGAGCAATTGATGTTGATTACCGACTCGATGAGTGGTTCATGGATTGATTCAGGAGAAGTGCAACTTGGAGGCCTAGATGTAATCATTGAAGGCAGGCAAGCACGCCTCAAAGATGGTGGCGCTCTGGCGGGTAGCGTGCTTCGTTTTAACGAGGGTCTTCGTAATGTGTTTGAGTGGACAGGCTTACCGTTATCGCAGCTTGTGAAAGCGACATCATGGAACCAAGCTCAGTCACTGGGGTTGAAGGGGCTTGGTAAAATTGAAACCGGATACAGGGCTGATATGGTTATAATGAACAAAGATTTCAGCGTGTGGAGCACTATTGTTGATGGTGCAGTGCGGTAATACACCCAGCTTGGGCCTGCTTTTACCACAGACTGGTAAAGTCCGATCTGAGATCATTTAAGAATGCACTTGTTGATGGTTATACCAGTAATATTCATGTTCAAGAGATGGTAAGAGTTGCCGTATGTGGGTATTTCTGACTTTATAATGTTATGGCTAAAGCATTATTTTTTATCCTTTTTTTAAGTTGGGCTTTCTCTGCATGTGGCGTTACTGGCAAGAAGTCTAGGGCGATAAAGGCAGACCCCGTGCCGAAAAGTTATGGTAAGCGCTTGGCAGGCAGGGTGGATCAAGTAGTAGGGGAAGCTGACTATGTGCTGATTCGTAAGTACGGCAAGTGGGCTGTTCTTGACGGGGAAGTAGTGATTAGTGAAGGCCTGGGGCGTAGTGCTAATTTATTACCCACAGGCGAGAAACTTGGTGAGCATGTGGCAGCAGACATACGTGCTGGTGATGTGCAAATCGGAGACGCAGTGTATATTTGTAAAAACGATATGAATTAGCGGTTCAATGGCCTTTGATCCATGATATTTTTGCGTTTTTGATTATCATTGCGTGGGTATTAAAAAACTCATTCTATGGCCAAAACTATAAAAACATCGGGTTTTTACGTATTATTTATTTAAAAAACCTAAAATAAAAGCTTGAGCGAGCTTGATCTTTTGAGTATTCTTCTTTTGCAACTGTGTTCATATTGGTGATAACCAAAACACTAATAAACACTAAATAATATGAAAACTAGTCCCTCCAATACTAGCTCCGTCGATACGGACCGCCTTGCAGACTTCGTTCTGTTTACACAGCGTTCATGCATCCTTAATTTATCCAGCGAGTTAAATCGTGGAAATATCTCATTTCCTCAATTTTTCTTAATGGCTTATCTTTCAAGCGAAGAATATCTGACAATGTCTGATATCGCTAAAAAGATGGGTCACTCTACTGCGGCTGCTACAGGCCTTGTAGACCGCCTGGAGAAATTAAACTATGTTGAGCGTGTGCATGCAGCTGAAGATCGTCGCAAGATCATGGTGCGTATCACCCAAAAGGGTTCTGAGTTAGTGGCGCGCATGCGCCGTGAGATTGCTTCCAGTCTTTCTGATGTTATGTCAGATATGGATGAAGAAGAATCAGATACTGTGGATCATGTGAACCGTGCCCTTGCCGGCCGCTCACAATAACATACTAGCGTCGAGCTCTCATTTATCAATCTGGTAACTGAGTAAGCTTGCATAACGGGGCATTTGTGTTGAGGCTTTTAGCCTGTAATGCAAATGCCCCGTTTTTTATCTTCGCTCGAACAGCACAAGGGGGTTTGTTCTGCCTTCATTGGGCGTGTCGAAGGGGTTGAGTTGAGTTTGAACAAAGACGAGGTGTTGGCCCGATTGCAGCCAGCACATGAGCGAGAAGTTAGACATTTGGGTTATTGCTGGAACCAGCTTCACTTGGCCGAGCAGGTGCACGGATCAAACATAGCAGTCGTAACAGCTTGCGATGCACATAAGACTTGGTCTGGTGTAGATGGTTTGATGACTTCGGATGCTTCATTGCTCCTTGGTATTCATGTGGCTGACTGTGGCGCTGTTTACCTATATGACCCTGTTAGGGGAGCCGTCGCCTTGTTGCACTCGGGAAAAAAGGGCACGGAGTCCAACATTACTGGTGAGGCCATTGAGCTGATGCAGGTTAAGTATGATTCATCACCAGCTGATATCAGGGTGGTGCTTTCTCCATGTATAAAACCACCTTTTTACGAGGTTGACTTTGGAGCAGATATTCGCCAACAGGCATTGGAAGCTGGTATTCTTGAAAAGCATTATGTGGATGCTCATATATGCACTGCAAACAATGTTCGAGATTACTACAGCTATCGTCTGGAAAAAGGCAAGACGGGGCGCATGTTAGCATTGCTCGGAGTGAGGTGAGCTTGTTGCTAATCAATAACAACCAACATTGCTCGATGGTCGCTAGCTATCTCCCAGTTTTTGGGGTCGATTAATTTGCTCTCTTTTGAGTTGATGAAGGGCTTAAGTTTTGGATTGGCCATAACAAAATCAATTCGAGAATAAATATCCTCATGCTTCCAATGGTGTGTCCAGCTTTCTCCTCGTTGGTCCAACAACTCAACAATGTGCATGTAGGATGAACTATTAGATCTCCCGCGCAGGCTAGATACGGATTTACTCTTCTTGGTGTCATTGAAATCTCCATACGCCAGTAGATAGGTGTCGGGAGAACTTTGCATGATGTCTTTAATGTGTTTTCGCATTAGTAGACTTTCATTGCGCCGCATAAGGGCCTGATCAGCGTCTTTGATTGGGCGTTTAGATTTGAAGTGTATACCCAGAAGGCGGAGGTTTCGGTGAGGTAATTCCACGGTAGCATCTAAGATGCCGCGGCTGATGCTAAAGGGGATACTTTCAATCGTGTAATTGATTTCTTTAGGTGTGCTAGTCTTAACAATCGGAAATCGGGATAGCAAGCCGAGAGCACGGGTGCGGTCCGAGCCATGAACCCTGTGTAGGTATGGTAGGTTCACGCCAATGGAAGTAAGGCGTTTTTGTAGATTCACTAAGTCAGCTTGCTTGCCAATTTCGCACACTCCTAGAATATCAGGTTTGGCTGAGCCAATGATTTCAATAAGAGCTGCAATTTCAGCTTCAGGTTTTTTTGTGTAAACTGTCTTACCCGCGCTGTAGCGCCGCATCGTTAAATAATTTTTCAGATTGTAGGCAAGAAAACGAACAGGAGTTTGGTTTTCCTTTGTAGCTACAGGCGCTGCAGCTGTTGTATTTTCACTTAAGGGCTGCTGTGCGACATGATGGTTTAGTTGCGACTCTGGATTAGAATCGCCATCCCATTGCTCTGTCGATTTCCTGGATTCCTTGCAGTTGGTGCAAAACAGGCACAAAAATACCCCGATGAAAATCGGGGTAGTGTTGGCTATAAACAATCGTCGAGCAGTAGCCATTTTATATGTGAAGGCTCGCAATCAGGCGTCTTTTTCGTCCTGTGGTTGTGTGTTCTTTGCTGCAGATGATGGGGGACTGGTCTCTTGTGTTACTTCGTCTTCAGCTTTGGTGATTTCGTGTTCAAACTCATCTTTGGCTTTTCTGAATTCGCCCATGCTTTTGCCAAGTCCTCGAGCAAGCTGAGGTAGTTTTTTTGCGCCAAAAAGAAGAAGGATGATCAAAAAGATGACCACCATTTCTGGATATCCGAGAGGTCCCATGTGATTATTGTTTGTTAAAGTTAATACTGAAAGCAGCTCAAAGGTAATGCCCTTAGCTTGTTTTGGCAAATGGAATCGGGGGAATCGGGGGAATCGTTTGAAATCTGCGGCTTTGGAGCAGCAATTGAGGGGGTAAGTCTAGGTAACATATCTATTAGACGTGTTTATCGTGGTTCCGAGCCGAATTACGATTCAGCTGCTATTTCCCGTGATCTCTCAGCAGCAGCATGAACGCCCGCGGCAATACTCTTTTCAAATCCATGTTCGGAAAGTGCGGCAAGCCCCGCTAGGGTAGTGCCTCCTGGAGATGTGACTTGCTCGATAAGTTCTCTCGGTGTCATGTCTGTTTGCTCGACCATGTGGGCGGCTCCTATGACAGTTTGTGTGGCTAGTTTTATTGCTTCGTCGAGGGATAAACCTTCTTTTTCTGCTTGAAGGGCGAGGGATTCAATAAAGGTGTACACGTAGGCTGGGCCGCTACCAGAAAGACCTGTGACGGCATCAAGCTGTGATTCTTGGGTAATGGTGACAATGCCTACCGATTGGAGGAGTTCGCGAGCTAATTCGAGGTCTTGTTGAGTTGCGTGTTTTCCTGGGGCGATACCAGTGGCTCCCAGGCTAATTAGTGCAGGGGTGTTGGGCATTGCTCTTATGATGCGGGATTGGCTGGGGCAGCCTTGTTCCATTTTTTCGATAGTGACACCGGCGGCGATGGAAATAAGCAAATGGTCTTTGGTAATGGCGGGAGCAATTTCCTCCAATACTTGGCTGACGTATTGAGGTTTGACGGCCAGTAAGATTGTTTGAGTTTTTGCGGCGACATCCAAGTTGTTATGGGCTGCGATGACTCCACAATCTTGGGTGGTTTTTGTTACTGAATCGGAGTTGGGGTCAAAGATGACAATATCTTGTGCTTTGGTAATGCCCGATTTTGCAATACCTCCAATGAGAGCGCTACCCATCCTGCCGCATCCAATTAAACCAATCTTCATGGTAGAAAACTAGACTGCCCTGGGTGCGACTGGCAAGAACCAGTGAGATAATATTAACAAAATTTTTTCATACGCGAAGGTTACCTCATGAAAGAGCTTGCATTTTAAAGCGTTTGATTTAAACATATGCTTGAATGTCGAAATTAAGCAAATCTACCAAGTCACGAATATTGGAAGCAACAGAGTGTCTGGTCGCTGAACACGGATTTGAAGCAGTCTCTCTGCGCGATATCACCAGTAACGCGGCAGTGAACGTGGCAGCAGTCAATTATCATTTTGGCAGTAAGGAGAAGCTGTTTGAGGCGATTCAGTGTCGCTACATCGAGCCTATTAACGAAGATCGCTTGAGAATTATTGCTGAGCTCACCGCCGAGGGTCGAGCGCCTAATGTGAGAGAAATTCTAGAGGCATTCATGAGGCCTTTTCTCACGGTGGTAAAAAGAAGCGAGATGAGTGAGAAATTGTTTTTTAAGCTAATGGGAAGGTGTGTGATCGACCACCAAGGAGGTTTGCCTGAGGATATGATTCCTGGTATAAAAAAAGTTGCTGAGACTTTCACTGCAGCCTTGCTGGTTGCTGCGCCAAATCTTACCACAGAGTTGGCTCTGTGGCGGCTTCATTTTACCTTTGGTGTAATGACTCAAACACTGTTACACGGTGATTTACTGCACAGTCTGACGGATGGAGCATGCGGGGATCCAGATGCCGAGGCTCAATTTCTAGAGATGATTGATTTTTGCGAAGCCGGATTCCTAACTCAGAAAGGAGCAAAAAGATGAAGCTTATTGTAATGGTGATGGCTTCTTGTTTTGCAGTAGGTTGTGTGGTGAAAGCCCCAAATCTAATGTTATCGAGGGTTGAACAACCAATCCCGAAAGAGTGGTCTGCCACCAACCAGGCGAAGGCGGGCGTTGATATTGACTGGGTGAAACGATTCAACGATCCAGCTCTGGGAAAAGTTGTGGATGAAGCTTTGAGTTCGAATTACGAAATGAGTATCGCCGCAGAGCGTGTCGTGCGCGCTTACGAGGCTGCGCGTGTAGAGGGGGCATTGACGAAGCCTCAACTAACCCTTGGCTCCAACGCCGCACGAAATAAGACAAGATTCGTTGGTTTTCCATTTGGAGGGTCGGCGCTGTCCGAGAGCTATGGTGTCGATCTCAGAGTGGACTGGGAGCTTGATGTTTGGGGACGAGCACGTGCGGGCAAATCAGCAGCTATCGCAGAGTGGCAAGCTGGGACCCTTGATTACCGCGCCGCGCGGGCATCATTAGCTGCGCAGGTATGCAAAGCGTGGTTTGCTTTGGCTGAAGCAAACGAGCAAGTGTCCCTCGCTCGGAAAGCTCTGCAAACAAGGGAGCAAACCGAAGATGCTGTGAGGGGCCGTTTTGAGAGGGATATGCGAGAGGAGGGAGGTTCTGCCACGCAGCTGAGGCTTTCACAAACTGATGTTGCTACAGCTAGGGAAGAATTGGCGACTAGGCGGGGAAATCTTGATAACGCCCGCCGTCAACTGGAGCTACTCATGGGTAGATATCCGAAAGCGAGAGTGCAAGGACGCATTTCTTTACCTGCTCTAGCATCTACTCCACCGTCAGGGTTGCCCTCGGAGTTACTGCTTCGCAGGCCAGATATCATGGCGGCAGAAAGGCGCTATGCCGCCAAGGTGAAACGAATCAAAGAAGCTCAACTCGCTATTTTCCCAAGCCTTAGTATCACGGGGTCAACTGGCACTACAACTGAGGCATTGAGCGATATTGTTAACAGTGATTTTGGTGTGTGGTCAGTGGGGGCAAATATATTACAACCACTTTTGACGGGTGGACGGGTTCGGGGAGAGATACGTGCCCGTAAATCAAGTCAGCGGGAAGCTCTTGCGTTTCTGCATCAAACAGTTCTCAGTGCCTTTGGAGAAGTTGAGCAGGCCTTATCTGGTGGACAATGGCTACGCCGACGTGAGCGAGAGATTCTGGAGGCACGTGATCTGGCAAGAGATGCTGCACAGGCTGCCGAAGATGACTATCGTGATGGCAATGGGGACGTGCTCACATTGTTTGTGGCTGAGACACGCAAGATACAACTGGAGTCAAAGGCTATAGCGTTGCGGAGGCTACGCTTAAATAATCGCATTGATTTGCACCTTGCCCTTGGAGGTGGTTTCGAAGTCAACGGTCAATAGAAATATTATTTATGAACGAAGAATCAAGTAATTCTCAAACAGGAGATACAACAGTGACTAGTAAATGGATTCACCGATCTAAGCTGATAGCCTTGGTCTTGGTGTTGGTCGTCGGTTTTGTGGTGATGAAATATCTCAAAGAAAATGGACCGGTCGCTGATAGGGAAATTCCGCCTCACGTAATTCCAGTAGTAAAAGTCATGAAGGCTCATGCTGTAACAGAACAGCTAGTCGTTATCACGCAGGGCAGTGTGGAGGCGGCTAGAAGGACCCATGCGGCATCTGAAGTTCAGGGGCGTGTCGTAGTGGTTTCACCTAAATTTGAGGCAGGGGGGGTGTTTGACGAGGGGGAGGTAATGCTTGTGGTTGATAGCGCAGATTATGTTGCAGGACTTGCTAGTGCGCGATCATCCCTTGCTGATGCTCGTTTAGTTCTCGTTCAGGAAGAAGCTCGATCCGAGCAGGCTAAACGTGATTGGCAAAAACTTGGCCGAGGTGAGCCATCAGATCTTGTGATGCGTAAGCCCCAAATTGAAAGCGCCAGAGCGCACGTAGAGGCCTCTCAAGCAGCGATGGAGAAGGCAAAGCGAGATTTGAGTCGCACTAAGCTCCGTGCTCCATATCATTGCCGAGTAGAAGCTACTCACATCGACTTAGGCTCCTATGTGATGCCAGGTGTTCGCTTGGCCGATTTGTATTCTGTCGACTCTTTCGAGGCTCGGGTACCAGTTACTCTTGAGGAGTTGGGCTACTTAGATGAGGGTGAAATTATTGGAGCAGATGTGCTTATCAAAGCGTCATTGGGGGGTGAAGTATTGAGTTGGAAGGGGGCAGTGGCACGTAATGAAAGCCAAGTAGATCAACAAACGATGACGATCTATTTAGTAGTCAGTATTAATGCTGCTGATGATGAAGGGATATATAGACTGCCTCCACTGGGCCTTTTTGTAGAAGCCGAAATTAAGGGTCGAAAAATAGACCAGGTGGTTAAGCTTCCGCGAAGTGCGCTGAGAGCCAACAATAAGCTATTTACGGTAAATGAAGATAATAATTTAGATATAGTAACAGTTACTCCAGTGCGAACGTTGGCAAAAAGTGTGCTGATTTCTGCAGGTTTAGAAGAAGGGGCCCGTGTGATAATCAGCCCGATGGAGACTCCAGTGCCTGGGATGAAGCTGCAAATACAGGAGTAGCCGTGCAATGGTAAAGAGCAGCAAATAATCTTCATCAGAGATATGCAGAAAGCAATTCAATGGTTCAGTAAAAATCACGTGGCGGCCAACTTCGTGATGTTGCTGGTGTTACTGGCGGGAATTACAACATGGTTTAAGCTGAAGAAAGAAGTATTCCCTAACATTTCGTTAGATGCCGTATTGGTTCAGGTTCCATTTCCTAATGCTACCCCCGAGGAGGTTGAGGACGGAGTTTTACTGCCATTGGAGGATGCCATTGCTGATGTGAACGGCGTTAAAAGAGTGACGTCCACAGCAATGGAATCCATGGGAGCTGTCACTGTAGAAGTGGAAACCGGTTACGATGTTCGTGATGTAATGGGGGACCTCAAGACCAAGGTGGATGCTATTACTAATTTTCCCGAGAATTCTGAAAAGCCTACATTGGAAGAGGCTAGGCTGGATATTCAGGTAATGAGTATTGCGGTTTCGGCTGATGCTGATGAGAAAACAATGCGCGAGTTAGGTGAGATCGTGCGTGATGGTTTGCTAGATTATAAAGCCCCACAGCCAGACGGCCTAAAAGCTAAGTTTGACCGAATGCTTCGCGGCGAGCCCAGAATTACGAAGGCTAATTTAACTGGGGTCAGGCCTTATGAGATTTCGATTGAAGTTTCTGAGAAGACGCTTCGCAGTCATCAGTTGAGTTTGCAAAAGGTAGCCGATGCTGTGCGTAGAACTTCTTTGGACCTGCCCAGTGGTTCGATTCGAACTGCTGGAGGAGAGGTTGTGATCAGAGCTCAGGGGAAGCGCTACACGGCAAAGGATTTTGAGGATGTGGTAGTGACCACAAAGCCTGACGGGTCTGTGCTGAAGCTCAGTGAAGTAGCTAAGATTATTGATGGTTTTGAGGATGTTGATATCAGCTCTCATTTTGATGGTAGAGCAACTGTTCTGGTGAATGTGTATCGCACGGGTGAGCAGAATGCGCTATTAATTTCCAAAGCGGTTAGGGATTATATAGATAATGTTGCACCATCTCAATTACCCGACGGAGTTGAGTTGCGATTATGGAATGATAGTAGTGAATTATTAAAGGGGCGTTTGAATTTGCTGATGCGCAATGGAGCTACAGGTTTGTTCTTTGTTTTTCTGGTGCTAGCTCTTTTCTTGAGGCCTAGTTTGGCGTTTTTAGTAGCGCTGGGTATTCCCGTATCTTTTGCAGGAGGTATATGGCTGATGCCTGAATTGGGAGTGTCTATCAACATGATCTCTTTGTTCGCTTTCATCCTTGTCTTGGGCATTGTCGTAGATGATGCCATTATTGTCGGAGAAAACGTATATCGTCGTATTCAGGGTGGGGAGCATCCGAGGGAAGCAAGTTGGAGAGGGACTCACGAAGTAGGAACGGTTGTTGTTTTTGGTATACTAACAACGATGGCAGCATTCACTCCTATGTTAGGGATAAGTGGTGTAAGCGGGAAAATTTGGCCTAATATTCCTCTTATTGTCATTCCTGTGCTCATGTTTTCTTTGTTGCAGTCTAAACTGGTTTTGCCAGCGCATTTGGCCTTGCTTAAACCACATATCGAGGGTGATAAGGTTAACATCATCTTTCGGATTCAGCGGCGCGTTGCAGGTGGTTTGGAGGCTTTTGTGCAGCGTTTTTATAAGCCTTTCTTGATGAGCTGTCTTAATCATCGTTACTCTGTATGGGCGGTTTTTGTTGCCTTATTGATGGCGGTAACAGGTCTAGTGATGGGGAAGTGGATTCCCTTTGAATTTATGCCAAAGGTGGAAGGCGACGTTGTTACTGCAAAGCTTGAAATGCCCACGGGTGTTCCTTTCGGTATCACTGAGACAGAAATAGAGAGGGTAGAAAAAGCAGCACAGGTGGTTGGGGCGAGATATCTCGATAGAGAGGGGCGTCCCGTCTCAGTTCATATTTTGGCTACATCAGGTACGCAACCTTTTCAAATGGGTTTTGGGGCAGAGCGTATTCCCATTGGTAGTAATTTGGGGGAGGTGACGGTTGAGCTTAGCCCCGCAGCTGACCGTAATATTTCAGCTGATGAGTTTATCACTGCGTGGCGAGATGAAATTGGTCTGATCGCAGGAGTGGTTGAATTAAGCTTTAGGCAAGAAACTGGCGCAAGTGGTAACGCCATTGATATTGAAATTTCAGGAAGAGATCTTTCAGTGTTAAAACAAGCAGCAAGTTATATCACCAATGAGCTTAACGGCTATGCCGGCGTCAAAGACATTTCCACTGATAATAGAAAAGGGAAACGTGAACTTGTCTATGAGGAGATTACACCTGCTGGTAGAGCAATGGGCTTTAGTCTGCAAACAGTAGCGCGTCAGATTAGGCAGTCGTTTTATGGCGAAGAGGTGCAACGCATCCAGCGCGGGCGAGATGAAGTGAAAGTGATGGTGCGATATCCTGCAGACGAGAGGAGGTCGATTGAGAGCCTTGAGAATGTTCGGCTCAAAAATATGCAGGGTAATGAGGTTCCGATTCAAGAGGTTGCAAATGCTAGGCCTCAACGAGGGCCGGCATCTATCCACAGGGTAGACCGCAAGCGATCGATTAAAATTAGTGCTGACGTTGATCGTTCAAAGGCTAATGCAAATGAAGTGGTGTCTCGATTTAACGAAGAGGTGCTTGCAGGGCTTTCAGCTCAGTACCCGGGAGTGTCATGGGATTATCTGGGAGAACAAAAAGATCAGAAAGATTCAATCTCAGAGATGGGAGTGAAATTCATTTTCGCGCTATTGGGTATCTATGTGCTGATGGCTATCCCCTTAAAGTCATACATACAGCCAGTCATTGTGATGAGTGTGATTCCTTTTGGTATCGTAGGCGCGGTAGCAGGGCATATTTTAATGGGTATGGAACTCAGCATTATGTCGTTATGTGGTATTATAGCACTCGCTGGAGTGGTTGTTAACGATAGTTTAGTGTTGGTGGAGTATGTTAACCGTCACCGCAAAGAGGATGGCTCCCTTATTAATGCCGTGCACAATGCGGGTGCCGCACGTTTTCGCCCGATTTTACTTACTTCGTTGACTACCTTTGCTGGCTTGATGCCGATGCTTGTTGAAACGGATATGCAGGCCCGGTTCTTGGTGCCTATGGCTGTCTCACTTGGCTTTGGTATCTTGTTCGCAACCTTCATTACTCTGTTGCTGGTTCCGTCTGTTTATATGATGTTGGAGGATGTGAAGCGCCTGCTTGGTAAGAAGGTGGAGTGATAATTTTCAGTGGTATAGGCTGGGTTAGTATAGAGCTATAATTCTGCTGTGTTTTTGTAATGGCAACATGGCTATGGCTGACTATAAATAGTAGTTGTGAATAATGCTTTTCCTTTGCATTGCTCGACTCACAGCCAATAACTAAATAACTACCATGACCACAGCTATCACTATTCTTGTAATTCTCGTAGGTATTGTGTTTGTCTTAGCCCTCTGGGTGATTGGCATCTACAATGGCCTCGTCAAACTGCGCAATCTGTATCGTAATGCATTTGCTCAAATTGATGTTCAATTAAAAAGGCGTTACGACTTGATTCCAAATCTTGTGGAGACAGCCAAAGGTTTCATGAAGCATGAGAGAGAAACCTTGGAGGCTGTGATTGAGGCAAGAAACACAGCGAGTTCGGCTCGTCAAAATGTAAGCACAGAGGACGCCTCGTCGATGGGTGCGCTGGCAGCTGCGGAAGGAGGCCTTGGTGGAGCCTTGGGTCGTTTCTTTGCTTTGTCTGAAGCTTACCCTGACATTAAGAGTAATGCTAACATGATGCAGGTCAGCGAGGAACTTACATCTACTGAAAATAAGATAGCTTTCTCAAGGCAAGCATACAACGACGCGGTTACCCAATACAATACGCAGACTGAAGTATTTCCTGCTAGCTTGATTGCGGGGACCTTCAATTTTAGTGCTGCAAGTTTGTTTGAAGTAACTGAAGAAGCAGAGCGTAAGGCGGTAAAAGTTGAATTTTAATCGCTGCCAACTCTCATTGCTTGCTCATAAGGGGCAGCCAAATTTCGATGAACTTCTTTGCGGCACAAGATGATGCGAGACGCAGGACGAAGTGGTTGTTTGCCTATTTCGTTCTCGCCATCATTGGCGTGATTCTCTCGGTTTATGGCATTGCTTATTTTGTAATGCTTTACACTGGAGTTGCGGTCAGTCCATGGATGCCTGGCGTATTTGTAGCCACAGCGCTCTCGACGGGTGGGGTGATGGGTACAGGTAGTCTTTTTAAAACGATGCAGCTCAATGGTGGTGGCTCAGTTGTTGCAAGGGACTTGGGTGCGAGGCAGATTGATCCGTATACAAGCGATATTGATGAGCGGCGACTGGTAAATGTTGTCGAAGAAATGGCAATAGCTTCAGGTGTGCCGGTGCCGGGAATTTGGTTAATGGACGATGAGTTAGCTATCAATGCGTTTGCGGCTGGCACAGAACCTGGTAACGCCGTGGTTGCTGTAACTAGGGGGTGTTTACAGCGATTGACAAGGTCTGAGCTTCAAGGCGTGGTGGCTCACGAATTTAGCCATATTTTGAATGGGGATATGCGGCTCAATATGCGCCTCATGGGGTTGTTGTTTGGAGTGCTCATGATCTCGTTGATTGGGCGCATGTTTTTTCAGATGTTCAGGTTCATGCGGGTTCGGAGTTCTGGAAGTAAAAACAATGGTGCAGGCGTTGTTGTTGTTATCGTTTTGGCAGGTATTGCTTTAATGGTGGTTGGCAGTATTGGTGTTTTCTTTGGCAGGTTGATACAAGCGGCTATATCTAGACAACGTGAGTATTTGGCTGATGCCTCTGCTGTGCAATTCACGAGAGATCCTGAAGGCATTGCAGGTGCATTAAAGAAAATTGGTGGGCAGCAGGGAGAATCCAAAATCAATGCGGCTAAGGCAGCTGAAGCGAGCCATTTGTTTTTCACTGATGGGGGGATGTTCAGTTACGGCCTCGCGACGCACCCTCCGTTGGATGTAAGGATTAAAGCGATTCAAAAAAACTGGGACGGGGAGTTTGTCGCTTCTGCGATTCCTGAGGTGGCAGCGGATAGGGCAGTAAGTAAAGAACAGGCAGACCAACGCATCAGTGGGTTTAGTGGGACTAACCAGTCGAAGCTTCCACCTCTTGATCCCCCCCCTATTTCTCGTGCTCAAATTGAAGCACTCGGTGAGCCATCACAGGTTGATGCAGCTGTGGGGCACAAGCTCTATGCGGCCCTGAATGATGATTGGATTAGGGCAGCTCACGACCGCGAAGAGGCGCAGGCTCTTATTTTTGCTTTATTATTAGCTGAGGATAATCAACTACGTGAGGAAGAGGTAAGTTTCATCAAAAATGGGGCAGGGGACGACGCGGGTAAGCTCGCACTACACTGGAATCAGCAGTTGGAACGTTTGCATTCATCTGAAAAGATGGCCCTTCTTGATTTGTCTATTCCAGCGCTTCGGCGTTTGTCACTGACTGAATATGAAAGATTCATAGAAATAACGCAGTGGTTGATAGCAAGTGATGGCCAGGTGGATTTGTTTGAGTTCATGCTGCAGCACGTGGTAGAGCGCCATTTGAATGCTCATTTTCGACCTAAGCCGATGGCTAAGATGAAGTATCGAAGTATCGAAGTGCTGATGGCAGAGGCAAATATTTTGATCACAACGATAGCAGCAATCGGAGGCGAAGATCAAATGGCTAGTGCCTACCGAGCTACCATGTCTGAGTGGGGCTGGGAGCTGGAGATGGCGCCGCCTTCTGAATGTGGGCTTAAATCAATCGAAAAAGCATTGGAGGAATTTAACATGGCCTCTCCATTGGTAAAAAAACAATTACTTCGGATGCTGGGCACGGCTGTGATGCACGATGGCGTTGTCGTAAGTCGTGAAGCTGAGCTACTACGTGCTACGGCAGATGCTGTTGGTTGTTCTATTCCTCCATTTGTCCAGAGGAACTGACGATCAGCTAAATGTATCTCCACACGTAATTTGTAGATGGCCCTCTATAAGGTGTGTCCCATCCGGTCTTTCTTGGTTTGAAGGTATTTCTCGTTGTGTGGGTTGGAATCAATGCTCAGCGCGACTTGCTCAGTGATCTCCAAGTTGTAGCCTTCTAGACCGATGACTTTTTTGGGGTTATTGGTAAGTAGTTTTATTTTTCTTACTCCTAGGTCGTAAAGGATCTGAGCTCCCATGCCATAGTCTCGTAGGTCCGAGCCATAGCCTAACTTTTCGTTGGCCTCAATGGTATCGAGACCTTGCTCTTGTAATTTATAAGCTTGGATTTTTGCTGGTAAGCCGATACCGCGCCCTTCCTGCCGCAGGTAGAGTAACACGCCCCCTTCTTCAGCAATTTGCTTCATAGCCGTGTCGAGTTGTTCCCCGCAATCACAGCGTTGAGAATGAAATACATCCCCTGTAAGGCACTCAGAGTGAACACGCACAAGTGTCGGCTTGTCAGGTGAGATATCCCCCCTGGTAAATGCAAGGTGATGGCCAGTTGTGCTATCCTCAGCGTGATCAACATAGTAGAGGTGGCAATTGAATGCACCATAGTCAGTAGGCATAGAGATCGTTTCTGCATGGCGAACTAGTTTTTCTGAGCGCCTGCGGTATTCAATGAGGTCTGCAATACTACATGCTTTGAGTTGATGTTGTTGTTGGTATTCACCCAGAGTCCCTGAGCGAGCCATTGAGCCGTCCTCGTTCATAATCTCGCAAATCACTCCAGCCTCTGGTAACCCTGCAAGGCGAGCAAGATCAATAGAGGCTTCCGTGTGCCCAGCGCGTTGTAGCACTCCACCAGCGACCGCCTGTAGTGGGAAAATGTGACCGGGTTGGACTAAAGAATTCATTTTCGCCTCAGAGGAAGCTAATAATCGTATTGTCTCTGCCCTATCTGCGGCAGAGATACCAGTAGTGATACCTTCGGCTGCATCAACAGACACTGTGAATGCTGTTTTGTGTGATTCAGTATTGCGAGGAGTCATAGGGGGAAGATCAAGCTGCTGTGCTCTTGTTGCTGTAATTGGTGCGCATATTAGCCCGCGTCCATGATTCGCCATAAATGCGATCATTTCGGGCGTAACCTCGGCTGCTGCAGCGACTAGGTCGGCCTCGTTCTCTCGACCAGGATCGTCAACGACAATAACCATATTACCTGATTTTATTTCGGTAATGATTTCGTCTATAGAGTGTAATTTAAGTGCGGACATGTTATTAAAGAGTTAATCTTGGTTGAGGTTTGAGCTGGTTTATACGATATCGTTAGATTTTATGTGTAGATCTCGCTGAGGGAAGGGAATTTCTATTTGGTGTTCACGAAAAGCTTTCCAAACAGCGATAAGGACTTCTGAACGAACGTTGCTGACGCCTTGTGGTGCGTCGTCGATCCAGAAACGTATTTGCAGATTGATGGATGAATCACCAAATTCTTTGAGTAAGCAATTAGGGGCTGGGTCAGCTAAAACACGAGGTATATCCTTTGCTGCATCTATGCAAATACGAATAGCTTCTGGAATGTCAGTTGCGTATGAAACGCCGACATCAGCCTTGATCCTTACAACACGATCGGTGAAAGACCAGTTGATGACCTTGTTGGTGATGAAATCTTCGTTAGGAATGAGGATTTCTTTACGATCTCTCGTAATTACTGAGATATAGCGTGAGCGCAGGGAATTGATCCAGCCGAAGGTTCCCTCTATCTCGATGACGTCTCCTGGTTTAATTGATTTGTCGAGCAGCATGATAACTCCAGCTACAAGGTTCGATATTACTTTTTGTAAGCCAAAACCAAGGCCGAGACCTAAGGCACCAGAAAAAACAGTTAGGCCGCCTAGAGGGACTCCTCCAATTTTTAAAGCACCCACTATGGCTATGATGTAGAGGGTCAGTCGTGAGCCTTTGCCGATGAGGACTTTGATGGACGGAGGGATGTCTGTGCGGGGCTTGAGTAAGCTATCGATAAATCTTACAGAAAGGCCAACGAGCCAGAGTAGGATGAAAAGAGCAGCTATGGCTGATATGATAGCCCACACATTGATTTCGATATTTCCAAGAGGCAACCTTATACCCTGTAGGGCTAAGCTCAGAGGTTCAAGCCAGCCAAAAACTTGAAGTGCAAAGATGATGAGCATGAGTCCACCCAAAAATTTGGGTGCTGAGCGACCTTTTGATACGGCCGTTGCGACTTGATAGATGACAAGTGCAGAAATAAGTAATGCTGTGGTATAAATATAGTTTGAGGGGATGGTGGAATCCCCTCGCTCGACGTATTGTTTGGCCCATTGAATGCGTGCAGACCAAGTAATCCATAACAGGATACAGAAGCTGGCAGGTATTAGGCTAACTTTTTTTCCGGGATTGAAAAAGCGAGTGATAGTCGCGTGGCATTGAGACCCCTTACGAAATACTTTAGTCCTGAGGAGAAAAGAAATCGCCGCGGCACCTATGAGACACAGAATGAGTGCAGTCCATTGCCAGTGGTCCTGCCTGTCGTCGACAAGTGGGTATAATGTTTGTTTAATATTTGTCCAGAGATCCATCGAATTGATATCGAGAAAATTGATACTAATGAAGTATTGATTTCGATTAGTTTATTTTTTGGAGTGCGGTGAAAACCGCTGAGGGGACATAGCGCTTTACGGAATCCTCCCAGCCCTCAGGGCCAATCAGGCTTTTAACCATACTTGAGGATAGCTCTGCAATATCACGAGGAGGCATTAGAAACGTAGTAGTAATACTAGGTGCCATATCAGCGTTGATGTGGCGCATGACTCGCTCGTATTCATAGTCTCCGGGGGAACGAATACCTCGCAGAATATATTGTGCTTCTACACTCCGTGCGTATTTTACTAGGTAGAGGTTTTTAAATTCCGAGATAGTAAGGCGATCACATGAAGGTATCGAATCCTGAAGCATTTCAATACGGTCTTGCACTGAAAATGTATACGACTTGGCTGGATTGCTGCCTATAGCTACGTAGAGGTGATCAAACATTTCTAGCCCCTTTTCAATCATCCATAGATGACCATTGGTGAGGGGGTCAAAAGATCCTGCATAGACAGCGGTTCGCATAAATAAATGGGGTAATTGAGTTTTGATCTACTTTTTTAGTCATTGTCGTCATCAGCGGTTGCTCCGACGAAAGGGGTGGGGGAATCTTCCCAAATCATGTGTTTTTTAGCCAAACTATTGGCCCGTTGAGTGGCTTCCTCTGCTCGTGGCCCATCAAATGAAGCAACTCGTCTTGCGAGCTTTACAGCTGCTACCCAGCGCTGTTCACGCTCTAACATAGAAAGTGCTTTGAAGCCGCAACGGTAAAACCACAGCCATTCCTCATTATGTGGTTCGTCTGAAGTTGGGTGCTGGTCTCCAATGATCACATCATAATATGATCCGAAAGCTTGAGCCCACTGAGACATGCTCTCGTAGGTTTGCCCGCGTAAGAAATGGAGTCTGTTCTTCCAAGCAAGCGGGAGGCCCTCTTCTGAGAGTAATTGATTGTAGATTTGGATAGCTCTATCGTATTTTGCTGTGTCTGCTGGCCCTTGTCGGTGTAAGCAGTCAGCCATCAAAACTCCAGCTGATCGATGCAGGGAGGTATTATCATTATTTTGAAGTAATGGATCGAGGCAAGCTTCAGCTTCTGGGTAACGACGAAGATCGATTAATACGCGACTTTGTTGAATACGTGCTTCATGAGCTAGATGAGCGTTTTTGCCATCGATGATAGATTGGAACATGGCTAAAGATTCCTCCCTAGCTTGTGTGGTGCCTCCCAGTCTAGCCGACATGGCAGCTTGAAAACGCGCGTAATCTGAGTAAGGGCTATCAGGGTGCTTTTCTGGAATTTCCTGCAGAATTCTGCGTGCTTTGTTGTAATCCTTATTGTGAAAATATGACTCACCCAACTTGAGTTTTAAATACGGAATATTCGGATCATTACTGAAATTGGCTATATACCGCTCCGCTGCATCTGCTGCACCCTTCCAGTTTTGAGCTAGCTCTTCTGCACGAATGAGAATTTTTGTTATAGTGTATTGATTTTTAGCATCAGTGAGGCGTGGAGCAATGATATCGATTTGAGCTTTTGCCAGATCAACATCTATTGGGGAGATCATGACTGAAGCTGCTGCGAGGGCCAATCTGGCTTCGTTTTCACGCTTGTGTCCGGGGTTGCTTACGATGAAAGACTCGAGTTCAGCTGGAGCTGCAAGATCACCTTTGGCAGCTTTCCAAAGAGCTTGTTCCAGAAACAGTGAGGATCGTATGAAATTCTCTTGGACTGATGTAGTTATTTTTTCAAATGCACTGAGGTCGCTATTTTTGAGCGCCATCATGGCAGCATTTAGACCAGAAGCCCTGGCGATGTCTTGTGAGCCGGATTGCCGAGCAAATTCGAAAGCATTTAAAGCTTCACTCGGTTTATTTTGATCGGCTAATAAAAGGCCTCGTAAAAAGCTAGCTTCGTCTCGAAGACGGGGAGAGTAAGCTATTTTCTCCATCACAGAGAGAGTGAAAGTTGCTTGGCTTGGGTCGTTCTGTTTGAGGTGGAGGTAGGCGGTGTCAATGAGCGATGCTGAGAAGAGTTTAAGATAAAGCTCGTCAGGTTGCATCGAGCTTGAAGCATGTTGGGCTCGCAAGCGTGCCAGAAGTGCCATAGCAAGTTGATTGCTTCTTGGGTCATCATTTCTGGCGAGCAGTGTAGCTCTGTGGTAGAGTGCCAGGCTGACAAGATTGTGATTTATCGAGGATTGCGGTTGATTGGGATAAATAGTGCTGTTGCTCTCCCCGTTCAGGTAAAGTGAGTTCTCAGTCGTTAATAATTCTCCTCCCCACAGCTGTAACTTAGACATAATGGGGTTGTCGCTATTCAGATCATTGGCAAGTATGTTGGCCAAACGATCAAAGGCAGATGGGAGTAATGATGAATTGGGATATTCATCAATAAAATCTACCAGTGTTAAGATGGCATCTTTTTGTGCGTCGTTAGCTAGTTGAGCCTCCGCTTTACCCAGTATACATGCATGGAAAATTTGCTCAGGAAGATGCTCGGGTGCTGAGCTTAGATTGTCAAAACGGTCGGCTGCCTCAGCTGGTTTATTCTCGGATAGTGCCAGCCTAGCTTCGATATATTCTTTAATCTTGGCAGCTGTTGCAACTTGACCGTCTATTTTCTCAATGGTTGCAGCGGCATTATCATTGTTGCCAAGATTGATGTGAATTTCCGCTGCGAGCAAATTGGCTGCATTTTTAATGTGAGTAGAGCTCGATTGAGCTAACTTGTTTAGTAGCCCTAAGGCATCTGTAGTTTGTCCAAGCGCGAGCAAGATACGTGCCCGAGTTAGTTGAATTTCATTATATTGTGTGTGGGACTTAGATATTGATGAGAGCGTATCTTCGGCGTCTTGGTAGCGCCCCAGCGCAACTAGTGCTTCTGCTTTCCAGATGGGGGTAAATGGCAAACTGGAGAGGCTTGCTTCTTCCAACAAAAGTAGTGCGTCGGAGGCTAGTTGGTTGTCTCCTTGAGGTGATGCGCTGGATCTAATGAGTGACTCAACTAGTGCAATTTGAACGTAAGGTATTGTATCAGTTGGAATATTATCACTCTGTAATGCAGACTTAAACTTAGAGACGGCTATCAAATGAAGCTGATCTGCCATTGCTTTAGCGCCTGCTTGGTAATCGACATTTTTAACCAGATACTCAGCTACCGGCTTAGGTAAGCTACTAGCTATTGTCATAGGCATAGTGCATAAGCTGATAGAGTGAATCAGAATAACTATTACGCGGGTCACATGAATATTATGCGTCAAAAAAGCTAAATTTACAGCAAATGTTCTCATAAATTGTTTAAGAATTGTTTTTCCAAGAACTTATGTTTAAACCTGCAAACATCTAAATGAGTCGATTAGTTGATATAGGAGAGAATGCTGTGGTAGAGAGGCTTATTGCGCAGCTCGGTCACACATGTGAAAAAGATGATCAATTGGTCGTTGGGCCTGGGGATGATTGTGCTGTGGTGGACCTTGATCACGTTGACAGATATCAATTACTTAAAACGGATTCCCTCGTCGAGGGGATTCATTATTTGCCAGAAACTTCAGCCAGCCAAGTAGGCTGGAAGGCAGTAGCCAGAGTTATTAGCGATTTTGCTGCGATGGGAGGTATGCCAGGCCATATGCTTGTCACGATTGCGATGCAGCCGAAAACCTCAATGGGTTATTTAGAGCGACTTTACCAAGGAATGCAAAGTTGTGCATCATTGTATGGTGCAACAATCTGTGGCGGAGAAACCAGTAGTGTACCCGAAGGTTCTGCCGCGGTTATTTCTGTTGCGGCTACTGGCTGGGTTGAGAAAAATCGGTGTGTGAAGAGAAGCGGGGGTAATGTTGGAGATCTTGTTATGGTAACAGGTAGCTTAGGTGGTTCGATTGAGGGAAAGCATTTAAGTTTCTCACCACGTGTGGACGAGGCTCGTTGGTTGACCGATCATTTTAGGATCAATGCCATGATGGATCTCTCTGACGGTCTTGGATCTGATCTGCCGCGATTGGCTGCAGCTAGTCAGTGTGGTTTTACAATTTGCCACGACAGCCTACCTTGCAATGAAGGTTGTGATTTAGCTCAAGCGCTTGCCGACGGAGAAGATTATGAACTGCTGTTCACTGTGTTGCCTGAATTAGAAAAACCTTTAAGAGAAGCTTGGGCTATGAATTTCCCTGACCTTCAACTTAGCGTTGTTGGTAAGCTAACAGAAAAGCAAGAGGGTGTGACTGTTGGTGAACAAGGATGGCAGCATTTTAATAGGCAATGAAGTCTCTAACGTGCACAGCCCATTGAATCGCCCATTTTAGCATAAGTTTCTATTTGCTTGCTTGAGTTTGTCAGAAGGTCATCACTGAAGTTTATCATGCCTGGTTCAAAGATGACAATGGTAGACGATCCGCCGAAGGCGAAATAGCCTTTTTCATCCCCCTTGTTGATGGCCTGGTTAGCTTGGTAAGTTTGTTGAATTGAACCGACGCATGTAGCGCCAATTTCCATCATTAAAACTTTGCCGACTGATTCAGTTTGTATTTGGGTAATGGTTCGTTTGTTCTGCCAGAGATAATTTAGATTTCGTGACAATGCGATGGGCGATACTGAGAACAGGGGACCGTTTATGAGCTTTGTCTGTGATGCTTGACCACTGACGGGGAAATGAAATCGATGGTAGTCCACAGGACACAGTCTGGATAGTATTAGTGAGCCCCCAGCATATTTTGATGAGAGTTTTGCATCTCCGATTAATTGATTGAGATCAAAGGTTTGGCCTTTAACAAAAAACCCATCAATTTCATTAATGTTTGGGAAAGCGAGGTGTCTACCGTCAGCAGGGAAAACAATAATATCGCTAGAAACAGGTCGAGTGTCTGCCTTGAGTTTACGGTAGAAGAACTCGTTGAAGCTGGTGTAGAACTCATGGGGGTCAGCAAATTCGTCAACATTGAGCCCGTAATCATCGATGAATGGTTTTATTTTTGATTGGCTAGACGGTTTGTCCATGCGTGAGCCATACCATCGAGAAAATGCAGGTCTTTTGATAAAGCTGTGGAGTGCAATTTTTCCTAATGGATTGCCATAGGCCCACTTGAGAAAAGCTTCGCCATAGACCAGCTCCGTTTCCATGCTGTTGCTGTATCTATTAAAAAATTCAATGTGTTTCACTGGCAGTGAGCCTATCATAGACTCGGTATTTAGCAAAAAAAAGCAGCTAGGAAATTTCCCAGCTACTTCTTGTGGAGTTGATTGATTTGTTAGGCTTTTTTGATTTGTTAGGCTGCTTTGAGCAATTTGTGAGCTTTTGCAATCGTGCTCTTACTTAGTTTGCCGTTGACCTTGCGAGATTTGTCAAGGAGTTCGCGGAGCTCGTTGAGTGCCCCATCTGAGGCCTTTAGTGCTTTGCGCTCGCCACCATATTTTTTGTCAGAAAAATATTTGGTGAATGTGGTTCCGGTGCGGCTTAAACATAGACGCCAGCCTTGGAAAGCCGTAGTTTCGTAGGTGAAACGTGTTAAGTTTTTTCGTGATTTCATAATGTGTGTGATGTTCGGGATAGCTAATTCTAAGTGAGTTAGCACTCTCAACAGATAACACCAAAGGCAAGTCCCGCAAGTAAAAAGTGGTATGTAGGTAGGATAAATTATGGTTAGTATGATAATCAAATTAGTCATAAAAAAAGCATGTATTCCAAGGAATACATGCTTTTTGAAATTTGTAATCTTATGAAAGGATTACTTAAAGTTGCATATGGCTACTCGTCGGCTGCCGGACTGTTGCTGTTAGCTAATGCCATTTCTTCAACATCAGTCCATTCGATGTATGCCATCGGTGCTGAGTCACTGGTGCGAGCGCCAAGTTTGGTGATGCGGCAATAGCCGCCCTTGCGATCCTCACTGGCAGCTGCAATTTCTCCAAATAACTTCTTTACGGTATCTTTTTGTCTGAGGAATGCAACAGCTTGTCGGCGGGCGTGTAAATCACCACGCTTGGCAAGTGTTACCATTTTCTCAGCAACAGGGCGCAGTGCCTTGGCTTTAGCTAGCGTAGTGCGAATACGTCCGTGCTCGATCAAGCTGCATGCCAAGTTGGCAAGTAGTGCACGACGATGTGCGCTATCGCGTTGTAGTTTGACAGTTTTTTTTCTGTGTCTCATGTTAGTAGTCCTTGCGGACGATTAGGTTTTAAATAGTAATTAGATATACTGATTGTTTAGTCATTCAGGTTTTGAGCAATCAAGTCGGCAAGACCGACGGGTGCTTCATCTTCTGTTCCGAGGCGTGGTGCTGCCACGCTTGGTAGTGCTCCGGTGAGTAGTGATGGATCGATGTTCATGCCGAGTCCAAGTCCAAGCTCAACGAGTTTCTCTTTGATCTCGTTAAGAGACTTTTTACCAAAGTTACGATACTTAAGCATTTCTGCTTCAGTCTTGGTTGCTAGCTGTCCAACGGTAGTGATGTTGGCGTTGTTGAGGCAGTTTGCTGCACGAACGGAGAGTTCGATCTCGTTGACACTCATGTTGAGAAGCTTCTTGAGAGCTGCGTTTTCCTCGCTCTGTTCAGCTGGCGCTTCTTCAAAGTCAACAGCGTTTTCGTCATAATTAACGAATACGTCGAGGTGATGACGAAGAATAGCAGATGCTTGTAAGAGTGCATCGGAAGGCTCTACACGACCATCAGTCCAAATATCAAGAATGAGCTTATCAAAATCGGTCATTTGACCAACACGTGTCGCTTCAACTGCGTATTTCACGCGAACTACGGGTGAGAAAATAGAGTCGATTGCAATCACACCAATAGGCATATCTTTGCGCTTGTTTTCGTCACCAGTGTTGAAACCACGGCCAACTTTAACTTCAAATTCACAATCGAATTTCACCTTGCGGTCAAGGTTGCAGATGACTTGGTCTTTGTTGACTACTTCATACATGTTGTCATCAAGAATGTCTGCTGCAGTAATTTCGCCCTCTTTTTCGCATTTGATAGTGAGAACGCGCGGCTCTTTGCCGTGATGCTTAAACTTGACCTTCTTTAGGTTGAGGATGATGTCAGTGACATCTTCAACGCAGCCTGGGAGACTAGAGAATTCATGTTGAACACCCGCTATGCGCACGGATGTGATAGCTGCACCCTCAAGAGAGGAGAGCAATACACGGCGCAGTGAGTTTCCGATGGTGTGACCGTAGCCACCTTCAAATGGCTCAGCAACAAACTGGGCGAAGGTTTCGGTTTCAGTGTCTTCGTTCTTAGTAAGGCGGTTGGGGAGTTCGAAGCGGTCCAATTTAAATGGGGTACCTTCTTCTTCCTCTTCCGTTGCTTCTGTAGTGTCTGTGTTGTTTGATGTGTCTTCTGACATATTATTTGTTGGTTTACCGGGTTACCCTCCGGCGAGCGGGGATTAGCGAGTCGTCAAGAATTGACATTTGGCTAATTTGCGGAGGACCTACGGTGGTTTCTAGCTCGCGGGGCGTGGAATAAAGGGTATGCTGGGGCTTAATGCAATCGTTTTTTTGCTTATTTTAAAGTGTTTTCCATAGCGTGAAGCTTAGCGTCTGCAGGGGTTTATGTAATAATTTACGGTGTCGTTTTGATGGCTTTGTGCTACCAATAATGGCATGAAAACACTCTCTGCATTGGCAATAGGCTTATTTCTTCATTTTGGCGTTTCTGTATTGGCGCAAGACAAACCAAGCGACGGGGCTAATGAATCAGTAAATGGATCATCATCTGAGCCATCGCCGGTAAAGGCTCTGGCGGCTCAACCCATTGAGACTGGTGCCGTGCAAGCTAAAGAATCGCAAGAAGAGCTTGTAAACACTGGGTCGAAGCCGCAAAAAAGGGTGTTTGGTAGGTCTGATGAAGAAAGCTATGAGGGTAAGGTGGTTGTTATCAAGGTAGGCAAGAAGGATCTCGTTAACAAACAGGCCTTTAAGTTTTGGCGGCGCGTTATTCAGCGGGTAAACGAGGAAAGTGCGCGCGCTGTGTTGTTCGATATAGACACCCCAGGTGGTCTAGCTTTCGACACAGCCGAGCTGATCATGGTTGATATGCAGAAAATCAAAGTGCCTTCGTTTGCATTCGTAAACCAACAAGCACTCAGTGCTGGAGCGCTTGTTGCCGCAGGTACGGACGTAATTTACATGCACTCAGTCTCTACTATCGGCGCCGCTGCTATTGTCAGTGGTAATGGCGCTGAAATTCCTGAAGTCATGCGTGCCAAGATTGAGTCTGCTTTTAACGCTTTCGTTCGAGCAGTATCAAAGAGCAAAGGGCGTAATCCTGATGTAATCAGAGCGATGATGATTACGGATGAATACTATGATTTTGGTGATATTCAAGTAGAGGAGGGCGAGCTATTGTCTCTCACCGCGGATGAAGCAGTGGCAGAATTTGAAGGCAAGCCACTACTGGCCAAAGGAATCGTAGACAGTATTGAAGAATTACTGGATAGAGAAGGCTTAGCAGGTGTTGATATTGTTTTGGCTGAGCCCACTGGTATGGAGAAATTAGCTTATTGGGTCGCTGCATTTTCGGCTATTCTCATACTAGTTGGCATTGGAGGAGCATACCTTGAGATGAAGACACCTGGATTTGGAATAGGCGGGGGGATATCGTTACTCGCTTTTGCTGTATTCTTTTTTGGTAATTATGCTGCAGGAAATATGGCGGGTTATGGCTTGATGTTGTTGTTCTTACTAGGGGTGATCTTGGTTGTTTTTGAGCTCTTTATATTGCCCGGAATGATTGTTCCAGGGGTCATCGGGGCAATTTTGGTCATAGGGACTTTGTTTTTTGCGATGATCGATGGGTTTGCTTTTGAAGACAATGCAGTCCGTGGCTGGGATGCTGCTGGAGCACTTGATTTTATTAATCGGCCGGCGCTAAATTTAGCAATTGGCCTACTTGGATCTACCATTTTGATGATGCTGGTGATGCGCTACTTGCCTGGTGCGCCGCTGTTTAATAAGCTCGTTATGAGCAAGGTGCTCGTTAACGGCGATTCTACAGGTTTGGACTCAGTATCTGGAGGCACGGGTGAGCATGTTGGCTTGCAGGGTGTGGCCACAACAGATCTGCGTCCAGCGGGTAAGGGAGACTTCAACGGCAGAATTCTAGACGTAACAGCGGTAAGTGGTTTTATTGCCGAGGGTGAAGAAGTCATTGTCAGCTCTGAGGATGGATTGCGGATCTTGGTAAAAGAGATCGGATAAAGAGCGCTAAATGTGCACTCCTTCAAATGTGGTAATCAGGACGCACAGCAAAACATTTAAAGAGCGCGATAAGCTAATATGCAAATTGCGAGCATCAGAAATATGACTTCGTATTCTGTGGAGCCGATTGGGACTTTGGGTGCAAGTATGCTATGCGGATAATCGAGTTGGGAAACTGGCCAACTCAAGCGTAGGTGGGTGCGCTGAGAGACTAGTAGGATGGCGCACCACCAGCGGCACCAGTCTAGTGCTGACTGGTTTTTTGAGCTGTAGCTTACTCCGCCCTGTCTCAGCTATCCCACTTGATCTGGCTTTTTACCTCATCTTCCTCATCTCAACTTTCCCACAGCCCATGTGCCTTGCCGTCCTTGAAGTTCATTAAGTCGCGAACTTGCCCATTCTCATGCATTTTCTTGGCGAATCCTGTGGATGGCTTTTGGCTGTTGGGTAAGAAACATAAATCCTTACCCGCCTTGACGCGCCTCTGAAGACCGTTCAATTACGAGGCACTCTCTAGAATTTCATCAAGTGATTCGTAATTATCAAGATTGGCTTTGCCATAATCGATAAGTAGGACAAACAACAATAAGAACAGGAATAGTATGTTAATAAAATTATCAGATTAGCGGTGGCGTCTGTGCGTGGCGAGGTTCGTTTCGGTATGTTTCGTATGAAATGGCACAGTAAGTAACGGGCAGCGATTAAAGCGCCCAAACCATAACGACAGACCAATCATGACCACTATCAAACATAAATCGGCAGCCCAGAAGCATGCACCCAAGAAGTCCGACACACAGGGCAGGCGAGACCTCAACGTAAAAAACCCTGCTAGCATTATCTGCTGCAGGGTTTGTTGCTTAGTAGCCCTAGAGTGAGCTGCTAAACTTGTGTATCAGAATGTTGTTATGCTTCCTCATGCATCGCCATGCTCGTCTGGACGATATGCAAAGTATGATTGGACACCGAGTCGAAGTGGTTGTTGATGTCGATGTTCAGCATCTCAAGCTTCACGTCACCATTTGACATACGCTTCATGGCACTCTTGTTGAACTTTTTGCGCATTGTGCCCGCCATCTTTTTCATAGCCTCTGCCTTAGCCATGTCTTCACTGGAGATTTTAGCGAGTAGGCTTTGGTCTGCGAAGGTGACGAACTGGGATATGCTTCCGGCGAATTCACGGATGGCTTCTTGTTGCTCTTGAGTGAACTGACGATCCTTTTTGTATCGGCGCTCGTTGAGTTTAACGAGGCGGTAAATGCAATCAATGCATTCCTCTACCTCTTGGGTAATACGCAACATATTAGCTATCCTGTTGGCGTTTGCTGGTCCTATATCTTTGGATGAGCAGCGCACAAGGTATTGTGTGATTTCCTGCAGCATAAGGTCGGACTCATCTTCAATCTTTTTGAGTGCACTTACCTGAGAAGACATGTCCTTCTTGGGGTTTTCGAGAACATCGATGAATCCATCGAACATGGTCACACACAAGCGGGACATTTTCTTGATTGCATCCTCAGCCTCAGCGATGTTTAGCTCCCCCAAGTCCACCAAGGTTTGTGATATATAGCGAAGGTGGGAGGCCTCTTCTTTTTCAGCGGGATCGGGCACCCATTTCTGAACAAGATTGGCAATGACGGGGACAAACCAAACAAGTAGCAATATATTAGCTAGGTTGAATGTAGTGTGGAACAACGCTACAGCAAATGCGACAATAGTGAGGTTGTTGCCGGCATCTCCCTTTGCTGTTTTAATTTCCACGATGTGTTTGGGGAAATGGTCAACCAGATCCCAGACTAAAGATGTGATAGCCCAGAAGAATATGAGGGCCCACAGCGTACCAATGACATTGAATAAGAAGTGCGCACGAGCTGCGCGTTTGGCGCTGACGTTGGCACCAATTGACGCTAGCCAAGCGGTTACCGTGGTTCCTATGTTTTCACCAAGTACTACGGCCGCAGATATTTTGAAGGCTTCGTATGGATCTGGCCCGAACCAGCCATTCCACGCGCATGTAATGGTGATTGCCATAGCTGCAGATGACGACTGAACGATCAAGGTTAGTAAGATACCAGCGATCAGGAACAGAATAGTGGATCCGAAACCCATTCCGTTGAGTGATTCAATAATGTTTTGAATCGTTTCTTGGAGCTGGGCATTTTCCTTAACCCCACCCTTGAGGTCAGGAACTGATTTCTTGAGATAAGATAGCCCAGTGAATAGCAAACCGAACCCAATGAGAGTTTCGCCTGTAGCCTTGGCCTTAGCCTTGCCGACGAAGAATAACGGTAAACCAATACCGATGATTGGTAATGTGATGGCGGAAATACTAAATTTACCGATCCACGCAACGAGCCATGCGGTAATCGTTGTGCCGAGGTTAGCCCCCATGATTACTCCGATTGATTCGGTGAGGGTGAGGAGGCCCGCATTGACAAAGCTTACCACCAATACCGTGGTGGCTGAGGATGATTGCACTAAGGAGGTTGTGAAAAATCCGGTAAAAACAGAACTAGCTCTGTTGTGAGTCATCGTCGCGAGAGCATGGCGCATGCCACTGCCGGCTGCTTTCTGTATGCCCTCCGACATCACTTTCATGCCGTAGAGGAAGATGCCGAGTGAGCCTAATATTTTGAGGATTGCAACAAGAGTAGTCCAGATAATCATAGTCAGTAATATTTAAATAAAAGTGTATAAAGGACGATGTTTAGAAAGTAGTAATAATGTGGTTACTTACTGCTATACATCATATGCCTTGTAATGGGCTATTAAGTCAAGTGGCGGCTCCATTATTTGCAAGTTTTCACGTCATGCCCGCGGGTGCAAAAAGCACATGAATGCTTGACGTAATGCAGTATTATAGGGTGGAAAATGTAATGATGTGATTTTAAGGACGCTGTAAGGCAATGACCGCCAGTTTGCGGGCCGCCGCCGCAATTTCCTCAACACCTTTTGGAGTGGGCTCAGCATCAGCGCTAAGTAGCATAGTGGTGCGCAATTCAGCTATGATTTTACGTATCGCCCTCATATCATCCCGGTCCGATACGCGAGGATTTAAGGCTTCGATAGAAGCCTCGTAATAGTCGGCGATATCTTCACGATACAGAAGACGTGCTCTTGCCTTGGTATATTTCTTTTCCACAGCATACGAGCTCACTTCCAGCGCGCGAATCCAACCTCCGAGTGATATGAGGTGTGCTAGGTCGACATCTCGTAAATGAATGAGGTCTGTTTCGACATCTCTTTGAGTAGCTGTGAGCTCTTTCTTGAGTGCTTCGACGTTATTTTTGCGTGCATTATCAAGCAGGCTTGCTGCGTGGCGATTGACGCGTTCGCCAGCTCCTAGAGCACGGCTATAGCGTGATAGCTCTTTGGCTAAATTTTCAATTTTCTGCATGTGGCCAGCCTGCACCGCTATAAATCCTTCAGCGATCAAGAAACCGATTTCGAGAGCGAGGTCAGCTCGGTTCAGTGGCATGCGCTTTGGCATTTCGTGTACGAGCTCGTCGGCGTGTAGCGGGGCAAGATTATCAAGGTCGTCAAAGATGCGTTTGATGGAGGGCGCTGTAAACTCATTGACCCCAAGTTCCTCTCGCACATGCGGGTCATCAATCAAATCATCGGGGATGTTTGGCCTGGTTGGTGGGAGGCTGGCCTGATCCTCTTGGGCGCTTATTTGCATGCTGGCCATTAGGCTAGCGGAAAAAAGATACAGCATGGTGTTTTGGAGGCATGAAATAATCTTCATACCGTGCAGATAACTATTCTCAGCGAGAAAATGCAATCGAGGAATCTAGGAGTAAGCATAAAAAGAGGTCTAAAAGAGGCGAAAAGAAGTTGGCACACTATTGAATGTGGCTTATCTCACTCACATGAGTTTGTTATTGGGAGTTAATATTGATCATGTAGCTACGTTGCGCCAGGCGCGCTACTCAGGCATGTTGGCATCCCCGAATGCTGAGCCAAGCCCGCTACAGGCAGCTGATGATGCACTTTTGGGTGGTGCGGACTCGATAACTGTTCATGTGCGGGGTGATCGACGCCACATGCAAGAGCTCGATGCCTTCGAGATTAGGGACCAGATCAAGCTGCCTCTCAACTTTGAGATGGGAAACACTCCCGAGATGGTGGCGATGGTGATGCGCTTGAAACCCGATTTTGTCTGTTTGGTGCCCGAAACACGCGAGGAAGTGACCACTGAGGGTGGTTTGGACGTTACGGGGCTTTTTGATTCACTAAAGGATACAGTTTCTCAACTTCAACAAGAAGGAATTAAGGTCAGCATGTTCATCGATCCTGACGAACATCAGGTGGAGGCGTCATGCCGCATCGGAGCTGAGATGATTGAGCTGCATACTGGTTGCTTTGCCAATGCTGTTGCAGAAAATAGGGGAGTTGAAACCGAACGGTTAAAAAGTGCGGCCACACTTGGTCACAATGTTCAGCTGCAGGTCAATGCGGGCCACGGTATTAATTTGCAAAATTTACCAGAGCTTTTGACGGTGCCACACCTCACGGAATTAAACATCGGCCACAGTTTGATTGCGCGGTCGGTCAGGGTGGGACTAACACAATCCGTGAAAGAAATGCGTGAAGCGATGAGAGGCTATGCGCTATGATGATATTTGGTATTGGCATTGACGTAGTTGAAGTGGAGCGCGTGGAGTCTTCCATTTCCGAGTTTGGGGAGCGCTTTGTGAATAGAATCTTTACCGAGTCGGAACGCGAATACTGTGAAAGTCAGAAGCGGCCATCCATTCATTATGCGGCGAGATTTGCAGCTAAGGAGGCGGTAGCGAAGGCTCTTGGAACGGGTATTGGCAAAGAATTGACATGGCTGGATATGGAGATAAGGCGCCGGGAAAGCGGAGAGCCTGAGGTGTTTCTCTCAGGTGCGGGTGAGCAGTTTTGTAAGGATCATAACCTGAGCCAGATAAAGGTCAGCCTCAGCCATGCCCAGCACTACGCAGCGGCTAATGCCATGGTGTTATCAGAAAGCTGATATCAATCTAGGCCATGTGTTGTAGTGCTAGCGCGGGCACTACTCGCGCATCTCTTGCCATGGGCATGCGGGCAACTATTGCATTTATACTTTGAGGCCTGGTAATTATTTGCAGATTGATACACTTAATTTTAATCTGAAATGAGGGCAATATCGATTACTAGTGTGTATGACAATTTGTGTCTCTTTACACCGATTGAATTACCCGAGTATGCACTGCCCATAGTAGCCTTTGGAAATCCTATCTGGGGCTTTTTGCGGACGAGAAGCGACGCTTTAGAGGCAGTGGGCTTTGAAAAGCGAAAGCCCCAAAAAGAGCGAAAGCCACTAAGCGGTATTACTTAGAGGCTTTCATATGGCTCCTGCGCTTGGGATCGAACCAAGGACCTAGTGATTAACAGTCACCCGCTCTACCGCTGAGCTACGCAGGAATTTTATTCGGTGTGTCACATTGCCGTGTGCGGCTTGGACGGGCGGGAAAATGCCAGATCAGTGCCGTATTGCAAGATTTTTCTCGTCAAAATCTCATGGTTTTTTAACTCGGAGAATAAAACGGCAGCACTGAAGTGCTGCCGCCTGAAATTATGGAATATTGGTGCTGAAAAGTGAAAGGGTTGCCTACGATTTTGCAGGGTTTACTTCGGCTTCCAAGTTGGCATCCAGTAGCTCGCGGCGTAAGTTAGCACCGCGCATCTTGCTCCATATATAAACAATAGGGGAGGCGATAAAGATCGAAGAGTAAGTTCCCACGACTACACCTACCATAATTGTGAAGGAAAAGTCCTTGAGAGCTGAGCCACCAAATATGTAGAGCACAAGCACTGCTACGAAGGTGGTGACTGATGTCAGCACGGTCCGTGATAGTGTGGCATTGATGGCGTGATTCATTACATCCTGCACGTTACCGCGGCGGGAACGTAGATCTTCTCGTATGCGGTCAAAGACAACGATGGTGTCATTGATCGAGTAACCGGCAATCGTAAGGAAGGCTCCAACATGAATCAATGAGAGCTCTTGTCCTGAGAATATGACGATGCCTAAACAGATGAGGATGTCGTGAATTAATGCAGCAAAGGCACCCAGGGCGAAGGAGAATTCGAATCGGATCGTGATATAGATGAGGATAGCCACTAAACCTATGATGAGGGCCCATAGCGCGGTGCTGAGAAACTCGCCACCAAGGCTGGCACTGATTGTTTCCCGTGAGGGCTTTTCTTTGAGCACTTCAAAATTAGAACTAAGGGCAGTCTCAATGGCTCCAATATCGTCTGTAGCACAGCGAACGGTGAGTAAATATTCACCACCGGTGGTAGTCTCTTCTTGTGAACGAGCTTGCTTGCTGAGCTCGAGTGTATTGAGGACCTGCTGCACAGCAGGTTGATCAACTGTTTGACCATCGACAAGCTGGTAGGAGAGCTGAGCTCCACCGGTGAAGTCGATGCCAAGAGAGGATTCTTTTTTATCCCACACGGAGCCGAGACCAGCGAGTATGAGGATGATCGAAAAGCTGAAAGCTAGCTTGCGCTTACCGAGGAAGTTGAACGCTCTCTCTGGTATGAGATTCATAAAGCTCAGCTTCTTAAGAATACCAGTATCGGAGAACCACCAGAACAGCACGCGTGTGCATAACAGGGCGGCGAGCATGGAAGCAAGAATGCCAATGGTCAATGTGACGGCAAAGCCCTTGACGGTTCCTGATGCACGCCAGAATAAGATCAAGGCTGTGATCAGGGTCGTGATGTTGGCATCAAAAATAGCGGAGAAAGCTTTCTCGTAAGCGGCAGAGATGGCGGCTTTGATGGATTTGCCAGCGGCAAGTTCTTCGCGAAGGCGCTCGTAGATGAGAACGTTGGCATCTACGGCAACACCGATAGTAAGAATAATGCCTGCAATGCCTGGTAGGGTGAAGGTGAATCCAAACATGGCCATGGCACCGAAGAGAATCAGGATATTGATCGTGAGTCCAAGCAAGGCGATGATTCCTGCAAATCGGTAGTAGAGAAGAACAAAGAGCAGGGTGAGACCTAGCCCTGCGATACCAGCTGTGATACCCTGGTGCACGGTTTCTTTACCAAGTGTGGCAGAGACGGTGCGCTCTTCCTCGACGAGCAGGGGATTCTTAAGGGGGTTGAGCAATGCAGCGGCAATGCTTTTTGCCTCAGCAGCGTCATTCATACCAGAAATTTCAAAGTTTGAGCCGAGGCTGCTTTGTACGACCGGCGCACTAAGGACTTTGCCATCCAATACGATGGCAAGGCGATCTTCGCCGTGGCGCATCTTGCTGGTGAGGTCGAACATTTTGTTGGCACCCTCTGCGTTGAGCTCGACGGTGAGTTTGCCTTCATGCGGACCGTAGAGTTCTTGAGCGTGGACGATGTATGATCCGTCGAGGGCGGAACGCCGCTTGAGGAGGATGTTCTCTGTGATGATTTGACCTTCATCGTCTTCATCGGAAAGAACGTAAAGCTTGTAACCGGGGGGGAGCACTCGATCAGCTTCGTTTTCGGCAGCAAGACGGTCAGCTAGTGCACGACTCTCTGGGTGAACGGCCTTCAGCTCGAGCTTGGCGATTTTCTCAAGGATTTCTCGAACGTTGGCGGCTTCTTCAGTCGATACGCCTGGCATTTGAACAAGAATTCTGTCGTTGCCTTGGGCGACGATGAGGAGGTCAGCAGTGCCGAGATTATTGAGACGCTTCTCTACGGTTTGGATAGCCTGTTCGACAGCGTTCGAAGTTACGGGCACAGCGGTTCCCTCTGGATCAATAGTGGGTTGAACTCTGAGAGTGAAGGAAGATCCACCAATGAGGTCAATACCGCCTTTGAGGTTGTGAGCCTCTGAAATCGTAGTTTGACCGCTGATTATATTGCGCCAGTGCCCCTTTGGAATGATCGAGAGCAGACTGAAGATGGCAATCAAGGCCACTATAATAGAACCAATATTTCGCTTTTTACGCTCAAAATCGGTGGCGAAATACCAGAAGAATAGAGCCAAGAGGCCGAGGCCAGATAGGAAAGTCAGAAGACGGTCGTCACTAAATAGAGAGGCGAAAATGGTAGTCATTGCGATAAGTTAACTAATGTGAGTGCGTTGTGTGCACGATTGATCGTGAAGGATATATAGAGGATGCCTTGGTTTGGCAAGGGTGGCTTGTTTGATGTGTCTCAACTAGACACAGGGGATTTAACCAATGCCTCAGCCTTTGGATTGTTCAGGAGTTTCGTCCTCGTCTGATTTAGATCCTGATGAGATGACAGTCGCAATCGCTGTTTTATCGTATTTAACGAAGGTGTTCTCAGCTACTTTGAGTGAGACGGTTTTATCACTCACGGAATTAACAGAGGCGTGTATGCCACCAATAGTGACGACTTTGTCGCCTTTTTTGAGACCTGATTGTTTGGCTGCAAGTTCTTTGCGTTGTTTTTGTTGCGGTCGGATGAGGACAACCCAGAAGATTACAAACATGAGAACCATCATGACGATGGGACTTCCCAGTGGGTTGCCTGGTTTGGAATCTGTCTTGGTGATTTCTGCGAGGATGCTGATGGTTGTGTTCATGGTGTTCATGGTGTTTGAATGTAGCGTTGATTAAATTTATTTTTGAATGAGGTGAAGTTGCCTGCCTCAATAGCCTCACGTGATTGTTGCATGAGGCGCAGATAGAAATGCAGATTATGTAAGGAAAGCAACCTTAAAGAGAGCATTTCGCCAGCGCGAAAGAGGTGGCGTATGAAGGATTTTGAGTATTTTTGTAGTGACGGGTGTGTGTTCTCGTCGAGGGGGGCTGCATCAAACTCAAATTCCTTGTTTTTGATGTGTATTGGGCCATCGGCTGTAAATGCCATGCCATGGCGGGCGACGCGTGTTGGCATTACACAATCGAACATATCCACTCCACGAGAGATCATTTCGAGCATTTGAGGTGGGGTTCCCAAGCCCATAGCGTAGCGGGGCTTGTCGGTGGGGAGAAAAGGAACGGCATTTTCGATGGCACGCATCATCTCATGCTCGGGCTCTCCAACGGAAATACCACCCACGGCGTATCCATCGAAGCCGATGTCGACTAACTCGCGCGCAGATTGTTCGCGGAGATCTGCATAGGTGCTTCCCTGGACAATACCGAAAATGAGCTGACTCTGTTTACTGGTATCCCATGGTATGTGTTTGTTGGCGTTCTCCTGATGCCAATCTTTGCAGCGCTTTGCCCAGCGTGTTGTCAGGGAGAGTGAATCAGCGGCGTATTGTCGCTCGCATGGGTAGGGGGGGCACTCGTCAAAAAGCATGGCGATATCGCTACCAATCGTGGCTTGGATTTCCATGCTGAGCTCAGGAGTTAGCATGGTTTTAGATCCATTGATGTGGTTGGCAAACTCCACGCCCTGTTCAGAAATTTTCCGCAACTTAGCCAGAGACCATACTTGGAATCCTCCGGAATCAGTGAGAATGGGCTTATCCCAGGTAGAAAATTGATGGAGTCCACCCATCTCGCGCATGACGTCTAGTCCCGGTCGTAGAAAGAGGTGGTATGTGTTTCCCAGAATAATCTTGGCATCGACAACGTCAATCAACTCATCGGGAGAGAGTGTTTTGACCATTCCCTGTGTGCCGACTGGCATAAAAATGGGGGTCGGGATATCACCGTGAGCGGTGCTCAATGTGCCCGTGCGAGCGGCGCTGTCGCAACAAGTATGATGAAGTTTAAAAGACAAAGTGGTATAAGAAGTTTAATTTGGGAGAGGATGGCTGCCGCTAATGTTTGGCTGGCACTACATTTTTAAGGCATGAGAATGAAGTCCGAGACAACCATGAGGTGGTCGGAGGCAGGAATTGCGACATTCCGTGAGCGAACGGGTCGCAGTAGGGAATTTGTGTATATGTAGTCAATGCGCTGAAACGGAATACGACGATGCCACGTATTTGCCCAGCCAACTCCTACATCATTGAAGGAATCGGTAAAGTGACCTCGGAGTAAATCGTGTAGAGGGTCAGAGGCGGGAGCATTGAGGTCTCCCGCGGCAATGACCGGGCGATCTGGAAACGGGGTGCTATTTTGGAGTAGTGTAAGGCTCCATATCACTTGTTTGCGCTGCAGCTTGCGGTTCGCTGCGTGATTTTTCCAGCAGCTTGAATCCCACAGTCGCATGTCAGTAATAGCAGATTTTAAATGAAAGTTAATACAGTCAATAAGTCTACCTTCTGGGTGTTGCCTCGTCTTGGGTAGCCTCAAAGTGCTGTGGTGGCTGTGTTGCATCGGATTCGGGATGCTTTGATGAATTTGCCATTTGGTAAATATTGCAGACCTCTTTTCGACCCGGAAATCTCCCCTGATGGGATAGACTATATCTGCTATTATCTGGGTCTGCCATTCTGGAATTTCTTGCATGAACAAGATGTCTGGTTGGTAGTCTGCAATGATCTGAGCTTGTTTGCGCACCTCCTCGCTGCCGAGGTTCACCGCTCCCCAGTTGATCGTGCAGATGCGCAATGTCTTCTGTGATCGAAATGGCTTTGCTTTGCCAGCTTGAGGAATTTCTTTGCCAATGTTGACGAGGGCATGTGATTCATCTGATGCCGTCAATATGGTGAGTAGCCATAGTGTGGCGAGCATCAGGGATAGCTGAGCGCGCCAGAAAAGGAATGCTGTAACGGAAAGGAATAGCCCGAGTAGTGACCACATCCAAATGGGGTAAACGGTAAATGCCGCCATCAAGTCAGGCTGCCTGATGTAACTGGCGGCTGTGATCACATGGAGAACCAGTGACGCAATGACTAACAATCTTGGAATCCAGTGGCGCATTGCTTAAGGTGATGCACCCAGAATCAGGGTGAGGAAAACGGGCATTACATGCCGGGTAGACCTAGGCCGCCGGTCAATTTGGACATTTCAGCTGCAGCCATCTCTTTGCCCTTGGTGACCGCCTCTTGGACGCCAGAGAGAATAAGCTCTTGCAGAAAATCAACGTCGTCAGGATCGACAACGGAGGGATCAATGCGAATGGATTGAACATCTCCTGAACCATTGGCAGTGACGGTAACTTTGCCACCTCCAACAGAGGCTTCGACATTTTTATTGGCCAGTTCTTCTTGTGTTTTCTGCATGCCGGCTTGCATTTCCTGCGCCTGTTTCATGAGCTTTTGTATATCCATTGAGTGAGTGGGTTAGTTAATATAATTATGATTGGATGGTGCCTTTGAAGACTTCAAGGGCGTCTTGAATAAGTGGGTCTTGATAAAAGGAGTCGTCTGTCGCGGGGGACTCATCTTCTTTGTTTTCAGCTTCCGTAGGAGAAGTTTCTTCGGTGTGTTGTGGAGCATTTAGCTCAGGGGCTGGCTCGGCTGTTTGCTCTGGTGCAGCCTCAATGAGGTCGTCGAGGCTTCTTTTTTCTTTAGCTGGTGCTTCGATAGGCCTGCTCGGTGGATTAGACTCAGCTGATGGGCTTGTGGTAGGTTGATTTGTTGCCACTGGTGNNACTGGTGCTGGGCTCGAGTGATTGATATCTGAGGTTGAGCTGGCAGCTGCTGGCGCAGCAGTGGGGTTGTCCTCAGCTAGACTTGATGTTGAATCGTTGGCGCTTTCAGCTGGTTGAAGTTGGCCTGCCCCTGCAAGTGCTTTGATGACATCACTGATACGAGCATCATTAAGCGATTGAATTGCTTTGATGATTCCGATTTCTAGATGAAGTCGCTTATTGGCTGCCCACTTCATACGCCCTTCAGAATCCGCCAGTATGTCGATCAGGTTTAAGATGCGGTCTGTCTGGATGCCTTTTGAGGCTGACACTAAGGGCTCCCATATTTCAGATGGAAACCCTTCATTGCCAGCATTAGTGTCGAGACGGGTGACTAAGAGTGCTCGGAGGCAGCTTATAAGTTCACCCAAAAGCTGAGATAGTTCTTTGCCTGACTCAGCCTGTTGATGAATCAGCTCGAGTGCTGTAGGGCTTTCTTTGGAGAGAATGCTAGTCGCCAGGCTGGCAACTGTTTCACGTGAGGTGAAGCCAAAAATTTCGAGAACGTTTTGTTCGGAAATTTTGTCGCCGCAGAATGCCACGAGTTGATCCAGCATTGACTGTGCGTCACGCATACCACCATCAGCACCTTTGGCGATCGCCCATGCTGCGGGGTCGTCGAGGGCTACTCCCTCTTTATTTGATATATATTGCAAATGCTTGGCGATTGTCTCGGTGGGTATCGGCCGAAGATCGAATCGCTGGCATCGTGAAATAATGGTCGGGAGGATTTTGTTGGGCTCTGTGGTAGCAAAGATGAATTTTACGTGCTCAGGTGGCTCTTCGAGAGTTTTTAACAACGCATTGAAGGCTGCCGATGTTAGCATATGCACCTCATCAATGTAGTAGATTTTGAATTTGCCTTGAGTCGGCGTGAACTGAACATTCTCGCGAATATCGCGTATGTTATCGACGCTATTGTTGGATGCTCCGTCAATCTCGATGACATCTAGAGAAGTTCCATTGCCAATTTCTTGGCATACGGGATCATCAGGATTAAAATCAATACTGGGACCTTCTGGGCAATTAAGAGCCTTTGCTAAAATACGTGCCGTGGTGGTTTTACCTGTGCCTCGTGGGCCTACAAACAACCATGCGTGAGCGAGCCTGTCGCGCTCGATGGCATTGCGAAGGGTGGAAATGACATGGTCTTGACCAAGTACGTCGGCAAACGTTCTTGGGCGGTATTTTCTGGCAAAAACCTGGTAGCTCACGCCGCACAATTTAGGGCGAGAGGAAAATTTATCAATGATGATCTGCTTGTCTTTTACACTATCTTCTCAGCGATTGCCGGGATTGAGGTTGATCTCTGTGTTTATGTCAGTTAAGGCATATTTCGCGACACGGTCGCTAACATATAAATGAGTAATTTTTCCCCTTTCCGAGAAAAAATGGAGTCTGCGGCAGTAACAGAAGCAGCAATCCGTGCGTTTGAACGTAATTATCAGTCGTTGCTTCGCAATGAGAGCGGAATGATACCCGAAGATACCATCAAACCATGCGACGACTTGCCTCAGTCGAGTGATTTTTCACCCGACACTGGTGGCTACGACCCAGCATTATTGGCTCAGACAGTAGTCATCAAGCTCAATGGAGGTTTGGGGACGAGCATGGGTCTGCAGAAAGCGAAGAGTCTGTTGCCCGTAAAAGGTGATTCTACTTTTCTAGACATCATTGCTAATCAGGTTTTGCATCTGCGTAAGGAGACAGGGGCGAATGTTCGCTTCTTGCTGATGAATAGCTTCAGTACGAGCTGTGACACGCTCGAGCACATGGAGGCATATGCAGATCAAGATTTATCTGGCGCGGATAAGATCGAATTAATGCAAAATCAAATTCCAAAGATCAACGCTCAAACTTTGGAGCCTGTGGAATGGTCTAAAAACGAGTCTAGTGAGTGGTGCCCGCCTGGTCACGGTGATCTTTACGCAGCCTTGTCTGGGAGTGGTTGGCTGGATACCTTGTTGGCTGATGGTGTTAAATACGCATTCGTCTCCAACTCTGACAATCTCGGTGCAGTATTAGATGCTGGTTTGCTGAAATACTTCGCAGAGACAGACAAACCTTTCCTCATGGAGGTGACTGAGCGAACAGAGGCCGACAAAAAAGGGGGGCACTTGGCTATGCTTGTTGAGAACGGGCAGTTACTTCTCAGGGAGGTTGCTCAATGTCCCGCAGAAGATATCGATGAGTTTCAAAATATAAGTAAACACCGCTACTTCAATACCAATAGCCTGTGGATAAGGTTGGATGCACTCAAAGATTTATTAGAGCAAGAAGGTGGTGTGCTGCCCTTGCCCATGATTCAGAATAAAAAAACGGTAGACCCGCGTGATGCGGATTCTACACAGGTGTATCAGCTCGAAACGGCAATGGGTGCTGCTATCGAGTCTTTTCAGGATTCTGCAGCTGTGTGTGTGCCACGGTCTCGATTTGCCCCTGTGAAAACAACGTCTGATTTGTTTGCTCTTCGGACAGATGCTTACACCGAAGAAGACGATGGACGCATCAGTTTATCAGCAGTCAGAAATGGCAGGCCGCTAATTATAACCTTGAGTGAGGAATACAAGTTGGTTGATAGCCTTGAGGGGTTAGGCGTGCCTTCTCTTGTTGGTGCAGATAAGCTTACTATTTCTGGTCCTGTGAGATTCTCAGATGGAGTAAAGATTCTGGGTGATGTGAGTTTTATCAATGAATCTGGAGAAACGAAGTGGATTGCTGGTGGGACATATCAGGATGAGCAGATTGCCCTCTAGAGAGAGTTGAACAATTTTTATGTGGTTGCCAGACACTCATGATCCTTGCATATCGAATTTATCATGACTGATTTTGCGAAACTAGAGATACCCGAAGACGGCTACGATGCCGTTATTTTTGACCTTGATGGAACCTTGGTTGACTCGATGCCAGCACACTTTGCAGCGTGGTGTGAGGCTCTGGCCAAACAAGATGTAGACTACGTTTTCCCCGAAGATGTTTTTTATGCCATGGGAGGCAGGCCAACCCATGATATTGTTGCTGAGCTCAATGGTGAGTTCGGGCTTCACATGGATGCTGAAGAAGTTGCCGTTGATAAGCGTAATGCCTTTCTCAAGCACCTTGACGATATTGTCAGGATTGATGAGGTGACTGATTTTGCTCTCAGCTTGCGCGGCAAATTTCCGTTGGCGATTGCCACGGGGGGGTCACGATTGGTCTCTGAAAAGGTTCTGCAGCAGGTAGGCATTAGCGATTTGTTTGATGAAGTTGTCACCGCCAATGATGTTGTGTGTGGTAAGCCAGCACCTGATATCTATATAGAGGCTGCGTCACGATTAGGAGTTGATCCATTGAGATGTTTGGCATTTGAGGATGCTGCTGCAGGAATGATGGCAGCACAATCTGCTGGTATGAGGGTGGTTTGTGTGCCAGCACCAGTGAGGGTGAAATGACACTCTGTCTCAAATTATGAGCCAAGAATCTCGAATCGCTCCAGCCAAAATCAACCTCAGTTTAAAGGTTCTAGGGAAGCGCGCGGATGGGTTTCACGAGATCGAAAGCCTGATGGTGCCACTGGCATCAGCTGATCTTGGCGATGTTATCCACTTCGAACCGGCAGACAGCTACGAGTTGTGTTGTGATTTGCCCGGTGTGCCACGGGATGAGTCTAATCTGATCACAATGGCAGTGCGCAAATTCGAGCAAGCAATGGGCAAGCCATGCTGCTGGCGCATTACTCTAGAAAAAAAAATCCCTCATGGAGCGGGTCTTGGGGGTGGAAGTAGTGATGCTGCCACCACCTTATTAACGCTCAACGAGCTTGAGGACGCAGGCTTTTCTAACGAGCAGCTGGCCGCGATGGGAGCGTCTTTCGGTTCAGATGTTCCATTTTTCATCTACCAGCAAGCATGCATGGTGAGGGGCAGGGGTGAGGTCATTGAGCCTATCCTCAGGCCTGATATTTCAAACCAAGCATTATTGTTGTTAAAACCAAGTTTTGGGGTTTCGACCCCGGATGCTTATCGTCATTGTCTGGATGCAGATGGGGTAGTAGGTGTTGAATACGCTGCGCAAAAGATGCCATGGGGCGATGTTGTTAATGATCTTGAGAAGCCTGTGTTTTATAAGCATCGTTTTTTGGCAGAGATGAAGCTTTGGTTAATAGATCAAGCTGAAGTTGATGCTGCAATGATGTCAGGTTCTGGCTCCACCATGATGGCCTTTGTCAGTGATCCTAAATTATGCGGTGATGTGCTGGCACGCGCACGTCAGGAGCTTGACCCAACTTTATGGGGATGTAGTGTTTTAATTGCTTAAACGGTGAAGCACTCCGGTAAACATATACTTAAAAACGTATCGAGGTCTTTTTACCTTAGTATGCGGTTGTTGCCCAGGGCAATGCGTGAACCTGTGAGTTTGGCTTATCTGTTGGCCCGCGCCAGCGATACCTTGGCGGATACTGAGGGCTTGGATGCTGGGCTTAGGTTTGAAATGTTGCAGCGCTTTGGCGAGATTCTTGAGGGTGGAGAAAAGGCAGCATGGATCAATAAATTAACCAAGGAAGTGATTCCTTTCCAGAAGCATGAGGGCGAAAAATTGCTTTTAGAGATGATGGGAGATACATTCGAGTGGCTTGATGCGCTCACGTGCGAGCATGGTCGCAGTGCTATTTTAACAGTCATGAAGCACATCCTTCATGGCCAGAGTCTCGATATCCAGCGGTTTGAGCTTCAGCAATGGCACGTGCTACGAGATGATGCTGATCTGGAGGAATACTGCTTTCTTGTCGCTGGTTGTGTTGGTGAATTTTGGACGGAGATCGGCGACTTGGCATTGAATGAGTTTTCGTCTATCGATCTTGTTGATTTGAAGCAAATGGGGGTAAGTTATGGCAAGGGCTTACAATTGATTAATATTTTGCGAGATCTGCCTGCCGATTTGAGGCTAGGTAGATGCTATATACCGGGGGTAGATCCAAGTGACCGCGGAGCGGTCATGAGGGAGGCAACTCGATGGCGAAGCAAAGCCCGGGCTTATTTGTCTGAAGGGCAGGCGTATGCTTCGTCTTTGCGGTCTAGGAGAACCAAGGCAGCAACAGCCTTACCAGGACTCATCGGGGCAAGCACACTTGATCTTCTCGATCAGGCAAGCTGGGAAGAGCTTGATAATGGCATCAAGGTGCCACGCCGCGATGTTTACAGATTCATGTGGGAATCTTTTTTTGTTTAGAGACAGCACTTGCAGAATAGAGGGTTCTCTATTATCTATGTTGCGTGCAAACAATGGATTCAACGCAACAACTGCCCGATGCTCATGGGCACTTTGGGACCTACGGGGGCATGTTTGTGCCCGAAACTCTGATGGACCCCATGCAGGTGCTAGCCGCTGAGTATGAAAAAACGAAGGCTGACCCCGAATTTCAAAAAGAACTGGACTACCTGCTGAGGCAATACTGCGGGCGCCCTACTCCCTTGTATTATGCCGAGCGGTGGACAGAAAAGTTGGGGGGTGCTAAGATTTATCTGAAACGAGAGGATTTGCTGCACACAGGAGCACACAAAATCAATAATGCTATAGGCCAGATATTACTGGCTAAGCGCCTCGGGAAAAGTCGCATCATCGCGGAGACTGGAGCTGGTCAACACGGTGTTGCCACGGCTACTGTTTGTGCTCGCTTTGGCATGG